>JAESGL010000082.1_pt1 | contig 171478 bp, 172 predicted proteins | sample 9269711 | NCBI WGS metagenome assembly JAESGL01 (sample SAMN14515918, study PRJNA621676) | algae metagenome | isolation source: Kastovskya adunca ATA6-11-RM4 and co-occurring heterotrophs from soil and... | place: Chile: Atacama Desert | collected 2011-06-27 | reverse complement strand
AGCCGTCGCCGATCGGCTTCATCGCCTCGCCCGTCGCCGGCGCGAAATGCCCCAGCAGCACCCCCGCCACGATCGCCGCCAGAACCTGAAGATACAGGTGCGTGTACCAGGGACGCGACGCCGGGGGCGTGATGGGTGGAGACTGTGACGTCATGAGCGGTTCCGACCTTCGCCAGACGGGTCCTGCCTGTTTCGGTTCGGCATCACGCCATCGCCGCGTAGCGCTCGCGCATGCGGTCGATGACGTTCTGCTTCACCGGCTTTCCGTCGCGCAGCTTGTACCAGCTGTGCTGGCTGATGCGGTAGGTGTCCATCACCCCCTGCTTCGTCACCGCGGGGATCGACCGCCGCAGGCGGGCGAACTCCTCCTGGCTGATGGTCCCCATCTTCAACTGGCGTGCCATCGACAACCCCCCTCAGAACTTCACGTTGGCCGTGACGAAATAATAGGATCCGTTGAAGCCGAACTGGCTGGCGTTGCGGGTGTAGGGGGTCTGCCCGTCGGAATAGGAGGCGGCCTGCGCGACGTCGCCGTCGGCCAGGTTCTTCCACTTGTCGGGATAGACGTCGAAGATGTTGTTCGCGCCGACCGTCAGCGAGAATTGTTCGGTGAAGGCGTAGCTGAGCGTCAGATCGGTGACCGTCTTGCCGCGGAAGGTCTGTACGCAGCGGTTGGCGGCATCGCACTCGACGTCCTTGTCCTGGCCCGACAGGCCGGTGGAGAACGCCTTCACGTTGCCGAAGTACGAGGCGCGGACGCCGACGTTCAGCTTGTCCACCGCGTAATTGGCCGAAGCCAGGATCTTCGTGCGCGGCTGCGCCACCTCGATCAGCTCGGTCGCGGTCTGCCCCAGCAGCTTGATCTGCTGCGCCGCCGCCGACGCGCCTGCCAGGATCGCCGCCGGGGTGTCGCGCTGGCGCTGCACCTCGGTCCTGGCGTGGGTGCCGGCCAGCGTGAGCGTGACGTTCTGCCCTTCGCCGACGTTCGCCTTGTACGTCGCCACCACGTCGATGCCGCGGGTGCGGGTGTCGATCTGGTTGGTGAAGAAGCGGATCTCGCGCGCCAGCGGGAACAGCGCACGGACGGCGGGATATTGCGCCGTCAGCAATCCTTCCGAAATGACGATGCGATCGTTGATGTCGATCTGGAAGGCGTCGACCGTCAGGCTGACGCGCCCGCCCGCCACCGCCGGAAGGTCGCCGGTCAGGCCGATCGAGTAGCTGTTCGAGATTTCCGCCTTGGGCTGCGGCACGCCCAGCGCGGCCAGGCGGGGATCGTCGCTCGACACCTGCTGCGTGATGAGGATCTGGTTGTTCTGCACCGTCGACGTGTTGACGCGGTTGCCCGTCTGCTGGAGCGACGGGGCGCGGAAGCCGCGATTGTACGATCCGCGCAGGGCGAAGGCGTCGGTGAATTTGTAGCGCCCCGCCAGCTTGCCCGACACGTTGCTGCCGAAATCGGAATAATCCTCGAAGCGCAGCGCCGCGGCGACCAGCAGCGCGTCGCTGAACTCCGCCTCCGCATCGACGTAATAGCCCACGCTCTGCCGGCTGACGTCGTTCTCGTCCGCGGGCGCGTAGCCGGGACGTCCGTTCGCGCCGGGCGCCTTGCCCTGCACCGCCAGCGGGCCGACCGCGTAGGAGGCCGGGCTGCCTCGCGTCACCTCGAACCGGTCGCGGCGGTATTGCGCGCCCCAGGCCAGGTTCAGACTCTTGCCGACGAAGCCGACCGCGCCAAAATCCTTGGAGGCGTTGAGATCGACCAGCCACTGGCCGAACGCGGTGCGGCCGACGTAGAATTCCGTCGGGCTGGCGTTGCCGAGCGAGGCGTTGACGGTGTTGCGCGCGTTCTGGTCCAGCCGGTTGGCGCCGTAGCCGACGCTGAGGTCCAGCTTCCAGCCCGCGACCTCGCTGTTGACGCCGGTGGTCGCCGACCAGTCGATTGAGGTGCCGGGCAGCCGCGGGATGTAACCATCGGGAAAGATGCCGAGCGCGGAATTGCCGAACACGGCGGCGGAGCGGAAGAAGCCGAACGCGCCCACATCCTTCCGGCTGTAGCCGCCGAAGGCGTAGAGGTTGGTGTTCTCGGCGATCGGATAGGAGGCGTTGACGAACGCCTGGTAGGTGTCGTTCGGATTGGACCCGTAATTGCCCACGACGAACGGCGTCTGCGGATAGACGTTGCGGTCCGCGCGCGGATTGGCGGTGCTGTACGGGAAGTTGGGCGTGGGCCCGGTGGTCGCGTAATTGGCGGGCGTGGCGGGATAGAGCGCGCCGGTGTACGTGTCCGACCGGTTGGTGCCCTTGAACCCGAAATATTCGAGCGTGTAGTTCACGAAGCCGCCGTCGCCGCCCAGCGCGATGCCGTGGTTCAGGCTGATCTTGTTCGTGAAGCCGTCGCCCTCGAGGTGGATGCCGCCGGTGATGTCGAGCGTGCCGCCGATCTGGTCGTTCAGCGCCAGGTTGACGATGCCCGCGATCGCGTCCGACCCGTATTGCGCCGCCGCGCCGTCGCGCAGCACCTCGATCCGCTTCACCGCGCCGGTGGGGATCGAATTGAGATCGGAGACGACGGTGCCGAGACCCGGCGCGACGTTCAGGTTCAGCGCGGAGAATTGGTGCCGCCGCTTGCCGTTCACCAGCACCAGCACCTGATCGGGCGCGAGGCCGCGCAGCGAGGCGGGGTCGGCGAAGTTGGTCGCGCCGTTGATGCCGAATTTCGACGAGCTGAACGACGGCGAGGTGAACTGCACCTGCTGGCCCAGGTCGGTCTGCCCCGTCGCGCGCAGTTCCACGTTGCTGACGACGTCGACGGGCACGGGGCGGTCCACGTCGGTCCGCGGCTTCCCGCGCGAGCCGACGACGACGATGTCGCCCGGCTTCTGGTCGGCCATGGCGGGCGGTGCGTCGGGAGCGGGCGGCTCGACCTGCGTCTCGGGCACCGCGGACTGCGGCGGTGCCGCGGGCGCATCGGGAGCGGGGCGCAGTCCGGGGACCTCCTGTGCCGCGGCGGGAAACGCCATCGCCATGGCCGAGCCGCACATCAGCACCCCAAGAGTCGTCCTCATCATGTCCCCTCTCCTTCCATGCGTCGCGCCTTCGAGAGCGCCGGGGGAAGGCGGGGGCAGCGCCACCGTCGTCCACGCGGCACCGGTGGTGCGCGATCGTGGCATAATCTTCCGCGACCCCGCGTCGGCGGCAACGAACAATTGCGCGCGAACATCCCTTTGAATTTCCATTACTTCGTCGGATGGCGGCACAACTTTGCGTCACTTCCTGCCCGCGTCGCGTTGCGCGGTGTGCATATTTTCGCCACGCTCCCGATGATGGGCGGGCAGGCAAGTTCCTCGACGATTCGGATCGCCGTCGCCGTCACCGTGCTGATCGTGCTCGCGGGCGCGCTGCACATCGCGCAGCGCGTCGCCACGGAGCGCGCGATCGACGGCGTGGTCGGCCGCGCGCGGGCGTCGGCGATCCTGCTCGCCTCGGGCTACCGCCGCGAGATCGACAAGTTCCAGCTCGTCCCCATCGTGCTGGCCGCCGATCGCGAGGCACGCGACGCCCTGGCGAGCCGCGCGCCGGACCGGATCGCGGCGCTCAACCGCAAGCTGGAGGCGCTGAGCGCCGGCACCGGCGCGGCCAACGTCTACCTGCTGGACGCGCGCGGGCGCACCGTGGCGGCCAGCAACTGGCGCCGCGCCGAGAGCTTCGTGGGCGAGGATTATGCGTTCCGCGCCTATTATCGCGATGCCATGCGCGACGGCGCGGCGCAGCAATTCGCCATGGGCACCATCAGCCGCCAGCCCGGCCTCTACATCTCCAAGCGGCTCGACGCGCCGGAGGGGGCGCTGGGCGTCTTCGTCGTGAAGGTCGACTTCCGCTCGCTGGAGCGCGAGTGGCGCGAGGCCGCCGGCGCCGCCTTCGTCACCGACGCGCGCGGCATCATCCTCGTCACCGCGCGACCCGACTGGCGCTTCCAGACCGTCCGCCCGCTGTCCGCCGGGGAGCGCGCCGCCGCGCGGCGGTCGCTCGACTTCGGCGCGGTGCCGCTGGCGCAGAACGCGCTCTTCGCGCGCGGCGCGGTGGGACATGCGAACCGGGCGATCCGCGACGACGCGGCCTATGTCGAGGCGACCGAGCCGGTGCGCGGCTGGCGCGTCCACGTGCTGGTGCCGACCGCCCCGGCGGTGAGCCCGGCGATCACCTTCGCCCGGCTGGCGCTGGCCATCGCGGCGCTGGCCGCGGTCGCGCTCTATCAGCTGTGGCGCCACCGCCGCCGCAACGAGGCGGCGCGCATCGCCGCCGCCGCCGACGCGCGCCTGGCCGCGCTGCACCATCGGATGGCGCAGGCGAACAAGCTGGCGACGCTGGGCCAGATCACCGCGGGCGTCGGGCACGAGATCAACCAGCCCGTCGCCGCGATCGGCAACTACGCGCACAGCGCGCGCACGCTGCTGCAACGCGACCGCGGCGCGGAGGCCGAAGAGGCGATCGGGCACATCCTGGCGCTGACGCAGCGGATCGGCCTGATCACCCGAGAGCTGCGCGGCTTCGCGCGGCGCTCCACCGGGGAGATCGGGCCGGTGTCGGTGGACGAGGTGTTCGACGGGCTGCGCCTGCTGCTGCGCGACCGGTTGCAGATGCTGGGCGCGGAGCTGGTGACCACCGGCGCGCAGAGCTGGGTGCGCGGCGAGCGGGTGCGGCTGGAACAGGTGCTGGTCAACCTGGTGCAGAACGCGCTGGACGCCGGCGCGCGCTTCATCGTGGCGACGGTGGTCGAGACGTGGGACCGGGTGCGGATCATCGTCAGCGACGACGGCGACGGCATCGACCCCGCGGTGCGGTCCACGCTGTTCCAGCCGTTCAGGACGTCCAAGGACGACGGGCTGGGACTGGGCCTCGTGATCTCGCACGACATCGTCGCCGAGCTGGGCGGCACCCTGTCCGTCGGCAGTCCCGATCGCGGGGCGGAGTTCGTCATCGACCTGGAGCGCGCGCCATGAACACCGTCCTGTTCGTCGACGACGACGACGACCTGCGCCGCGCGACCGCGCAGAGCCTGTCGCTGAGCGGCTTCCACGTCACCGCGGTTGCGAGCGCCACCGCCGCGCTGCGCGAGGTGGAGGCCGGGTTCGACGGCGTGGTGGTCACCGACATCCGCATGCCGGGGATGGACGGCATGGACCTGCTCGCCCGGCTGGTGGCGCAGGCACCGGACCTGCCCGTCATCCTCGTGTCGGGCCACGCCGACGTGCGCACCGCGGTGGGCGCGCTGCGCCAGGGGGCGTGCGACGTGCTGGAGAAGCCGTTTCCGGTGGAGCAGCTGATCGCCTCGGTCGAGCGCGCGCTGGAGCGGCGGCAGCTGCTGGCGGAGAACCAGCGGCTGCGCGCCGCGCCGATCGACGCCGACGACGGCCCGCTGCTGGGCCGCTCCCCTGCGATCGAGCAGCTGCGCCGCGCCATCGCACAGGTGGCGCCGATCGACGTGGACGTGCTGATCCAGGGAGAGACGGGCACGGGCAAGGGCGTGGTGGCGGAGATGCTCCACGCGCGCTCGCGCCGCCGCGGGCAGATGGTCGGCGTCGATTGCGGCGCGCTGCCCCCCGGGCTGCTCGATGCCGAGCTGTTCGGCCATGTCGCGGGCGCGCTGCCGGGAAACGCCATGCCGCGCACCGGCCGGATCGAGCAGGCGCACCGCGGCACCCTGTTCCTCGACGACATCGACGCGATGGGCGAGGCGGTGCAGCTGAACGTGCAGCGCGTGCTGGAACGGCGCGAGGTGACGCCGCTGGGCGCCAGTGCGGCGCGCACGCTGGACCTGCGCGTGGTGGCCGCCAGCCACGTCGATCTCGAGCAGCTGGTCGGCACCGGGCGGTTCCGCGCCTCGCTGTTCTACCGGCTGAACGGCGTGACGCTTCGCCTGCCGCCGCTGCGCGAGCGGCGCGAGGATGTGGTGCCGCTGTTCCGCACCTTCCTGCTGCGCGCCGCGACGCGGCTGGGCGTCGAGCCGCCCGCGCTCAACAGCGGCGTCTTCCGCCACCTGGAACGCCACGACTGGCCCGGCAACGTGCGCGAGCTGCTGCGCTTCGCGGAGAACGTGGCGCTCGGCCTTCCCGGCACTGGCCCGGCCACCGCCCCCGCACCCGCCTGCGCGGACCTGAAGCAGCGCGTCGACCTGTTCGAGGCGGAAGCCATTGCCGAGGCGCTCGCCGCCGCGGCGGGCGATGCGACGCGCGCCTGTGCCGCGCTGGGGCTGCCACGCAAGACCTTCTACTACAAGGTGCAGCGCCTCGGCATCGATCTCTCCCGGTTCCGCGGCTGAGACTAGCCGCGCAGCGCCAGCCACGCCGCCAGCGCCATGCCGCAGGCGATGACGCCGGCACGCAGCCGGGCCGGATCGATCCGGTCGATCAGCCGCATGCCCGCCAGCCCGCCGGCGAGCGCGCCGACCCCCAGCGGCACCGCGGTGCGCCACGCCACCTCGCCGGACGCGAGGAAGATCGTCGTCGCGGCGGCGTTGACCAGCAGCACGATCAGGTTCTTCGCATGCGCCGCCGCGCGCGGCGCGACGCGCAGCCGCGCCAGCAGCGCCAGCACCATGAAGCTGTTGCCGCCGCCGTAGAAGCCGCCGTAGACCGCCAGCGGCGCCAGCCATCCGGCGACGGCACCCACGCGCACCGTCGCCGCAGCGTCTCCGCCCGCGGCCCGCGCGCCGCGGCTGTTCCAGGCGTAGAGCGCCGTTGCGAGAACGATGAGCCCCGGCAGCATGCGCTGGAACACCGGCGCCGGAGTCGCCAGCAGCACGCCCGCACCCACCGCTCCGCCCACGACGGCGACGAGCGCCACCGCCCGCCGCGTGCCCGCCCCGCCCAGCGCGACCAGGCTGCCCCGCGCATACCATCCCGTGGCCACCTGCCCCGGCAGCAGCGCGACGGTGGAGGTGAGGCTGGCGACGTCCGCGGGCATGCCGAACGCCGCCAGCGCCGCGACGACGACGATCGGTCCTCCGCCGGCGAGCGCATTCATCGCCCCCGCGGCGAGCCCCAGCAGCAGGATGAGGACGATCGAATCGTACATGGACGCACGACAGTCGCACGTCACCGACGCGGCAGAAAGGCGAGGCGAGGGTAAGCAGGGCGAGGGAAAGTGGCGGAGAGGGTGGGATTCGAACCCACGGTACCCGTGAGGGCACGCCGCATTTCGAGTGCGGTACAATCGACCACTCTGCCACCTCTCCGCAGAAGACTTACCGGAACGAGAAGGCCCGGTTGGCCGGTCGAAGGCGGGCCTCTAATGCCGGATTCGGCCCGACGCAAGCACCCGTGACGCAAGCCATGTTGTGCGGCGCGAAATCGTGCTTAGATGGACGGCATGTCGCCGACCGATCACCTTCCCGACGTTGCCGCCGATCCCGTCGCGCCTCCCGTTTCGCACGCGCGCTTCTCCATCGGCGACGTCGTGCGCCACCGGCTGCTCGAGTTTCGCGGCGTGATCTTCGACGTCGATCCCGTCTTCGCGAACACGGAGGAATGGTACCAGTCCATCCCGGAGACGCTGCGCCCCCGCAAGGACCAGCCGTTCTACCACCTGCTCGCCGAGAATGCCGAATCGAGCTACATCGCCTATGTCAGCCAGCAGAACCTGGTGCCCGACGACAGCGACGATCCGGTCGAGCATCCCGCCATCGCCGGCCTGTTCGACCGGTCCGCCGACGGGCGCTACGGATTGAAGCGGCTCCACCGCCACTGAGGTGCGCGGAAACGGGCGTGCGGGCGGGCGGCGAGGTTGACAGCACCGCCCCTTTCACCTAGCTGCGCCGCTTCTCCCGCAGGGCCTGGCGCCTCGTGGGCCATGACATTTGGGAAGTGATTCGAGCCATGTTCGCTATCGTGCGCACTGGCGGCAAGCAGTATCGCGTCGCCGCCGGAGACAAGATCGTCGTCGAGAAGATCGAGGGTGAGGCCGGTTCGTCGGTCACGCTCGGCGATATCCTGCTGGCCGGCGAGGGTTCGGATCTGAAGCCGACCGACGGGCTGACCGTCGCGGCGGAGATCGTCGCCCAGGCGAAGGGCGAGAAGGTGATCGTGTTCAAGAAGCGTCGCCGCCACAACTATCGTCGCCGCAACGGCCACCGCCAGAACCACACGATCCTGAAGATCGTGTCGGTCGGCTGAAGCCCGTAGCGCGAAAGGAACAGACACAATGGCACACAAGAAAGCAGGCGGTTCGTCGCGCAACGGTCGCGATTCGGCCGGTCGTCGCCTCGGCGTGAAGAAGTTCGGCGGGCAGGAAGCCATCGCCGGCAACATCCTGGTGCGTCAGCGCGGGACGAAGTTCTACCCGGGCCGCAACGTGGGCATCGGCAAGGACCACACGCTGTTCGCGCTGGTCGACGGCCGCGTGTCGTTCCACGACGGCAAGCTGGGCCGAAAGTTCTGCTCGGTCGACATTATGGCGGAAGCGGCCGAATAACATCGGGTGACCGGACGGGTTGCCCACTGGGTGACCCGGTGCCCTCGCGAAGGGGGCCAGCCAAGACAAGGGAGCCGGGTCCGCCCAGGCTCCCTTTTTTCTTGCTCCCTCAACACCGGTTGTCGCCCGGCCGTCACGATCACGGTTTAGCGGCGCCGGACAGGCGAGGAGAGCGCCCATGTTCGCGTTGACGCAGAGACTGACGCTACGGCCCGGCTGGGCGGAGGATGCCCCCGCGCTGGCACGTGCGATCGGCCACGAGACGGTCGTCCGCAATCTCGCCCGCGCGCCCTGGCCCTACGCGCTGGGCGATGCCGAGGCGTTCCTGTCGCTACCCCGCGCCGCCGACGAGCCGCGCTTCCAGATCGTACGGCGCGGCGACGGCCAGTTGATCGGCGGCATCGCGCTGGTGCGCGAGGAGCATGGACACGAGCTCGGCTACTGGCTCGCGCCCGATCACTGGCATCGCGGCTACGCGACCGAGGCGGGCCGGGCGGTGGTGGAGATGGCGCGTCACGCGCTGGGCCTCAAGCGCATCCACGCGCGCCACCATGTCGACAATCCGGCCTCGGGCCGCGTGCTGCGCAAGCTGGGCTTCGTCGAGACCGGCCGCGGCGAGAGCGCCTCGCTCGCCCGCGGCGGAACGGTGGCGAGCGTCGAGATGCTGCTCGACCTCGCCGAGGCGGACGTGCCGGCGGAGCCGGCGATGGCGGCCTGACGTGACACGAGGCGGGCAGCCCCCCCTGCCCGCCTCGCTCAGCCTTCGCGGCAGAAGATGTTCTTGCCCTTCGTCCCCACCTCGCCGCGCTCCCCTTCGGCGAGGTCCACGCTCGCCTCGCCCTTCTTCGAGCCGACGACCACGCGGATCGGGCCGGCGACGCGGCAGACGATGTCCGACTTCACCTGCTTGCAGGCGTCCTGCATCTGCCCGGCCGTGGTGCCCTCGACCGGCTGAACCATGAAGCTGACCCCGGCGCTCCCGCCGAACAGCATCGCGCCGACGCCGAACATGCCCGCCTTCCACGTTGTGGGCGTACCGGGCTTCGCCGCCTCCGGCTTCAGCCCCAGTTGCGGTGCCAGCCGTGCGCACACCCCGCCGGGGGGTGCCGCCACCGGTGGCTGCTGCGCCGCCGCCGCGACCGGCAGCACGAGCGCCAGCCACCCCCATTTACGCACCATCTCTCTCTCGCCCCCGCCCTCGTCTCGCCCGGACCGTGTGCGGCTTCTTCACCTGCGTCAAGCCGCCCGCGGCAGTACCGCGGCCTCGTAGTCGCTTTCGGCCAGCGCGATCAGCGCGCGGTCGTCGTGCTTCCACGGGTGGAAGCCGGGCAGGAAGTACGCGAACCAGACCCCCGCCACCTTGCGCGCCATGCCGGGGTTGCCGAAGGCGTACCACGCCATCCTTGCCCACGCCCGCGGCCCCGTGATCCCGTCCTGCCGCAGCAGTTCCGCCATGCCGCGCGCGCGGCCGTGGAAGAATCGCCAGGTGGTGACGAGCATTACCAGCGACTTGATCCGCCAGCGCGTGAAGCGCGGCCAGTCGCGCGTCGCGTGCAGCCAGGTATCGTAGGCGACGCCCTTGTGCTCGATCTCCTCCGCCGCGTGCCACAGCCACAAGGCGCGCGCCTGCTCCTCCGCCCCGGCGAGGTGCCGGGGGTTCGCGATCAGTTCGTGCGCCAGCATCGCGGTGAAATGCTCCAGCGCCGTCGTCGCCGCCAGCGCGCCGATCGGCGGCCGCCCCTTCGTCAGCGCCAGCGCGGCATCGACGTCGCGGTCGAGCAACGTCACGTCATAGCCCTGATCGGCGACGTGGCGGTTGAAGGCGAGGTGCTCGCGCGTGTGCAGCACTTCCTGCTTGATGAAGGCGTTGATCTCTCGCTCCAGCCGCGGCGGCGTGCCCTCTCGAAAGCGGCGCACGCTGTCGACGAAGAACCCCTCCCCCTTCGGAAACGTCACCGACAGCGCGTTGTAGAAGGCGGTGGCGTAGGGATCGTCGTTCAGCCACCAGCGCCGGATCGCCGCACCGCGGCCGAAGCGCCGGTCGCGCGGCGTGATGGCGAGATCGGCGGGCGTTGTTGCTTTCGGCACGAGAATCTCCGAACAATCGTGAATGAGGCTTGCTTACATCTGTGTAAATAGAGTGCCGCGATGACGCTGGCAACCCCTCCGCGGCGACGGCTGTCGCCCGAGGCCTCGCGCGAGGCGTCGCTGGACGCCGCGCGCGCGCTGCTGGTGGAGCAAGGACCGCAGGCGGTGACGCTGAAGGCGGTGGCGGCACGGGTCGGGCGCACGCACGCGAACCTGCTGCACCATTTCGGCTCCGCGGACGGCCTGCAGAAGGCGCTGATCGCCCGCATGGCGGGCGGGATCGTGGGCACCATCCGCGAGGCGGTGGTCCGCTCGCGCGAGGTGCAGGACCCGGCCGAGGTGGTGGAACTCGTCTTCGACGCCTTCGGGAGCAACGGCGCGGGCGCGCTCGCCAGCTGGATGATCCTGAACGGCAACGAGGACGCGCTCGACCCGATCCTGACGGCGATCCACGACCTGGTCGAAGAACTGGCCGCGGAGCACGACGACGGCGTGCCGATCCATGACGAGACGCTGCAACTGGTGCTGATGGCGCTGGGCGACGCGCTGCTCGGCGCACCGATGGCCCGCGCGCTCGGCCTGCCGCGCGACCGCGCGCGGCAGATCGCGCGCGCGATGCTGCTGAAGGACCGAGGAGCATAGGACGGGCGGCCTTTCCTCCGCCCCGCCGCGGGCGAAGCCCGCGTCGTCGGCCGATGCGCGCCGGCCGGGCGGCCGCATAGTGCTTTAGCGCCGCTAAAGCGCTAAGCGGCTCGCCATGCATTTTCTCGATCAAGCGAAAATCTTCGTCCGCTCGGGCGCCGGCGGTCCCGGCGCCGTCAGTTTCCGGCGGGAGAAGTTCATCGAATACGGCGGGCCGGACGGCGGCGACGGCGGCAAGGGCGGCGACATCGTGTTCGAGGCGGTGGCCGGCCTCAACACGCTGATCGACTTCCGCTACACGCAGCATTTCCGTGCCCAGCGCGGCATCGGCGGATCGGGCAGCAACCGCACGGGCGCGGGCGGGCGCGACCTGGTGATCGAGGTGCCGGTCGGCACGCAGATCCTGGCCGACGACGAGGAGCGCACCCTGCTGCTCGACCTGACGCGGGTCGGCCAGCGCGAGGTGTTCCTGCGCGGCGGCGATGGCGGGCGCGGCAATGCCAGCTACAAGACGTCGACCAACCGCGCGCCGCGCCAGCACGGCACCGGCTGGCCCAGCGAGGAGGCGTGGGTGTGGCTGCGGCTGAAGCTGCTGGCGGACGCAGGTCTCGTCGGCCTGCCCAACGCGGGCAAGTCCACCTTCATCAACGCCGTCACCAACGCGCAGGCGAAGGTGGGCGCCTACGCCTTCACCACCACCCGGCCGCAGCTGGGCGTGGTGCGCCATCGCCAGCGCGAGTTCGTCGTCGCCGACATCCCCGGCCTGATCGAGGGCGCGGCGGAGGGCGCGGGGATCGGCGACCGCTTCCTCGGCCATATCGAGCGGTGCCGCGTGCTGCTCCACCTGGTCGACGCCAACGACGCCGACGTGGCGGAAAGCTATCGCATCGTGCGCGACGAGCTGGAGGCCTATGGCGCCGGGCTGGCGGAGAAGCCGGTGGTCGTCGCGCTGAACAAGATCGACACGCTGGACGACGAGCTGATCGCCGCGCTCTCCGCCGAGCTGGAGGACGCGAGCGGCGCGCCGGTCGTGCCCGTCTCCGGCGCGGCGGGCACCGGCATCGACTGGGTGCTGGACCAGTTGCTGGAGCACATCCCGGACAAGGGCGCGGCGGCCGTGCCGTCCGACGACGTGGGCGAGGACGCGCTGGACTGGTCGCCGCTGTGACGGTGTCAACGCCGACTTAACCCCGTTTCGCTATGCCCGCCGCAGCTAGGGAGCGGCAGGTGCATCGGAACGACGCGACGGGCATGGTGGCGATGGCGGGGGCGATCCCTTGCGTCGACCTCGGCGAGCGACTGCGCATGTTCTGCTTCACCGATCGCGACGCGCAGGTCGCGCGCCGGGTGTGGACGATCATCGAACCGCACGCCGCGCGGCTCAGCGCGGTGCAGGTGGACGGCTGGTTCGACATCCTGCCGGCGAGCGGCGCGGTCGACCGCGCCCGCCTGATCGCGCGGGGCGTGGAGGACATGCGCGGCCGCTTCACCGATTTGCGCGACGACGCCTGGGTGGTACGCGGCGCCAAGCGGGTGGAGCAATTGCTCGCGCGGCAATGCCCGCTCACCCTGCTGCTCGCGCTCGGCAGCCGCGTGGCGGCGATGACGCTGGACCTGATCGCGGAACACGCCGGCTGCACGCGCGAGGAGCAGTCGGACATCAACGCGCTATTCTTCCGCCTGCGCTCGCTGGAGTGCGACGTCTACGCCACCATCCACGCCGACCGGTTGCGCAAGGACGCGCGCGACGCGCGCCAGCGGCTGTCGGACACGTTTCGCGACGGGGTCGCCAACGTGGTCGCCGCCGCCACCGCGGACGGCGCGGCGCTGCGCGACGATGCGGCGCACAGCACCGCGGCGGCGCGCAGCGTGATGGGACAGGCGAGCGAGATCGCCACCGCGGCGGAGCAATCCGCCTGCGCGATGCGCGACGCGGCGTCGGTCGCCGCCGGGCTGGTCTGCGCGATCGAGGAAGCGCGGCTGGAGGTCGCGTCGGCGAGCGAGATCGCGGATCGCGCCGCCGGGCAGGCGGGCGAGGCGGTCGCCATGTCGGAGGCGCTGTCGGGCCATGTCCGCTCGATCGAAACGATCCTCAACCTGATCCGCAGCGTGGCGGGGCAGACGAACCTCCTGGCGCTCAACGCCACAATCGAGGCGGCGCGCGCGGGCGATGCCGGGCGCGGGTTCGCCGTGGTCGCGCAGGAAGTGAAGAGCCTGGCCAATCAGACCGCGCGCGCGACCGACGAGATCGCGGCGCAGATCGCCGCGATCCAGGCGGCGACCAGCGGCACGGTCGACGCCTCCGCCTCGATCCGCACCACGGTGGGCGAGGTGCAGAAATCGGGCGAGCGCATCCGCGCGGTGATGGAGGCGCAGGCACGCACCGTGTCCATCATCACCGCCGCGGTGGACGAGACCGCGCTGGCGGCCGGCACGATGTCCGGCGCGATCGCGGTGATCCGGCGCGATACGGAGACGATGGTGGGGGCGATCGACGGCGTCGACCGCGGCTTCGACCGCCTCGACGGCCAACTCGTCGCCTTGCAGGCCAGCGCGGCGGACTTCGCGGGGCGGGTCGCCGCCTGATCCGCGCGCGGATCATCGCGATTGGCGCGGATGCGCCGTCGCGATAAGGCGGCCGGGTGACGCTGTTCGCCCCTTCCGATTGTGCGCGCCTGATCGTCAAGGTCGGCTCGGCGCTGCTGGTCGATGCCGACGGGTCGGTGCGGCGCGACTGGCTGACAATGCTGGCGCGCGACGTGGCCGCGCGGACGCGCGGCGGGCAGCAGGTGGCGATCGTGTCCTCCGGCGCGATCGCGCTCGGCGCGCGGCGGCTCCGCCTGCCCAAAGGCGGACGCGCCAGTCTGGAGGATGCGCAGGCCGCTGCCGCCACCGGGCAGATCGCGCTGAGCCAGACCTGGGCCGAGGTGCTGGCGGCGGAGGGCCTCACCGCCGCGCAGATGCTGGTGACGCTGGGCGACCTGGAGGAGCGGCGCCGCTACCTCAACGCCGCCGCCACGCTGAACCGCCTGCTGGGCTTGGGCGTCGTGCCGATCATTAACGAGAACGATTCGGTCGCCACCGAGGAGATCCGCTTCGGCGACAACGACCGGCTCGCCGCGCGCGTGGCGCAGGCGGCGGGGGCGCAGGGCGTGGTGCTGCTGTCCGACGTCGATGGCCTCTACGATCGCAATCCCGCGTTGCCGGGCGCGGTGCACGTCGCCCGCGTCGAGCGCATCGACGCGGGCGTGGAGGGCATGGCGGACCGCGGCTCGGCCTCCGGCATGGGGTCGGGCGGCATGGTGTCGAAGATCGCGGCGGCGCGCATCGCCAACGCCGCCGGCGCGCACCTCGCCATCGCATCGGGCCGGGTGGCGAATCCGCTGTCCGCGGGCGTGCGCCACACGCTGTTCGTCGCCGAGCGCGCGGCGCGGGCGCGCAAGGCGTGGCTGGCCGGCGGGCTGACCGCGGCCGGCGCGATCCACGTCGATGCCGGCGCGGCGCGGGCGCTTGCCGAAGGGCGCAGCCTGCTGGCCGCCGGGGCGACGCGGGTGGAGGGCGCCTTCGCGCGGGGCGACCTGGTGACGATCGAGGGCCCGGCGGGCACGCTGGCGCGCGGCCTCAGCGAATACGACGCCACGGACGCGCGCCGTCTGCTCGGCCGCCGCAGCGAGGAGCATGAGGCGCTGCTGGGCTACGCCCCGCGCGCCGCGCTGGTCCACCGCACGCACATGGCGCTGCTGTGATCCTCGCCGTCACCGGCGGCACCGGCTTCGTCGGTGCGCGCCTGATCGACGCCGCGCTGGCGGCGGGGCATCAGGTCCGCGCGCTGACCCGCCGGCCGCAGCCCGCGCGCGCGGGCGTCACCTGGGTGCCCGGCGCGCTGGACGACGCCGCGGCGCTCTCCACGCTCGTCTCCTCCGCCGACGCCTTGGTGCACGCGGCGGGCGTGCTCGGCGCGACGACGCGGGCGGCCTTCGTCGCCGGCAACGTGGAGGGGACCCGCGCCGTCGTCGAGGCGGCGAAGGTGTGGGCGATCCCCCGCATCGTCCACGTCTCCTCGCTCGCCGCGCGCGAGCCGTCGCTGTCCGATTACGGCTGGTCCAAGGCGGAGGGCGAGCGGCTGGTCGCCGACAGCCACCTGCCCTGGACCATCGTGCGCCCCCCCGCGGTCTACGGCCCCGGCGACCACGAGCAGCGCGACCTGTTCCGGCTGGCGAAGCTGGGCCTCGCCGTGATGCCGCCGCCGGGGCGCCTGTCCGCGATCCACGTCGACGATCTCGCCGGGCTGCTGCTCGCGCTGGCGGCGGCGCCCGCCGACCATGCCCTGTACGAGCCCGAGGGGCCGGACGGGGCGATGACGCACGGGACGTATTTCGACGCGATCGGGGCCGCGGTGGGCCGGCGCGTGCTGGCCCTTCCCCTCCCCGCCGCGCTGCTGCGCGCCGCGTCGCGTGCCGACCGGCTGCTGCGCCGCGAGGGCGCGAAGCTGACCGCCGACCGCGTCGCCTACATGGTCCATCCCGACTGGACCGCCGACCCGGCCAAGGCACCGCCTGCCGCCCTGTGGCGCCCGCGCATCGCGCTGAGGGAGGGGATGGCCGACGCGGCACGATGGTATCGCGCCCAAGGCTTGCTATAGCGCCGCCGAACTCCCGCCGCATTCGAAGGCCAGCACAGCATCATGAGCGACCGCCAGTCCATCCTCGACGCCGTCACGGCGCAGATCGAACCCTTCAACAAGAAGGGCGTCGCCGTCACCGAGGCGACCACCTTCCAGGGCGACCTGGAATGGGATTCGCTGACCGTGATGGATTTCGTCGCCGCCATCGAGGACGAGTTCGACATCATCATCACGATGAACATGCAGGCCGAGATCGAGACCGTCGGCCAGCTCGCCGACGCGGTCGCCAAGCTGAAGGGCTGACATGACCGACGCCGGATCCGCCGCCGACGCGCTGCCCGCCGACCCCGCGCCGGTCGCGCCGGAACGCGACCTGTTCAGCAAGTTCGACGCGCTGATCGCGGAGCGCGAGGCGTTGCTGTCCTCCGGCGTGCGCGACCCCTTCGGCATCGTGATGGAGCGCGTGCTGGGACCGACCACTGCGGTGATCCGCGGGCGCGAGACGATCCTGGCCGGCACCTACAATTACATGGGCATGACCTTCGATCCGGACGTGATCGCCGCGGGCAAGGCGGCACTGGAGACGTTCGGCAGCGGCACCAACGGCAGCCGGATGCTGAACGGCACGTTCCGCGACCACGTGGAGGCGGAGGAGGCGCTGAAGGCGTTCTACGGCGCGACCTCGGCCATGGTCTTCTCCACCGGCTATCAGGCGAACCTGGGCATCATCTCGACCATCGCGGGTCGCGGCGAGTACGTGATCCTCGACGCGGACAGCCATGCCTCCATCTACGACGGCTGCAAGATGGGCGACGCGGAGATCGTGCGCTTCCGCCACAATTCCGTCGCCGACCTCGACAAGCGGCTCGGCCGCCTGCCCACCGAGCCGGGCAAGCTGGTCGTGCTGGAGGGCGTCTACTCGATGATGGGCGACCTCGCCCCGCTGCGCGAGATGGTGGCGGTGTCGAGGAAGCATGGTGCCATGGTGCTGGTGGACGAGGCGCACTCGATGGGCTTCTTCGGCCGCCACGGCCGCGGCGTGTACGAGGAACAGGGGCTGGAGCTGGGCCGCGACGTCGATTTCGTCATCGGCACCTTCTCGAAGTCGGTCGGCACGGTCGGCGGCTTCTGCATCAGCAGCCATCCCAAGTTCGAGGCGATGCGCCTCGCCTGCCGACCCTATATCTTCACCGCCAGCCTGCCGCCGTCGGTGGTGGCGACCGCGGCGACGTCGATCCGCAAGCTGATGGACGCGCAGGGCAAGCGCGAGCAGCTGTGGCGCAATGCGCGGCACCTGCACGGCAGCCTGAAGGCGTTGGGCTTCCGCCTGGGCACCGAGGCCGCCGACAGCGCGATCGTCGCCGTCATCCTCGACACGCAGGAACAGGCGGTGGCGATGTGGCAGGCGCTGCTGGAGGCGGGCCTGTACGTCAACGTCGCGCGCCCGCCCGCCACGCCCGCCGGCCTCTTCCTGCTGCGCTGCTCGTTGTGCGCCGAACATACCGCCGACCAGCTGGAACGGATCGTCGCGATGTTCGCCGACGCGGGCCGATCGGTCGGCGCAATTAACTGATCCGTAACCACCCGAGTCATTATGGGTATCCTCGGCGCATGGACTTGCCCACGCCGGATGGATTAAACCCTTGTACGTGAGCGGGAACGAAGTCGCACGCATCCCGGGGGGGATGGCGTCGTCATGGCGCACCATCACCCTGGTGGTGGTCGCGACCATGGCCGTTCTCGTCATGGCGGCGCTGGTGGTGACGGTCGGCGAGGTCAACCGGCAGCGCGACCGCGCACTGGAAGCGCAGCGCCATTCCTACGACGTCATGATCCTGGTGCGCACGCTACAGGGCACGATCGCGCGATCGGAGGCGGCGCTGGGCCGCTACGTCATCTCCACCGACCAGTCGCTCGGACAGCTTTATTTCGAGGACTGGCGCCGCGCCGGTGAGACGATCGAGCGGCTGGGCAAGCTGACCCGCGACAATCCGCAGCAGCGCGAGCGCATCGCCACGCTGCGCACCGCCTTTCGCGAGCGCGGTGCCGAGCTGGCGCTGACCGCGCTCAGCACCAACTACCGCCGCAACAACCAGGCGCTGTCCCGCTTCTACCAGGCGCGCGAGGGCGCGGCGCTGCGCGCGATCAACGCCGCGGTGGACGGGCTGATCGCCGACGAGCGCCAGCTGCTGCAGGATCGCACGACCGACGCGATGACCGCGGTGACGCGCACGACGCTGGCGGCGAAGATCCTGGCGCTGGCGGGCGTGTCGCTGGTGCTGGGCGTGGTGCTGCTCGGCTGGCTCACCATGCGCGCGCTGTCGGAGCGCGCGATGGCGCGCGCGGAGGCGGAGGCGGAGCGGCAGCGCGCCGACGAGCTGGCCGCCGCGGTGACGGAAGCGACGGACGCGCTGCACGCGCAGGAGGCGCAATTGCGCCAGTCGCAGAAAATGGATGCGATCGGCAAGCTGACCGGCGGAATCGCGCACGATTTCAATAACATGCTGGCCGTCGTTCTAGGCGGACTGGAACTGTCGCGACGCGGGCTGGACGCCGGCGCGCAGCGGAGCGAGGTGTTGCGCCACATCGACAGCGCGCACGAGGGCGCCACCCGCGCCGCCGCGCTCACCCGCCGCCTGCTCGCCTTCGCGCGGGAGACCGCGGTCGATCCTGTCACCATCGACGCCGCCACGCTGTTCGCCGACATGGCCGACCTGCTCGGTCGCACGCTGGGCGACGGCGTGACGATGACGTTCGAGGATGCCAGCCGCGGCTGGACCGCCGCCGCGGACCTCGTCCAGCTGGAGAACGGCCTGGTCAATCTGGCGGTCAACGCGCGCGACGCCATGGACGGGCGCGGCACGCTGACCCTTCGCGCCGAGGCGATCACGCTTGCCGCCGCTGACGCGGGGGCGCTCACCTGCGGCGACTATCTCGCCATCGCGGTGCAGGACAGCGGCGGCGGCATGACGGCGGACGTGCTGGAACGCGTGTTCGAGCCGTTCTTCACCACAAAGCCGGTCGGCAAGGGCACGGGGCTCGGCCTCAGTCAGGTCTTCTCCTTCGCGCGCCAGTTCGACGGCGACGTCCGCATCCGTTCCGCGCCGGGCGCGGGCACCGTGGTCACCATCCTCCTCCCCCGCGCCGCCGCCGCGCCCGCCGCCCCGCCCGCGCCGGAGGTGGTCGCCACACCGGCCGGCGCGCCACGCGCGCTGTCGATCCTGGTGGTGGAGGACGATGCCCGCGTGCTCGCCACCACGCTGGGCGCGCTGAAGGAACTGGGCCATCACGCGATCGGCTGCGGCGACCCGCTCGACGCTCCGACGGTGATCGCCGCGATGGAGCGGTGCGACCTCATCGTCTCCGACGTGCTGATGCCCGCGCGCACCGGGCCGGAGATGGTCGCCGCCCTGCCCGCCGCCTTCGCCGCGGTGCCGGTGCTGTTCGTCACCGGATACGCCGGCGACATGGAGGCGGGGATCGACCTCGCCGGCCGGCCGGTGCTGCGCAAGCCGTTCACGCTGACCGCGCTGGAGCACGCGGTGGCCGAGGCCGCGGGCGCCGAGCTGCCCGGCGCGGAGCGGCAACTGGCCGCCGAATGAGCGAAATCCGCTGCTGACGCACGGCGAACACGTCCCTATAGCGGGGCTCCCGCCCTCCTTCGACAAGCGAAGACACCGCCGCAGCCCATGACATCGATCGACCGCTACATGGCCCGGCTGATCGCGCTGCCGCTGTTCTCCACGCTGCTGATCGCGGCGATGCTGCTGGTGCTCGACCGCATGCTGCGGCTGTTCGACTTCGTCGCGACGCAGGGCGGGCCGGTCAGCGTGGTGTGGAAGATGCTGGCAAACCTGATGCCCGAGTATTTGGGCCTCGGCATTCCGATCGGCCTGATGCTCGGCATCCTCCTCGCCTTCCGCCGCATCGCCACGTCGAGCGAGCTGGACGTGATGCGCGGCGTGGGCATGAGCTACAGCCGGCTGCTGCGCGTGCCGTACTTCTTCGCCATCGTCCTCGCCGCGCTGAACATCGCGATCGTCGGCTACGTCCAGCCCAAGGCGCGCTACAATTACGAGCAGCTGCGCTTCGAGCTGCGCACCGGCGCGCTGGGCGCCTCGATCAAGGTGGGCGAGTTCGCGCACCTGGGCGATCGCATGACGCTGCGCATCGAGCAGAGCCGCGACCAGGGGCGCAAGCTGTCGGGCATCTTCGTCCACGCCGTCAGCCCCAAGGGCGACTGGGTGGGCGTGACCGCGCAGACCGGGCAGTTCCTGGCGACCGACGATCCCAACGTCATCATCTTCCGCCTGACCAACGGCACGCTGATCCACAACCGTAACGGCTTCAACACGCCGCGCACGCTCACCTTCACCGCGCACGACCTGCCGATCGACCTGCCGCGATTCGAGAGCTTCCGCGCGCGCGGCGGCAAGAACCTGGAATATACGCTGGTCGAACTCGCGAAGCTCGGCAAGAACGCGCAGACCGAGGCGCAGCGCGACGGCAGCCGGGCGGAATTCCACTTCCGCATCGTCGAGGTGGCGATGATGTTCCTGCTGCCGCTGCTGGCGGTCGCGCTGGGCGTACCGCCCAAGCGATCGACGTCGGCGCTGGGCGTGTTCCTGTCCATCGTGATGGTCGTGACCTATCACAAGATCAACCAATACGCCGCCTCGCTGGGCGAGCGCGGCGACCTGGATCCCGCCATCGCGCTGTGGGTGCCGTTCGCCTTGTTCGCGGCGCTGATCCTGTGGATGTACCATACGCTGGCGCACGTGCCCGGCGGGCAGCCGATCGGCGCGCTGGAGCGGTTCTTCGGCAAGGCGTGGAAGGCGATCAGCCGTCGCCTGCCCGGCCGCCGGCGGGAGACCGCGCCGGCATGAGCAGCTTCTTCCCCTCGCGCACCGTCGCGCTCTACATGGCGCGGCTGTTCCTCGTCCGCACCTTCGCCATCCTCGCCGGGCTCGTGCTGGTGCTCCAAGCGCTCGACCTGCTGAGCGAGAGTGGCAAGATCCTGTCCGTCGCCAGCAACGGCGACGCGCAGGTGTGGCGCTACGTCTCGCTGCGCGCGCCGCAGATCGTGGCGCGGTTCCTGCCCTTCTCCGTGCTGCTGGGCACGATCCTGACGCTCATCACGATGAACCAGAACAGCGAGATCATCGCGCTGAAGGCGGGTGGCCTGTCCGCGCACCAGGTGCTGGCGCCGCTGGTCGTCGCCAGCCTGGGGGTGGCGGGCTTGAGCTTCGTGTTCAACGACGCCGTCGTCGCGCCGGGCACCGCCACGCTGAACGCCTGGCAGAAGGTGAACTACCAGCCGCTGCCGCTCGACCGCGGCGACCGCAGCAACGTGTGGGTGCGCGCGGACAACAACCTGATCGAGGCGGACCAGATCCGCGGGCGCGGGAACGCGGCGGTGCTGGGCGGCGTCACCGTCTACGAACGCAGCGCCGACGGCAGCCTCACCGGGCTGATCTACGGCCGGCAGGGGCGGCGCGAGGGCGAGGGCTGGCGCATCGCGCCGGTGCAGCGCTTCGACGTCGCCAGCGGCGCGGTGGCGCGGTCGCCGAGCATGATCGTCGGCCGCGGCGTGACGCCGGACCAGTTCACGCTCGCCAGCGTCGACGCGGACGGCCTGTCTTTCCTCGCCCTGCGCGCCGCGATCGGGGACCTCAAGGATGCCGGGCGCCCGACCAAGGCGCTGGAAGGCGCGCTGTGGCACAAATTGTCCGGCCCGCTGTCGGCGGTGCTGATGCCGCTGCTGGGCGCGGTCGCCGCCTTCGGTATCGCGCGGTCGGGGCAGCTGTTCGTCCGCGCCGTGATCGGCATGGCGCTGGGCTTCACCTATTTCGTCGCGGACAATTTCGCGCTGGCGATGGGCAATCTCGGTGCCTACCCGCCGTTCCTCGCCGCCTGGGCGCCGTTCCTGCTGTTCCTGCTGATCGGCGAGGCGGTGCTGCTGCGGACGGAGGAGTGACCGGTCCCGTACTCCGCTGAGGCGGGACCCCGGAGCCGCCGGGGGATATCGTCCGTAGCCCTGGGCTCCCGCCTGCGCGGGAGACGATGATCCTACCGCGTCACCATCGTCGACTTGGCGATCTTCCACACCAGCCCCGGCATCCCGCGATAGCTCGCCTTGTGGTACGGCGAGTCCGCCGCCAGCAGCGCGGAGATGCGGCGGTGCGCCTCGCCGAGGTGATGGTAGGGCACACCCGGCAGCAGGTGGTGCAGCGCGTGGTAGCGCAGCCCCACCGGGGCCCACAGCATCGGCAGCAGCGCGGGCGGCGGCACGTTGACCGTGTCGAGATACTGCGCGGTGACGGTCATCGCCTCGCCCTCGTTCTCCCACAGGTGCGCGACCAGCGTGCGCAGCTGGTTCACCACCGCCACGCCGGCGGCGACCGCCATGCCGATCGCGAAGGCGCGGATCGAGATCACGCCCGTCGCCACCATCGCGACCAGCGCGAGCGCCCACAGGCTGCACGCGGCCTCCAGCCGGTTCCACAGCGACTTCGCCTCGCCCTCCGGCATGCGGCGGCGAAAGTGCGGGTTGATCGCCAGCGCGGAATAGCGCTCCACCACCGCCCGGCGCAACGACGGCACCAGCAGCGACAGCGGCGACAGCAATGCATAGCGGATCAGCAATCCGACCGGCGCCAGCGCGCTGACGAGGATGAAGACCGGCAGCGTCCACGGCTTCATCAGCGCGAGCGGCAGATATTCCGGATCCTCGCTGGTGCCGTAGCGGGTCTTCGCGTGGTGCAGATTGTGCACGCCCTCGTACATGAACGACGGGATCAGCATGGGCACGCCGACCAGTACGTTCCACCCGGCGCGGAAGTGCGGCAGATTCGCGTGTTTCATGTGGCTGACTTCGTGGATGAAGCTCATGGCGCGGTACAGCGCCAGCATCGACACGACCGCCAGCACGACCGTCCACCCCGTCGACGCGACCGTCACCGCGCCCACCAGCGCCGCATAGCCGACCAGCGCCGACGCGATCAGGTCGCCCCAGTAGATCGCCGCGTTGGGCGTGTTCAGGTCGCGCGTCGCCTCCGCGGCGGCCTTCAGCATCGCGCGATCGTCGGCGACGGCGAGGCGCGCGGGCGCGGCGGATCGATCGAAGGTGAGCGTGGTCATGGCGCTGGTCATTGGCCCAACATAGTGGCGACACGGTGACGTTTCACGCCCCGCTCCCGCCACGTTGCCGCGCAAATGCTCGCTCGCCATGATCGACCCGTCCGTTTAACCGGAGCAGCCATGATCGAGATCGTCCCCGTCCACACGAAGCGCCAGCGCCAGGCCTTCGTCGACCTGCCCTTCCGGCTCTACCGCGACGATCCGAACTGGGTGCCACCGCTGACGGGCGAGGCGCTGGGCCTCATCACGCCCGAGAAGAACGGCTGGTTCAGCCACGCCAAAGCGCAGCTGTTCCTGGCGATGCGCGGCGGCGCGGTGGTGGGGCGCATCTCCGCGCACATCGATACGCTGGCGCAGGACATGCCAGCCGAGCGGGGCTTCGGCCCGGGATCGGGCCAGTGGGGCCTGATGGATGCGGAGGACGAGGGCGTGTTTCGCGCGCTGCTGGAGCGCGCCGAGGAATGGTTGCGCGGCGAGGGCGTCACCTTTGCGCTCGGCCCGATCAGCATGTCGATCTGGGAGGAGCCGGGGCTGCTGATCCAGGGGTACGACCATCCGCCCACGGTGATGATGGGGCACCACAAGCCGGCGTATCGCGCGTGGATCGAGGCGGCGGGCTACGAACCGGTCAAGCAGCTGCTCACCTACGACCTCGACATCACGCAGGAATTTCCGCCGCTGGTGCGTCGTATCATCCGGTCGGGCGAGAACAACCCGTCCATCGTGATCCGCGAGGTGGACAAGCGGAAGTTCTTCGAGGAGGCGCAGATCATCCTCGATATCCTGAATGATGCCTGGTCGGACAATTGGGGCTTCGTCCCGCTGACCGAGCCGGAGATCGCCGACGTCGGCGTGAAGCTGAAGCCGATCGTCTTCAACGACCTGATCCGTATCGCCGAGCTGGACGGCAAGCCCGTCGCCTTCATGATCACGCTCCCCGACCTGAACGAGGCGATCAGGCCGCTGAACGGGTCGCTGCTGCCGTTCGGCTGGGCGAAGCTGCTGTGGTGGCTGCGCAAGCCGCGGGTGCGCACGATGCGCGTGCCGCTGATGGGCGTGCGCAAGGAGCTGCAATCATCGCGGCTGGCCGGGCAGCTCGCCTTCATGATGATCGAGGCGATCCGCAAGGCGTCGGTCGACCATTACGGCGCGTCACGCGGCGAGATCGGCTGGGTGCTGGACGACAACCAGGGGATGAATTCCATCGCCACCGCGATCGAGAGCCGGGTCAACAAGGTGTATCAGGTCTACCGCCGGACGCTGTGACCGCGACGGGGCGACAGGACGGGGCGACCCGGCGCGGCGCCGCCCCGGCGGGGAGCGGCGCCGCCCGGTCGTGGCGATTACAGGCCGGCGGGCAGCTCGACGTTCAGGTTCCGCCACTCCTCGCGCGTGTGGCAGGTCTTGTGCGGGATGCGCGATCCGGTGATCGTATCGACGGCGCAGACGCGCTGCTCGCGCATCTTCGGCGCGGGCATGCCGTCCTGCGAGGCGGTCTCGGACACGGGCTTGGGCGAGAGCGGCTCGGCGGCCGCGGGGGCGGCGAAAGCGAGCGCGGCGACGATGGCGGGGGCGATCAGAGCTTTCATTTTCAGGTCCTCCTCATCCCGACGACCGGGATGCCGAACCCATTGCAGGGCGCGTGCCACTTGCGTTTTTCCAGCATAAACAATGACATAACGATTTTCATCGAAGTGTCTTATTGGAATAATGCACCAACGATCGGCGCGCCGCGCCAGCTTTTCGTCAGAACAGCATCGCGCCGCCCAGCGCAACGCGCAGCTCCGGCGCCTGCGAGTTCAGCCCGGCGGCGACCAGCACGTCCAGCTGCGCGTGCGGCCGCACCTCCCATGCGGCGGAGACCGCGGCGAGCCACTGCTCGTCGGTGTCCGACGGATCCTCGTCGCGCCTGACCGCGATCTCCACGGTGGCGGACAATGTGTCGGTCAGGTCGCGGCCCAGCCCCAGGTTCGCCGCCTCCGCGACGTGGCGGCCGATGCGCGATTCGTTGGTCTCCGCGTCCACCTCCGCGGTGAAACCGAGCGACCAGTCGCCCAGTTCGAGCGACACCGGCAGCACCACGCCGGCGCTCCAGTCGCCCCGGCCCAGCCCGCGCGTCGCGGTGGGCAGCGTGGCGAAACCTTCCAGCGCGAGCGAGAAGCCGCCTCCATCAGGATGCAGCAGGTTCTGCCGCAGGCCCAGGCGCACGTCGCCGACGCCCGTGATCGCGTCGCGCGCGCCGTCTTCGCGCGCCACCAGCCGCGACAGCGGCGTCCAGCTCAGCTGCGCCTCCGTCCGCGGCCCGAGGCCGGTGCGCAGCAGCAGGTCGCCGATCAGCAGCGAGCGTTCATCGCCGTCGCGCTGCCAGTCCGCCACCGACACCTCGCCCAGCACGCGCCCGACATCGGTCGTGCAGGTGGAGGTGCCGAGGTCGGGACGATTGGGACAGAAGCGCGGCTCGTCCTGCGCCGCCGCCGGCGCCGCCACGAGGAGGAGCGCGGCGGCGGCGAGGCGCCTCACCGCAACCGCACCCAGGTGGGCGCATGGTCGCTCGCCTTCTCGCGCCCGCGATATTCCTTGTCGACGCCCGCCTCCACCATCCGGTCGGCGACCGCGGGGCTGAGCAGCAGGTGGTCGATGCGGAACCCGGCGTCGCGCTGCCACGCCCCCGCCTGATAATCCCAGAACGTCCACACGCCCCCCTTGGGGTGGCGGGTGCGCAACGCATCGGTCCACCCCTGCGCCAGCAAGGCGCGATAGCCCTGGCGGCTCTCCGGCTGCATCAGCGCGTCCTGCGCCATCGCGCGGACGGAATAGGTGTCGTCGTCGTTCGGGATGACGTTGTAGTCGCCTGCCAGCACCGTGGGCTCCTCCTCGGCCAGCAGCGCGCGGGCGCGCGCGCGCAGGCGGTCGATCCAGCGCAGCTTGTAATCGAACTTGGGGCCGGGCTGCGGATTGCCGTTGGGCAGGTAGATCGACGCGACGACCAGCGTGCCCCCCGCCCCGTCGGACACCTCGCATTCGAGATAGCGGCTGTGATCGTCCTCCGGCTCGCCCTCCAGCCCGCGCTGCCGCTCGACCGGATCGGCTCCCCTGGCGAGCACGGCGACGCCGTTGAACCCCTTCTGCCCGTGCCACACCGCGCCGTAGCCGGCATCGCGGATGTCCTTTTCGGGAAAGGTATCGTCGCTGGACTTCAGCTCCTGCAGACAGACTACGTCGGGCTGCTGCTCGGCGAGATACTCGATCAGCCGCGGCAGCCGCGCCTTGATGCCGTTGACGTTGTAGGTGACGATCTTCACGCCGCCAGCCCTACACCGGGAAGGTCAGACCGAAAAGCTGGTCCCGCAGCCGCAGCCCGACGCGGCGTTCGGATTTTCCACCTTGAACGACGCGCCGCCGAGCGACTCGACGTAGTCGACCGCGCAGCCGCGCACGAGATCGAGGCTGACGTCGTCGACCACCAGCCGCACCCCGTCGGTCTCCGCCACGGTGTCGCCCGCGTCGGGGGCGTCGGCGAAGCCGAAGCGGTACTGGAAGCCGGAGCAGCCTCCGCCCTCCACCGACAGGCGCAGGATCGCCGGCTTGCCCTGGCGCGCGGCGATCGACGCCACGCGCGCGGCGGCGGCGGGGGTGAGGAGAATGTCGGGAGCGAGCGTGGCCATGGAAGGGAGATAGGGTGCGCGCGGCGGCGGGGAAAGGCTCACGCCTCGCCCTGCGTCTCCACCATCGCGGCTGCGATCGCCTCGCGCGGGGTCTTGCCGCCCCAGAGCACGAACTGGAACACCGGATAGAAGCGCTCGCACTCGTCGATCGCGCTTTCCACCAGCAGTTCCGCCGCGGCGAGCGACAGCGTCGCCTCCTCCTCCTCGCCGGCATCGATCAGCGAAGCGTTGCGATAGAGCAGGATGCCGCTGGACGACCACAGTTCGAAATGGCCGACCCACAATTGCTCGTTCACCAGCGCCAGCGTCTCGTGGATCGCCGCGCGGCGCTCGTCCGACACCTTCACGTCGGGAAAGGCCAGAAACTGGAGCACGCTGTCTTCCTCGCGGAACAGCGCGCGCAGCTCGTACTCGGTCCAGCTGCCCTTGACGGTGGCGGTGATCTCTTCCTCGTGACGCTCGCACGGCCAGCCATGGGCGGCGAAATACGCCTCCAGCATGTCCAGCGGGGCTTCCGCTTCCGCGTCGCGATCGGCTTCGTCGAGCATGATGTCCTTATCGCACGCGCGACAAACGCGCGCTACTCCTTCGCTGCTTCCAGCTTCTCGATGCGGGCACGCAGCACGTCGTTCTCGTCGCGCGCGGCGACGGCCATCGCCTTCACCGCCTCGAACTCCTCGCGCGAGACGAAGTCGAGCCCGCCGATCCACTCGCGCGCGCGCTCGCGCACACCCGCTTCCGCCTCGCGTGCGGCGCCGGCCAGCGTGCCCGCGGCCCCGGTGAAGATCTTCGCGGCGTCGCCGAACAGGCGGTTGTCGGATTGCATCGGCGTGTCCTGACGAGAAGTTGTGCTCAGTCGATCACTTGGGACGCCCGCGCCTCCGGCACAAGATGTTCCGCACCTGGATTGAGCACGCCGATCTGCCAGTTGAGCGCCGCGGCGAACAGCAGCCAGGCGAGGTAGGGCAGCATCAGCCACGCCGCCGCCGCGCGCACGCGCGCGAAGACCAGCGTGGTCATCAGCGCGACGCCGAAGATCGCCACGATCAGCAGCAGCGCGGCGTCCACCTTGTGCGCGCCGAAGAACAGCGGCGTCCACGCGAGGTTCAGCGCCAGCTGCAAGGCGAACAGCGCGACGCCGACCCAGCGCAGCCGCGCCCCCCGTGCCGCCAGCACCAGCGCCAGCGCGGCGCCCATCATGACGTAGAGGATCGACCAGGCGACCGGGAACGCCCAGCCCGGCGGGGTTAAGCCGGGCTTCGTCAGCGCCATGTACCAGACGTTCTCGTCGCCAGAGGGGACGGCGCGGCCGGACAGGAAGCCGAGCAGCAGCACCAGCGGCACCGTCACCGCCGTCCAGCGGATGAACGACATGCGCAACTGGCCCCTGGACGCGATCGACCCCACGCGAATCCCCCTGTTTTCGGCTCTGCGGCGCCTGACTGGCGCATCGCGCGGGACGCGTAAACCGTCCTCGCGCGGGGTTTTCCGGGCCGCCGTCCGGCGATGGAACGGCGGTCTCGCGAAATCAAAGGGTTGGCGGATCGCCGTCGAATGTCGTCCGAATCGCGGCGAGCAGAAATTCGACATTCCCCTCCGGACCGGTGATCGGGCTGCGCTCCACCGCGACGACGTTCCAGCCCCCTGCGGTGAACCAGGCCGCGGCCTCGTCGCACACGCGGCGGTGCACCGCGGGATCGCGCACCACGCCGCCCTTCCCCACTTCCTCGCGCCCCGCCTCGAACTGCGGCTTCACCAGCACCAGCGCCCGGCCGCCCGCGCGCACGAAGCCGAGCGGCACGGGCAGCACCTTGGCCAGTGCGATGAAGCTGGCGTCGCACACCAACAGGTCGACCGGTTCGGGCACGTGCGCGTCGGTCAGCAGGCGAGCGCTGGTCTGTTCGTGGACGACGACGCGCGGGTCCTGCCGCAGCTTCCAGGCGAGCTGGTTGGTGCCGCTGTCGACCGCAAAGACCCGCGCGGCGCCGCGCGTCAGCAGCACGTCGGTGAAGCCGCCGGTGGACGACCCCACGTCGATCGCCACCGCGCCCGTCACGTCCCAGCCGACGTGATCCAGCCCGTGCGCCAGCTTGATCCCGCCGCGTGACACCCACGGGTGATCGCGCCCGCGCACGTCCAGCACCGCGTCCGCGGGCAGCGGCTGTCCCGGCTTCTCGACCTTGCGGTCTCCCGCAAAGACCAGTCCCGCCATGATGAGCGCCTGCGCACGCGTGCGCGACTCGGCGAGGCCGCGATCGACGAGAATCTGGTCCGCGCGCTGCCTGGCCATGCCACCCGGTAGGCGCCTCGATCGCTTCGTCGCAAGAGGCCTTCGTCTGGCGTCAATTGCTGCGCTGCACGATTGTCTATCGGGTTGGTAGGAATATGTTGATGTCGAGGCCGCGGTTCTGCCGACCCCTAGACTGTGCCGCGGCCTCGCCCCCCAACTTTCCCGGGGAGCGTGAGTTCGGCGTTTTCGATCAGGTGCTTGCAGAGGAGGTAGTGATGACACGTTCCGCCCTCGACCTGTCGGTCCGGCCGACCATTCTGACGGTGCCCGGCCTCGGCAATTCGGGCCCGTCGCATTGGCAGACGTTGTGGGAGGGGCACCGGCCCGACATCGCGCGCGTCGATCTGGGGATGTGGGATCGCCCGCATCGCAACGCATGGGTGACGAAGCTGGACCAGGCGGTCGCGTCGGCGCGCGCGCCGGTGGTGCTGGTGGCCCACAGCCTGGGCTGCATCGCGGTCGCGTGGTGGGCCTCGCTCAGCCCGCAGCCGTACGGCTGGCCGGTGGCGGGCGCGCTGCTGGTCGCCCCGGCCGACGTCGACCGGCCGAACGTCGCCAGCGAGCTCGCCCCCTTCGGCCCCGCGCCGCGCACCCCGCTCCCCTTCCCGTCGATCGTGGTGGCGAGCAGCGACGATCCCTGGATCGACAGCGACCGCGCGCACAGCCTCGCGGTGGACTGGGGCAGCCACTTCGTCGATCTCGGTCCGCACGGTCACATCAACGCCGCCAGCGGGCTGGGGCTGTGGACGGAGGGACTGGAACTGCTGGACCGCGTGGTCGACGCGGCGGGCGGACCGCACGGCGAGGCGCGCTCGCCGGGAGACGCGCGCGCGATCCTCGCGATGCCGCGCCGCGCGCCGGACGCTCGCGCGCGCTACTAGGCGAAGGGGTTCACCACGCTCAGGCGTCCGTCGACGACCAGGCCGTGGTGCATGTCCTCGCTGTAGAGCGTATCGCAGCCCGCCTCCAGCGCAGCCGCGACGATCATCGCGTCGTAGATGGATTGGCGGGGCGCTTGGCGAGCGCGAGGCCACGCTGGTGGATGGCGAGTGTCAGGGGCAGGATAGCGAGTGACGAATGATAGGCGAGCAGCGCGCGCTCGATGTCGGACCAGTCATGCCGCAGCTTCCCTCGCAGCACGTTGGCGACCTCGTTCAGCACCTGAACGCTGATCCACCCTCCGGCAGCAATCAGGCGATTGGCAGTCACCGCACGCGTCGGATCGTCTTGCAGCCCATAGATCAGGACGTTGCTATCGAAGAAGGCCGTCATCAACGCGCGTTGGCTTCCTCGCGATCGAACTTGAAGTCCGCCGGCACCATGCCGCGCAACGACCGCAGGCAAGCGAGCGCCGCTTCCCGCTCCTCCAGCGTCTTCGCCGCTCCGGTCCACGGCTTCGGCGTGACGGCAACGTCGTCGTCCTCCTTCAATCCCAACGCCTCGACCACGTCAGCGGGAATCCGGACGACATATTCGCCATCCACGCGCGCGATCTTCATCACATCACCTCGTCAGCCGAGGCGATCCTACTTCACCCGCCCTTTCCCGGCAAATCCTCGCCGCGCGCGCGGGACGCCTGTCGCAGCCGGCGCCAGATCGCGAGATTGAACCCGGCGAGCCCCAGCACCGCCACCGCGGTGGCCGCCGCCACCTTCGCCCAGCCGGGGTCCACCTCAGGCGCTCGCCGCCCCCACATCGCTCGCCGCCTCGTTCCAGCGCAGCGCCTTCAGCACGGTGCGGACGACGGCGTCGGCGTCCAGTCCCGCCTCGGCATATTGCAGCTCGGGCTTGTCCTGGTCCTGGAAGCGGTCGGGCAGGCGCATGGTGCGGATGCGCAGGCCAGCGTCGGTCAGCCCCGCGTCCGACGCCATCGTCAGCACGTGCGCGCCGAGGCCGCCGACCGATCCCTCCTCGATCGTCACCGCCACCTCGTGCGTGGTCAGCAGGCGGCGGATCAGCGCCTCGTCCAGCGGCTTGGCGAAGCGCAGGTCGGCGACCGTGGTCGACAGGCCGCGCGCCTCCAGCGTCTCCGCAGCTTTCAGCGCCTCGGCCAGGCGGGTGCCGAGCGAGAGGATCGCCACCTTCTTGCCCTCGCGCACCACCCGGCCCTTGCCGATCTCCAGCCGCTCCGGCGTGGTCGGCAGAGGCACGCCGACGCCATTGCCGCGCGGGTAGCGCACCGCGATCGGCCCGCTGTCATGCTCGACGCACGTGTGGACCATGTGCACCAGCTCGGCCTCGTCCGCCGCCGCCATCACGACGAAATTGGGCAGGCTGGCGAGATAGGTGACGTCGAAGCTGCCCGCGTGCGTCGCCCCGTCCGCGCCGACCAGCCCGGCGCGGTCGATCGCGAAACGGACCGGCAGGTTCTGGATCGCGACGTCGTGGACGACCTGATCGTAGGCGCGCTGGAGGAAGGTCGAATAGATCGCGCAGAACGGCCGCATCCCCTGCGCGGCGAGGCCGGCGGCGAAGGTGACGGCGTGCTGCTCGGCGATGCCGACGTCGAAGGCGCGGTCGGGATGGCGCTGCGCGAACTTGTCCACGCCGGTGCCCGACGGCATCGCCGCGGTGATGGCGCAGATGCGCGGGTCGCGATCCGCCTCGTTGGCCAGCGCCTCGCCGAAGACGTTCTGATATTGCGGCGGCCCCGGCGGCGCCTTGGCCTGCGCGCCGGTGATGACGTCGAACTTCTGCACGCCGTGATACTTGTCCGCGGATGCCTCCGCGGGGCCATAGCCCTTGCCCTTCTTCGTCACGACGTGGACCAGGATCGGCCCCTCGGCCGCGTCGCGCACGTTCTCCAGGACCGGGATCAGATGGTCGAGATTGTGCCCGTCGATCGGCCCGACGTAGTAGAAGCCGAGCTCCTCGAACAGCGTTCCGCCCATCGTCATCCCGCGGGCGAACTCGTCGGTCTTGCGGGCGGCCGAGTGGAACGGACGCGGCAGCTTGCGCGCGAACCGCTTCATCAGCTCGCGCAGGCTCAGGAACTCGCGGCTGGAGACGATGCGCGACAGGTATGCGGACAGGCCACCCACCGGGGGTGCAATGGACATGTCGTTGTCGTTCAGGATGACGACCAGCCGGTTGCCCGCCGCCTCCGCGTTGTTCATCGCCTCATAGGCCATGCCCGCGGACATCGCGCCGTCGCCGATGACGGCGATCGCCTTGCCCGGCGTGCCCGCCATCTTGTTCGCCATGGCGAAGCCGAGCGCGGCGGAGATGGAGGTGGAGCTGTGCGCGGCGCCGAAGGGATCGTACTCGCTCTCGCTGCGCTTCGTGAAGCCGCTGAGCCCGCCGCCCTGGCGCAGCGTGCGGATGCGGTCGCGCCGCCCCGTCAGGATCTTGTGCGGATAGCATTGGTGTCCGACGTCGAAGATCAGCCGGTCGCGCGGTGTATCGAAGACGTAGTGGATCGCCGTGGTCAGCTCCACCACACCCAGGCCGGAGCCGAGGTGGCCGCCGGTGGTGCCCACGGCGGAGATCGTCTCCTGCCGCAGCTCGTCGGCGAGCTGGCGCAGCTGTTCGGGCTTCAGGCGCCGCAGGTCGTCGGGCGTCGCGACGGTGTCGAGGAGCGGCGTTTCGGGTACATCGGCCATCCCCCGCGGATAGCGAAACGCCTCAGCCGTGTCGATTGTTACCGGATCAAGAACCGCTGACGGGTTGATGCGGATCAGTTGGCGATGGCGCAGCGGGCGCACCGCCCACGCACCTCGATCACCGGCCGCTCCGGCGCGAAGCCCGCGGCGGTGGCGGCGGCGCGCACGCCCGCGGTCAGCGTGTCGTCGTCGAGGTGCGTGGTCTCGCCGCAGCCGTCGCAGACGAGGAAGATGCAGTCGTGCCGGCACGCGGGATGCGCGTTGGCGACATAGGCGTTGGCGCTCTCCACCCGGCGCGCCAGGTTTGCGCCGACGAACAGGTCGAGGATGCGGTAAATGCTGTTCGCCGCGATGCGCCGGCCCTGCTCGCGCGACACCGCCTCCGCGATGTCGTAGGCCGACGCGGGCTTGGCGAAGCCCGACAGCGCGGCGTAGACGCTGGCGCGCATCGCCGTCCACTGCTCGCCCGACCGCTCCAGCGTCGCGCGCGCCGCGTCGTGCAGGTCGGTGCCCTCGGGTTCGTGGTGATCGTGCGCCATGTGACGGAAGTTAAGGGGGGCAAGCCTCCGCGGCAAGCTCAGTGGAAGGCGCGCCGGTTCAGCGCGTGTGCGCCCGCCAGCACCGCGACGCCGACCACGGTCAGCACCGATTCGGCCAGGTGGTTCTCACCGTGCGGCATCGCCACCGCCGCCGCCATCAGCGCCAGCCCCACCGATCCGACCGCCAGCGGCAGCGGCCGGCGATGGACGAGCAGCCCGCGCCCGAACGCCACCGCGCCCAGCAGCATCGCCGCGACCAATCCCACCTGGTGGATCAGCGGATTGCCCAGCATGCCCCCCGCCGCCGCCAGCGCCGCCACGGCCGCGGTGGTCGCGACGCAATGCGCCACGCAGGCGGCGGACAGCCAGATCGCCCAGCGATCGAGCCGGCCGAGCAGCGAGGAGGAATCGGGTCGCGCCATGACGTGCATGTAGCGCCGCCCCAGCGATGTTACAATATCTCATTCGCCTGAAGCACCGGAATGGCGCAGCTTGGCGGACAAGGACCGGGCGAGAACGGCTCGATCGTGCCGGACTCGGCCGGCCCGCCCGACTCGCTCTGGCTGCTGACACGGTCCCGGCCGGCTTCCTTCGATCGAATGAGCATCGCGTCCGCGCCTGAGATCAGCGTCTCCGGCCCAGCCATGACGGCGGCAGCACGCCTTCCAGCGCCCGGTCCGAGCCGGCGAGACCGAGCATCACGGTTCCCGCACCCCAGCACGTCGCCCATGAACCCAGGCGCGTCCTGACCTGCGCCAACAGGAGAATGACGCCGAGCACGAGGGATATCAGCGACGACACCGCCAGGATGGTGCCCCGATCGAGAATCATGGCCGCTTCGAACGTTGGTGCGCCGCCCATCATGGGGCATGATCCATCAAGAAGGTCATAGGCGTCGTGCCGCTCGCGCGGTCGGCAGGCAGCGGCCGCGCCGCGCGCATCGTGACGGGGCGCGGACGATCCCGCCGGTCGCGTCCACTCGGCGGCGGCGGACGGCGACCCGCATCGACGCCAGCGGATCGACGCGCTAAGAGGCCGCATGCTCCAGGCCACGTCCGGCTATTCGGTCACCGCCCGCCCCGCCGCACTCGCGCGCTGGCTGCACCTCGTCGCCGTGCTGATCGTCGCGATGGTCGTCGTCGGCGGGATCACGCGGCTGACTGAATCGGGCCTGTCGATCACGCAGTGGAAGCCGGTCAGCGGCATCGTGCCGCCGCTGAACGAGGCGCAGTGGCTGGCCGAGTTCGCCAATTACCAGCGCATCCCCGAATACCAGCAGATCAACCGCGGCATGACGCTGGACGGGTTCAAGGCGATCTTCTTCTGGGAGTATCTCCACCGCGTGCTCGGGCGCGTGATCGGGCTCGCCTTCGCCGGGCCGCTGCTGTGGTTCGCCATACGGCGGCGGATCCCGCCGGGCTACGGCCCACGGCTCGTCGCGCTGCTCGCGCTCGGCGGATTGCAGGGGGCGATCGGCTGGTGGATGGTCGCGTCGGGCCTGTCGGAGCGTACCGACGTCAGCCACCTGCGGCTCGCCGTCCATCTCACCACCGCGCTCGTCATCCTTTCCGGCATCGTGTGGACCGCGCGCGATCTCGCCGCGCTCGCGCGCAATCCGCTCGCCCGCCCGGCGGCGCTGCGCGCGCTGCCCGCGGCGGTGCTGGCACTGCTGTTCGTGCAGATCGTCTTCGGCGCGTTCACCGCGGGGCTGGACGCCGGCTACGCTTTCGCCAGCTGGCCGCTGATGGGCGACGCGCTGTTCCCCGCGGACGTGCCGATGCTGGCCCCGGGATGGAGCAACGCGGTCGACAATCCCATCGTCGTGCAGTTCATCCACCGCTGGTTCGCCTTCGCCGCCGCCGCGGGGCTGCTGTGGCTCGCCGCGCGGGTCCGCGGCCCCGTGGGCGCGGCGGTGGCCGGGCTGGTGCTGGTGCAGATCGCGCTGGGAATCGCGACCCTGCTCAGCGGCGTCGAGATCGTCGTCGCGGTCGCGCACCAGGCGAATGCCGCGCTGCTGCTGATCGCCACGACGCTGGCGGCGCATCGGGTGGGCGCGCAGCGGGCGTGAGGATCGCGCTGCTGGCGCTCGCCCTCGCCGCCCCCGTCCCCGCCGCGGCGCGCTTCGCGCCCGCCACGGACGCGCCCTACCGGCTGACCGTCGCCGCCACTCGCGACGACGGACGCTCGGTGCGGCACTTCGCCACCGACTATGCGGTCGCCTTCGCGCGCACACCGGACGGCTATCGCGCGACGATCCACGCGCTGCCGGACAGCGTGAACGACAGCGGCAAGGGCGATGGCTTCGCGCGCCTGCAACGCGCCGCGAGCGGGCGGCCGCTGGCCGTCCGCCTCGACCGCGCCGGCCGGCTCCTCGGGGTGGAGGAGGCGGCGGCGCGCTGGGCGGACCTGCGCGCCGCGATCGTCGCGGTCGCGGCCGAGGGGCGCGACGCGATCCTGGCGGCGCACGACCGCGCGACCCCCGCCGAGCGCGACCGCCTCCTCGCCGCCGACCTGCTCGCGCTGTGCGGCGGGGCGGACGCCGAGCGGCCGGAGGGCAACCGCATGACGCTCCTGCCCGCGTCGGACGGCGCCGCCCTGCCCGTGCGCGAGACCGTCCGCCGCACGCGCGACGCGGTCACGATCTTGACGGAAGGGAGCGGCGGATCGGTCGCCGCCCTGTCGCGCCGGCGCGTCGTCGACCGCCGCACCGGCCTGCTGCGCGAAGCGGGCGAGACGCGTCGCACGGTTGTGGTGCACGATGGCGTCACCGCTTCCGCCACGGTGACGCATCGCTGGCAAGTTGAGGCCATGGTATCATCATACCCGTCGTCAATCGCCCGCAAACCTTGACTTTCCGACGCCCTGTCGGCAATGGCGGTGCATCGACGCGGTCACCGGCGGGTGGCGGCGTCTTTTTCAATCCGACGCGAAGAAGGTCAGGCACCCATGAAGGCGCTGATGAAGACCACCAAGGCGGCCAAGCCGCACGAGGTGGAGAAGAAGTGGCACATCGTCGACGCCACCGACCTGGTGGTCGGTCGCGCCGCGGTGGTGATCGCCAACGTGCTGCGCGGCAAGCACAAGACCTCGTTCACCCCCCACGTCGACTGCGGTGACAACGTCATCGTCATCAACGCGGACAAGGTGCGGTTCACCGGCAACAAGCTGACCGACAAGGTCTATTACAAGCACACCGGCTATGCCGGCGGCATCAAGGGCATCACGCCCGCCAAGGTGCTGGAGGGCAAGTTCCCGGAGCGCGTGCTGGAGAAGGCGGTGGAGCGCATGATCCCGCGCGGCCCGCTCGGCCGCCAGCAGATGCGCAACCTGCGCATCTTCGCCGGCGCGGAGCATCCGCACGAAGCGCAGAATCCCGAGGTCCTCGACATCGCGGCCATGAGCCGCAAGAACAAGGTGGGCGCATAATGTCCGACGATCGCCAGACCACCTCCGACAACCGCCAGTCGCTGGCCGACCTGGGCGCCGCGCTGCAGCAGCAGGGCGCCGCGCAGGAAGCCGCCTCCGACGCCTCCGCCGAGGCCTATCTCTCCGGCCAGATCGACGAGCCGGTGCAGCGCGCCCCGCTGCGCGCGCAGGAGCTGGACAAGTACGGCCGCGCCTACGCCACCGGCCGCCGCAAGGACGCGGTCGCGCGCGTGTGGCTGAAGCCCGGCTCGGGCAAGATCACGATCAACGGTCGCGATCAGGAGATCTACTTCGCGCGCCCGACGCTGCGCCTCGTCATCAACCAGGTGTTCGGCATCACCGAACGCGAAGGCCAGTACGACGTGGTCTGCACCGTCAAGGGTGGCGGCCTCTCCGGCCAGGCCGGCGCGGTGAAGCACGGCATCAGCCAGGCGATCACCAAGTACGAGCCGACGCTGCGCGCGCCGGTCAAGGCGGCGGGCTTCCTCACCCGCGACAGCCGCGTGGTGGAGCGCAAGAAGTACGGCCGCGCCAAGGCACGCCGCAGCTTCCAGTTCTCGAAGCGCTGATTTCTTCGCCACCGGCGAAACGACGGGGCGGTCCGGCGACGGGCCGCCCTTTTCGCACGCGAGACGCTTGACCCCCCGCCCCGCCTTGCGTAGGCGCGACCAGCCCATACGGCCCCTTCGTCTAGCGGTTAGGACGCGGCCCTTTCACGGCTGAAACACGGGTTCGATTCCCGTAGGGGTCACCAGCCCCGCCCCAAGTGGCGGGATTTGGCGGAAAACCGACGAAATCCAACGCTGCCTTAGGCGCGCGATGCCGGGAATGGGCCGTGGATCGAGCCACTCGCACAAGCGCGCGAATTCGACGGATGCATGGTTTCGGATACAGCGCGCATCCCCTGATCGGTTGTCGATCTAGACTGCGGGGTGTTCATGCGAGCGGTCGAAGGCGCGCTTGTAGGCGTCGCGGCTCGTGGTGCGGGATAGATAGTCGGCTTCGGCGTCGCCGATGACGAACCCAGCATGGTTCGCGCCCAGGTTGAGCGCGTAGGATACCGAAATGTCGGCGGCTGTGAACCTTTCCCCTGCCATGTAGGGAGCGCGAGCGAGCTGCCGTCGAACGAGCAGCAGCCGCCGTTCCACGCATTCGCGCGCCCAACGTGCGCCCCAATTGTCGCGTTCTGCCTCTGGCGCGATGAAGCCGCTCACCAACGGAACCATCATCAAGGTCGCCAGCCCCGCCTCGCCCAGGTGGAGAAATTGCTGGTAGGTCGCGAAGGCTGGATCATCGGTCGAGGGCTGCATCGGCGTCGGCCCGTAACGACCCATCAGATATTCCATGATCGCAATGGACTCGACCATGGTGACGTCCCCGTCCTGGATTGCGGGCAGGAAGTCGCCGGGGTTGACGGCGAGCCACTCCGGTTCTCTTCGCGCGGCCAGCATGTCCACGTGCCGCAGGCGGTAGGGGATGCCCATTTCCTCCAGCACCCACGCGGCTCTGATCGAACGCGAGGTCTGTCCACCCCAAACCGTGATCATCTTCCCGAATCTCCGTGAGGGCTGATCTGATCGCACCATGACGTGAACGGCGTCGTCATCCTGCGGACGAGGTCCTCGCTTTACCGTCGATGAGGACAGCCTGCTGCCATCGGCTCGGCGCCTTGTCGGATCGGTGGATGCACCCCGCCCAGCAGCACGGCCGCTTCTTGCCTTGGAGCAGTTCCTCGCCAGTTCGCGCGATCCGCCGCTGGCGGGTTGCGGCCAACTTGGCGTCCTCGATCCAGCAGATGAATTCGTTGCGACCAAGCGACGTCAGGCCTTGCCACAGCGCCAGCACGTCGCCGTTCGATCGCAAGGCGGCTTCGAGATCTTCGGAAGCCTCGTGCACGGTACCATGAAGGAGCGCGTCGGCCACAAGGCCTCCCGATGTACGTGTGGAAGCGGTACCGCCGGCGGGCGGCGCGAAGCTGCCGGCCAGTATGACGTTCCGCGCGTGGGTTGTCGAATGCAGCTTCCACGACGCTTCGGGAAAACGCCGCTGTCCCTTCAGCGCGCGAAGGTCAGACCATCTTGGTGGAGGAGAGGAAAGCATCACGAAGCGGCGGTGACGCACAAGAAGGCGCGAACAGGCGAACCAACATTCGCGCGGGATCGAGCCGATCCGGTCGTGCGCGGAGCTACGTCATGTCGACGACCGCGCCCGTCGCGATCACCGCGCCCGTCGGCTTGCCGGTGGGTGAGCCACCTTGCGGTTCGATGGAGATCGCCAGCACCTCGTCCCGACCGGGGAGGCGAGCGTTCTTCAGCAGCGCAGGGGTGAGCGCCCCCGGGGCCAGCAGCCCGAGCGGACGCGGTACCTTGTCGCTGCCGATACGCCACAGTTCCGCCACGCGATCGGCAGGGACGACGATCGTGGCCGTCAGCCGGACGGACCCGCTGCGACGATCGACGAGTGCGGCGATGGGCGGCTGGTCGGCCCCCTCGGCGGGAACCAGAACCGCCACCAGCGGGCGGGCGGGCGGCGGCGCGACCGGGGGGGCGACCTGCGGAGCGGGAAAGGCCACCAGCGCGACCAGGGTCGCCGCGATCGCCCCCGCCGCGGTGCCGCCGGCGAACCACGGCCAGCGGGGGCGCACCTTCGCGACGGGCGTGCCGGCCGGGCGATGGTCGGCAAGCTCGATCCTGGCGAGCACGTCCGCCGGCGGCACGACCGCGTCATACCCTGCGATCAGCGCAGCCAGCTTCTCCCGCCACCAGGCGACTTCCATGGCGAAATCGCTGTCGGCCAGCATCCGCTCCAGGGCCGCCGCGCGATCGCCGCCTTCGAGCAGCCCCAGCGCCAGTTCGGCCGCCTCGATCTGATCGTCAGGCGTCATGTCGCATGCACTTTCGCAGCTCGAGAAGCGCGCGTCGCACGGTGCTCTTCATCGTCGCGAGCGGCACGCCCTCGCGCTGCGCGACCTCGCTGTAGGTAAGTCCGTCCAGGAATGCGGTGCTGATCGCGCGCCGGGGCCGCTCGCCGAGCAGCGTCAGGCAGCGGCGCAGCCGGTCCGCCTCCTCGTCCACGATCATCGCGTCGTCGGCGGCCGGCGCGGGGTCCGGACGATCGCCATCGAACGCGGCGTCATCTCCGACCGCAGCGGGGGGTGGACGATCGTGCGCGCGCCGCCAGTCGATCGCCCGGTTTCGCGCGATGGTGGCGAGCCAGGTGATCGGGCTGGACCGCAGCGGATCGAAGCTCGACGCGCGCCGCCACACGATCAGATACACTTCCTGCAGCACATCCTCCGCCGCCTGTCGCTCGCCGCAGATACGAAGACACACGCCGTAGAGCTTCGCCGAGCTCATGCGGTACACGCGCGCGAAGGCGGACTTGTCCGCCAGCCCGGTGGCGACGAGCGCGGCGGCCAGCCTCTGCCGGCGCGTCGATGCGTCTTCATCTGCGGCCTGTGGCGATTCTTCGGCCAATCCTCGTCCCTTTGGAATTTTTCCCGGTCTGCGTGCATCCCTGCCGCGTCGGCACTCGTAGCTGAATACGCCCGCATGAATGAAACCGTTCCGATCCCTCGCGGGCCATTGGGAGGTGCCGAGTGACGACGCAGCAGGATCTGGTCATCGACGCGTTTGACGCGCGGGTCGAGCGACGACACAATCGCAGGGCGCTGTTCACCGCGGCGCTCGGCGCGGCGGCGGTCGGATCGGCCTTCGCCTACAGCGATCCCGCGCTGGCGCAGTCGGCGGTGACGGACGCCGACGTCCTCAACTTCGCGCTCAACCTCGAGTATCTGGAGGCGCAATTCTACCTTTACGCCGTGAACGGCACCGGCCTGGCCGCGTCGCAGACCGCCAGCGGCGGCGGCGCAGCAGGCGGGACAGTGACCGGCGGTGCCCGCGTCGATTTCTCCGGCGATCCCATCGTCGGCGCCTATGCGCGGGAGATCGCCGCGGACGAGGCGGCACATGTCGCCTTCCTGCGCACCAATCTCGGCTCGGCGGCAGTGGCCATGCCGAACATCAACATTTCCGGCGCGTCGGACGGACCGTTCACCGCCGCCGCGCGAGCCGCCGGGGTGGTCGGGCCGACGGGGACGTTCAATCCCTATGCCTCGCCCAATGATTTCCTGCTCGGCGCCTTCATCTTCGAGGACGTCGGCGTCACCGCCTACAAAGGCGCCGCGCCGCTGCTCAGCAACAAGACCTTCCTGGAAGCGGCGGCAGGCATTCTCGCCGTGGAGGCGTACCACGCCGCCATCGTTCGCACGACACTGTACGCCAAGGGCGTGCAGGCGCTGGTCGATGCGACCGAGCTGATCTCCAACGCGCGTGATACGCTGGATGGAAGTCCGGCCGAAGACCGCATCCGCGGTATCGGGCCCGAGGCTGACCAGGGGATCGCGCCGTCGGGCAGCGGCAACACGCTGACGTCGAACATCGCGCCGCTCAACGTCAACGGCCTCGCGTACAGCCGCACCACGGGACAGGTGCTCAACATCGTCTACCTGAACGCGGGCACCACCACGATGGGCGGGTTCTTCCCGAACGGCGTCAACGGAAACATCCGCTCCACGACGTGATCGGGCCGGTCCGGTTCCTCACGCCCAGCGGCTTTTTCAAATTCAGGACGGTTCCCATGATCGACCATCGCCAAGCTCTCGATATCCTCGCTGCCGCGGACGCGCGGCGCAGCGCCCGACGACAGTTCCTGAAGGTGGCGGGCGGCGGCACGCTCGCGCTCGGCGGCGCCAGCCTGCTGTCGGGCTGCTTCGATTCCGAAGGCGACGACGCGCCCATGCCCACCCCCACGCCGACACCCACGCCGGCGGCCGTGACCGACAGCGACATCCTCAACCTGGCGCTCAACCTCGAGTATCTCGAAGCGCAATTCTACCTCTTCGCCGTGAACGGCACCGGGCTGCCCGCGTCGCAGATCGCCAGCGGCAGCGGAGCCGCCGGGGGCACCGTGACGGGCGGGGCACGGGTCGACTTCACGCGTGACCCGCTGGTCGGCGCCTACGCCCGCGAGATCGCGGCGGACGAGGCGGCGCACGTCGCGTTCCTGCGCACCGCGCTCGGCTCCGCGGCGGTGGCGATGCCCAACATCAACATCTCGGGCGATGCCAACGGTGCGTTCACCGCGGCGGCCCGGGCGGCCGGAGTGATCGGCGCGAACGAGACCTTCAATCCCTATTCGTCGCCGGAGAACTTCCTGCTCGGCGCGTACATCTTCGAGGACGTCGGCGTCACCGCGTACAAGGGCGCCGCCCCGCTGCTGAGCAGCAAGGTCTTTCTTGAGGCGGCGGCGGGGATCCTCGCGGCGGAGGCATATCACGCGGGGCTCGTGCGCACCGTCCTGTACGCCAAGGGCTTGACGACCGCGTCGCTCATCACCGCCAGTGGCCGCATCTCCGATGCCCGCGACGCGCTCGATCAGAACGGCGATTCCGACCAGGGCCTGACCGCGGCGGGCGGCGCCGCGAACATCGTGCCGGCGGACGGCGACGCGATCGCCTACAGCCGCAACAGCCGGCAGGTGCACAACATCGTGTACCTGAATGCGACCGGCGCCAACCTGAACGGCGGCGGCTTCTTCCCCAACGGGACCAACAATCCCAACCCCACGCTGCGGGTGGGTTTGCCGTGACGATGCCGACGACCGCCAGCCGACCTTGCCTCTCGCCGGCGGGTGCGTTCGACGCGCCCGCCGCCGTCTCGTCAGAAGGGAATATCGCATGAAGATCATCGCTCTGGCCGCGGGCGTCGCCATCGCCCTCACCACGTTTCCCGCCGCCGCGCAGGAGGATGCGGGGTTCAACGGACTCTATGTCGGCGCCGCGGGCGGCTACGACGTGCAGCCCAACGACACCGGCTCCGGCGTGCTGTTCGACCGCAACCTCGACGGCCGGTACGGCGATGTCGTGCGTACCGGATCGGGCGCGGACGCCTTCTCGCCGGGCTTCTGCAACGGCGCGGCACGCAATCAGCTCAGCCCCGGCGCGGGCGGGTCGTGCGCGAACGACAAGGACGACTGGGCCTATTACGGGCGGGTCGGCCTCGACGCGCAGCGCGGACGGATCGTCGTCGGCGTCGTCGGCGAGTTCGGCACGACGAACATCACCGACGCCGTCACCGCCTTCTCCAGCACCCCGGCGAGCTACGTGTTCAATCGCGGGATCGACTGGGAAGCGGGCATCCGCGCGCGAGCCGGCTTCACGCCCAACGACACGACGCTGTTCTACGGCACCTTCGGTCCCGGTTACGCCCGGATCGACCGGGCCTTCGGATCGACCAACACCACCAACACCTTCACCGGCAGCGGCAAGCGCAACCAGTTCGGCATCCAGGGCGGCGGCGGCGTGGAACAGCGGATCGGGCGCTTCTCCATCGGACTCGAGTACCTGTACCACCAATATCGCGACGACGATTACGTCGTGCGCGCCGCCGGGCCGGCGGGCACGCCCTTCACCAATGCCGCCAACGGCGGAAACGCCGCCGGCACCGACTTCATCCGCAGCGACGACAAGTTCCGCTGGCATTCGATGCGGGCGACGGTCGGCTTCCGCTTCTGATTGGCCTGTGCCGCTTGCCCGATCCGGTCGCGCCGGTCGGGCAGGCGGCTCTCGTCGGTCCGGGTTGCAGCATCCTGAAGTCCCGTTGCCATCACGGACCGATCTGGACCCACGCACTCGATCGCATCGCTGGACTGCTGGCCCGCCTGACGATCCTGTCGCCGCTCATGCCGCTCAGCGGCGGTGATGCACGGGGTGGCGGGCGATCCCTGCTGGCCGACCATGCCCGACGCACCCTATACGGAGAAGAACGGCAATTCGGGCGTCCGCGGCGGCGCTCTGTGGTGGCCGGCGGAGACCAACACCTCGATCCGTCCCGGCTGGTTCTACCACGCCGACGAGGACGGCCGGGTGAAGAGCCCGCAGCGGCTGATGCGCTTCTTCGACGAGAGCGTCGGGCGCGGCACCAACATGCACCTCAACATTCCGCCCGACCGGCGCGGTCGGGTCCATCCCCACGACGTCGAGGTGCTGGCGTCGTTCGGCCACGCTCTCCGCGCGAGCTTCGCGACCGACCTCGCGCAAGGCGCGATCGCGCACGCCAGCCACGAGCGCGGACCCGCCTTCGCCGCCGCCAAGGTGCTCGACGGCGACTGGCGCAGCTACTGGTCGACCGACGACGGGGTGAGCACGCCCGAGCTGATCCTCGACCTGCCGCCGGGCCGGCCGTTCGACCTGATCCGTCTGGAGGAGTATCTTCCGCTCGGCGTCCGCGTCTCCCGCTTCGCGCTCGACGTGCAGGAGGACGGCGATGCGTGGCGTCGGATCGCCGAGCACGAATGCATCGGCCAGTCGCGCATCGTGCGGCTGGAACAACCGGTCAGCGCAAGGCGACTGCGCCTGACCATCCTCGACGCGCCGGTGCCCCCCGCCATCAGCCGGATCGCGGTGTTCCGCTCGGTTGCACCCCGCGCGGTGGCACGAGTCCGGTCCAGCGATCCTACCGTCCTGTCCTCCGCCGGATGGCGCATCGTCTCGGCGAGCGCGCCGGGCGCGGAGCAGCTGATCGACGACGATCCCGGTACCAGCTGGGTCGCCCCCGCCCCGTCGTCCCGCGCCCCCGCCGTCGTCGTGATCGCGCTCGGCGCGCCCGTCCGTCTCGGCGGGCTCAGCATCGTGCCGAGCCGGGCGGTGATGAGCCGGGCGTCGCCTCCGCGCGGCTTCGTCGCTGAGACCAGCGTCGACGGTGCGACCTGGCAGCCGGCGGCGGGCGGCGTGCTGCCGAACATCGCCTATGCGCGCTCGGCCCAGCGCTTTCCGATCGCCCCGCCCCGCGAGGCCCGTTACGTCCGCCTCAGCTTCGCCGATCTGGCGGTCCCTGCCGACCGGCTCGCGCTGGCAGAGGTCGGCTTGTTCTCGAGCTTGGACCGATGACGGCCGTCCCCGGCGGCAGCGCCGATTTCCGCGCCCCGCCGCGCGGTGTGTAGCGGGAGCATGCTCTTCCTCGCTCCTCCCCCGCCTGAGATCGTCGCGTCGCCTACCGGACCCCGCCCGCCCGTCGCGGTGCGGCGCAGCCTCGATTCCACCGATCGTGCGATCGACATCCGCGTCGCCGACCAGAGCTGCCGCGATGCCCGCTTTCCCGTCGTGCCCCGTCGTGCCCCGTCGCCCGATGGAACGTTCCGCGCTCGGAACGATGCAAGCGGCCGCGAGCGTCCGCCATCGTCGCTCTTTCGAGCATGTGGCCGGCGGGCAACACCGACCCGGAAACTTCCGGACAATCGACTGAGAAACATCGCAAAGCCTTGCAGCCCTCCGGTCTGACGATCAGCATGGATCCATAAATGCGATGCATAGCATCCGAACCACGGGGGATCGTATGACACGTAGGTGGCTGGTGACGAGCGTCGGCGTGATGAGCATCGCGACTGCTTTGGCACCGTCTTCGGCGGGGGCACAGGCGGCTCCCGAGCAGGCGCCCGCCGATGTCGCGGCGGAGACCGGGACGGACATCGTCGTCACCGGCTCGCGCATCCGGCGCGATCCGCTCGACAATCCCTCCCCGGTGGTCACCGTGGACGAAGCGGCGATCGCCAAGACCGGCCTCTCCTCCATCGCCGACGTGTTGCAGCGCATTCCCGCCTCGTCGGGTGGTCTCAACACCAAATTCAACAATTCCGGCAACCTCGGCAATCCGCCCGACGGCGGCGGCGTGGGCGCGGGCTCGGCGGCGATCGACCTGCGGTATCTCGGCGCGAAGCGGACGCTCGTGCTGGTCGACGGGTTGCGCTACGTGAACGGTGCCAGCGCCAGCGGCATTCCGGGCACCGTCGACCTGAACTCCATCCCGGACGTGATGATCCAGCGGGTCGAGGTGCTGCAATCGGCGGCGTCGGCGCTCTACGGGTCGGACGCGATCGGTGGCGTCGTCAACATCATCACCCGGTCCGGCCAGAACGGCTTTCGCGCGTCGGCGCAATACGGCCAGTATCTGAAGTACGACGACGGTGCGACGCAGAATTATCAGCTCAGCTGGGGCGGCGGCTCCGACGGCGTTCATCTCGACGTCGGCGGCTTCTACACCAAGCAGGAGTCGGTCCGCGCCAGCAACCGCTCGATCTCGCAATTCCCCAATCCGGGCCAGACGACCTGCGACATCAATCCAAGCCCGTGCAGCAGCTTCACGCCGCTGGGCCGGTTCCTCGTCAACGGCCAGAACATCACGTTGCGCGCGCCGGTGATCGGTCGCCGCCCGGTGTACGATCCGACCCTGGCAACCGGGGACTTCAAGGCCTTCACCGCGGCGGACCGCTTCAACTTTGCACCGTTCAACTACTTTCTCACCCCGAACGAGCGCTACGGCGGCTTCGCCAACGCGCGCGCGGAATTCAGCGACGCGTTCAACGTCCGGGTGAAGGCGGTGTGGAACCACCGCCAGTCGCAGAACCAGGCCGCGTTCCTGCCGCTCGGGATCGGACCGGACGTCGGAAACGGCAATCTGCTGGACACGATCTCGGTCGACGCCACCAATCCGTTCAATCCGTTCGGCGTCACGCTGGTCCCGGGGCAGAACTACACCGCGATCTTCCGTCGCCTGATCGAGAACGGGCAGCGGACCTACAGCCAGACCGTGGATACCTGGTCGGTGACCGGCACGATCGACGGCAAGTTCGACCTGTTCGGGCGCAACTGGTATTACGACGCCAATGCCGTGCTCGCCACCAACGACGCGCACCAGCTGTTCACCGGCAACGTCAACGCGGCGCGGCTGCAACAGGCGCTCGGCCCGGTCAGCCAGTGCACGGGCGCTTGCGTCCCGTTCAACTTCTTCGGCGGCGTCGGTTCGATCACGCCAGAGATGCTGGGCTTCGTCGCCTTCGACGAACGCTCGCGCAGTCAGCAGCGGCTGAACGACTACACCGTCAACCTTTCCGGCGAGCTGTTCGACCTGCCCGGTGGCGCGGTGGGCGTCGCCCTCGGTTACGAACACCGGGACCAGCAGGGCAGCTTCACGCCCGATCCGATCATCCAGGCGGGTTTGGGTGCGGACATCCCCGCGCAGGCGGCACGGGGACGGTTCAACGTCGACGAATTCTACGGCGAGCTTCGCCTGCCGCTCATCAGGGACGTACCGTTCCTCAACCTGGTCGAGCTGAACGGCGCCGTGCGTCATTCCGACTTCTCGACCTTCGGCAGCAACACGACGCTGACCGGTGGCGCGCTGTGGAAGCCGGTGGCCGACCTCCTGCTGCGCGGCCAATATGCCGAGAGCTATCGCGCCGCCTCGATCGGCGAGCTGTTCGGCGCGCAATCGCGGTTCGACCAGCCGCTGGCCGACCCGTGCAGCAACATCGCCGGTTCGCCCTACCAGGCATCGGCGACGGTGCGCGCGAACTGCACCGCCAATGGCGTGCCCGCGAACGGCAGCTATGCCGAGCCGACCGGCCAGCTGCCGGTGCTGACGGGAGGCAACCAGGCGCTGCAGCCGGAAACCGCCCGGACGTGGCTGTTCGGCGGTGTCTACAGCCCCGTCTGGGCACGACAGGGCTTCGCCAGCGCGCTCAGCCTGGAAGTGAACTATTACGACATCAAGGTGGACGGCGCGATCGCCTCGATCCCGGCGGACGTGCTGCTGAACCGCTGCGCGCAGACCGGCGACGCCCTGTCCTGCGCGGCGGTGGTGCGCAGCGGCAGCGGCTTCGTGTCATCGATCAACGGCGTGCTGCTGAACACCAACGGCATCCGCACCCGCGGCGTCGACGTGACGTTCAACCTGCGCTCGCGCGAGACCGGCGCGGGCACGTTCGGCCTATCGGTCAGCGGCAACTACCTGCTGAAGTACGAGGAGGAGGTGCCGGCCACCACCGGCACCACCGCCACCGACTACACCGGCACCGAGCGCGGTAGCCCGGATCAGGCCTATCCCCACTTCAAGGGGCAGGCGACCCTGGACTGGGATATCGGCCCGGTCGCGGCCGCCTTCACCGGGCGCTACATCGACGACGTGATCGAGCAGCAGGGCGGCAACAAGCTCAAGAGCCGCTTCTACGGCGATGTGCAATTGACGTTCCGGCCGACGTGGATCGGCGAGCGCGTCGGCCTGACGCTGGGCATCAACAACGTGTTCGACACCGATCCGCCGGCTTGCTTCTCGTGCAGCCTGAACAACTACGACCCGACTACCTATGACGTACCGGGCCGGTTCGGCTACGCCCGCCTGAGCTACGGTTTCTGAGGCGCCGAGCGTCCGGGCGTTCGCGCCCGGACGTCCGCTGTCCCGTCCCGCCGTTGCAGCGGCCGGAAAACGACGACACCACGACCAAGGGAGTCGACGAGGCTACGGGACTGCGCCTCGGCCGCGTGTCCGGCTCCGCCCGGCAGATCAACATCTTCATGTCCCCGCTCCTTTCCCGCAGGTTTCAACGGGCCGAAGACTTCTCACCCAAACCGATTGAAAACATAGGGAGGACGTCACTGCCTCCATGACCCGAATCAGCAACGGATCATCAGCATCCAACTCGGTCAATTCATTAACGACGCAAAGCGGATCCTGATGATCGCCAGGAGCTGCCGCTTCTCAAAACAAGCGTTTCCTTACGATTTACCAACATTCGCCGGCTCTGCCGATTGGCTAGACGGCAAGGATGCGTTAGCGGCCCCCGGCCATTGTGGCGAGCAGCGGGGGGCGCTGATATGTCGAAGCAACGGGTCGATTGGGTTGACACGGCGAAAGGTGTGTCGATCGTTCTGGTCACCTTTCTCCATGTGGTTCAGTTATCTGAAGCTTCGGGCCTGCCCGTCTATCGCCTCGTCCGGCTGAACTCGTATCTGTCGCAGATCCGCATGCCGCTGTTCTTCGCTGTCGCCGGCGTGTTCGCGGGCAAGGCGATCGCGGGCTCGTGGCCCTCCCTTCTCCGAACGAAGGTGGCGCTCTACGCGTGGCTGATCCTGATCTGGTCCATCGTGCGCTGGTCGATGATTACCTTCGTTGTGAACAATCCCGACAACCCGCTTGAGGGCGGCCAGATCACGGAACTCGCGTACCCGTTCTTCGCGCCGATCACGGGAATCTGGTTTCTCTGGTCTCTGGCCATTTTCTTCGTGCTGACGAAGGTGTTGCGCGCCCTTCCGACGATGACTGCGGTCGCAGTCGCGGGAGGCATATCAATCCTCTCGGTGACCTGGCAGTCACTGGACCGGTCCGCCATCGCGACATTCGTGTTCGACAACATAGCGTACCGCAACTCGATGCTATACTTCGTGTTCTTCGTTGCCGCGGCGTTGATGCCGCAGTTGATCTTCCGGATCGGCGTTCTGTCGGGAAGGTGGGTGTTGCCAGCCCTGGCTTCCTCCTTCGCGATCCTGGCGATCGCCCGTGCCGCTCCGATACCCATCTTCGATGGCACCGCGAGGCTTGCCTCGTCCGTGCTGGGGGTGAGCGGCGTCCTCATCGCGAGCCGGATCGTCACGTCGAACGTCGTTGGACAGGCATTCAACTATCTGGGGAAGAATACACTGGCGATCTATGTCGCCCAGATCCCCGTCATCTGCATCTTCATGGCGCTCATGCATCCATACGTCGGGCAGGCTGGAAAGCTGGTGACGGCGGCGGGAACGGTGTTCGTGACCGCCATGGTCGTCTTGCTTACGCTGGGCATACAGGCGCTTGCCAAAGCCGCGGGTGCGGGGTGGATGTATCGGTTGCCGAGGAGAGCCGGCGACCGCGACATCGTCGCCACCATGACCAAGGTTGTCTGAAGCGCCGCGCGGGAAACCTGCTGGCTCCTCTTCCGGCGTCGACACAAATCGACGCGCCCCTTTCCTCGGGCGAAGACCGGGCGCTGACCGGTGTCGCCGCGCGCCAGCGCGGGTGGGACAGGGGTGAGCGTTGACTTGCCGGTCGCACGTTCCCGCACACGCACGTTCGTGTTGATCGCGCTGACCTTTTCGGCTTTTCCCGACGATCACGGTGGGAGGGCGGCGACATGCATGCGGCGGCGGGGTTCGAGCTGATCATCGCGATGTTCCTCGTGATCGTGGGGCTGCACTACCTCGCCCGGCGCCTGTCGCTGCCGCCCGCCGCGGCGCTGATCGTCGGCGGCGGTGCCGTCGCGTTCTTGCCGGGGGCGCCGGGCATCGCGATCGATCCCGAGCTGGTGCTCGTCCTGTTCCTGCCGCCGCTGCTGATGGACGGCGCGTGGTTCACCGCGATCGCCCCCTTCCGGCGGCAGATGGCCGGCATCCTGTCGCTCGCGGTCGGCGCGGTCTTCTTCACCACCGCGGCGGTCGCCGTGGTCACGAAGCTGCTGCTGCCCTCGCTGCCCTGGGCCGCGTGCGTCGTCCTTGGCGCGATCCTGTCGCCGCCCGACGCGGTGTCGGCGCGCGCGGTGTTGCAGCGGGTCAGACTGCCGCGGCGCCTGTCGACGCTGCTGGAGGGCGAGAGCCTGCTGAACGATGCCGCCGGGCTGGTGCTGTTCCGCTTCGCCGTGGCCGCGGTGCTGACCGGCACCTTCAGCCTGGGGGCGGCGACGGGCACCTTCGTGCTGCTGGTGCTGGGCGGGGTGGCGGTCGGCGCGGCGATCGGCGGAACATGGGTGGCGCTGCTGCGCCGGCTGGGCGACGACACGCTGATGATCGCGGCGACGATACTCGTCTGCTGGAGCGCCTATATCGCGGGCGAGCTGCTCCACGTCTCCGGCGTGATCGCGGTGGTGACCGCCGGCCTGATCTGCGGCTGGTACCAGCACGTCGTGTTCAGTGCGAGTGTCCGCATCCGCGCGCTCGCCTTCTGGCAGGTGCTGGTGTTCCTGCTGGAAGCCGCGGTGTTCACGCTGATCGGGTTGTCGCTGCGCGGGCTGTTCGACCGGATCGGCGACCCCGCGCGCATCGTCGGCACGATGGCGGTCCCGGTGCTGCTGATCGTCGCGGCGGTGATCGTCGCGCGGTTCGTGTGGATCTTCGGCACCGATGCGATCGTCGCGCTGCTGGGCCGGGCCGGCTGGACAGCGGCCCGCCCGCTCGGCAGCCGCGCGGCGCTGGTGATGAGCTGGGCCGGGATGCGCGGGGTGGTGACGCTGGCGGTCGCGCTGTCGTTGCCGGAAGCGATGCCCGCGCGCGACCTGATGCTGGTCACGGCCTTCGCCGTCATCCTCGTCACGGTGCTGGTGCAAGGGACGTCGCTTGGCTGGATCATCCGCCGTGCCCGGCCGCGCGAGGACCCGGCCGCGCTGCCGCCGCTCGACCTCTCCGCCGCGGAGCGGGAGATGTTCCGCGCGCAACTCGCCGCGGTGGAGCGCGAGGCGCATGACGAGCGCGGGGAGCTGGTCCACCCGCAGCTGCTGCGCCGCTACCGCGCGCGCGCCACCGCCGGCGAGACGTTCGAGGGCACCGACGAGGAACGCCGCGACGCGATCGCGCGCCACTTCGACGTCATCATCGCCGCGGTGCAGGCGGGCCGTGCCGAACTGGTCCGGCTGCACCGCCACGGGCGCATCGACGACGCGACGCTCCACGATCTCGAGCACGACCTGGACCTGGAGGAACTGGGCGCCATCGCCGCCAAGGGATGACGCTCGCGCGAGGGCGAGCGCTCCCCCTCAGAAGGTGGCGCGGACCCCCAAAGCGTAGCGGGGCCCGTAGGTCTCGTAGGTGATCACCCGCTCCGGAAAGACCGAGTAGGTGAAGGTCTTCTCGTTGAAGATGTTCAACCCTTGCGCGAACACCGTCACGTTGGGCGTGATCGCGTAGTTGATGCTCGCGTCGGCGATGCCATAGGCGGCGACGTTCACCGGCTGGCCGCGGTTGCCCTGCGCCGTCTGCTCGTACGCCTCGCGATGGTTGTACGCGATCCGCATCTGCAGCGGCCCCTTCTCGTAGAAGCCGACCACGTTGAACGTGTTGCCGTCGTCGCCGACGAAGCTGGCATTGCCCTGCACGCCCAGTCCGTCGAACGGCGCCGGCAGCCCGGTGAAGGTGTACTGACCGCCGATCTCGATCCCGCGGATGCGATCGTCGCCGACGTTCTCCGGACGGGTGCGGCGGAAATCGAGGCCCAGGATCTCGATGTTGGTCGTCACCGATTCCGTCAGGTTCTTCAGGTCCTTCTGGAATGCCGCGACGCTGATGTAGCTTGCCCGGTCGATGTACCAGGTCAGCGCCGCGTCGTAGTTCCAGCCGATCAGCGGCAGCAGCCCCGGGTTGCCGTCGGTGATCGCGCGCTCGCGCGGGCGCGGGTTGATGTTGCGGATCAGCAGAAGGTCGCTGAGCGTCGCGCGGGTCAGCGTGCGCGCCACCGCGGCCTGGAAGATCACGTCGTCGACCACGTCGACCTTCAGGTTCGCGCTCGGCAGCCACTCGTCGTAGCGCCCCTTCTCCTCCAGCGCCTGCGGTGCGGACAGATTGACGACGGGGTCGAGGCCCGGCCCCGGCTGCGTGATGCTGAGGATTTCCTGACCGAAGCCGGTCGAGGTCACGTCGGTGCGCGTGTAGCGCAGGCCGACGTTACCCGACCAGTTCCGGGTCCCGAACGTCCCGCCGAAGGACGCCTGCGCGAAGGCGCTGATCGTCTCCTCCCGTGCGGTGCCGCTGTTGCTGGGCACCAGCACGACGTCCAGCGTGCCGCCGTTCGCCGCCAGCGCCGCGCGCGTCGCGTTGGGATCGCGCGTCGCATTGATCGCGGCATCGGTCAGCAGGTACGCGGCGACATCGCCCGCCGAATAGGCCGGGAAGCCGTTGGGGAACATGCCGATGCCCAGGAAATCCTTGGCGTCGGCGGGCCGGCCGAACAGGTCCTGCGGCACCGGGATGCCGCCGAACACGCTCTGCAAGGCGTCGGGAGTCTTCGTCGAGATGCGGCCCTTCTTGCGGTCCGAATAGTTGAGACCGACGCTGATCCCGCGCAGGAAATCGGCCGGCGCCTCGTACTTGGCCTGCGTGTTCACCTGGAAGATCTCGTCCTCCACGCTCACGCCCTCGTAGGTGATGTAGCCGAGCCGCGCGTTCGACGTGTCGAGGAAGTTGCCGAGATTGCTGTAGACCGGCTTGCCGTTGTCGCTCAGGCTGAACTGCGCCGTGGCGGGCGAGTAGCCGACCCCGGAGAGGTTCGATTCGAACCACGCCTGGTTCCCGCCGGTGTCGTCGGTCGCGCGCGACCACGACACGTCGACGAAGCCGGACAGTCCCTCCGCGGGCCGCCACTCCAGATTGCCGCCGACCTGATAGGTCTGCGCCAGGCGCGGGCGCACCTGATTGGTGATGAACGGGCCCGACGCGATGCCGGTGTAGCTGGTGATGCTGTTGTTCTCGTTCACCGTCGCGGCGGTGATGTCGCCGGGGCCGCCGTAGACGAAGAACACCTTGTTGTCGTCGTTGACGTCCAGCTTCGAATACAGGCCGTCGATCGTCAGCTGCAGCGTGTCCGCCGGCTTCCACTGGAGCGTGGCGAGGCCCGACAGGCGCTTTCGCGACGTGCTGTTGACGCCATATTCGACGTAGGTCGGCAGCGACACGCCGGTGAATTCGTTGGTGCCGTCGTCGTTCAGGTCGAGGTTCTGGTTGGCTTCCCAGCCGTCGGTGAAGATCCGCCGGCCCGCGATCTTGCGGTCGAGATAGGAGAAGGCGGCCAGGACGCCGAACGTATCGTCGGCGAAGGTGGTGCTGAACAGGCCCGACAGCTGCGGCGACACCTTGCCGCGCAGGTCGTCGTAATTGCCCTGCGCGGAGAGCACGGCGCGCGTCTCGCCGAAATCGAACGGGCGCGCGGTGTACATGTCGACCGTGGCGGCGATCCCGCCCTCGAACTGCGCGGCGGTCGGCGTCTTCGACACGTCCACGCGGTTGATGAGCTCGGCGGGCAGGATGTCGAACGAGAATTCGCGCCCCTGGTTCTCCGTCGCGAGGACGCGGCCGTTGTAGAGCGCGGTGCTGAACGCCGGCCCCAGCCCGCGCACCGTGATGAACTGCCCCTCGCCGTTGTCGCGCGAGATGGTGACGCCGGGGATGCGCTGGATCGCCTCCGCGATGTTCTGGTCGGGCAGCTTGCCGATATCGTCGGCGACGATGGAATCGACGATGTTGGGCGCCTGCCGCTTGATGTCCGTGGCGCGGCGAAGGCTCTCTCGCAGGCCGGTAACGACGATGTCGGCGCCTGCCTCCTCGTCGAGCGGCGTGCCCGTTTGCGCCGCGGCGGCGTCCGCGGGCTGATCCTTGATCTGCGCGTCCTCCGGTCCGGCACGACGCTCCTGCGCGCCCGCGGCGCCGGCGCCCGCCGCGACGAATATCGTCGCCAGACCGGTCATGCAGACCCGAGACCAACCCTTCGCCATGTCATCCTCTCCCTGCCCGTCGGTCCGCCCGTCTTCTGCGCAGGCGCTTGCGGTGACGTTTAACGATCAACCTTCACCGAATCAACGCTTTGCCGGAACGATCGAAGAGCAATGCGCGCGCCGGATCGGCGAAGAGCGGCACGACCCCGTCCACCGCCACGTGGTGATGCCCGTCCAGCTTCGCGCGGAACTCGCTCGCCCCCGGGATCGCACCGTACAGGAACGTCGAATGCCCGAGCGCCTCGACGGCCTCGACCGTCATCTCCAGCGCGATCGCCCCCCTCGCGGCGTCGCGGCGCAAGTGTTCCGGGCGCAGCCCGACGGTCAGCATGTCACCGGCGGCGAGCCCGCCGGCGGGCTTCGCGAAGCGCGCCCCTCCGGCCAGTTCGACCAGCGCCTCGGCCCCGTCCGTCGCGACGACACGCGCGTCGAGCAGGTTGATGCGCGGGCTGCCGATGAACCCTGCGGTGAAGACGTTGGCGGGATGGTCGTACACCTCCAGCGGCGTGCCGACCTGCGCGATCTGCCCGCGATCGAGCACGACCAGCCGGTCCGCAAGCGTCATCGCCTCGACCTGGTCGTGCGTGACGTAGATCATCGTCGCGCCCAACCGCTTGTGCAGGCTGGCGAGTTCCTGCCGCATCCGGACGCGCAGGTCGGCGTCCAGGTTCGACAGCGGCTCGTCGAACAGGAACAGCGACGGATCGCGCACGATCGCGCGGCCGATCGCGACCCGCTGGCGCTGCCCGCCCGACAGTTGCGCCGGCAGGCGGTCGAGCAGCGTGTCGAGCTCCAGGATCGCGGCAGCGTCGGCGACCTGACGCGCGATCTGTTCGCGCGGCGTGCGCATGTTCCTCAGGCCGAAGCTCAGATTCTCGCGCACCGTCATGTGGGGGTAGAGCGCGTAGGACTGGAACACCATGGCGATGCCGCGCGACGCGGCGGGGACGCGGGTGACGTCGCGGTCGCCGATCCGGATCGTGCCGGACGTCACCTCCTCCAGCCCCGCGATCATGCGCAGGACCGTGGACTTGCCGCACCCGGACGAGCCGACCAGCACCACGAACTCGCCGTCCGCCACCTCCAGGTCGATGCCGCGGATCGTCTCCGCGTCGCCGTAGGATTTCCGAAGATCGGTGAGGGACAGCGTGCTCATCGTCCGCGCGCGTCCCTGGCCGGTCCGGTCGTATCGCCGACGACGAACTCGGCCGGGATCACGACCGCGCCCGCGTCGACGTCGCGTGGGCGAAGGAGGATCTCCGCCGCGCGGCGCCCCTTCTCCCATGCGTTCTGCCGCACGGTGGTGAGCCGCAGCGCGGCGGGCGCGCCGCCCGGCAGCTCGACTCCGTCGAACCCGGTCACGGAAAGCGCGTCCGGCACCGCGAGGCCCAGCGCACCCGCCCCCGCGATCGCGCCGTGGGCCAGCCGGTCGGAGAAGCAGACCAGCGCGGTCAGATCGGGCCGGCGGTGCAGCAGCCACCCGGCGGTACGCCGACCGCCGTCCTCGCTGTTCGGCGTCTCGCACACCGGCACCGACGCCCGGGCGATGCCAGCCGCGTCGAGCGCGGCGCGACACCCCTCGATCCGCTCGTGCACGACATGGCTCTCGTCGGAGAAGTCGTCCGCCAGCGAGCGGACGTCCCCGGCGCCTTCCTCGCGCGGGAAGGTGACGATCGCGATGTGACGATGACCGAGCGCGAGCAGATGCGCGACCACGGCCTGCATCGACGCGCGATCGTTGGTAAGCACGCTGGAAAGCGCCGGCGCGTCGAAGTCGACGACCACGGTCGGCAATTCCCGCGCCAGTGCCTGGCGGATCGTCGGGTGGCTGCGATAGGGCGCGTTGAGGATGAAGCCGTCGACGATCGCGGCGAGCTGGTCGCGCTGCTGCGGCCGCTTGTTCTGCAACGGGATCAGGACGATGTTCGCGCCCTCGTCCTCGCAGACGGAAGAGATGCCGCGCAGAAACGCGATATCGTGCGGGTCGGTGAAAGCATAACTCAATGGATCGTTGAACAGCACGCCGATCGCGCCGCAGCGCCCGGTGCGCAGCGACCGTGCCGCCGGGTTCGGCCCTTCGTAGTTCACCGAGCGCGCGTGCGCGATGATGCGGTCGCGCAGTGCCTTCGACACCTTCGCCGGATTGTTGTAGGCGTTCGACACCGACGTGTGCGTGACGCCCAGATCGGACGCGATCGACTTCAATGTGGCCCGTTTGGTCCGCGCCATGGTCCCTCTCCCGCGGTTCGCCCGCCGTCCCGCCCCGCTTAGCGAGCGCGATTGACACGTACAACCGGCGATGTTTATCGTTAAACGAAGCCGGCGAGAGGCCGGTCTCGGGGAAGGTGAACCGCACGGAATGGTACGTCGGTACAACACCTTGCTCACAGCCCTGGCCGCCGCCGCGCTGGCCGGCTGCGCCGCCCCGCACGGCGCACGATCGGTGTCGCACGCGCCGCCGGCGGCCGACCGCCAGCGCGTCAACCTCGCCCATTTCGATCACCTGTTCGCAGAGGCGGTGGTCGGTGGGGAGCCGGTCGGCGTGCTGCGCATCTACAGCGAGGCGCCCGATTATCGCTTCGCGATCGAGCCGAACGAGGGCTATGCCTGCGTCGACGACGTTGCGCGCGGCATGGTGCTGCTGGCGGCGATGCCGACGCTGACGCCGGCGCGACAGCGGCAGCTGGACCTGATGACGCGCTTCGTCGTCGCCATGCAGGCGGACAATGGCTATTTCCACAATTTCATCTGGCACGACGGGCGCATCAATCGCGATTACCGCACCTCGCTCGCCGAGCTGAACTGGTGGTCGCTGCGCGCCTTGTGGGGGCTGGAGGCCGCGTTGCAGAAGCTGCCGCCGGCCTCGGACACGGCCCGGCGCGCGCGGCTCGCGGCGGACCGGCTGGTCGCGAACCTGGTGCGCGACCTGCCGCAGCGGACCGGGTCGACGACGGTCGACGGCGTCCCCGTGCCCGACTGGCTGCCGTTCGGATCGGGTGCGGACGCCGCCTCCACCGCGGTGCTGGGGCTCGCCGCGCATTACCGGCGCACGCGCGAGCCGGGCACGCGGGCGCTGATCGCGCGGCTGGGCGAAGGCATGGTCGCGATGCGCGCCGGCGACGCGGCGACGTTCCCGCACGGCGCGCATCTCAGTTGGCGCAATCGCTGGCACGCGTGGGGCAATGCGCAGGCCTACGCGCTGCTGCGCGCCGGTTCGCTGCTGGACCGCGCGGACTTCACGCGCAGTGCGCTCGCCGAGGTGGACGGCTTCTATCCGCACCTCCTTCGCACCGGCATGCTGTCGAGCTTCGCGCTGCACCGGGCCGGCGACCGCTGGCTCGCGTCGGATGCCGAGCGCTTTCCGCAGATCGCCTACGGCCTCAGCCCGATGGTGCTGGCCGCCGGCGAAGCCTATCGCGTGACGGGAGACCATCGCTACCACGCACTGGCCGAACGTCTGTTTGCCTGGTTCGAGGGGGACAATGCCGCGGCCCGGCCGATGTACGACCCGGCGACCGGACGCGCCTATGACGGGATCGTCGGCGCAGCGAAGATCAACGCGAATTCGGGCGCGGAATCCACCGTGGAGGCGCTGTTCGCGTCCATGGCGATGCAGGGCCACTCGCTGCCGTGACCCGGCGCCGCGACCTGCTTCGCTATGGCGCGGCCGCGCTGCTCGCGGGCTGCTCGCCGCGTGGGGGCGAGCGACGCGTCGACCGCATCCGCCTGTGGGTCGGTCCGAACGCCGCGGAGGAATCGTTCTGGAAGGTCGCCGTCGCGCGCTGGAACGAGGCGGGCCGCGGGTTGCCGGTCACCTTCACCACCATCCCCACTGCGGGCAATTCGGAGGACACGGTCCTCTCCGCGCTGATCGCGGGAACCGAGCCGGACCTGTCGACCAACATCTTCTCCGGCTTCGCGGTGCAGCTGGCGACGCTCGGGCAGGTCGAGGATCTGGCGGCCATGCCGGGCTATGACGCGCTGGTCGAACGGCGCCGGATGCGCGCGATCGTGCCCGGCTGGACGCAGGACGGCCGCGTCCATGCCCTGCCGATCTATTCCAGCCCGACGCTGCTGTGGTGGCGCGCGGACCTGCTGGAGGCGAACGGGCTGTCCGCGCCGCCGCGGACCTATGACGAGGTGTATGCCTTCTCGCAGCGCTACGGCGGCGCAAGGGGGCGGTCGCGCTACGGCATGCAGGTGATCGCCGGCCGCGCTTGGCAGGATCGCTGGTTCGACTTCATCTCCTTCTACTATGCCGCGGCGGACGGCCGTCCGTACCTGGACGGCGGCCACGCGCTCTACGCCAATGCGGCGGGGTTGCAGGTGGCGACGTTCATCGACCGCATGTTCCGTGCGCGCTGGACCGCGATGGATTTCGATGCGGAGGAACCCCTGGTCTCCGGCCTCGCCGCGGGGGCGGTGCGCGGGCCGTGGGACGTGGAGCGGTTCGCCAACCTCTATCCCGACACGCTGGCGCGGATCGCCGTGGGCCCGATGGTCGCCGCCACGCCCTCGCAGGAGCCGGCCGCCACCTTCTCCGACAGCAAGGGGGTCGTCATCTTCCGCAACAGCCGGGTCAAGCGGCAGGCGTTCGACTTTCTCGCCTGGGTCTTGGGCGACGAGGCGATGAACCTGCTGTGGCTGGAGAAGACGGGGCTCTCGCCCGCCCGCGCCGACCTGCTGGAGAACCCGCGTTTCGCCGGTTACTATCGCACCAGCGCGATCGGACGCGCCTATGCCGAGCATGTCGCGAGCGCGCGCCCGCCCGCGCTGTCCGAACACACGATCGACGTGCAGAAGATCATGAGCGCGCAACTGATCGAACCGCTGATGACCGGGCAGCGGAGCCCGCGCGCCGCGCTGGCGGACGCCGCCGCGCGAACGGACCGGATGCTGGAGGCGCAGGGTTGATGCGGTGGACGGGCAACGGCCGCGGCCTGTCGCGCGAGGCGATCGTCGGACTGGCGCTCGCCGGCGCCTACCTGCTCTTCACCGCGGTGTTCTGGGCATATCCCTTCTTCTGGCTGGCCAAGCTGTCCGTCACGCAGTGGCGCTTCTTCGACCAGCCGGTCTTCACCGGCGCGCGCAACCTCGTCCGCACCATGCAGGATCCGCAGTTCCTCGGTTCGTTGTGGAACGTGGTGCGCTTCCTCGCCTTCTACCTGCCCCTCGCGTTCGGCGGCGCGCTGCTGGTGGCGTTCGGCCTGCAGCAGGTCGGGCGCGGACGCGCGTTCGTGGCGCTGTGCTTCCTCCTGTCCAACGTGTCGTCGGGTGTCGCGCTGTCGCTCGTCTTCCTCAAGATCTTCAGCTCGACCGGGCCGCTCAACAACGCGCTGGACGCGGCGATCGGCGTGCGCATCCCGTGGACCAACCATCCGACGCTGGCGATGCTGGCGATCGCGCTGGTCGTCGCGTGGAAGTTCGTCGGCTATTACGGGCTGATCGTCTATTCGGGACTGCTGACGGTACCCAGGGAGTTGTACGATGCGGCGCGGCTGGACCATGCCGGGCCGCTGACGCGGCTGCTCCGTATCACGATGCCGATGCTCAATCCGCAGCTGATGATGGTGCTGACGTTTGCGATCCTCGTCGCGTTCGGGCTGTTCACCGAACCCTATCTCATCACCGGCGGCGGGCCGGCCGACAGCACCGCCACGCCGCAGATGATCATCTACGAGACCGCGTTCCGCCGCCTGCAGCCCAGCCACGCGGCGACGATGAGCATCGTCATCTCGCTGGCGTCGTATGTGCTCGTCGTGCTGGCGCGGCGATTGTTCGAGAAGAAGGTGGTGATCGCATGAGGACGCGTCTTTCCGCCCTGCTCCGATCGAAGACGCCCGGTGGATGGGCAGCGACGGTCGCGATCTACGCGCTCGCGCTCACCTGGCTCTATCCCTTCGCGTGGATGGTGGCGGCGTCGCTGAAGCCGACGCCACAGATCTACACCACCGCGCTGTTCGCGGGCGACTGGACGCTCGACAATTTCCGCTTCCTCTTCGCCACCGCGGACAAGCTGGATCGGCCGTTCCTCCAAGCGCTCGGTATCTCCGCTTTGGTCACGCTGTGCGTGACGGCGTCGGTGCTCGTCACCTCCGCCTTCATCGCCTTCGCGCTCGCGCGGCTGCGCTTTCCCGGGCGCAAGCTGTTCGGCGACTTCCTGCTGCTGCAGATGGTCATTCCCACCACCATGTTCATCCTGCCGCTGTTCGTGCTGGTGAAGGAACTGGGACTGCTCAACTCGCTCGCCGCGCTGATCCTGCCGTTCATGATGTCGGGGTGGGGCATCTACATGATGTCGCAGTCGTTCCGCGCGATGCCGGAGGAGTATTTCGACGCCGCGCGTCTCGACCGCGCCAGCCTGTGGCAGACGGTCGCCCGGGTGGTGATGCCGCTGAACACCTCCATCATCGCGATCGTCGCCCTGTTCACCTTCACCGGCACGTGGGACAATTTCCTGTGGCCGCTGATCGCCATATCCGAAGCGGACCGGATGCCGCTGTCCGTACTGCTGGCGACGTTCAGCAAGCAATATGGCGGCTATGCCGGGCCGGTGATGGCGGGCGCGGTGTTGCAGACGCTGCCGCTCGCACTGCTGTTCCTCGTGTTCCGCCGCCAGTTCCTCCAGGGCATGGCGTTGAGCCTCAAGTGAGCCCCGCGATCATTTCAGGAGATATCCGCTGACCCGCGAGAGCATCATCCGCGTGAAGACCATGGCCGACGCCTTCGCCGCAGACGTAATGGCGGAGCCAAAAGCCACGGGCAAGCTTCGCTTCGCCGGCGTCGGCGACCGCGACGTCTACAACATCTCCGCGCCCTTCCACTCGGCCGGGCGGCGCGTGATCGCGGGACGGGTGGAGCGGCGCGACAGCGAGGATTCGATCGCCGTCTTCTTCGAGGAGACGGACGGGATCTGGTCCCCCATCCCGGGCGCGCCGCAATTCCGCCTCCAGGACCCGTTCGTCGCGGAGATCGCGGGGGAACTGGTGTTCGGCGGGGTGGAAGTGGACTTGCGCCCGGCGCAGCCGATCTGGCACACGGTCTTCTACCGCGGCACCGACCTGTTCCATCTGCGCCCCTTCTTCGCCGGTCCGGTCGGCATGAAGGACATTCGGCTGTGCGAACTTGCCGACGGTCGCGTCGCGATCTTCACCCGGCCGCGCGGGAGCAAGGGCGGGCGGGGCACCATCGGCTACACCGAGGTCGAAGCGCTCGACGCCATGACGATCGAGGCGATCGAGGCGGCGCCGATGCTGGACGACATGTTCCATCCGCTCGACTGGGGCGGCGCGAACGAAGCGCATCTGCTGGCGTCGGGCGACATCGGGGTGATCGCACACGCCGCCTTCTTCGAGGACGACATCCTCTACGGCAAGCGACGCTACTACGCGGTTTCCTTCGTCTACGATCCCGCGGCGCACGCCTGGCGCGATTACCGCATCATCGCCTCTCGCGACCAGTTCCCGCCCGGTCCGGCCAAGCGCGCCGACCTCGTCGACGTGGTGTTCTCATCGGGGATCGAGCAGGTGGGCAGCGCGACCCGCCTCTTCGCCGGCACCTCTGACGCGGAGGCGCAATGGGTCCACATCGACTATCCCTTCGACGCGCCGCTGGCGAGGACGAGCCCGGTCGAGGCGATCGTGCCTGCGGAGCAGGTGCCGCACCGGATCCTGTCCTGATCGACACCGCACGATCCCGTCGACAGGCCGTGTCGACCGGGAACGGCGGGGACTTCAGTCGGTGGCGGCGATCACCGTCACCTTGCTCCCCTCGATGATCGAGACGCTCTGCCGCGATCGCGACATCCGGCGCAGGCTGTCGCAGATCCGCATCCGGTACAGGCGACGGCCCTCGTCCTTCAACACCGCCACGATCTGCCCCGCCGCCTCCAGGTACACGGCGACGACCAACGCCGCGCGGGGATCGGCGACCCCTTCCCTGCCGATTCCCCTGGCACGCGCGCTCCGCGCCTCGATATCGCCGGGAACGAACATCCTGACGGTAGGCGCGCCGCCCGCCCCTGCGCCGTGCAGCGGCGAGCGCGCGGGCGCGTAGACGATCGCCGCGGACGCGAGCGACGCCGGCGGAAAGGCCGCGCCGCGCAGCAGGATGGTCGCCTTGCCGGACACGTCACCGGGCGCGTTCCCGTCGATCACCGTGGCGGGCTGCCCCTGCCGCTCGCTCCAGGCGGCGACGGCGCGCACCTGGTCGCCGTCCGCCGGGTCGACCGTGCCGCAATCCACGCCGGCGGACCGCTCGTGCACGGCGAAGGTAGGGCGAGCCGCGTCCCCGCCCCGCCACGCCAGGTCGAGCAGCGCGTCGCCGCCGGCCTCCGTGGTGAACGCGAGATCGCGGCCGTAGAGACCACCCGATCGGCGAAGGTTCGCGCCCACCGCGTCCAGCTGCGCCATCAGCGCCCGCTGCGCCGGCTCGTCCAGCCCCGCCCCGGCGGTCACGATCCTGATCGTCACCCGGCGAGGCTCGACACCGGCGGTCGGCACCGCCGGAAGCGCGCGCAGATAGTCGGCCAGCGCCGCGATGTCGCGCCGGTCCATGCGGTAGGCCGGCATGGCGGCGGACAGGTGCCTGCCGTCCCGGCCGCGCGCTCGGGTCAGCGCTTCCGCCAGCCAGCCCGACGACTTACCGCCAAGGGCCGCTGCCGCCCCCGTCAGGTCCGGCGCGACGATCGTACCCTCGCTTCCCCCCGCCGCGCCGTCGCCGTGACACGCGCGGCAGGCGCTCGCCGGCCCGACCGGTAGCCAGGCGCCGCCCATGAAGCGCGTGGCGATCGCGGATCGTCCGGTGCCGAGTTCGTAGATGTCCCGTCCGGCCTCCACCTCCCGCGGCGACGCGGCGCCGAGCAGCGCCGGCGTCGCCAGGGCGCCCAGCGCCCGCGCGATCACGCGGGGACCAGCCACTTGCGTGCCTCGCCGGCGATCAGGTCCGGGGCCGGCGCGCCGTAGAGACGGCTCCAGCGGGGTGCGCCGGCGCGGCCGATCGCGATGACCGGCGGATGATCCTCGACGCGGGGAGCCAGGCTGTCGACGCCTTCCTGAAAGCGCTGCGTCTCGTCCAGTGCGCCGCGCAGGAAGTGCCATCCCCGCCCGGCACGGTGGGCGTCGGCGAAGCGGACCAGGGCCTCGGGCGTATCCGTCAGCGGCGCGATCGATACCGACGTGAAGACCACGCGCGCGTCCATCTCGCGCGCGAGCAGCCGCTGCGCAGCGGACAGCAGCGCGGCCTGCATCGGACAGATGGTGGAGCAGCCGGTGAACATGAAGTTCAGCACCGTCACGCGATCCCGCATGAAGTCGCGGATCAACAGGCCGCGCCGGCGCGATCGCGCATCGAGAACCGGCATTTCGTGCAGGCGGATCGGGAACCGCGCCGCCGGAACCGCGGCGCCGGCGATTGCCGATCCGCTCGTCAGCAGGAGCGAAGAGGTGCCCGCGACGAACGCACGTCGATCGATCGAAAAGGTCATAGTGCCAGATCCCGAGAGAGTGTGGCGACCGTGCCGTCCGCGGCGATGACCTCGACGAACAAGCGATAGGCCCCCGGTGCCGCGCGGTCGCGCGTCGCGAGCAGGAAGCCGTCGCCCTGCCTCACCGGATCGAGAAAGCTGCGCCAGCTGCCATCGGCCCGCATCAGCAGCGCACGGGCCGGCACCGTCGCATCGGAAAGCGTCAGGCGGATGCCGGTCTCGACCAGGCTGACCTGCATCTCCGTGGCGGCCACCGCCGCGACCGGGCGCGCCCTGGCCATCCGAGGCCGGCCGGTTCCGACAACGAAGCTGCGGCATTGCAGCAGGTCGGGGCTGTCGGTGCGGATCACCGCCCGATACGCGCCCTCGGCGGGTGCGGTGAAGCTCGCGACATAGCTGCCGCGGGCCTTGGCGGGAACCATGCCGCGTTGACGGATCGCGATGCCGGCGGTCTCGCCGGCACGCAGCGGCACCATCGCCATGGCGGCCTGGGCGCCGCTCTCCGACACGATATAGGCGCGGCGTTCGCGGCTGCTGGCGACCAGCACGCCGCCTGCCGGTATGCGCACCAGGTGCGGCAGCGGACCGGCCACCTGCGGAACGTCCGACGCCATCCCGGCGGCGATCGCGGCGAGGCCGGGCGCGGCGCCGTCCGCGTCGAAGGTCACGCGAGTGACGCCGCCCTGGCGGCGATGCATGAAGTACAGGAAGGCGTCGCTGAACGTCATCTCGATCACCGGGTCGGGCATGACCATGGACCAGCGGACGCTCGTCGTTCGCGTGTCGACGATCGCGATGGTGGTGCCGGCCGCGTCCGCAAGCGCCACCCAGCGGCCCGTCGGGTCGGCCGCGATGCGATCGGCCGCGAAGGCCAGCGGCAACCGGCGGACGTCGGACGGCTCGTCGAGGTCCGCGGCGTAGAGCGTGCGACCGTCCGCGGCCAGCGCGAACAGGCTGTTGGCAAGGGGTGCGAGCACGGCGGCGCCGACCGGTCCCGGCAGGCGGAACCCCGGAGCACCGGCCTGCAAACCGCGCCCCTGCCCATCGGCAGACAGCGCGATCAGCCGGTCGTCGCGATCGGCGAGGACGGTGACGGCGCCGCTGCCGACCGGCACGGTCGCGGCGATCCGCCCGGCGCCATCGACGGGCACCGCGCGCCCGTCGCGCAATCCCACCCAGAAGCCCTCTTCCACCGCGGTCAGCGAGTGCGCGGGGGCGGGCAGGGCCACCGGCGTCAGCCGGCGCAGCGCGGCGTCGGCGAGCGTCAGCGCGCCGTCCTGCCCCCCGATCATCCCCAGCGTGTCGCCGTCGCGCGTAATGGCCCAGGCGCTCGGCAGCGCGCGGATCGCCGTCACCGCGCGCAGGTTGGCACTGGCGAGGTCGAGCACCGGATCGACCAGCGCGACGTGGCGGTCGCGAGTCGCCTGGATGATGTCGAATCCGATCAGCGGGATCACCTGATCCGGCAATTGACTGGCGCGACCGACGCGCGCGTACCAGTCCTGGCAGCTGGTGCCGTCGTCGGGCACGATCCACGCGGCGATGCCCAGCCCGCCCAGCGCGAAGCCGCTCGCCGGATCGCGCACGGAAACGGAGAGGCGGGCCGGCCTGCCCGGTTCGACCCTGCCGGACGTCCTCGGCTCGCCCGCGACCGTCGCCGAGATGAACTGCGCCCCCTCCGCGCGCTTCTCCTCGGCGATCGTCGGCGCGGCCGCGACCAGCGCGATCAGCGCCAGTCCGGCGAAGCAGACGGCCGGAGCCCGCATCAGTCCGGCGACGGAGGCGGGCATAGCCGGTCCGCCGCGGTGGCGTCGCCCGGCGCGCGCGCCACGATCATGCCCCAGGCCCCGCCGCCGACGAACTGCGCCGGGCCGTCCCGCCACAGCCAGCATCCCTGCTCGACCCGGTCGATCACGGCAGTCACGTCCTTGCGCGGGGCCAGCAGCGCGGAGGCCGGCGAGCCGAACTTGGGAAGGTTGTGATCGAGGTAGCGGTGGCCGTAGGTGACCAGCGCGCGCTGGCGCGCCCGCCCGCCGGGGTGCACGGCATGGATGACGAGCGTCTCGCCCTCCACGACGGGGATCAGCGGCGTCTCAACCGCGAGCCCGTCGGGCGCGCCGCGCTTCGGATCCGACCAGATGTCGCGCGGGAACGTCACGGTGTTCAGGTCGACCAGCGCGGCCGCGCCCGTCTCGGGATGGGGTTTGGCGTCGCGCCAGCTGGTGCCGAGGCGCGCCCAGAAGGGTTCGGTGCGGTAGTTCACCGCGACGTCGCCGCTGTCGTAGCTGTCGTCGCAGACATGGCAGTCGGCGATCGATGCCTTGCCGCCGCGCTCCTCGGCGGTCAGCGGCCCGCCCGGGGCGGGATGGCGCGCGACCTCGGTCTTCAGGTTCAGGCCGTCCTGATAGACCAGCACCGCCTCGCGATGGACCTGCCCGTTCGCGCGCGTGACGCGCGCCAGCGTGGGATCGTCGGCGTCCGCCTGCCAGGTGGCGTCGGACGGCTCGATCACCAGTGCGCCGACCAGCCCCATGGCGGGATGCTTGATCGGATCGGCGAAGGAGGTCAGCGATGCCACCATGCCGCGCTCCGTGGCGAACGGCGTGAACGCCCGGAACTTCGACGGCGCCGATTTCTTGCGCAGCGTGGCGAAGGTGCCGGCGAACCAGACCTGCGACCGCGCCCTCCGGTTCGCGACCTCGGTGCCGGCATAACCGGTGTGCAGCACGATGCCCGTGGGCTGCCCGCCCAGGTCGTTGGCCCCGGTCGCCGTGCCCGGCGAGCTGCGCATGTTGTGCGTCACCAGCTGCGGCACGATCGAGACGTTGGCGGACGCGGCCAGCCGGTCGGCGGCGGTATGGTCCGAAATCTCGCGGTCGCCGGACGATGACGGGACGATCGGCGGCAGCACGGCATTGCCGACCTTCGACGAGCGGACGAGCGCGGCCGGCAGATCGTTGCGCAGCTCCACGACGGCGAAATCCCCGGCGTTCATGCGCAACACCAGCGGCCTCGTCGCGGTGACTGGCGCGGCAGGCTCGCACTTCATCGTGCGCACCAGCTGCTCCATGGCCTGTTCGTTCGGTGCATCCCCGGGGGTGATCCAGGCTCCGCTGTCGCGGCCGGCGAGAGCGGGATCGGTGACGGCGACGTAGCGCAGCGCGTCGGGATCGCTGATCGCCTCGCGTCGATTGTAGACGATCGGTCGCTGATCGACGGCGACGCAGAACTTGCGCAGCCGGAACCGGTCCATGCCCGAGCCTTTGCTGAAATCGGGCAGCATCTCTCCCTGGAGGACCGACCAGGTGCCCAGCGGCGGCACCACGGCGGCGCCGTCGCGGACCGCGACGGGCGGATCGGCAGGGCCGCAGCCGCTCAGGCGCCGGCCGCGAACCGTGGCCAGCCGACAGCCCACGCGGGACGAACCCTGCGCCGAGGCGGGCGCGTCGAGCCGGCTCTTCCAGTAATCGGCGCCCGCCGGATCCTGCGCGCCCTTCGCATCGGGATAGGTGCGGATCAGGCCCCAGGCCCCGTTCCACAGCGCATCGACCGTGCCGGCGTCGTACCGGAAGTCCACCGGTTCGCCGTTGCGATAGGTGCTGGACGACAGGGGCGTGTCGAGGTCCATCTCGAAATGCTCGGAGATGCCGATTTCCTGCGATGCGACCAGCGGGCTGGCCGGATCGCCGGGCTGGCGACGCCACGACAGCCCGTTGATCTCGAACACGTGCTGGACCTCCTGTGCACCCTGGATCAGGCGGACCAGCGCCTTGTCGCCCACGTAGGCCTCGAAGATCTCCGTGGAGGGATCGCCATCGGCGTGGTTGCATCGCTGGTCGATCGCGTCGAGGTCGAGGGGGCGGGCGGCCGTGCCGCAGCGGCGGGTCGATCCCGCGAATACCGGCGCGATCGCGTTGCCGCCGCGGCGATGGACGAAGCTGGAGAAGGCGTAGGCCGGATCCCCGCGCTGGCCGGAATGCTGGGTCCATCGGCCGCTGTAGTCGCCCAGACGCAGCGGCAGCGGCTCGGTCTTGTAATTGAACAGATAGGGGTCGTGATGATCCACCGAGATCGCCTCGGGCCGCTGCGGCGCCGCGATCGGGCGCCCGTTGGCGGCGAAGGTGACGCGCTGTCCCGGGGGCGCATGATCGTCGTCGATCGGATGGGCGGGATTGGGGCCGCTGCCGTCGTAGAGGAGCGCGAAATCGGCAACCGCCAGCGCGAACTCGCGGCGGTCGCCGCGCAGGAACGGCGCGGCGCCGGAACCTGACGGGGTGGAGACGATCGCCTGGGTACCCACCGCCGCGCCGCTGCCGTCGGCGCCCAGCTTCGCCATCGACGTGCCGTCGGGATTCCGCCAGCGCGACTTCTTCGGCTCGACGATCAGCGCGCTGTAGAAGCCGTGCTGCTGGATGTTCGACGGGCCGAAGTGATCGTGGGTGAAGACGGTGCCCAGCGTCTGGTCCTTGCCGGACTGGTCGAGACGGGGATCGGCCCACCACCGCTGGTAGGTGGACTGGTAGCGCGCCTCGGCGTCGGCGGGGACGCCCAGCGTCGTCGGCTGGCCGTCCGCCGCCACCACCGCGCCGCCGGAGGCGGCGGACGCGTGGATCAGCTCGGCGATGATCTCCGACGCCAGCGTGCCGTCCTCATAGTTGAAGCCGTTCGCCGACCCGTCCGACGAGGTCACGTCGAACTTCACCAGGTGGATATGCTGGCCGATGATGTCGGTGGGCGCGGCCACCTGGAACGGGTCCCGCCCGGTCTTCGCGGCCGTGCGATTGGTGTGGCGGAAGGTGACGCAGTCGCCCGAATGCACGCGGAAGAAGAAGGGGTCCGCCGCCTGCGGCGTGCGGGCGCTGCGCTGCAGGTTCCACTGGAATCGCGGCAGGTCGGCGTCGAGCACGTTGATGCGCGCCTGCGGATCGTGCCAGCCGTAGCGGTTGACGAGCAGGTTGGTCTCGATCGCGGAGGCGTTGTAGCGGACCTGCGGGGCACCGGTGGGACAGGGGTTGCCGAACGGCGCGCCGGGCGCCGCCGGGCGCCCGTTCAGGCGGAATCCGTCGGGCGTGCGGGCCTGCGCGTGGAAGGCCATCGCCGCCTGTTCCAGCGCGGTGCCCTGCTGCGGCAGCAGCTGGAGCGAGACGCGATCGATCGTGAACGTCAGGTCGCCCTCGTCCAGCCCCTTGTTCAGCAGGCTTGCGGCGGTGGCGGGGTCGCCCAGCGGCTTGCCGAACGCGCTCCGCTTGCCCTCGCCGGTGAGGTGGCGTGGCAGGCCGCCGTCGCGCGCCATGTCCAGCGGCGGTTGGGGCGCACGGAAGCCGGGCCTCCCGGGGATGTAGAAGGGGTAGCCGGGCATGCCGTTGGCAGCGTAGCTGGGCCGCGGGGCCAGCGGCATGTTCGGCAGCGGCACCAGCGCGGGAATCGGCGTGCCCCCGGTCAGCATGCCGTTGGCGTGGCGCTGCCGCGGGGTCGTCCCCGTCACCGGATCCGTACCGGGCCCCTGCCACTCGGTCATCGCGGTGCCGGGTACGCGGTTCAGGCCGCCGCCGTCGGGCAACAGGCGCGTGCCGTCCTCGAACACGTCGTGCGTCCGCCATAATCCCCACATGCCCTGCGCGAAGTGCGGGTAGAGGTGGCAGTGGAAGATCGAATCCCCCGGCCCGAGATTGCGGTTGCCGCTCCCGCCATATTCGATCTGGTAGGTGAAGCTCTGGAATGGGCCGATCGTCTGGCTGTCGAGATAGTTGCTCGCGCTGTTCGCCTCCTGCGACAGCCACTGGTGCGCGTGCAGGTGGAAGACGTGCGTCTCCTTCGGCCCGGCATGGACGTTGTGGAACTCCACCGGGTCGCCCAGGTAGCTGTGGTACACGTTGCTGGGGTCGTCCGGATATTGCGGCAGCAGCGCGGGGTCGCCGTTCGCCCAGCTCTGCAGAAAGAACTCCTCATAGGCGCAGTCGACGCAATTGCGCGCCGGGCCGACGCCGGCGCGGTTGGAGATCATCACCGTGCCCATGCCGCTGGCGCCGTAGTTGATCGCGAAGCCGTCGCGCGCGCCGACGATCTGCTTGTGCCGCGCCTGCGCCTTGGCCCAGCTGTCGGCGGGATCGGTGCGGTCGAGCGTGGGGCCGTTCAGGATCGCATAATCGGGCGCATGGACCGTCTTCAGTTCGTCGTGGAAGACGATCGCGAACTCGCGGTAGGGGCAATGCGCCGGCCGGCGCCATGCCGCCATGGGCGTCTTGCCCACGTCCTTCCCCGCGTCATGCGGAGCGCAATCGGCCGCCCCGGCCGGGACCGGCGGCGCGACGATCGCGGTCAGATCGGAATGGACGATCCGCCAGCTGCCGTCCCCCTGCCGCTCGTGCATGGCGGCGACGGGGTGGCCGCCGCGGGTCGCGTCATAGTCCAGCGCACCCGGCGCTGCCCGCCGCTCGCATCCGGTGCCGCTCTCCGGTCCGCCGCGCAGGCAGGCCATGTCCTCGGCCGATACCTGGCTGCGGTAGACGCGCGCGTCGCGGGGCTCGACGACGATCATGCCGAACAGGCCGTGCGTCAGCGATCCGCCGTCCCCCTCCCCGCCCTGCACCGCGGCCAGGCTGGAGAAGAAGTGGCTGCCGCGCCGGTCGCCGACATAGCTGTACTCGATCGCCGCACCCGGGGCGACGCCGCGCAGGCCGGTGGCCGCCGGATCGTCGCCGTTCAGCGTCCGCAGCCCGACGACCGCGATGCCGGCCAGGCGGGTCGCAGGATCGTTGGCGGGGTCCGGCAGCGTGCGCGGATCGACCGTCTCCAACTCGGGCGCTTCGCCCGGCTCCGCGGGCTCGGCGACCTTCTGCACCGTCGTCAACGCGGGTGGGACGGCCACGCCGCCGACCGCGCCACGATCGAGCGGGCGTGACCGTCCCGGCATCGGCATCAGCAGGTTCTGGAACCGGATGACGAGCCGATCGCCTTCGTTGATGCGCAGCACCAGCGGACGCGGGCGGTATTGCGGCTTGAGCATGGCCAGACCCGGCCGGCACCGGGCCGCATCCTCGACGCCGCCCGGGCGGCCGGGAGCGCGCGCGCATCCCGCCACGTGATCGCGCAGGGCGTAGATCATGCCCCACGGATTGACCGAGCCGAAGCGATTGTAGACCAGCGGCTGATTGATCGCCACCACGTCGGCATGGACCGTCCGCCCCGCCCCTGCCGGCGACGGCTCCGGCGCGGCCTGTGCCGCGCGGGCCGGCTCCGCACGGGCGTGCCTCGCCGACACCCCCCCGGCGAGGCAGGCGGCCAATGCGACGCCCCGCAGGGCGTTGGTGATCCACATCACGGCGTTCGTGCCCCCTGTCAGGCGATGATGGAGATGAAGTCGATCGCGAGTCCCGATGGATGCAGGTCCGTGTCCGGGTGGACCATCGGATCGCCCCTGGCCCGGCGCTGACCGTTGGTGACCACCCATTGCAGCGTCCCGGCGAAACCGGCCGCGAACACGATCGGCGGATGCGCACGCCAGCGATAGAACCTGCCATGCTCGACCGGTCCCGCGTCCTTCGTCTGCGCAAAGCTGCTCCGTCGCACGATCTCGCCGGTCGGCCTGACGGCCAGGAACTGCGCGAAGGCGTTGAACGGATTGTTCTGCTGCCCGCGCAGGAAGATATAGTGGAACTGCAACTTGCCACCCGGCGCGATCGCGACGTCCGCCCAGTAGAGCCGCGCCCCCTTGTGGCCGTATGTCACGGTGCCGTCGCCGTGATCGCAGGTGAACTGGCTCATGTCGGCGCCGGGAAACGCGCGAACGCCGGCGCCATTGTGATGCGGATCGTCGATCAGGCAGAAATAGCCCGAGGTCTGCGGAAGGATTTCGATGCCGGGCTCGACGTTCGTCTTGTCCTGGGCGCGAAAGCCCCAGTCCATCGACTTAAGGAAGCGCACCCGGCCCTCGCTGCCGAAGCCCTGGGGCAAAGTGCTTTTCGCGAAAGTCTGCACGGCGACGGGCATCGTGCTTTCCTCAGAAGGACGAATCAGGTCCGCGATAGATTTCGATCTTGCCAGAAACGACGCACGACATGATCCTGAAAACTCGGGTCCTAGTTTACCGCATTGGCCACCACGCCTGCATCCTGTACCGGGCAGGCCGGCCCTTCATCGCCGCATCGTCGACCGCTACCACCCACGGGTGGCGATCCCGCGCTCGCCGCACCGTCACGATCCGCCCGGTGGCGAAGGTCACCGCCACGCCCCCGGTCCGCTCCAGCGTCGCGCGGTCCAGCGTCAGCCAGCGTGCGCGGCAGCGGCGCGGCAGGCGGCGCTCGCTGACCACCACGTCGGCGCGGCGGCACAGCGGCACCAGCCGCGCCGCGGGGACGAGGAACGCGCTCCTCGTCGCCAGCACTTCGCGCCCGCCGCGCGCGATGCGGCACAGGTCGCGGTTGCAGCGCGCGGCGGGCAGGTCGGAGAGGAGCGTGGGCGCGGCGTCGTCGCCCTCCACCCGCGCGCCCCCCGCCTCGCCCAGCGTGTCGCGCACGTAATCGCCCCCGCGGTCGCGCAGCATCGCCACCCGTCCGTCGTCAGTGCGCAGGCCCAGGTGCCGGCCGTCGCCGGTGACGATCAGGTCCGGCGGCGGCGTCGCGAGCGCCCAGGCCGCGCCGATCGCGAAGGGCAGTGCTCCCCAGCGGCGCCAGCGCGTGCGCCACAGCGCGAACCACAGCCCGCCCGAAACCATCAGCGCGAAGGCTCCCGCGGGCATCGCGGGCACCGCCGCCACCGCGCCCGGCGCCGCCGCGACGTGGCGGGCGATGGCGAGCAGCAGGGCGATCCCCTGCCCCGCCACCCACCAGAGCGGCGCGCCCAGCCCGACCGCATCGAGCGCCAGCGCCGCCGCCTCCGCCGGCATCACGACGAAGGTGGTGAGCGGGATCGCGACCAGGTTGGCCAACGCGCCGTACAGGCCGGCACGGTGGAAGTGAAAAGCGGCGATGGGCATCAGCGCCGCCTCCACGACCAACCCGGTGACGAGCAGGGAGACGAAGCCACGTCCCAGCCGTCGCGGCCATCGCTCCCCACGCGGCGACAGGAAGGCGCGCAGCGGCGCGTGCTCGTGGAGCGCCACGATCGCCGTCACCGCGGCGAACGACAGCTGGAAGCTCGGCCCCGCCAGCGCTTCCGGCCAGGCCGCAAGCACGATCAGCGCCCCCACCGCCACCAGCCGCATCGTGATCGCCTCGCGCCCCAGCGCGATGGCGGCCAGGATCATCAGCGCGGCGACGCAGCTGCGGATCGTCGGCACTTCGGCGCCCGCCAGCCAGGTGTAGCCGATCGCCGCCAGCGCCGCCGCCGACCCCGCCAGCAGCGGCACCCGCCCGGTCAGCGCGACGCGGACGGACAGCGCCAGCAGGCGCGACACCACCAGCATCACCAGCGCCACCACCGCGGTGATGTGCAGCCCGCTGACGGACAGGAGGTGGGCCAGTCCGGCCCGGCGCATCGCCTCCGCGTCGGGCTCGCCGATCGCGCCGGTGCTGCCGGTGGCCAGCGCCGCGGCGATGCCGCCGGCCGATCCGTCGAGCCGCGACTCGATGTGCCGCGTCAGCCGCGCGCGGGCATCGGCCCGGACCTCGCCCGGCCGGATCACCGCCACCGGTGCGAAGCCGCGCCCGGTCGCGCCCCATTTCTGGAACCAGGCGACGCGCGCGAAATCGTAGGCGCCGGGAACCGCGGGGGGCGCCGGCGGCATCAGCCGCGCGCGCAGCCGGATCGTCGCGCCCGGCGACAGCCCGGCGGGCACGTCCGCCGCGGCCAGGTTCACGCGGATGCGCCGCGGCGCCGGATCGGGCACGGGCGCCTGCCAGCGCAGCGCGACCAGCGTGACGCGCACCAGCGCCCGCGCGGGCAGCGGCTCCACCGCCGTCGCCTGTCCCTCCACCGCCACGATCGCGGCGCGCGCCAGCACCGGCGCCGCCACCCGATCCGCCCGCCACCAGATCAGCGCGACGCCCAGCGCCAGCACCGCGGCGCCGACCGCCACCGCGCGCCCCAGCCGTCCGCCGCCCCCGCCCGCCAGCGCCGCGCAGCCGACCGCCCCCGCCGCCAGCATCGCCGCCGCCCAGTGGCGCGGATCGGGCAGCAGCAGCCACGCCGCGATGCCGCCACCCAGCATCACGGGCAGGAAGAGGAACAGCTGGTCCCGCTCCGCCTCCAGACGCCGCTCCGCCGCGTCGCGCCAGCGCCCCACCGCGATTTGAAGCGGCCGGATTGCTTTGCTAGGGGCGGGCGCGGCGGAACTGGCCATCGTTTCACTCAGCCTGGGAGCAAGCGCGCGTGAGCGCAACCGAGATCAAGTCCACGTCGGACCAGGCGCCCGTCGTCACCCGCTTCGCGCCCTCGCCCACCGGCTTCCTGCACCTGGGCGGCGCGCGCACGGCGCTGTTCAACCTGCTCTTCGCGCGTCACCACGGCGGGCGTTTCCTGCTGCGGATCGAGGATACCGACCGCGCCCGCTCGACCCAGCCCGCGATCGACGCGATCCTCGACGGGATGCGCTGGCTGGGCCTCGACTGGGACGGCGACGCGGTGTTCCAGTTCTCACGCGCCGCGCGCCACGCCGAGGTGGCGCACCAGATGGTGGCGAGCGGGCACGCCTATCGCTGCTACCTGACCAACGAGGAACTCGCCGCCATGCGCGAGGAGGCGCAGGTGGCGAAGAAGCCGCTGCGCATTCGCTCAACCTGGCGCGAACGCAGCGACCATTCGGCGGACAAGCCCTATGTCGTCCGGCTGAAGGCGCCGACCGAGGGCGCGACGACGATTGCCGACCGCGTGCAGGGCGAGGTGACGGTGCAGAACGCCGAGCTCGACGATCTGGTCCTGCTTCGGTCGGACGGCACGCCGACGTACATGCTGGCCGTCGTGGTCGACGATCACGACATGGGCGTCACCCACGTCATCCGCGGCGACGACCATCTCAACAACGCCTTCCGCCAGCTGCCGATCTATCGTGCGAACGGCTGGCCCGAGCCGGTCTACGCGCACATCCCGCTGATCCACGGCGCGGACGGCGCCAAGCTGTCGAAGCGCCACGGGGCGGTCGGCATCGAGGCATATCGCGACGAGATGGGCATCCTGCCCGAAGCGCTCGGCAACTATCTGCTGCGGCTCGGCTGGGGCCACGGCGACGAGGAGTTCATCGCACGCGAGGACGCGGTCCGCTGGTTCGACCTCGACCATGTCGGCAAGTCGCCCAGCCGCTTCGACCTGAAGAAGCTGGAGAACCTCAACGGCCATTACATCCGCGCCGCCGACGACGCGCGGCTGGCCGATCAGGTCGCCGCGCGGCTGGAACTCGATCACGACGACACGCGTCGCGCGCTGCTGGCGCAGGCCATGCCGGTGCTGAAAGTGCGTGCCGCGAATCTGAACGACTTGGCCGAGGGCGCGCGTTTCCTGTTCGTGTCCCGCCCGTTGCCGGTGGATGACGATGCGGCCGCGCTGCTCTCCGGCGACGCGCCCGCGCTGCTCGCCCGCCTCCACGCCGCGCTTGACGCGGTGCACAACTGGGATACGGAGGCTCTCGAAGACGCGGTACGGCAGGTGGCCGAGGCGGCGGGCGTGAAGCTCGGCCAGGTCGCCCAGCCGCTCCGCGTCGCCCTAACCGGTCGCAGGACGTCGCCCGGCATCTTCGACGTGCTCGTCCTGCTGGGGCGCGAAGAGAGCCTGGCACGGATTGCCGACCACAGCGCCTGACGGGAGACCACCCATGACCGACAACGCCAATTTCTCGCTGTCCGGCAAGGATTTCCAATATCCGGTCCTGTCCGGCACCGTCGGGCCGGACGTGGTCGACATCCGCAAGCTGTACGGACAGACGGGCGCGTTCACCTACGATCCCGGCTTCACCTCCACCGCGTCGTGCCAGTCGAAGCTGACCTACATCGACGGTGACGAGGGCGTGCTGCTGCATCGCGGCTACGCCATCGGCGACCTGGCCGAACATTCCAGCTTCATGGAGGTCGCGTACCTGCTGCTGAACGGCGAGCTGCCCAGCGCGGACGAGCTGTCCGGTTTTGAGAACACGATCACGCGCCACACCATGCTGCACGAGCAGCTGGCGACCTTCTACCGCGGGTTCCGCCGCGACGCGCATCCGATGGCGATCATGTGCGGCGTCGTCGGCGCGCTCAGCGCCTTCTACCACGATTCGACCGACATCCACGACGCGCGCCAGCGCATGATCGCCAGCCACCGGCTGATCGCGAAGATGCCGACCATCGCGGCGATGGCGTACAAGTACAGCGTGGGACAGCCGTTCCTCTATCCCGACAATTCGCTGTCCTACACCGGCAACTTCCTGCGCATGACCTTCGGCGTGCCCGCCGAGCCCTACGAGGTGAACCCGGCGGTCGAGAAGGCGATGGACCGCATCTTCATCCTGCACGCCGATCACGAGCAGAATGCGTCCACCTCCACCGTCCGCCTCGCCGGATCGTCGGGCGCGAACCCCTTCGCCTGCATCGCGGCGGGCATCGCATGCCTGTGGGGGCCGGCGCACGGCGGCGCCAACGAGGCGGCGCTGAACATGCTGCACGAGATCGGCACGCCGGAGAAGATCCCGGAATATATCGCGCGCGCCAAGGACAAGAACGACCCGTTCCGCCTGATGGGCTTCGGCCACCGCGTCTACAAGAACTACGATCCGCGCGCCACGGTGATGCAGAAGACGGTGCGCGAGGTGTTCGAGGCGCTGAACGTGCAGGACCCGGTGTTCGAGACCGCGCTGCGGCTGGAGGAGATCGCGCTGAACGACGAGTATTTCGTCGAGAAGAAGCTGTTCCCCAACGTCGATTTCTACTCGGGCGTGATCCTGTCGGCGATCGGCTTCCCCACGTCGATGTTCACCGCGCTGTTCGCGCTCGCCCGCACCGTCGGATGGGTGGCGCAGTGGAACGAGATGATTACCGACCCGGACCAGAAGATCGGCCGCCCGCGCCAGCTGTACACCGGCCCGACGCAGCGCGAGTATCTGCCGGTCGGCAGCCGCTGAGGTGGTCAGGCTCCGACCCGTCCTGCTGGCGGTGGGCGTCGCGCTGACGCTCACCGGCCTGCTGTGGATCGGGCAGGGCCTGGGCTACGTCCGCTGGCCCGCGTCCAGCTTCATGATCGCTGAGCGGCAATGGGCGGACTACGGCGCGGGGCTGGCGGTGGCCGGCCTGCTGCTGGTACTGCTCGCACGGCGGATGCGGCGGCGCTGACGTAGAAGGCGTCAGGCGAGCGGCAGCGACAGTACGAAGCGCGCGCCCATGCCTGGCGCGCTGTCCACGGTCAGGTCCCCGTCCATCGCGCGCGCCAGACGCCGCGCGATGTAGAGGCCGAGGCCGCTGCCCCCCGGCTCGGTCACGTCGACCCGCTCGAACTTCTCGAAGATGCGCGCCTGGTCCGCCACGGCGATCCCCTTCCCCTGGTCGGCAACGATCAGCACGGCGCGCGCCTCCTCGCGCTGCAGCGTCAGCCACACCGTCCCGCCGCGCGGAGAATAGCGCACCGCATTGCCGACGAGGTTGACCAGGATCTGTAGGCAGCGGCGGAACTCGCCGATCGCGGGCAGCGGCTGGTCCAGGCCGCTGCGGTCGATCGTGACGCCCGCGTCGGCGGCGCGGACCGCCAGCAGCCCGGCAGCACGCCGCGCCACGTCGGCGAGGTCCACCGCCTCTCGTTCGATGCGGAAATCCGCGCGCTCGATCGCCTCCAGATCGACCAGGTCGTCGACGAGGCCGAGCAGGTGGCGCCCGGCGCTGGAGATATCGGCGGCATAGTCGGCGTAATGCGGCTCCAGCGGGCCGTCCGCGCCGGCGTGGATGCTGTCGGCGTGGGCGACGATCCGGCCCAGCGGTCCGCGCAGGATCCGCTCCAGCCGCGCGTTGAAGGTCGGAGTCGCCGCCGCCGGTGCCGCCTCGGCGGACGCTCGCGGCGCGGCGAAGGTGCCGCCGGCGAACCCGGCGAAGCGGCCGGCGGCGTCCAGCCGTGCGTGCCCCGCCAGCATCACCGGCGCCCCGGTCGCCGGGATGCTAGCCGGCTGCGCGTCGAAGTCGGCCGCCTCCGCCATGGCGTCGACCAGCGGCAGCCCGCCCTGGGGCGAGGTGGCCAGCGCGAACAGCCGCGTCACCGGCTGCCCCAGCGCGTCCGCGGGCGTCACCCCCGCCAGCAGCGCGCCGGCGGTGTCGATCCGGACGATGCGCAGGTCCGCATCGGTCTCCCACGTCCAGTCCGCGCCAGGCGGGGGCGGCACGCGGGCCGGCACGGCGGTGGCGACGGGCGCGCGCCACGCGGGACGCTCGCGCAGCAGGGACACGGACAGCGTCACGTCGCCGCGGTCGGGCGTGGCGGCGATCCAGCAGTCGAGGTCGGCCTCGCCGTCGGCGATCGTCGTCGCGCGGCCGATCCCGATGTCCAGCCGCCGCGCCAGCCGGGCGATCGCGGCGAGCTGCGGCACCGCCAGCGCGCGGCCGGTGGCGCCGCCCGCCCGCTCGTTGATCGCCGCCAGCAGCGGGTCGGCCGCCAGCAGGCGGTCCTCGCGATCCACGCGCAGGTCCAGCGGCGCGACCTCGCTCACGCCGCGCGCCCCAGCGCCCGCACGGCGGCGCGGAACGGCGCGGGCAGCGCCATCGTCGCCAGCGCCCGTCGTGCAGCCTGCGCGGTCATCGCCTCGCATCGATCGAGCGCGCCCGGCAGACGCTCCACGTCGCGCGCCATGTCCGCCTCGCCCAGCATCCAGCCTACGCGCGCGATGGTGGGGCGCGTGAAGCCCAGCGCACGCAGCGCGTAGCAGAGCCGGTCGCCCTCGGCGTCCAGCACCAGCGCGCGCGCTTCTCCCGCGTCCAGCGACAGGCCATGGGCGAGCAGCGCCACGAACAGATGGGTTCGCCCCTCCGCCAGCACGTCGGGAAGCAGGTGCGGCAGGTCCGCCGGCGCGGCGTCGATCGCCGCGGCCAGCGCCGCCGCCGCCTCGACCACGTCCGGCGTCTCCTCGCGCGCGGCGATGCTGCGCTCGGCCGCCTCGGCGAGCGCGCGGTCGGTGGCCGCGTCGGCCGGCAACCGCTCGCGCAGCGCCGCCGCCACCCACCAGATCGTGCGGCGGTGGAGGGCCGGCGGCAGGTCGCCGTCGCCCTGCGCGCGCGCATTCTCCGCGATCAGCCAGGCCAGCGTCGCCGCGCGGACCTTGCGGTCGTCGGATCGCGACAACCGCTGGATCAGGTCGACGCTCGTGCCCGGAGCCCGCTGCGCCACCAACGCCGCGTCGATCGCGGCGAGCCGCGCCTGCGCCACCGCCTCCTCGATCAGGGGCGGATCGCGCAGCAGCCCGCTGGCGGTCAATCGCTCCGCCACGGACAGGTTCGACGCGGCGCCCGCCGCCTCGCCCAGCAGGTGCCGCAGGTCGCGCTCCAGCCGCGCCACCGCCGCCTCGATCACCGCCAGCGCGGCGACGCGCGTCTGCTCGTGCAGGCGGTCGCGCGGGTCCAGGAACAGGTCCGTCATGGCCGCGGCCGCGCGCGCCGCCTGCCGCCGGTCGTCCGCCGCCGCCCATGTCTCGGGCGACGCCGGGCCGCGATCGGGCTCGGGCGGGAAGAGGCGATCCTCTGACATCCTCTCCCCCGTAGCGGCGGCTTCGTTAAGGCGGCGCTAAGCCTGCCGCCGCAGCGCCTCCACCGCGGCGCCCAGCGTCACGGCGGCGTAGGCGGCGGTGGCCGCGAGGCCCAGCCGCGGCAACCCGACCAGTGCGGCGAGCGACAGCAGCAGCAGGTAGGCGGGGCCGCCGCCCCACCACGCCCGCCGCCGCGTCGCCACCGCCGCGCGCTCGCCGATGCCCCCGGCGACCACCGTGGCGATGGCCAGCAACCCGCCGGTCAGCTCCCCCGTCGCGCCGTCGGACACGTGGCCCAGCACCAACACCGCCAGCGCAGGGAGCACCAGCGCGGCGATGCGCCCGGCGCGCTTCGCGTCGGGTTCGTCGCGGAACAGCGCCAGCGCGCCGCCGATCTCGATCGTCAGCACCCCGGCCATCGTCGCCAGCAGCCCGCTCGCGGTCCAGCCCGCCAGCGTGGCGAGGAGGCCCGCGACCGCCAGCGCGCCGCCCCCGCCCATCAGCGTCCCGGTTCCGATGCCGCGCCGGGCGACCGCGGGGATGGCGAGCCTGGCGAGCGGGCGCAGCACGATGCGGTCGAACCAGCCGGGCCGCAGCGCCATCGACGCGGCCAGCACCGCGCGCCCGCGCGCCTCCAGCGCGGCCCCCTGGCGCTCGACGCCGTGGCCCCGCTCCACCTCGCGCATCGACAGCGGCACGTGGCGCGCACCCGCGGCTTCCGCGGCGCGCAGCAGCGTCGATTGCAGGTCGTAGTCGGCGGGCATCGCGGCGGCCTCCGCCACGCGGCGCGCCTCGATCCGCGCGACGCCGGCCCAGGCACTGCCGCCGCCCACCTGCTCGAACGCCGGGTCGGCGCCGTCGCGCGGCACCACCAGCAGCGCGTCGCCGCCCTCTCCCGCACCCACGCCCGCCATCACCTCGACGATGCTGCCGGTGGTGACCAGGCCGTCGGCGATCATCACGACGCGCGCCAGCGGGTGCAGCTTGGCCTCCGCCTCGCGCGCGGAACGGACCGTATCCACCGCCACGCCGCGCTTGCCGATCCGCGCGATGGCACCGATCAGCTCGGGCGTCAGCCGCTGGACGACGACGACGATCTGCGCCGCGTCACACGCGATCAGCAGCCGCGCCTGATATTCGATCAGCGTCGCCGCGGCGAACGGCAGCGTCGCCGCCAGCGTCCCCGCGCGGTCCTCGGCCTCGTGCGTCGCGAAGATCAGCCCTGCCAGCATGGCGCGCGGTTAGTTTCTCGCCGCGGCGCCCGCAACCGCTCCCTCGCGCTTCACGTGACGCTCGAGGAAGTCGAGGATCGTGCGCCACAGGTGGACGCTGACGCCCGGCCCGCCGACACGGTGGGTCTGCCCGGGATAGAGCATCATCTCGAATGGCACGCCCTGCCGCTGCATCGCCGCCGCCATCTTCGTCGTGTTGTCGAGGAAGACGTTGTCGTCGGCCATGCCGTGGATGACGAGCAGCGGGTCGGCGATCTTCGCGGCGTCGACGATCGTGCCCGACGCGTCATAGGCATCCGCCACCTGCCGCGGGTCGCCCATGTAGCGTTCGGTGTAATGCGTGTCGTACAGCCGCCAGTCGGTGACGGGCGCGCCGGCGACGGCCGCGGCGTACACGCCGGGCGTCTTCTCCAGCATCTTGAGCGACAGATAGCCGCCGTAGGACCAGCCGTAGGTCGCCACCCTTCGCGCGTCGACGAACGGCAGCGACTTCAGGTATTGCGCCCCGGCCTGCTGGTCCGCCACCTCGACGGTTCCCATGGCGTGCCAAATCTGGTCCTCGAATGCCTTTCCGCGATTGTACGACCCGCGATTGTCGATGCGGAAGTAGATCCAGCCCTGCTGCACCAGATACTGCGCCAGCGCGCCCTGCCAGCCGCGCGTCACCATCTGCCCGGTGCCGGGGCCGCCGTAATGTTCGAAGAAGACGGGGTAACGCTTCCCCGGCTCGCGCACGGGCGAGATCATCTCCCAATACAGCGTCGTCCCGTCCTTCGCCTTCAGCGTGCCGAACTCGGGCGAGCGATGCGCGGCGAGATACGGCGCATAAGGGTGCGCGCCCGTCACCGCATTCTCGTTGATCCAGGCGACGCGCTTTCCGCTCGCGTCGGCCAGGTAGGTCTGCGCCGGCTGCGCGGAATTGGAGCGGGTGACGATGAAGCGCGTGCCCGTGCCGTCGCCCACCGCATTGTTCCACCAGCCGCGCTCCGTCAGCCGCGTCGTCGCGCCGGTCTTCAGGTCGACGGCGTAGAGATGCTGTTCCAGCACGTCGTCCTTGTTGCCGGTGACGAAGACGCGCCCGCCGGGCTCGTCCACCGCGACCAGGCCCTGCACCACCCACGGCCCCTTGGTCAGCTGGCTCCACGTGCCCGCCTTCCACCGCCACAGGTGCCCGAAGCCGTCGCGTTCCGACCGCCACAAGAAGCTGCCGTCCGCCATCCAGCGATAGGCGTCGGTCAGGTTGATCCAGCTCTTCGCGCCCGCCTTCTCCGTGAAGAGCAAGGTGGCCTTGCCGGTGGCAGGGTCGACGCGCAGCATGTCCAGCCGCGTCTGCGCGCGGTTCTGCCGCTGTACCAGCAGCGCGGAGCCGTCCGGCAGCCAGTCGACACGCGCGAGATAGATGTCCGTGTCCTGGCCAAGATCCACCTTCACCGGCTCGCGCCCGTCGAGCCCGGCGACATAGAGCGCGATCCGCACGTTGGGCGTGCCCGCCGCGGGATAGCGCTGCTCGTAGATCTTCGTGCCCGCGTCGCCGATGGCGGCGCGCACCGACACCTGCACGGGCGCCTCGTCGAAGCGCGCGACGGCGACGCGGGTCTCGTCGGGCGACCACCAATAGCCGGTGCGACGATCCATTTCCTCCTGCGCGACGAACTCGGCCTCGCCCCAGTGGACGGTGCCGCCACCGTCCCGCGACAGCGCGCGCGGGGCGCCACCGGCCAGCGGCTGGACGAACAGGTTCTGGTCGCGCACGAAGCTGACGAAGCGGCCGCGCGGGCTGATCGCCGGGTTCAGCGCGTCCTTGGTCCCCTCGATCCGCCGCGCGCCGCCGTCGCGCTGCGCCAGGTAGAGGTCGCCGTCGATCGGCACCAGCAGGGTGCGTCCGTCCGGCGACCAGTCGTAGGTGAGGATCCCGGTCTTGCCGGTCAGCGAGCGGTCGCGCTCGCGCTGCATCTTCTCCGCTTCGGACAGCGCGGCGCCGCTGCCGACCTTCTTCGAATCGACCAGCATCCGCGACTGGCCCGTGCGCGTGTCGAGCGCCCACAGGTCGAACCGCTCCTTCTCGTCCGTTCGGGGGCGGACCGAGGTCAGCAAGGTGCCGTCGGGCGACAGCCGCAGCGCCTGCGGCTGCGGTCCGGCGAGGTCGGGGCTGGCGAAGACGCGCTCCAGCGTCAGCGGCGCGCGATCAGCCGCCACGGCCGGCACGTTCACGATCGCCGCCGCCATCACCACCGCCACTCGCCACATGAAACTCTCCCCGCTGGTGCGCGGCTTATCGGCAGATGCACGGGCGAGGTAAAGGGCCACGCGCGCCCACTCGCCGCATACGCGAAAGGGCGCGGACGGCATCCCGTCCGCGCCCCCTGGCATTGCCCAAGCCGGATCGCTTACTCGGCCGCGGCGACATCCTTCGCCGACCGCGTGTCGCGGCGCTCGGCGATGCGCGCCGACTTGCCGGTGCGGCCGCGCAGGTAGTACAGCTTCGCGCGACGCACCGCGCCCTTGCGGACCACGGTGATCGACTCGATGTTGGGCGAGTAGAGCGGGAAGACGCGCTCCACGCCCTCGCCGAAGCTGATCTTGCGGACGGTGAACGAGGAGCCCATGCCCTTGTTCGCGCGGGCGATGCACACGCCCTCGTAATTCTGCACGCGGGTACGCTCGCCCTCGACCACCTTCACGCCGACCTTCAGCGTGTCGCCGGGGCGGAACTCCGGAATGGCGCGGGCGCCGGTCAGCTTGGCGATCTGCTCGGCCTCGAGCTGCTGGATGATGTTCACTTACGAACGTCCTTCTTCGTCGCTGCGCGCCAGAGGGCGACCGACCCGAGCGCCGACGTGGCGCTCCCAAAGGTCCGGCCGCCGTAGCCGTGTATCGTCCTCCGCCCGTCGTTTCCGCCAGGCGGCGACCTTCGCATGATCCCCCGATCGCAGCACGTCAGGGATCGTGCGCCCTTCCCATTCATTAGGTCGGGTATAATGCGGATATTCGAGGAGGCCGCTCTCGAAGCTCTCCTCGTCCCCGCTGGAAGCGGCGCCCATTACGCCGGGAAGCAGCCGAACGCAAGCGTCCAGCAGCACCAGCGCCGCCATCTCTCCGCCGGAGAGGACGTAGTCGCCGATCGCGACTTCCTCGATCGCGCGCGCCTCGAACAACCGCTCGTCGAACCCCTCGAACCGGCCGCACAGGACGATCGCGCCCGGCCCGGCGGCGAGGTCGCGCACGCGCCGCTGCGTCAGCGGGCGCCCCCGCGGTGTCATCGCCAACACCGGCCGCCCGTCCGCGATGGCATCCAGCGCGCGCGCGACCACGTCGGCGCGCAGCACCATCCCCGCCCCGCCCCCCGCAGGCGTATCGTCGACGGTGCGGTGGCGGTCGGTGGCCGAATCGCGGATGTTGATCGCGTCGAGGGTCCACTTCGCTTCCGCCAGGGCGCGGCCGGCCAGGCTGTGGCCGAGCGGACCGGGAAACATGTCGGGGTAGAGCGTGAGGATGGTGGCGCGGAAGGTCATGCCATCCAGTTCTCGACGCGGAGGTCCGGAATGTCGGCGAAGTGGCGTGAGTTGTCGGTGACGACCACAAGATCGTGCGACAGCGCATGCGCCGCGATCAGGCGATCGTAACTCGCACGGCGGAACGGCAGCGTCGTATAGGCGAGCGCCGCCTTGTAGTCGAACGCCAGTACGGGGACCTCTTCCAGGAAGGACGCCAGCTGCTCCATGGCCGGCGGCTTCTCCCGAGCGGAACCGTAGGCCACTTCCGCGATGGCGACCGCGCTGGTCACGATCTCATCCTCGTCGCACCGGGCGGCCCGCGCGACGACGCCCGGATGAGTGTTCATCACCAGCGCGATGATGATGTTGCTGTCCAGCAGGTACTTCATTCGGCGTCTTGTTCCGACCAGCGCAACGGACGGTCATCGAAGGAGCGATCGTCATCCGCGATCGGCTGAAGGCTCGTGGCGGAACCGCACACCTTGGCCACGTTGAACTTGCGCTTCGGACGCTCCACCGGTTCCAGCGTCAGCATGTGGCCATCCTCGACGTCCAGCTCCATTTCCATGCCAGCACGCAGATCGAGCCCCGCGGGTAATCGCACCGCGAGCGAGTTGCCGGATTTGAAGACCTTCACGCGATAGTGCTTCCGGTCCCGTACCCGCAACCAGGGCATCGATCCGACCACACGATCCCATCCTGCCTTGCGCCGGTGTTCATCGCTACGATCAGGGATGTCCATCCGAACCTCCGTATATACGGGCGGTATATACATGATGAGCAGGGATCCCTCAAGGGAACGCCGCCGGCCCCATCGTGTTGCGCGCCCATGGAAACCGACGACTGCATCATCATCGGCGCGGGGCCGGCGGGGTTGACCGCGGCGATCTATCTCGCGCGCTTCCACCTCTCGATCCGGCTGTTCGACTGCGGCTCCAGCCGCGCCGCGACGATCCCGTGCACGCACAACCATGCCGGGTACCCGGACGGCATCGCCGGTAAGGACCTGCTCGCGCTGATGCTGGCGCAGGCGGAACGCTACGGCGCGCGGCGCGAGGCGGTGGAGGTCACCGCCCTGGCGCGCGACGGCGACGACTTCGGCGTGCGCACCGATCATGGCGAGTGGCGCGCGCGCACCGTCCTGCTCGCCACCGGCGTCGTGAACCACCGGCCCGACATGGACGCCGCGCTGCACGACCGCGCACTGGCCGCCGGGCTGCTGCGCTATTGCCCCATCTGCGACGGCTATGAAGTGACCGACAAGCGCGTCGGCGTCGTCGGCACGGGCGATCACGGCATGCGCGAGGCGCTGTTCCTGCGCGGCTACACGCGCGACGTGACGCTGGTCTCCCCCGCCGCGGTCCACGACCTCGACGACGCCTGCGCACGCGCGCTCGATGCCGCCGGGATCGCGCGCGTCGAGGGGCCGTGCGGCGGCTTCGCGATCGAGGATGGCCGGCTGGCGCTGGATACCGCGGCGGGGCGGATGGCGTTCGACAGCGTCTACCCCGCGCTGGGCTCGCGCATCCGCTCCGAGCTCGCCGTCGCCGCCGGCGCGCGGGCGACGGCGGAAGGCTGCCTGGAGGTGGACGACCACCAGCGGACGTCTATACCGGGGCTGTTCGCGGCGGGGGACGTGGTGAAGGGGCTCGATCAGATCAGCCATGCGATGGGCGAGGCCGGCGTCGCCGCCACCACCATCCGCAACACGCTCGCCGACCGCGCACCGCTGCGGCGGTGAGGCGCACGCGCCCTCGCCGCCGCGCGGCCCGCGCCGGCGATCGGCTGCGGCTGCACCGGCGGGCGGGCATCCCGGTGTGGGTGGCGCTGCTGTGGCGCGCCGTGCTGGTCTTCGTCCTGATCGGCATCGCGCTGGCGGTGCATTGGTTCGACCGCGATGGCCTGCGCGACAATGTCGATGGCCATATCAGCTTCGTCGACGTGCTGTACTTCACCATGATCACGGTGACGACGGTCGGCTACGGCGACATCATCCCGGTGACGCCGCAGGCGCGGCTGTTCGACACCTTCGTCGTCACGCCGATCCGGCTGTTCGTGTGGCTGATCTTCCTCGGCACCGCGTACGATTTCCTGCTGAAGCGCATTTGGGAGAAGTGGCGCATGTCTCTGATCCAGGACCGGCTGCAAGACCACGTGGTCGTCGCCGGGTTCGGCCGCAGCGGCGCGGGCGCGGTGAAGGAGCTGATCCGTCGCGGCGCGGACCCCGCCTGCATCGTCGCGATCGACCTGAACGAGGACGACCTGCGCGAGGCGGAGGAGCTGGGCGTGGCGGTCCTCGCGGCCGACGCCACGCGCGACGCCACGCTGGAGGCGGTGAAGGCGCCGCGGGCGCGTGCCATCATCGTCGCGGCCGGTCGCGACGACACGTCGATCCTGATCGTGCTGACGGCGCGCCGCATGGCTCCGCACGTGCCGATCAGCGTCAGCATCCGATCGCACGACAACGAGCCGCTGGCGCACCAGGCGGGCGCCGACACCGTCATCAATCCGACCAGCTTCGCCGGGCTGCTGCTGGCGGGATCGACCCATGGTCCGGCGATCGCCGACTATCTCGCCGACCTGGCCGCCGCCAGCGGCCGGGTGGCGCTGCGCGAGCGGGAGGTGACGCCGGACGAGGTGGGTCGGCCGCTGTCCGGCATCGCCACCGGCAAGGGCCTGCGCGTGCAGCGCGGCGACCACGTCTACGGGTTCTGGGATGACGAGGCGGAGCGCCTCGCGCCCGGCGACCGGGTGGTGGAGGTGGTGCGCGGCCAGCCGGACTGACCGCCCCATCCATCACTCCCCGACGCCCGTCACTCTTCGACGAACGCCGCCTCCACGGTCAGCCGCCCGTCGCCCCAGTCCGGCACCGCGTGCATGGGCACCATCACGCGCTTGCCCGCCCGTCCATCGACCGGAGCGCGCTCGATCTCGACCACATCGCCGGCGCCGAAGTTCTCGACCGCGACAACGGTGCCGACCGCCTCGCCCGTCGTACTGACGGCGGCGAGGCCGATCAGGTCGGCATGGTAATATTCGCCCTCGTCGAGGGGGGGCAGCGCCTCGCGCGGTACCCACAGCAGGGTGCCGCGCAGGCCCTCCGCCGCGGACCGGTCGCGCACTTCGGCGAGGCGCGCGATCGTGCCGTCGCGCAGGCCGGCGAGCGTCAGCGCCCCGCCGTTGAGCACGCGGTGCGCGCCCAAGTCGTCGGCGAACACCTTCAGCCGCACCTCGCCGCCGACGCCGTGCGCGCCGGTCACCGCGGCGAGCACCGCGGCGCCGGCCGGCACGTCAGGCGTCGGGCGAGCCCGGTCCGCCGGCGGGGGCGTCGTCGCTCCCTTCGGCGGGTTCCTGGGTCGAGACCCCGCGGTTGTCGGCGGGGGGCTGGGTGGCGTCCTCGTCGTCATCGGGTGCGGTGCGGGGATCGGGATCAGGTACCATGGCGGTCATCGTGCGCTCCTTCACGTAAGCGAAGGGCAACGCACGATGGCCGCTCCGGTGCCTTACTCCGCGGTCTCGGTCGCGGGAGCCTCGGCCTCGGCTGCCGGCGCGTTCGCCGCCTCGGCCTCGGCCTCCTGCTGCGCCTTCAGCTTCTCGGCACGCTCCTCGGCGCGCTCCTTGGCCTTCTCGCCCGGCTCGGCCTTCTGCGGGTTGTTGCGCGCGGCGCGCTCCTTCACCCCGGCCTTGTCGAGGAAGCGGGCGACGCGATCCGTCGGCTGCGCACCCACGCTCAGCCAGTGCGACGCGCGCTCCGAATCCAGCACCACGCGCTTCTCGTCTTCCTTGCCCAGCAGCGGGTTGTAGCTGCCGATCCGCTCGATGAACTTGCCGTCGCGGGGGGAACGCGCGTCGGCGACGACGATGCGGTAATAGGGACGCTTCTTCGAGCCGCCACGCGACAGGCGAATGCTGAGTGCCATGGGTAACTTCCTTGCCTTCAATCCGTCGCCCCTGCGGAGGCAGGGGCCCATCTCTGCTTCAACGATCGGCGCCGCCCGTGGATGGGAGACATGGGCCCCTGCCTCCGCAGGGGCGACGATCACTTCTTGAACTTGAACCCCGGCGGACCGGGCAGGCCCGGCATCCCGCCGGGCAATCCCGGCATCCCGCCCAGGGAGCCGCCCGGCGCCGCCTTGCCCAGCATGTCGCCCAGTTCCGGCCCGCCCAGCGCGTTGCCGAGCCCGGCCATGCCGCCGCCCTTGCCCAGCATCGCCATCATGCCCTTCAACCCGCCCATCTTCTTGATCTTCTTCATGGCGGTGGACATTTCGAGGTGCATCTTCATCAGCTTGTTCACGTCCTGCACGGTCGTGCCGCTGCCCTTGGCGATGCGGATCTTGCGCTTGGCGTTGATGAGCTCAGGCTTGGCGCGCTCCTTGGGCGTCATCGACGTAATCATGGCGTCCATGCGCAGCAGGATCTTCTCGTCCACCGCGCCCGACGCCATCGCCGCCTGCGCCTTCTTCATGCCCGGGATCATGCCGGCGAGCGCGCCCAGCCCGCCCATGCGGCGCATCTGCCCCAGCTGCGCGCGCAGGTCGTTCATGTCGAACTTCCCCTGCGCCAGGCGGGAGGCCATGCGCTCGGCATCCTCCTGCTGGATCGCCTCGGCCGCCTTCTCCACCAGGCTGACGACGTCGCCCATGCCCAGGATGCGGCCGGCGACGCGGCTCGGCTGAAACGCCTCCAGCGCGTCCAGCTTCTCGCCGACGCCCGCGAACTTGATCGGCTTGCCGGTGACGGCGCGCATCGACAGCGCGGCACCGCCGCGTGCGTCGCCGTCCATCCGCGTCAGCACGACGCCGGTCAGCGGCACCTGTTCGGAGAAATTGGTGGCGACGTTGACCGCGTCCTGCCCGGTCAGCGCGTCGACGACCAGCAGGATCTCCTGCGGCCGCGCCACGTCGGCCACGGCGCGCATCTCGTCCATCAGCGCGCTGTCGACGTGCAGCCGGCCCGCGGTGTCGAGCATCAGCACGTCGAAGCCCTGCAGCTTCGCGGCCTGCACTGCGCGCCGCGCGATATCGACCGGCTGCTGGCCGGCGACGATCGGCAGCGTCGCGACCTCCACCTGGGTGCCCAGCGTCGCCAGCTGCTCCTGCGCGGCCGGGCGATTGACGTCGAGCGAGGCCATCAGCACGCGGCGCGGCTTCTCGCCGGTCATGCCGCCGCCCTTGGACAGGCGGCGTGCGATCTTCGCGGTGGTCGTCGTCTTGCCCGAGCCCTGTAGGCCGACCATCATCACGATCGCGGGCGGCGCCACGTCCAGCTGGAGCGTCGCGCCCTCGGCATCGTCGCCGCCCAGCATCTCGACCAGCGCGTCGTTGACGATCTTGACGACCTGCTGCCCGGGCGTGACCGAGCGCAGGACGTTCTGCCCGATCGCCTTCTCCGTCGCCTTCTCGACGAAGTCGCGCGCGACCGGCAGCGCGACGTCGGCCTCCAGCAGTGCGACGCGCACCTCGCGCATCGCCTGGCGCACGTCCGCCTCGGTCAGCGCGCCACGGCCACGCAACCGGTCGAACACACCGCCAAGACGATCGCTCAGGCTATCGAACATCCACAATCCTTCCCATCCGCCGCCGAACGCAAGAAACGCCGGCGGGCGAAACCTCGCCGGCCAGCGTGCACCACATGGGCGCTTGTCACATGCGTTCAACGGAGGAACGTCGGCGGTCGGTTAGCGGATCAGGCGCAATTGGGCAAGTGTGGGTTCACCCGAAGGCGCGAAGCCGCGAAGAAGAAGTGTTGTTCACGCGGAGGCGCGGAGACGCGGAGACGCGGAGGGGGTAGCGCTCGCGGGATCGTCTCGCGTCAGCGAGACAGAATCGTGTCGGCACGGCGTCATGGAGCCGCCGATGGCGGCTCGGGACATCACCGCGAGCGCGAATCTCCGCGTCTCCGCGCCTCCGCGTGAACCGCAACCCGTTCGCGTCTTCGCGGCTTCGCGTGCACCTACCAGCCCCCACCCGCATCGAGGTACGCCCGCTCCTCCGCCGTTGTCTCCCGCCCCAGCGCCGCGTTGCGCGACGGAAAGCGGCCGAAGCGCGCGAACACCTCGGCATGATCCACGGCGAACTTGCGGTTCTCCTCCTCGCCCAGCGCGGTGAACAGTTCCACGCTGCGCCGCTGCGACTCGGCATCCTCGCCATGCATCATGGGCATGTAGAGGAACACGCGCTCCTCGTTGGTCAGCCCCGCGTCCCACCCCTTCGCCAGCGCCTCCGCGGTCAGCCGCCGCGCCAGCGGGTCGGCCGCGAACGCCGCCGCCTGCCCGCGGAACAAGTTGCGCGAGAACTGGTCGAGCAGGATGATCGCGGCCAGCAGCGTGCGCGGATCGTCACGCCAGCCCGCGGCGCCGGTCGCGGCCACGCGGTCGCGCAGCGCGGCGAAGCGCTCGCCGATCTCGCGATCCAGCGCCGCGTCCTTCGCGAACCGCTGCTCCGTCGACAGGGCGAACCAGAAGTCCAGCACCTCACCCGCGGCGGAGTCGACTTCGCCCTCTGTCGTAACTAGATCGCCCGCCATGCCGTCGCTTCCCCAGCCCGAGGTGGTCACCCTCGGCTGCCGCCTCAACATCGCCGAGAGCGAAACGATCCGCGCGCTCGCCGCGGGGCGCGACGTGGCGGTGGTGAACGGCTGCGGGGTCACCAACCGCGCGGTGAAGGACACGCGCGCCGCCATCCGCCGGCTGCGTCGCGCGCGGCCTGCGGCGGAGCTGATCGTCACCGGCTGCGCGTCCGACATGGATCGCGCCGCCTTCGCCGCGATGCCCGAGGTGGACCGGATCGTCCCCAATGCGGCGAAGCTGCTGCCGTCGAGCTGGGGCCGCCCCGGCAACATGGCGCAGCCGCGCGCGCATACCCGCGGCTTCGTGGCGGTGCAGACCGGGTGCGACCATGCCTGCACCTTTTGCGCCATCCCCGCCGGGCGCGGTGCGAGCCGGTCGGAGCCGATCGCGCAGGCGGTGCCGCGCATCGCGGCGCTGGTGGAGGCGGGCGCGCGCGAGGTGGTGTTGAGCGGGGTCGACCTGACAAGCTTTCGCGACGGTGACGCGCCGCTCGCCGCGCTGGTGGAGGCGCTGTTGGCGCAGGTGCCCGCGCTGGAGCGGCTGCGCCTGTCATCGATCGATCCGGCCGAGGTCGACGATCGTTTGTTCGCGCTGCTGACGCAGGAGCCGCGCGTGATGCCGCACGTCCACCTCTCGCTCCAGGCGGGGGACGACCTGATCCTGAAGCGAATGAAACGCCGCCACTCGCGCGCCGATGCGGTGCGGCTGGTCGCGCGGCTGAAGGCGGCGCGAGCGGACATCGCCATCGGCGCGGACCTGATCGCGGGCTTTCCGACCGAAAGCGAGGCGATGTTCGCCGAGACGCTGGCCGCGGTGGACACGTGCGACATCGTCCACGCCCACGTCTTTCCCTATTCCCCGCGCGCCGGCACCCCCGCCGCCCGGATGCCGCAGGTCGCGCCGCTGGTGGCGAAGGAGCGGGCCGAGCGGCTGCGGGACGCATCGGCCCGTCGCAAGGCGGCGTGGCTGGTGGGGCTGGTCGGCACGCGGCAGGCGGTGCTGATCGAGAAGCCCGGCGACCGCGGCCACGCGCCGGGGTTCGCGGAGGTGCGCTTCGACCGCGAGCCTTTTCCCGTCGTTCGCCCTGAGCGCCATCGAAGCCCGGGCGCCCCGGCTGCCCTTCGACTGCGCTCAGGGCGAGCGGAGGTCGGGGAGCTGATGACGCTCCACATCACCGCCGCCACCGACACCCATCTCATCGGACACGCATCATGAGCAACAGCTGGCACGAGAAGCTGCTCGGCGGCTTCCGCCGCACCTCCGACCGCCTGGTCGGCAACCTCGCCGGGCTGGGCGGCGCGCGGCTCGACGAGGGCACGCTGGACGAGATCGAGGAGGCGCTGATCGCGTCGGACCTGGGGCCGGAGACCGCCGGCCGCGTCCGCCATCGCCTGTCCGAGGGCACGTTCGAGCGCGACATGGAGGAGCTGGGCATCCGCCTGGTCGTCGCCGAGGAAGTGGAGTCGGTGCTGGCGCAGGTCGCGCGGCCGATCGAGATCGACGCCTTTCCGCGCCCGCAGGTGATCCTGGTCATCGGCGTCAACGGATCGGGCAAGACCACGACCATCGCCAAGCTGGCGCACCTGTTCCTCGAACAGGATTACGCCGTCATGCTGGCCGCCGGCGACACCTTCCGCGCCGCCGCGATCGGCCAGCTGAAGACCTGGGCGGAGCGGATCGGCGTGCCCATCGTCACCGGGCCGGAGGGCGGCGACGCGGCGGGCATCGTCTGGGATGCGGTGAAGCAGGCGACCGCGATCGGCACGGACGTGCTGATCGTCGACACCGCCGGACGATTGCAGAACAAGCGCGAGTTGATGGACGAACTGGCGAAGATCCGCCGCGTGCTCGGCCGGCTGAACCCCGCCGCGCCGCACGACGTGCTGCTGGTGCTGGATGCCACCACGGGGCAGAACGCGCTGTCGCAGATCGAGGTGTTCAAGGAGGTGGCAGGCGTCACCGGCCTCGTCATGACCAAGCTGGACGGCACGGCGCGCGGCGGCGTGCTGGTCGCGGCGGCGGAACGCTACGCACTGCCGATCCACGCGATCGGCGTCGGCGAGCAGATGGGCGACCTGCGCCCCTTCGATGCGCGCGAGGTCAGCCGGATCATCGCCGGCGTGGATACGGAGCGGAAGTAGGGCGCTGCCGTCCACCCCGGCGCCCACGGAGGTCCAGTTGCGGGAGCTTGCCGCATCTCGCGCTGACACCGATACTGGACCCGGCGTGCGCCGGGATGGAAGAACAATGCTTGAGAACGATCGCGCATGACGACCACCACCAAACACGACGGCCGCACCCGCGCCCTGGTCGACTACGGCCCGCTGGCGCTGTTCTTCGCCGTCAATTTCCTGCTGCCGGCGGAGATGGCGCGCCGGATCGTCGATGCCCTCACCTCCACCCTGTCGGGCATGGGTCGGCTGGAGGCGCTGCTGATGGCGCGGGTGATCGTCGCCACCGCCGTTTTCGTCCTGGCGAGCGGCGTGGCGATCGTCGTCGCCCGCGCGAAGCTGGATCGCGTGCCGCCGATGCTGCTGATCTCTGCCGGGCTGGTGATCGTCTTCGGCGGGCTGACCATGTATTTCCGCGATCCCCGCTTCATCCAGATGAAGCCGACGATCGTCTACGTGCTGATGTCCGCCACGCTCGCCTTCGGCCTGGCGACCGGGCGCCCGCTGCTGGAGCAGCTGCTTGGCACGGTCTATCCGGGGCTGTCCCCTGCCGGCTGGTGCAAGCTGACGGTGAACTGGGCCGCGTTCTTCGCGATCATGGCGGTGTTGAACGAGGCGGTGTGGCGCGGCGGGGCGGCGGCGTTCGGCGAGACGAAGGGCTGGGATCTGTGGGCGATCTACAAGGTATGGGTGGTCATCCCCGCCACCTTTCTCTTCGCCGTCGCGAACGTGCCGATGCTGATGCGGCATGGACTGAAGCTGGGTGACGACACGCCGCAGGTGCCGCCGGAGGGGTGATCCCCCTCAGTCCTCCCGACGTTCTTCCCCGTTGTCCTTCGCGGACCCGTCCTTCTCCTGCACCCCGGCGAGGATGTTGCCCGAGCCCGTGGCATCGCCGCCACCCTGCGCACCGCCAACCGTGTTGTCGGTATCGGCTGGCGGCCCATCCGCCTTGTTGCTGTCGTCGGCCACGCTCTTTCTCCTCGATCCGGGTTCAAGCGACGACAACGAGCGGCGCGCCATGCCGGGCGCAAGAAAATGGGGCCCGGTCTCCCAGGCCCCTCTCGCATCGGTCGGTCGGGTCAGGCCGCGTCGAAGCGGCGGCCGGCCTCGTCCCAGTTCACCACGTCCCACCACGCCTTCAGATAGCCGGGGCGGTCGTTCTTGTACGTCAGGTAATAGGCGTGTTCCCACACGTCGTTGCCCAGGATCGGCGTGCCCTTGTCCTTGGCGTCGTCCATCAGCGGATTGTCCTGGTTGGGCGTCGACGTCACCTTCAACGCGCCCGACGCATCCTTGATGACCCACGCCCAGCCCGAGCCGAACTGGCTCGCGCCCTTGGTGTTGAAATCCTCCTTCAGCTTGTCGAGCCCGCCATAGGCGTCGATCGCCTCCTTCAGGGCGCCGGACGGCTGGGTGGACCCCTTCGGCCCCATGATCTTCCAGAAGAAATCGTGGTTCCAATAGCCGCCGCCGTTGTTGCGGACGAGCGCAGGAAGCGAGGAGATCTGACCGAGGATCTCCTCGATCGACTTGCCCTCCAGCTTCGGATCGGCGGCGACGCCCTCGTTCAGCTTGGCGGTGTAGGCGGCGTGATGCTTGTCGTGGTGGAAGGTCATCGTCTCCTTGGAGATGACCGGCTCCAGCGCGTCGTAATCGTAAGGCAGCGGGGGCAGTTCGAACGCCATGGGATCCTCCGTTTTCGGGTTGATCGAGGTAACGCCGACCGCGCGTAATCGCTCCCGCCTCGTTACGCCACCGTTCCCGTCACGCCCCCGCTCCGGTCATGCCGTCGCGCCGATCAGGTCGTGGCGCCGCAGCGCGTGGCGCAACTGGTCGTAGGACAGGCCCAGCGCGTCGGCGGTGGCGCGCTGGTTGAAGCGGTTCTCCGCCAGCGCGGACGCCAGCAGCTCGCGCTCGAACCGGGCGACGCGCGCCTTGAAGTCGCTCGGCCCCTCCTCGCAAGCGACGACGGGCTCGTCGTCGCGATCCTCCTCCGCCAGCGGGGCGGTCGGGGCGGACGCGGCGACGCCCGCTCCCGTACCGGTGGGCGCCGACCGCGGTCGATAGGGCGACTGGAAGGGATCGAACTCGACCGCGTCGATCGCGCCGCCCTTCTCCCAGCGATAGACCGCGCGCTCGACGACGTTGCGCAGCTCGCGCACGTTGCCGGGCCAGCGATAGTCCTGCATCGATTGCGCCGCCGCAGGGCCGAAGCCGGGCCAGGCGTCCCACCCCATCTCCGCTGCCATGCGCCGACCGAAATGGTCCGCCAGCACCGCGATGTCGCTGCGCCGGGCGCGCAGCGGGGGCAGCGTGACCACCTCGAAGGACAGCCGGTCGAGCAGGTCGGCGCGGAACTCGTGCCGGTCGACCTTGTCGGGCAGATGCTCGTTCGTCGCCGCGACGATACGCACGTCGACTTGGATCGGGCGGGAGGCGCCGATGCGCGTGACCTCGCCATATTCCACCGCGCGCAGCAGCCGCTCCTGCGCCCCCATCGACAGCGTGCCCAGCTCGTCGAGGAACAGCGTGCCGCCGTCCGCCTCCTCGAACCGGCCCGCCCGCGCCTTGGTCGCGCCGGTGAAGGCGCCCGCCTCGTGCCCGAACAGCTCGGCCTCGATCAGCGTTTCCGGCAGCGCGGCGCAGTTCATGACGACCAGCGGCTGGTCCCAGCGCGGCGACAGATGGTGCAGCCGCTCCGCCACCAGCTCCTTGCCGGTACCGCGTTCGCCGATGACCAGCACCGGGCGGTCGAGCGCGGCGGCGCGACTCGCCCGCTCGAGTGCGTCGAGGAAGGCGCCGGATTGGCCGATGACCTGGGTCTTGCGCTGCATCGCCAATATCTGGCGCCATCCGCCAACCGATGGCAAGCGTTTATTCTTGTAATCGTACGCTCCGGGCCAAAAACCCCAGCTTTTCCGCCATTCTTCGAAATTGGCACGCCGGCTGCAAAGTCCTCGGCAACACCGCCAGACGGTGACCACAGGATCGAACGGAGACACGCCATGACCACCACCTTCACCAGCAAGATCGCCGCCGTCGCCCTCACCCTGCTCGCCAGCGCCACGCTGCTGCTCGGCACGGTCGGCCCGGCGACGCAGCTGGCCGATCGCACCCCCGCGGTTCAGGCGATCGCCTGATCCGCGAGCGACGGGGTGGGGGATCGACCCCTCCCCCGCCCCGTCGTAGAACGATAGAAAGGGCCCGCTTTTGGAGAGTTTCACGCAGATGGGCATTTTCTCCCGCACCCGCGACATCGTCGCCGCCAACATGGCCGAACTGCTCGACAAGGCGGACGACCCGGCGAAGACCGTGCGCATCATCATCATGGAAATGGAGGAGACGCTGGTCGAAGTCCGCGCCTCCGCCGCGCGGACGATCGCGGACCAGAAGGAAATGCGTCGCCACATCGCCAAGCTGGCCGAGCTGGAAGCGAGCTGGACGGAGAAGGCGGAGCTCGCCCTCTCCAAGGACCGCGAGGACCTGGCCAAGGCCGCGCTGATCGAGCGGGGCAAGGCCGCCGAGATGGGCACGCAGTTGCGCGAGGAAGTGGCGGTTCTGGACGACGCGCTGCGCGGGTCCGAGGAGGATATCGCCAAGCTGCAGAACAAGCTGCGCGAGGCCCGCGCGAAGCAGAACGCCATCGCCACGCGGATGGAGAGCGCGAACACCAAGGCCCGCCTGCGCGAGATGTGGAACGGCCCGCGCACCCACGACGCCTTCAGCCGGTTCGAGGCCCTGGAGCGCCGCGCCGACGAGGCGGAAGGCCGCGCCGAGGCGATGGGTCTCGCGCCGAAGAGTCTGGAGGACGAATTCAACGAGCTGCGCTCCGCCGACAAGATCGATGCCGAGCTGGAAGCGCTGCGCGCGCGCATGAAGAAGGATCAGTGAGCATGGAGGATGTTTTCGTACCGCTGATCGCCATCGTCTCCATCTTCATCGGCTTGCCGTGGCTGATCTTCCACTACGTCACCAAGTGGAAGACCGCACCGAAGATGACCAGCGAGGACGAGCGGCTGCTGGACGAGATGTACAATCTGGCCCGCCGGCTGGAGGAGCGGGTGAACACGGTGGAGCGCATCGTCGCCGCCGACAATCCCGACTTCCGCCCCGGCATCGCCGACTACCGGCAGCAGCCCGACTATCGTCTCGAAGATCCGCAGGGCGCGCGGCGCCCCTACCTCGACCGCCCGCTTTCCGACAGGAGGAACTGATGTCCGGCAGCCGTACCAAGTTCTACCTCGACAAGCAGAACGCCAAGTGGAAGGGCGTCTGCGCCGGAATCGCCGACTATACCGGGATCGAAGTCATCTGGGTTCGCATCGCGATGATCCTGCTGACGCTGGCCGGCGGGTTCCCGTGGACGCTGGTCGCCTATGCGCTGATCGCCTGGATGGCGGAAGCCAAGCCGATCGACCTGTACCAGGACCGCGAGGACCAGAAGTTCTGGCAGGGCGTGCGCTCCAACCCGACGCGCTCCACCGCCGAGGTGCGCAGCAAGTTCCGCGAGCTGGACCGTCGCCTCGCCGACATCGAGCTGCACTATACGAGCGGCAACACCGCGCTCGCCAACGAGATCGAGAGCCTGCGCTGAGCGGCGCAGTCGGTCGGAACGCAAGCACCATGCTCCGTTCGGGCCGAGCGAAGTCGAAGCCTAAGCACCTGCCCTTCGACTTCGCTCAGGGCGAACGGAGGTCGGAAGAAAGGGTCACTACCGATGCACGGTCCCAATTTCGTGATCGCGATCATCGCCATCTGCATGACCGCATGGATCATCAACAACTTCATCCGCGCCCGGCACGGCTATCCGATCAGCGACGATTGGGGCCGCAACCTGAAGAAGGACGATGCGGAGCACGACCGCCACGTCCGGCTGCTGTCCAGCGAGAACGAGCGGCTGTCCGGCCAGGTCAGCCGCCTGGAGGAGCGGATCGCGGTGCTGGAGCGGATCGCCACCGATCCCGCCACGCGCACTGCCCGAGAGATCGACGCGCTGCGCGATCGCTGACGAAAAGAAAAAAGGGGAGCAACGACATGGAACCCGGCGTCTTCGAACTTCTCCGCTTCATCCTGCCGATCGCCGCGCTGATCGTGGCGATGGGCGTGGGCGGATCGGTGTTCAGCACCTGGCTGCGCATCCGCAACGGCTACCCGCTGGAGAACAGCTGGGGCAAGGCGATCCACCCGCAGCGCAACGAGGAGCAGGCGCAGCGCATCACGCTGCTGAGCCAGGAGAATGCGCAGCTCCGCGCGGAGCTCGGCTCGGTCAAGGACCGGCTGCAGAACGTGGAGCGGATCGTCACCGACGGCTCGTTGCGCCTCAGCCACGAGATCGACGCGTTGCGCGGCCCGGCGAACTGAGGAGCACCAACGATGGAAAAGTCCACCTTCCTGCTGTTCTTCATGATCGTCGTGGGCCTGCCGGTGATCCTCGGCGTCGGCGGCGACATGTTCAAGCGCTGGCTCAAGCACAAGGAACGGATGGCCGAGGCCCTGAACGCCCAGACGGCGGAGAAGGCGGCGCAATATGCCGCGCATACCGAGCGGCTGGAGCAGCGGGTGCGCGTGCTGGAGCGGATCGCGACCGACAAGGGCGTGGCGCTGGCGGACGAGATCGAGAGCCTGCGCACCCTCCCCGCGGATAACGCGGCCACCCGGCCGCTCAACTGACGCCTTCGACAGGAGTAATCGACGTGCCGTGGTCCGTAGCCTTCATGGTGGTCATGATCGTGATGATCGTCACGATCGGGCGGGTAAGCCGCGAGAAGCATCGCGCGATCGGGCGCGCCGGCCATCCGCCCCAACCCGTCTTCGGCGCCGACAACCCGGCGCAGGGCGAGGAGATCAAGCAGCTGCGCGAGCGCATCCAGGTGCTCGAGCGCGTCATCACCGACCAACACGGCGGCAGCGCCGATCTGGAACGCCAGATCGAGCGGCTGCGCGACCGCTGACCCCGACGACAGGAGGCGATCCGATGTCCGATCCGAACGTCTATCTCACCACCGCGGTCGCGGCGCTCGCGGGTCTGGCGATGCTCACCTTCGCCGCGTTGAACGGCTGGCGCGGATGGCTTCAGCTCAAGCAGCAGCAGTTGCGGCTGGAAGGCGACCTGCACCACGCCGCCCCCGTCGCGCCCTCCGCCAGCGCGCGGATCGAGATCGCCGACCTGAAGGAGCGCATCCGCAAGCTGGAGGCGATCGCCAGCGGGGTGGACCTGTAGGCGAGACGTCACTCCGGGCCTGTCCCCGGGCCCACCGAGCCGCGCGTTCGCGGGCATTGCTCCAGCAGGTCGGTGGATGCCGGGACGAGCCCGGCATGACGAGGCAGGAAGTGGTGACGCTGGAGCCTCACCCTGCCCTCTGCTACCGCCCGCGGTCATGACGACCCTGGCCGACATCCGCGACGAATACGAGTTCCTCGAAGGCGACGACCGCTATCGCCTCCTCGTCGATCTAGGCCGCGGGCTGGAGCCGATGCCGGAGGCGCTGAAGACCGAGGCGACGCTGGTGCGCGGGTGCTCCGCGTCGGTGTGGGTGTATCCGACGATCCGCGACGACGGACGGCTCCACTTCCTCGCGGACAGCAATGCGCACATCACGAAGGGCATCATCGCGCTGGTGCTGCTGACCGTGCAGGACCGCACCGCCGCGCAGATCCTGGCGACCGATGTCGAGGCGGAACTCGCACCGTTCGCGCTGAAGGCGCAGCTCAGCTCCAATCGGACGCAGGGCATCCCCAACATGATCGCGCTGATCCGCGAAACGGCGGCGCGCTACGCCTGATTACGTCACGCCGGGATCGACGCGGCGTGACGAGAGGGAGCGCAGCGTCTCCGCCACCGCCTCGACGTTCGCGCCGGGCCGTACCAGACGCCAGCGTCCCGGCACCCTGGTGTCGACCAGCACCACCGCGTCGCGCGGACAGATGCCGAGGCAGCGGGTCTCGACCACGCCGATCGCAGCCTTGCGCCCCTTGCCGAAGCCAGGCTGGTCGCGCAGCGCCTTGGCCAGCGCGCGCTTGCCCTTCGCGCCGAAGCCGCCGTCGACCTTCTTCGAACATTTGCCGCAGACCAGCACCGCGCCCGACCATCGCGCCGCGACCGCATCCTTCACGCCGGATCGCTCCGCGGCTTCCACTGCCGCGCATCCTCGGCGGTGCGGATCACGTCCCACGCCGCCTGGATCGCGCGGAAACGGTCCGCCGCGGCGGCGTCGCCGGGGCGCACGTCGGGATGGTTCGCCTTGGCAAGGCGGCGCCACGCGATCTTCGCCTCGTCGAAGGTCGCGTCCGCCTCCAGCTCCAGCACCTCCAGCGCGCGCATCTCGTCCCGGCTGCGCGTACCGTCTCCGGGGCCCGCCCACGCCTGGTGACGCGACTGCGTGAAGCCCGACGCGTCGCGCCGCTCGTCCGCCTCGCGCTCCGCCGCCTCTTCCGCGGACAGGCCTTCGAAGTAGTTCCAGCCGCGGTTGTACTCGGCGGCGTGCGCCTGGCAGAAGTACCAGCGGTCGGGCGAGTTTGGCGACTTGGGCGCGGGACAGTCCCCGCGCTCGGTACAGCCGTGACGGTCGCACAGCCGCACCTTCACCGCCTCGCGCTCGGCGCCGTATGCGCGCCAGCGGGGAAAGCCCCAGTCGTTGGATCGGGTGGGTCGATGCGCCATGTGCCCTGCACATAGGGAAGCGTTGCCGCGCTGCAAACTCCCCCTCCCGCGCGCGGGGCGGAAGGGGAGCGGATGCCGGAAGGCCTGTAAGCCGGGTTCTGTCCACCGGCGCGAAGGCCGGATGGGCGACCATTCCTCTAGGCGCGCCGTTGCCGACGCGCTCAAGCGACCAACCCGGACGCCGGGTGGAAACACACCCATGCGGCGTCCCTATTCGGTCTTGCTCCCGGTGGGGTTTGCCGTGCCGCGACCGTTACCGGCCGCGCGGTGCGCTCTTGCCGCACCCTTTCACCCTTGCCTGGCCGAGGCCGTGGCGGTCTGCTCTCTGTGGCACTTTCCCTAACCGCGGCGCGAGGCCGCGGCCGGCGGGCGTTACCCGCCACCGTCGTTTCGTGGAGCCCGGACTTTCCTCGGCGTGACGAATCACGACGCGGCCGCCCGGCCTTCCGGCGAAGGCGGCTGTAGCGGGGAGCGGCGGCGAGCGGAAGGGCGGCTAGCGGATGCCGCGGCGGAGCGTCCGCGCGATCAGCCACAGGTGGAGGAGCTGGATCGCCACGAACAGAACGCCGGTGGCGATCAGGGCGGGAAGCACGAGATCCTCCTGCTCCGGTCGCGGCGCGACGTTGGCGGCGAGCACGACCTGGCTTCCCAGCACGATGCCGGCGAGCGCCGGGCAGAACGCCAGCGCGACCGGGCGCGGAGCGCTCCACGTCACCTCGCCCGTGAACCACCATTGCATGGGCAGCCGCGACTCGCCCGCGAGCCGGGCATTCGCGCGACAGGCAATGATGCCCATGATCGCGACGAAGACGGCGGCGACGACGGTCATGGCCGCGATCTAATCATCCCCCTGCGGTCGCGGCAAGAGCAGTGCCAGCAGGATCATTCGGCATTCCGCATCCATTTCGCCATCGATCATCTCGGGCCGGAAGCGCCGCTGAAAGGCCATAATCGCCGCCATCGGATCGGTCACGTCATAGCCGAACCGTTCCAGCGCCAGGCAGAAGGCCGCGTGTCCCCACATCGGATCCATCAGGTTCTTCGTCGGCCGCGGCAGCGCGAGGCGCAGGCGGGCGAGGCGTTGCCAGGGGAACAGCTCGCCGGGGTCGCGCTTGCGCGCGGGCGCCACGTCGGAATGGCCGACGACGTTACCGCGCGTGATCTCGTGCCGGTCCTTCACCTCCGCCACCAGCCGCACGACGGCGTCGACCTGCGCGTCGGGAAACGGGCGATAACCGTGCTCGTGGCCGGGATTCACGATCTCGATGCCGATGGACGCGCTGTTCACGTCCTCGCACTCGCGCCAGTGCGATCGGCCGGCGTGCCAGGCGCGCTTCTCCTCGTCGACCAGGCGATAGGTGGTGCCGTCCTCGTCGACGACATAGTGGCTCGACACCTCCGCCAGCGGATCGCGCAGCCGGTCGAGCGCGACCTGCGCGCTCTCCATGCCGGTATAGTGGAGCACGATCATCGTGACCGGCAGCGCGCGGTCGTTGAAATTGGGCGACGGCCAGTCGACGAACCTCATGCCGCCCGCCGCCCCGTGCCTTCCTGCGCCTTGGCCGTCCGTACCGTCACGATCGCCACCCCCAGCATCGCCACCGCGCCGCCCAGCAGCATGGGCCAGGTCGGCGGCGTGCCGAACCAATAGGCCGCGGCGAAGACGGATACCACCGGCGCCGCCAGCGTCAGCGGCGTCACCGTCGAGACCGGGTGCCGCTGCAGCAGCCACACCATCGCCCCCTGCCCCATCACCGTGCTGCCGATCGCGGAGAAGGCGATGGGGCCGAGGACCGACACCGGCAGCCGCGGCAGCGCGGCCAGCCCATGCGGCTCGAACACCGCCGCCACCGCGCCCATCACCAGCGTTCCCATCAAACCGACCCAGGCGTAGATGGTCAGCACGGGCACGCCGATCAGCCGCCGCTGGATCAGCGAGCAGATCGCCCAGATGAAGCTCGCCACCGCCGTCAGCGCCAGTCCCGGCCCCTCGCGCGCGGCGGCGGGATCGAAGGCGAGCAGGCCGACGCCGACGAAGGCGAGCAGGATGCCCATCATCCGCGGCCAGTGGATCCGCTCCCGCAGCACGACGATGGCGAGCAGCAGCGAGAAGGGCACGCCCAGCTGCCCGGCGATGGCCAGCGCACCGACATTGTCGGCGACGGCGAGGCTCAGGTTGATCGCGACGTAGAACAACCCGCCCGACAGGATGCCCAGCGCGATCAGCGCGCGCATCCGTCCCGGCACGATGCGCAGCGCCGCGGCGCAGACGAGGAACACGACCAGCTGGCGCAGCAGCCCCGCGGTCATCGGCGGCATCGCCTCCACCGCGGTCTTCACGGCGATGATGTTGAACCCCCACAACAGGTTCATCGCCAGCACGACCGCCAGGTCGCGCGCGCCGAAGGCGTGGGTGGGAGGGCGGTGGCTCACGCCTTCCCCGTTGGGGTGCTCAGGCGCGGCTGTAAACCCGTCGCGACGCGGCGGCGGCGCGGTCGACCCGCTCGTAGAAGCCGCGCGCGCGCATGCTGGGGACGAGGAGGTCCGACTGGCCGATCACTGTCTCCCCCGCGCCGAGGAGGAGCAGGCCGTCGGGCCGCAGCGCCTTGGCGAGCCGCGCCAGCACCTGCTCGCGCAGGTCGGGCGCGAGATAGAACAGGACGTTGCGGCACAGGATCAGGTCGAACCCGCCCCCCGGCATCGGGTCGGCGACCAGATTGTGGCGGTACCAGGCGATGGCGTCGGTCAGCTCGGTCGCCACGGTCCAGCGGTCGCCCTCCCCGGCGAACCAGCGCATCAGGCGGCGGATTGGCAGGCCGCGCTGCACCTCGAACTGCGAGTAGACGCCGGCGCGCGCGCGGGCGATGGCGCCGGCCGACACGTCGGTGGCGGTGATCTCCGGCATCGGCCCGCCCGCCTCGGCGAACAGCATGGCGAGCGACAGCGGCTCCTGCCCGGTGGCGCAGGCCGCGCTCCAGATGCGCGGGCGCCGCCCCGCGGTGGCGAGGCGCACCGCCTCCACCGCGCCCTCGATCACCCCCGCGTCGCGGAAGAAGGAGGTTTCCTGGTTCAGCAGCGCGTCGACCACCCGTTCCTCCAGCATGGTATCGCGCGTCTCCGTCAGTCGTGCGGCCAATTCGTCGGCGTGCGACAGCCCCATCCGCGCGAGCAGCGGGCGAATGGCGGTGTCGACGCGCCAGGCGCGATCCGCCGCCAGCCGCTGACCCGTGCGCGCCTCCAGCAGCCGCGCGAACGCCTGTCCGGCGCGATCCGGTCGGGCGCCGGGACGCGGCGGCAGGTGCATTGGCGCGCTCACGCGGCCGTTCCCGCCCAGGCCCCGATCTCCGCGGGCGACAGCACCGCATTGGCGAGCCCGGCGGCGGCGACCGCCCCCGGCATTCCCCACACGACCGAACTCTCGGCGTCCTGCACCACCACGGTGCCCCCCGCGGCGCGCACGGCGCGCGCGCCCTCCAGTCCGTCGCGGCCCATCCCGCTCAGCACGATCGCGAGCACGCGTGGGCCGTAGGCTGCGGCCAGACTGGCGAACATCGGATCGACGCTGGGCAGGTTGCCGGTGGGCGACGGCTCGCGCGACAGGCGCGTGGCGGCGGTGCCCTCGCCCAGCGACACCGTCACCATGTGCGAGTCGCCGGGCGCCACCAGCACGTGGCCGGGACGGACGCGAACGCGGTCCTGCGCCACCTCGCACGGGCGGCGCGCCGACAGCGCCACCTGCGCCGCGAAGAAGGGGGAGAAGGACGCGGGCAGATGCTGCGTAATGAGGATCGGCTGCGTCAGCGTCGCCGGGATCGCACCCAGCAAACCCGCCAGCGCGTGGATGCCGCCGGTGGAGGCGCCGATCGCGATCACGTCGAAGGTGGCGGCGGGCGCACGCGGGCGTGCGGCCGGCGCGCGGGCGTCCGCTCCCGGTGCCGTCAGAAGGTCGAGCCGCGCGATCAGGACGTCGCCGAAGCGCGAGGCGAAGGCGTTGGCGGCAGGCTTCACCAGCGTGTCCGCGGCGCCCAGCGCCAGCGCGCGCATCGTCACCGCGGCACCTTCCGCCGCCGAGCCGGAGACGACCAGCACGCGCGCGCCCTGTCCCGCGGCCAGCAGCGCGGGCAGCGCCTCGATCCCGCTGGTGCGCGGCAGTTCCAGGTCGAGCAGAACGACGTCGACCCGCTCGCGCGCCAGGAAGGCGAGCGCGGCGTCGGCGTCCGCCACCGCCGCGGCGATGGCGTAGCGCCCGCTGGCCGTGACGAAGCGGGCGAGCACGGCGCGTGCCACGGCCGAATCGTCGACGATCAGCACGCGCGGCGCCGGATCAGGCGTGGCGTGCAGCCGGCGCATGGGCGTTCAGGCGACGCCGACGATCTGCAACTTGCTCTGCAGCGTCTCGCGATCGAAGGGCTTCATCACATATTCGTCCGCACCCGCCTCGATCGCGGTGCGGATGTGCGCCATGCCGTTCTCCGTGGTGCAGAACACCACCTTGGGCCGGTGCGTCAGCGGCTCGGTGCCCAGCGCGCGCAGGAACTCGATCCCGCTCATCACCGGCATGTTCCAGTCGAGCAGGATGACGTCCGGCGTGCTGGCGCGGCATTGCGTCAGCGCGTCGCGACCGTCCACCGCCTCGCTGACGGTGAAGTCCAGCGTCTCGAGAATGTGGCGGGCGACCTTTCGGATCACCTTCGAATCATCGACGATCAGGCAGGTCTTCATGCGCTCACCCGTTGGTTGGTGCGGAGGTGTTTGCATCGCCAGGCGTAAGCTTGGCGTTAACGGGGCCGTCGATCGCGGCGATCAGGCGGTCGAGGTCGAGCGCCAGCAACGTCTCGCCCTCCCCCTCCGCCACGCCGCGCGCCACCTGCGACATCGCCGACAGGCCGGCGGGCATCGGCTCGATCTCGAACCGCGCCACGTCCTCCAGCGTGTCCACCGCGATGGCGTAGAGGTGCCCGTCCACGGCGGTGACGACGGCGCGGGTCCGCGCGTTCGGTCCAGGCGCGGGCGCGGCGCCCGGCGCGAGGCCCAGGACGCGGCGCGCATCGATCACCGTGGCGACCCGGCTGCGCATCGCCGCCAGCCCCAGCACCGCCGGCGCGGTGCCCGGGACGGGCACGAGGACGTCGACGTCGACCACCGAATCGACCCGCGCGGTCTCGATCAGCACGCCGCAGCCGCCGACGTGCGCGACCAGGTGCAGGCTCTCGCCGCTCATGCCCTCATCTCCTGCAGCGCGGCGACCAGCGCGGCGCGATCGTAGCGATAGACCCCCTCCCCGCGCGCACGGCCCAGGCGGATCACCGTTCCCACCGGGGGATCGGCGTCGTCCGCCATGGCCAGCGCCACGCGGGCCTGCTCGCCGGGTGCGAGCTGGCGGACCGCGCGATAGCCCGCAGCCTCGATCGTGGGGCGCAGGAACACTTCCATCCACGGCCCCTCGCCGCCGTGCAGCAGGCACAGCGGCCGCTCGCCGCCGACCGCCGCGCCCATCGCCTCCAGCAGCCGAAGCGGGTCGAGCAGCTCGACCGGGCGGCCGTCCACCAGGGCCACGCCCGAGGCGGCGCCGGCATCGGCAGGCGTCAGCTCGTCGGGCAGCGGCACGATCTCGATCGCGGTGCGCACCGGATAGGCGAGCTCGCGGTCGTCGAGCTGGAGCCGCAGGACGGTCGTCACGTCCTCGGCCCGGTGCGCGCCCGCGCCGTCGTACACGGGGACGGAGCGCCCGTCCGACGTGAGCCACAGCGTCCCGGCGGCAAGGTTCACATGGGTCGTGCCGACGCGCTCGATCCGGTCCACCGCGTCGGCGGGGATCATCCGGCGCACGCCGTCGACGTCGTCGAACAGCAGCGCGCGGACGGGCTCCACCGCTGTCGCCTCCACCGCCTTCTCCGACACCGCCTCGAACGACAGGCCGGCGCGCTCGGCGATGCCGGCGACGTCGAGCAACAACAGCGGCTGGCCGTCGTCGGGCAGCATCTGACCGGCGAAGATGCCGACCCGCATCACCGCGGGGGCGGCGGGCTTCACCACCAGCTCCTGCGTGTCGGTGACATCGTCCAGCGCCAGGGCGTAGCGCCCCGCGCGGACGGACACGACCGCCAGCAGCCGCAGCCGCTCGCTCTCCGGCCGGCCCAGCAGCCGCTCCAGATTGACCAGCGGCAACCGCTGGCCGCGCACCACCACCATCGCGCTGCTGCCGAACCGGTCGACCCGCACCTGCGACTGGTCGACGGCGACGATCTCCTCCACCACCTGGCGAGACAGCGCGAAGCGGCTGCCGGCGGCGTTGACCATCACCGCGTTGAGGATGGCCAGCGTCAGCGGCACCTCCAGCGACACCGTCAGGCCCTGCCCGGGCCGGTTCAGCAGCTGGATCCGCCCGCCGGTCTGCTCGACATTGGCCTTCACCACGTCCATGCCGACGCCGCGGCCGGATACCGACGTCGCCTCGTCGCGCGAGGACAGGCCGGGCTCGAAGACCAGGGCGGCACGATCGTGGTCGGACAGCTGCGCCAGCTGGCGCTGGCGATGCGGCTGCTCGCGCCCGATCTTCGCCACCAGACGGTCGGTGTCGATCCCGGCGCCGTCGTCGGCGATCTCGATCAGGATGAGGTTGCCGGCCTGGCGCGCGGAGACTTTCAGCACGCCGGCGGACGGCTTGCCGGCGGCGTGGCGCGCCTCCATCGTCTCGATCCCGTGGTCGATCGCGTTGCGCACCAGGTGGACCAGCGGATCGCGCAGCAGCTCGATCATCTCGCGGTCGAGCTCCACGTCGCCGCCCTCGATCGTCAGCGACACCTGCTTGCCGACCACCGCAGCGACGTCGCGCACCAGCCGCGGCAGCGGCGCGAAGAGCATCTCGATCCGCTGCATCCGCGTGCGCGTCACCGTGTCGCGCAGATTGTCGACCGTCATCGTCAGCCGCTCGAGCATCGCTTCCAGCCGCGGATCGCCCTGCTCGCGCAGGCCCCGCGCCAGCTGGTTGCGCGCCAGCACCATGTCCGACACGCCGCTCATCATGTCGTCCAGCAGGTCGACGGACAGGCGCACCGTCCGCTTGGCGGCGCGAAACGCAGGGGCGTTGTGATCCGGCGCGACGACGTCCGCCGCGTCGACGATCGCGATCAGGCCGGGCGGCGGCGCGCCGTCCAGGGCCGCGATCAGCATGTCCTCGCCGCTGTCGTCCAGCGCCGCCCCCGCGTCGATCGCCTCCACGACCTCGCCGATACGATCGATGATGGCGAGGATGGCGGTGACCAGTCGCGCGTCGGGGGCGCGGCGCCCGTCGCGCACCGCGGACAGCGCGTCCTCCGCGGCGTGGCTCAGCCGGGTGAGGCGCGGCAGGTCGAGGAAACCGCAGCTGCCCTTGATCGTGTGGACGAAACGGAAGATGGCATCGAGCCGCGCACGATCGTCGGGCGCGGCTTCCCAGCCGATGATCTCGCCCGATATCGCCTCCAGCGTCTCACGCGTTTCGGCGATGAATTCCTGCAGCAGGTCGTCCATGCGCCGCGCATCGCACGGCGAGGGTTAAAAGCGGCTTTACTGCGCCTTGCGCGGGATCAGCGCAGCGGCAGTGTGGCACCGAACAGCAGCGCGTTCTCCACCGGCGCGCTCACCATCACCGAGCCGCCCGCCTCCTGCGCCAGCGCGTGGACGAGGAAGGCGGCGGCGGCGCGCGGCGTGACGGCGGCGCCGGGCGCGCCGTCGACCAGCGTGTCGCGCAGCTCGGGATCAAGGATGATGCGCTGCCCCTCCGCCTGAAGCACGATCTCCACCGCCTCGCCCGTCTCCTCGGCGCCGATCGTCACCGTGCCGCCGCGCGGCAGCGTGTCGCCCGCGATCAGCGCCAGGTTCAGCAGCACCTTCACCGCCGCCTTGGGCAGCTCGTTCTCGCCGACCTGCCATTGCAGGTCGAGCCGCTTGTTGTCGCCCAGCAGCCCTTCCAGCGCGATCCGCGCCTCGCGCGTGTCCACCCGCTCGCCGAAGCCGCCCGCCGCGCCGAACGCCAGGCGGAAGAACTTCAGCTTGTTCGCCGACACGCGCGCACTCTCGTGCAGCAGCGTCATGCAGCGCGCGCGCATGTCCGGATCGGTCTCGTCGGCGAGCAGTTCCAGCCCGTTGTTGAGCGCGCCGATCGGCGAGAGCAGATCGTGGCACAGCCGCGAACACAGCAGGCTGGCGAAATCGACCGGGCTGATGGTCATGCAATCCCCTCGGGCTATCGGTCCCTCATACCGTTCGCGAATCGCGGCGCAACCGGCGTCATGCCGTCACGGTGAGGTCGACCGGGTCGAAGCGGCCGTGCAGGCTCCCTTTTTCCACGGCGCGCCACGCGGTCAGCCGTCCGCCCGCGATCACGATCCACAGCGATCCGTCGGGCGCAGCGTCCGCGGCGTCGCGCGGCGAGGGCCGGGCGCGACCCGAGGGATGCGAGTGGTAATGGCCGATCACCGCCGGGCCGCCGGCCCGCGCGTCGCGGTGCGCAGCGATCAGCGCGGCGGGATCGATCTCGAAGAAGCGCGCGGGATCGGCGGCGACGTTGGCGCAGGGAACGGCCCGCTCCACCCGCGCGCCCGCACCCAGCAGCAGCCCGCACGCCTCCACCGCCGTGGAGCGCGCGTGGGCGAGCATGGCGTCGCGATCGGCGATTGAAAGTTCCAGCGTCATCCCCATTTTCGATAGAACAATGAACCGGGGGGTTTCCATCATCGAGGCGCGGATCGCGCCGGCCGCCGACGGGTGGCGGCTGGATCGCGCGCTGGCGGACGCGGTGCCGACGCTGTCGCGGGAGCGGCTGAAGGTGCTGATCGCCGCCGGCCAGGTGACGCGCGACGGCGTCGCCGTGCGCGACCCGGCGAAGCGCGCGGCGGGCGGCGACGCCTTTGCCGTGGCGGTGCCCGATCCCGCCCCCGCGCACAACGAGGCGCAGGACATCCCGCTGGTGGTCGCGTTCGAGGACGAGCATCTGATCGTGGTCGACAAGCCCGCGGGCCTCGTCGTCCATCCCGCCTGCGGGAATCCCGACGGCACGCTCGTCAATGCGCTGCTGCACCATTGCGGCGGATCGCTGTCCGGCATCGGCGGCGTGGCGCGGCCCGGCATCGTGCACCGCATCGACAAGGACACCTCGGGCCTGATGGTGGCGGCAAAGACCGACCGCGCGCACGAGGGGCTGGCCAAGCAGTTCGCGGCGCACTCGATCGACCGGCGCTATCGGGCGATCGTGTCCGGCCAACCGGCCCCGCCCGCCGGCACGGTGGACGCGCCGCTGGCGCGATCGCCGCACAACCGCAAGAAGGTGGCGATCGTCGCCGGCGGCAAGCGCGCCGTGACGCATTTCCGCACGGTCGAGCGCCTGCGCGACGCCGCGCTGGTCGAATGCCGGCTGGAAACGGGACGCACCCACCAGGTGCGCGTCCACATGGCGTCGATCGGCCACGGGTTGCTCGGCGACCCGGCCTATGGTAGAACAAAACAGGCTCACAAGGGCGTATTGGAACGATTGTCGTTCCACCGGCAGGCACTTCATGCCGCGCGCCTCGGCTTCATCCACCCGGTGACGGGCATCGACGTGTCGCTGGAGAGCGCGATGCCGCAGGACATGCAGGAACTGTTCAGTCACCTTCACGTATAACCAGGGATCACGCGGATGCGCCGCTGGCGGGCGCCGCGTTCCCGGTCAGGAAAGGGAGTTTTCGATCATGGCAGGCCGCAGCAACGTCCCCGCGACGATCCCGGCGCTCGGCGGCGAGCAGAGCCTCAACCGCTATCTGTCGGAAATCAAAAAATTTCCCATCCTGGCGCCCGAGCAGGAATATATGCTCGCCAAGCGGTTCCAGGAGCATGGCGACACCGAGGCGGCGGCGCAGCTCGTCACCAGCCACCTGCGGCTCGTCGCGAAGATCGCGATGGGCTATCGCGGCTACGGCCTGCCGGTCAGCGAGCTGATCTCCGAGGGCAACATCGGGCTGATGCAGGGCGTGAAGAAGTTCGAGCCCGATCGCGGCTTCCGCCTGGCGACCTACGCGATGTGGTGGATCCGCGCCTCCATACAGGAGTTCATCCTGCGCTCCTGGAGCCTCGTGAAGATGGGCACCACCGCGGCGCAGAAGAAGCTGTTCTTCAACCTGCGCCGCATGAAGGCGCGGCTTGACGCGTTCGAGGACGGCGACCTCAGCCCTGAGAACGTGCAGAAGATCGCGACCGACCTGGGCGTGGCCGAGGCGGACGTCGTCAGCATGAATCGCCGCATGGCGATGGGGGGCGACACCTCGCTCAACGTCTCGATGCGCGAGGACGGCGAGGGCCAGTGGCAGGACTGGCTGCAGGACGATGCGCCGTTGCAGGACAAGGTGGTCGCCGACCAGCAGGAAGCGGACGTGCGCCATGGCATGCTGGTCGATGCGATGGACGACCTGAACGATCGCGAGAAGCACATCCTGACCGAGCGGCGGCTGACCGACGATCCCAAGACGCTGGAGGAATTGAGCCAGGTCTATGGTGTCAGCCGCGAGCGCGTGCGCCAGATCGAGGTGCGCGCGTTCGAGAAGCTGCAGCGCGCGATGATGCGGCTGGCGGGCGAGAAGCGGCTGCTGACGGCGTAATCCGTGCTCCCGCGAAGGCGGGAGCCCAGGCCGGGTCCCCTCCTTCGCGGGGACACGGGTGTCGGGGCGAGATGTCCGATCGCTTCTTTCCTCCGCGCTTGGACATCGTCTAGCGTCGACCCATGATCCGCGCCGTCCGCCTCCTGTCCAAAGCCCTGCTCTGGTTCGTGATCGTCACCGTGGCGTGGGTCGGCCTCTACCGCTTCGTGCCCGTGCCGTTCACCTTCACGATGGCGGGCGACCTGATGGGCGGCCACTCGGTGACGAAGGACTGGACGCCGCTGTCGCGGATCGATCCGGACATGCCGCGCGCGGCGATCGCGGGCGAGGACTCGCGCTTCTGCGAGCATCACGGGTTCGACTACCGCGCCATCGCCAACGCCGCCTGGCGCAACGCGCAGGGCGGGCGCATCCGCGGCGGTTCGACGATCAGCCAGCAGACGGCGAAGAACGCTTTCCTGTGGCAGGGCGGCGGCTACGTCCGCAAGGCGATGGAGGCCTATTTCACCGTCCTGATCGAGCTGCTGTGGCCGAAGAAGCGGATCATGGAGGTGTACCTCAACATCGCCGAGACCGGGATCGGCACCTACGGCGCGGAGGCGGGCGCGCAGCGCTATTTCGGCCACTCCGCCGCGCGGCTCTCGCCCACCGAGGCGGGGCGGATCGCCGCGGTGCTGCCGCTACCGAAGAAGCGCGAGGCGGTGGCGCCCAAGGGCTTCGTGCGGCGGCACGGCAACGCGATCGCGCGCTATGTCGGCGTGGTGCGGCGTGGCGGCCTGGACGCCTGCCTGAAGTGAGCAACAAGGCGGAAGACGAACGGCACTTCGACAAGCTCAGAGCGAACGAAGGACGGTGACAGCCCACCGTCACCAGTCATGCTGAGCTTGTCGAAGCTTCGTCAATCGATCTTCGCAGCGAGACCTACTTCGCCTCGCCGTCGATTGCCGATCCCGCCTTGTCGGCGGTCCGTTCCACGCTCTTCGCCGCGGACGTAACCGCGCTGTTCTTCGCGACCTCGCTGTCGTTGCGCACGAGCAGGAAGTACGCGGCCACCAGCACGACGATCAGCACGGCCACGCCAATCAGCAACCCACCGCCGCTGCTGCGGCGCTCGATCACGGTGGTGTGCGGGGTCTGCGTTACGCGATCATCGGACATGCCATCCTCCTCTCGTCTCTTCGACGCGCGACAAAGCGACGAGAGGAGGGGATTGTTCCCAAGCCGTTACAAAACCGTCAGAACGGCAGCTTGAACCCCGGCGGCAGCGGCAGGCCGCTGGTCATCTTCGCCATTTCCGCCGAGGACGCGGCGTCGGCCTTCGCGCGGGCGTCGTTGAAGGCGGCGACGACCAGATCCTCCAGCATCTGCTTCTCCGCGGGCACGAGCAGCGAATCGTCGATGCTGAGCGAGATGACGCGGCCCTTGGCGGACGCCTTCACCTTCACCAGCCCGCCGCCCGACGCGCCCTCCACCTCGATCGTGTCGAGCCCTTCCTGCGCCTTCGTCAGTTCCTCCTGGACGTTCTGCGCCATGGCCAGGATGTCGTTGATATCCTTCATTGGAAACTCCGTTGTGCTGCGGGCGGATCGATCAGTTCCGCCCCGGGAAAGGCATCCAGCGCCGCCGCCACCGTGGCGTCGGCGCGGGCTTCGTCGTGACGCGCCTGGACGGCGGCGAGTTCCGCCTCCACGAGGGTCGGCGCCCCGTCCACGTCGGCGAGCGACAGTCGCCACTGCCGCCCGGTCAGCGTGCGCAGCGCGGCGGCGAGGTCGCTCAGCGTGTCCGCCGCGATCGGGCGCGAGCCGCTGAACACGATCTCGCCGGCCGCGTAGGACACGACGCGCGCGCCCTGCTTCAGCTTGAAGGCGAGGATCGCCTGCTTCTCGTCGGATAGCAGGTCCACCAGCGCCGCGAAGGTGGCGGGCGAACGGTCGGCGGGCTCGGCCGGCGTCGGCGGCGTCGCGGCCGGCGCGGCCGCCGGCATCGCGCCGTTTGCCAGCCGTCGCGCCAGGTCGCCGGGATCGGGCAGCGTGGAGGCGTGGATCGCGCGCAGCACCGCCATCTCCGCGGTCTCGATCGGCAGCGCGGCGCGGGCCACCTCCTCGTGGCCCTTCAGCAGCAGCTGCCAGAGGCGATGGAGCAAGGGAAAGGACAGCTTGCCCGCCCAGTCGCGATAGGCGGCGCGCTCCTCCGCGGGCAGCGCGGCGTCGTCACCGCCGCCCACCTTCACCTGCGTCACGCCGTGCACCGCCTCCAGCAGCGCGCGCATCACGCCGGCGGGATCGACGCCCAAGTCGTACTGTCGCCGGATCGCGGCCAGCGCGCCCGGCGCGTCGGCGGCGAGGACCAGGCCGAGCAGGTCGCGCACCGCGTTGCGATCGGAAAGGCCAAGCATCTCGCGCACCGCGTCCGCCTGGACGCCGCCGCCGGCAAGGTCGGCGTGCGCGATCGCCTGATCGAGGATCGACAGCCCGTCGCGCGCCGATCCCTCCGCCGCGCGCGCCACCAGCGCCAGCGCCTCCGGCTCGGCGGCGACGCCTTCCGCCTCGGCGACGTGCGCGAAATGCGTCGCCAGCGTTTCCGCCGGGATGCGGCGCAGGTCGAAGCGCTGACAGCGCGACAGCACCGTCACCGGCACCTTGTTCACCTCCGTCGTGGCGAACAGGAACTTCACGTGCGCGGGCGGCTCCTCCAGCGTCTTCAGCAGCGCGTTGAACGCGTTCTTCGACAGCATGTGGACTTCGTCGACGATGTAGATCTTGTACCGCGCGGAGACGGCGGCATAGCGCGAGGCGTCGATGATCTCGCGCACGTCGTCGACGCCGGTATGGCTCGCCGCATCCATCTCGATCACGTCGATGTGGCGGCCCTCGGCGATGGCGCGGCACGGCTCGCACACGCCGCACGGGTCGATCGTCGGTCCGCCCTGCCCGTCCGGGCCGATGCAGTTCAGCGCCTTCGCGATCAGCCGCGCGGTGCTGGTCTTGCCCACGCCGCGCACGCCCGTCAGCAGGAAGGCGTGGGCGATGCGATCGCGCCTGATCGCATTCTCCAGCGTGCGGACCATCGCCTCCTGACCGATCAGCGCGTTGAAGGTCTGCGGTCGATATTTGCGCGCCAGCACGCGATAGGGCTGCGCGGCGGCGGCCGGCTGCGGCGGCTCGCCAAGGTCCAGGAAGTCGGCCATCGCGCGCCAACATAGGCGCTCGCGCGGCATTCGTCAGCGGCTATTCGGCCCTTGCGTTTCGTGGCGGTCGCGCCCATCTCGCCCCGCTTCATGACCGTTCAAGATCTCCCGCCGCTTCTTGCCGAGGCGCTCGCCGCGCGCGGCTACGACTCGCTCACCGCCGTCCAGGCCGCCGTCGTGGCGCCGGAGGCGGAGGGGCGCGACCTCGTCGTGTCCGCGCAGACCGGGTCCGGCAAGACCGTTGCCTTCGGCCTCGCGATGTCGGGGGACCTGCTGGACGCCGGGCGCGCGCAGGCGCCGCTCGCGCTCGTCATCGCGCCGACGCGCGAGCTGGCGTTGCAGGTCAGCCGCGAGCTGATGTGGCTCTATGAGAAGGCGGGCGTGCGGATCGCGACCTGCGTCGGCGGCATGGACGCCAGCCGGGAGCGCCGCGCGCTGAACGCGGGCGCGCACGTCGTGGTCGGCACGCCGGGGCGGCTGCGCGATCACCTGGAGCGCGGCGCGCTGGAGCTCGGGTCCTTGCGCACGGCCGTCCTCGACGAGGCGGACGAGATGCTCGACATGGGCTTTCGCGAGGATCTCGAAGAGCTGCTCGACGCCACGCCGGGGGAGCGCCGTACGCTCCTGTTCTCCGCGACGATGCCCAAGCCGATCGTGGCGCTGGCCCGGCGGTACCAGCGCGACGCGCTGCGCATCTCGACCGTCGGCGAGGATCGCGGCCACGGCGACATCGCCTATCAGGCGATGGCGGTCGCGCCCGCGGACATCGAGCATGCCGCCATCAACCTGCTGCGGCTGCACGAGGCGGAGACGGCGATCCTGTTCTGCGCCACGCGCGACAACGTGCGGCACCTGCACGCCAGCCTGGTCGACCGCGGCTTCGCGGCGGTGGCGCTATCGGGCGAGCATTCGCAGAACGAGCGGAATTCCGCGCTCCAGGCGCTGCGCGACGGCCGCGCCCGCGTCTGCGTGGCCACCGACGTTGCGGCGCGTGGCATCGACCTGCCGACGCTGAGCCTGGTCATCCACGTCGAGCTGCCGCGCGACGCGGAGACGCTCCAGCACCGTTCCGGCCGGACCGGCCGCGCGGGCAAGAAGGGGACGGCGGTGCTGATCGTCCCGTACCCGCGCCGCCGCCGTGTCGACATGATGCTGAAGGGCGCGCGCATCGCCGCCGAATGGATCGACGTGCCCAGCGTGGAGGATATCCGCGCGCGCGACCGCGAGCGGCTGCTGGAGACGCTGCTGGCGCCGATCGAGGTGGACGAGGAGGATCGCGCGCTGGCGCAGCGGTTGCTGGCCGAGCGCTCGGCCGAGGACCTGGCCGCCGCGCTGGTCCGCGCGCATCGCGCCGCCCTGCCCGCACCCGAGGAACTGATCGCCGCCACGCCTCAGTCGCGCGAGGAGCGGCACCGGCCGGGCTTCGACGACACGGTCTGGTTCCGCATGAACGTCGGGCGGCGCCAGCGGGCGGAGGCGCGCTGGATCCTGCCGGTGCTGTGCCGCCGCGGGCACATCACGAAGAACGAGATCGGCGCGATCCGCATCGGCGGCGCGGAGACGTGGTTCCAGGTGCCGCGCGCGGTCGCGCCCAGGTTCGCCCAGGCCGTGGCACGCAGCGCCGACCCCCAGGGCGAGGACGAGAGCGGCATCCGCATCGAGCGCGCGCCCGAGGGCATGCCCCCGCCCGCGCAGGGCGGCGGCGGCGGCGCGCCGCGCGGCAGCGGTCCGCCGCGCCCGCGCAAGGGGCCGCCGCGGCACTGATCGCCGCCCGGCGCCGGCCCGCACGCTCCAGCGCACGACTCTCCGCTCAGAGGTAGCGCAGCCACCAGCGATGGCTGCGCTGCTTCACCTGCGCGAACCAGCGCGTCGCCCACCACAAGGGCGGCGCCGCGACCGCAGCGATCAGCCACACCCACGCTACCGAGGGCACCTCCCCTTCGCCACCCGCCAGCGCGACCCACGCGACCTTCGCGAGGTGAAGCACGTAAAGGTGCAGCAGGTAGAAGAACAGCGGCGCACCGCCCATCACCGCCAGCGCCCCGCCCGGCTGCGCATCCCACGCCGCCAACAGCAGCGCGCCGATTCCGAGCGTCAGCAGCAGGAAATCGAGCGAGGGCGGGTATTTGGTAAGGTTGACGAACGCCATGGCGGTTTGACCCATGCCGCCCTCCGCGCCCCAGGGCACCGAATCGCCGTACAGGTTCAACGCGCGCAGGGCGACGAACGCGCCCAGCATCGCCACGCCGGCGATCGCCAGCCGCCGTCGCCGCGCCCCGCGCTCCAGCACGAACCACGGGCCGACGGTGTAGCCGAGCGCGATCACGCCGATCCACGGCAGCACCGGATAGGAGGTCCGCGCCCGCAACCCGTCGCCGAGCGCGATGTAGCCGCGATCGTGCAGGACGGCCCAGACCGCATGCCCGGCTCCCCCCGGGGGCAGGCTGACCGGATCGAGGAGATTGTGCCCCGCCACGATCCCCACGCCGATCGCGGCGACGGCGGCGCGCGGCAGGTACACCAGCGCCGCCAGCGCGACCATCGACATGCCGATCGCGAAGATCACCTGAAGGTAGATGGTCGTCGGCGGCAGCGCGAAGCTCCAGGCGAAGCCGACCAGCGTGACCTCCAGCACGATCAGGAACGCACCCCGCTTCAGCAGGAAAGCGGCCGTGTCGGCGGTGGAGCGTCCCTGCCCGTAGAGCCAGGCGGCGAGTCCCGTCAGCGCCACGAACACCGGCGCGCACAGATGCGCCGCCAGTCGGGTGAGGAACAGCGCGGGCGAGGTCGCCGCGAGGTCCATCGGGTCCGCCACCTGGTGTCCGATGAAGAAGAACTCGCGCGCATGATCGACCAGCATCAGCAGCATGACGAGCCCGCGCAGCCGGTCGATCGATTCGATGCGCTGCGGCCGATGGGGCGGGTCGGGCGGCATGGCGGCGCCATGTAATAATATCACATCTGCGTCAACCACCCGGGCGTTCCGCTCGCTGGTTGCGATAACGGCCCGGCCGGCGTTTTCTATCGCCGCCGCCGATTTGTTATTGCAGCGCTTTTCGCAAGCCGTTAGGAATGGAGGACGAGTAGCGCACGCAAGCCGGGCTTGTGAATGATAGCGCTAACGTAGGGGAGGATAGAATGAAGACAGGGGTCGTCACTCGCGTGCCCGCGCTTCCGCGGTTCGTCGGCAGCACGTCGTTGATCGCGATCGCCAGCATGATGAGCGCCCAGCCCGCCGCGGCGCAGGCCACCGACGCTCCCGATACGCAGACCGAGGCAGCGACGACGCCGGCCACCGAGGGCAAGGTCGTGACCACCACCTCCTCCGCCCAGGCGCAGATTGGCGCCAGCGGCGGCGGCACCGACCAGGCGCAGTCGACGCCGACGCTCCAGGCCACCGACGCCAGCGGCAACGACCTGATCGTCACCGGCTATCGCCAGTCGCTGCAGAGCGCGCAGAGCCTGAAGCGCAACTCCGATTCGATCGTCGACTCGGTCACGGCCGAGGACATCGGCGCGCTGCCCGACCGCTCCGTGGTCGAGACGTTGCAGCGCATCCCGGGTGTATCGATCTCGCGCTTCGCGGCGGGCGTCGATCCGGACCACTTCTCCGTCGAGGGTTCGCAGGCGACCGTCCGCGGCCTCACCTACGTCCGTTCCGAGTTCAATGGCCGCGAGGCGTTCTCCGCGCTGAACGGCCGCTCGCTCGGCTTCCAGGACGTGCCGTCGGAGCTGCTGGGCGGCGTGGACGTGTTCAAGTCGCCGACCGCCGACCGGATCGAGGGCGGCATCTCCGGCATCGTCAACCTGCGCACGCGCAAGCCGTTCGACGCCAAGGGCACGTACATCGCCGGTTCCGCGGAGATGAACTACGGCGATTTCGTCGCCAAGTCCGCACCGACGCTGTCGATCCTCGGCAGCACGCGCTGGGACACGCCGATCGGCGAGATCGGTGTGCTGGGCAGCGTGGTCTATTCCAAGCTGTTCACCCGCAACGACCGGTTGCAGGTGTCCAGCTTCCGCACCCGCCCGGTCTATTCGGACGGCACCCGCACCGACGTCGTCCCCTTCACCGGCGCGACGCAGCGCGGCAGCGCGCTGTTCCCGCGCGGCGCCGTGGTCGGCTCGCAGCAGTTCGAGCGCGAGCGCGAGGGTTATTCGGGGGCGCTGCAATGGCGCTCGCCCGACCGGTCGATGGAGGCGACGTTCCAGTTCCTGCGCTCCGACGCGCGGCAGAACTGGATCGAGCACACGATCGAGATCGCGACGGACAACGTCACCTCGAACGGCGACAGCCGGGCGCGCGCGGGCACGTCGATCAGCTTCGACGGGGACGATCTGTTCGACCAGGGCCTCATCACCGGGCCGACCGGCTGGCGCGCGGACCAGAACACCCCGCCGACCGCGGCCACCCCGGCCGGGCTCCGCACGCCCGCCTTCGGCCTGCAATCGAACAACCAGTACCGCGAGCATCGCGAGCGCAGCGTCACCGAGGATTACGGCTTCAACTTCAAGTGGAACGTCAACGAGCGGATCGGCATCACGCTCGACTACGACCACGTGACGTCGACCGGCGAGATGCTGGACAACGGCATTTGGGGTACGACGTATCAGGACGCCTTCATCAAGCTGAACGGCAAGGACCTGCCCGTCGTGCAGTTCGTCGCACCGCAATCGTGCGAGGGCGCGTCGCTGAATGCGCAGGGTCAATGCGTGGGCACGCCGGGCGCGGTGAGCACCTATCCGACGTACACGACCGGGGCGAACAGCAATTTCGCCGATCCGTTCAACAACTTCTGGCGCGCGGCGATGGACCATGCGGAGGAATCGTCCGGCAATTCCGACGCCTTCCGCATCGACGGCGAGCTGACTTTCCCCGACAGCAACTTCCTGAAGGCGGTGCGGGCGGGCTACCGCTTCGCCGACCGCGACCAGATTGCGCGCAATTCCACCTACAATTGGGGCGTGCTGTCGGAGCAATGGGGCAACGGCGGCCCGGTGTGGATGGACGAGCAGATCGGCGGTGCCGGCGGCGACCAGACCGGCACTCTCTCGCAGGTCGGCCAGTATGAGGCCCATCCCTACGCCAACTTCTTCCGCGGGCAGGTGGCCGATCCCACCGGCAACCAGCCGCGGCTCTACTGGTCGGGCAACCCGGCGCGCGACTATGCGCAGTACATCGCCTTCGCCAAGTCGATCCGCGACGAGTGGCTGCCCGCCGGCACGGTGCCGACCGGCGGTTCGGGCGGGTGGCTGCCGCTGGCCGAGCGGCCCGGCATCGTCAACGGCAGCTACTATCTGCCGGGCGAGGTGAATCCGATCCAGGAGCGCAACAACGCCGGCTACGTCATGGCCCAGATCGACACGCGCTTCGACAACGACTGGCGCCTGTCGGGCAACCTGGGCGTCCGCTACAGCAGCACGCAGCGCACCAGCAGCGGCTTCCTGCAATTCCGGCAGACCGAGCCGCTGACACCCGACGACACCTGCCGCACCACGATCCAGCAGATCGTGAATCCGCAGGCGGGGCAGACGCCGCCGGCGACGCCGACGGTGCCCGCGGGCTGCGCCTTCCTGTACAGCAACCCCGGCCTGCGCGCGAACGTCCGTGCGTTCCAGAACGGCGCACTGGTGCCGAACGACTACAAGCTGACGTACGATTACTGGCTGCCGGCGATCAACCTGAAGCTGGAAGTCAACGACGAGCTCCAGTTCCGCGCCGCCTATTTCAAGGGCATCTCGCCGCCGAACACGACGCAGATCCGCAACTATTTCGACGTGGCGATCGGCGCGCAGACCGATCCCGGCACCGTGCTGACGGTGGTGCCGAACCTGGCCACCGCGGATCCCAACGACGGCATCATCCAGAATGAGGGCGCCGTCCGGTTCGAGGGCGCGAACCTGCGCGCCGGATCGCCCGACCTGCGACCGGTGACGGCGGACAATTTCGACCTGACCGCGGAATGGTATTTCAACAAGGTCGGCTCGCTGACCCTCTCCGCCTTCTACAAGGAGGTGAAGGGCGTCGTCGTGTTCGCCACGGACCGGCAGACCTTCACCAACAACGGCCAGTCGTTCGATGCCGTGGTGACGCGCGAGTTCAACTCGCCCGACACCGGCAAGGTGAAGGGGTTCGAACTCGCCTACCAGCAGACCTACGACTTCCTGCCCGGCCCCCTCGCCGGCCTCGGCCTCCAGGCGAACTACACCCACGTGCGCAGCAGCGGCGTGCCGCAACCCTCGCTCGATCCCGGCGATCCTGCGGTGGCCGAGGGGCTGACGTCCAACGTCAACGTCTCCGGCTTCGGCCTGCAGGGACTGTCGAAGCACAATTTCAACGTCACCCCCTTCTACGACTACAAGGGGCTGTCGCTGCGTGCTTCCTACGCCTGGCGCTCGCGCTACCTGCTGACGACGCGCGACGTCATCACGCCGTTCGACCCGGTGTTCCAGGAAGATTACGGCCAGCTCGACGCGTCCGTCTTCATCCAGGCGTCGAAGAACCTGCGGCTCGGCATTCAGGGCGTGAACCTGACGAACTCGATCACGAAGACGTCGGTGGCGGTGCAGGGGCCGGGCGGGGTGGACGACGTGCGTATCGTGCCGCGCGGCTGGTTCATGAACGACCGCCGTTTCAGCGCGATCGCGCGGTTCAACTTCTGATGCGCGTGGGGCCGCCGATGATCGTCGGCGGTCCCTCGTTTCGAAAGATGCTATCGCAGCGTCAGGAAGATGTTCGCCGTCAGCCGGCCGGTCCGCGGATCGTCGGTCAGCAGCGACGGCTCACGGATGATGCCCGAATGCAGCAGCCGGCTGCGATAGACGACCACGCGGTCGAACGCCGCCTCCACCGCGTCGATGCGCCGGAAGGCGGCGTCGTCACCCGCATATCCCTGCCCCACCGCCTCGGCGGCGCGGGCCGCCTCGTACGCGGGCAGCCGATCGGGCGTCAGCGCCTCGAAACCGGTGGCGCGATGGCGGAAGAAGGCGGTGCCGCCGAACGCAGGGTCGCACAGGTAGTGCAGGATCGCGAACTGGTGCGGATCGGCCGTGTCGACGTGCGGCGCGCGCTGCGTCGGCACGAGCCGGTCGGGCGGCAGCGTGACCAGCGAGAAGTTGCACTCGGCCCGGCGAGGTCGCGCAGCGGGATCGAGCGCGAAGGCCGCGACGATCCCCCGCGCCAGCACGCGCACCATGTCGCCGACATAGTCGAGCGGCGCGGCCGCACGCAGCCCGGGATAGCCCCCCGCGGGGCCGTAGGCCGGCTGGAAGTCCGAGGCGGCGGCCGCCTCCACCAGCGCCGCGGGCTGCGCCATCGCGCCATCGATCACGAGCAGCGGCTCGCGCTCGTGCCCGATCCGGCGCACGCCGGTGCGGGCGAGGTCGGAAAGTGGGAAACGGACCGGCATATCAACGATATACTTGGCGGCTGACGGCACCGGCAAGCGATCGCGACAGCGGAGATGGCAGTGACTTCGATACGGGACGACAAGACGATGGTCGATCGTCGCACGATGCTGGCGGGTGGTGCGGGCGTCGCGATCGGGGCGCTCGGTTCTTCCCCGGCGGCGGCGGCGGCGGGCGGGCTTCACGCCCTGGCGGCGACGCGCGGGCTGTCGTTCGGCACGTGCCTCGCCGCGCCGCGGCGGGACAACGGCTCGCTCGGCAATCCGCGCTTCGCCGCGCTGGTGGAGCGCGACTGCGGCATGGCGGTGCCGGAGAATGCGATGAAGTGGCAGGCGATCCGCCCGTCCGCCGACCGCTACGACTTCGCCGCCTTCGACGCGATCGTCGATGCCGCGATTAGGCGGGGCCTGCGGCTGCGCGGGCACACCCTGCTGTGGCATTACGACCGCTGGTTCCCCCGCTGGCTGGTCGACTACGACTTCGGCTCGCAGAAGCGCGCCACCGCCGAGCGCCTGCTGCAAACGCACATCCGCACCGTCGCGGCGCGTTACGGCCGGCGGATCGGCAGCTACGACGTGGTGAACGAGGCGGTGGACCCCGCAGACGGCTCGCTGCGCTCCACCGCGCTGTCGCGGGCGATGGGCGGGGCGGAGCCGGTGCTGGACCTCGCCTTCCACGCCGCCAGGGCGGCGGCGCCGCACGCCGAGCTGGTCTACAACGACTATATGAGCTGGGAGGACGGCAACCAGAAGCATCGCGACGGCGTGCTCCGGCTCCTGGAAGGCTTCCGCACGCGCGGCACGCCGGTCCATGCGCTGGGCGTGCAATCGCACATCGGCGTGTTCGAGCCGACGGACTCGATCGAGCGGCTGGTCGTGCGGCTGACCCCGGCGTGGCGCGGGTTCCTCGACCAGGTGACGGGCATGGGCTATCGCCTCGTCGTGACCGAGTTCGACGTGCGCGACCGCGGCCTGCCCGCCGACATCGCCCGCCGCGATCGCGACGTGGCGGCGTTCGCGCGCGGCTACCTCGACGTCATGCTGTCCTACCCGCAGCTTCGCGACGTGCTCGCCTGGGGCATCACCGACCGGTTCAGCTGGCTGCGCGGGTTCGAGCCGCGACCCGACGGCAAGATCACCCGCGGCCTGCCCTATGACGAGGAATACGCGCCCAAGCCGCTCTACGGTGCGATCCGTGATGCGCTGGCGGCGGCGACGCCGCGACGCTGACGTGGCCGCGGGGGCGACCATCGGCTCGGTCCTGATCGTCGGCGGCGGCACCGCCGGCTGGATGACCGCGGTCGCGCTGTCGCACAAGCTGCGCCACGCGCGGGTCGAGGTGACGCTGGTCGAGAGCGAGGCGATCGGCACGGTGGGCGTGGGCGAGGCGACGGTGCCGCCGATCCGCGCGTTCAACGCCGCGCTGGGGCTGGACGAGGCCGCGTTCATGCGCCCCACCCACGCGACCTACAAGCTGGGCATCGAATTCCGCGACTGGGCCCGCCGGGGCGACCGCTACTTCCACCCGTTCGGCCCCTTCGGCGAGCCGATCGGCGGCGTCCCCTTCCATCAGCATTGGCTCGCCGCCGGCGCGCTCGCCGGCGCGTTCGACGATTACTCGCTCGCCGCGCGCATGGCCCACCACGGCCGCTTCGCCGCACCGGGGCCGGCATCCCCCTACGGCTATGCCTATCAGTTCGACGCGGCGGGCTATGCCGCCTATCTGCGCGGCGTGGCAGAGGCACGCGGGGTCGTCCGCGTCGAGGGACGGATCGTCGACGTGGTGCGCGGCGCCGGCGACGATCTCGCCGCGGTGGTGACGGACGACGGGCGCCGGTTGGCCGCGGACCTGTTCGTCGACTGCTCCGGCTTTCGCGGCCTGCTGATCGCCGAGGCGCTCGGCGCGGGGTGGGACGACTGGCGGCACTGGCTGCCGTGCGACCGCGCCTGGGCGATGCCGACGGAGCGGACCGGTCCACCGGCACCCTATACGCGCGCGACCGCGCTCGACGCCGGCTGGGCGTGGCGCATCCCGCTGACGCATCGCACCGGTAACGGCCACGTCTTTGCCAGCGACTTCCTGTCGGAGGACGCAGCGCGCGACAGCCTGATCGCTCTGCTCGACGCCCCAGCCCTCGCCGAACCCCGCCTGCTTCGCTTCGCCGCGGGCAAGCGGCGGCGGCAGTGGATCGGCAATACCGTCGCGATCGGCCTTTCCGCCGGCTTCCTGGAACCGCTCGAATCCACGTCGATCCATCTGGCGCAGGTCGCGATCGAGCGGCTGCTCGACCTGTTCCCCACGGGCGACGGCGACCCCGCCGACGCCGCCGAGTTCGACCGCGTGATGGCGAACGAATATGAGCGCGTGCGCGACCTCATCATCCTGCACTACGCCGCGACCGAGCGCGACGACACGCCGTTCTTCCGCCATGTCCGCACCATGGCGCTGCCCGACAGCCTGGCGGAGAAGCTGGCGCTGTTCCGCGCGCGTGGCGTCGTGATGCCCTATCGCCACGGCCTGTTCGCAGAGCCGAGCTGGCTCGCCGTCTACCTCGGCCAGCGCGTGCGCCCCGCCGGGCACGATCCACGCGCGACCGGCGACGCGGCGGTGCTGGCGCAGATGCGCGCCGCGATCGAGGCGGAGGCGCTGGGGATGCCGCGTCACGAAGAGGTGTTGGCGCGATGAGGATCGCGGTGGCGGGAGACGGGATCGCGGCGCATTTGGCCGCACTGATGCTGGCGCGCGTGGCCAGCGTGGTGAGCGTGCCGGTCGGCGCCGGCGGGCACGGCCTGGGTCCCGTCGGCGAGACGGTGCTGGGCACGCCCGCGTGGATGGAGGGCGAGGTCGCCGCGGCGATCGGCGATCTGCCCGGCGCGGTGCCGGCGCTGGGCATCGCGTTCGCCGGCTGGAGCGCGGAGCCGTGGTTCCTTCCCTACGGCGACGTCGGCGCCCCGCTGGACGACGTGCCCTTCGCGCAGCTCGCGGCGCGGGTACGCGCGGAGGGCACGCCGGTGCGCGCGAGCGACTTCTCGCTCGCCGCCATGGCCGCGCAGGCCGGGCGGTTCGCGCCGCGCTCCGCCGACCCGCGCTCGCCCTTGTCGACCCTGCGCCCCGGCGCGATCTATCCCGCCGCGGCGCTCGCCGGCCGCCTCGCCGACATGGCCGCGCGTGCCGGGGTGGAGCGGGCCGCCCCGCTCGCCGCGCCCATGGGGTCGGACGATCGCCTGACGCTGACCAACGGGACGCAGCTCAGCGCCGACCTGTTCGTCGACGCCAGCGGCGGCGCCGCGGGGATCGCGGCGGCCGGGTGGGTGAGCTGGCGCGACTGGCTGCCGTGCTGCCGCGTCGCCTCGCGCCGGATCGCCGACGCGGGCGGTCCGGCCGCCTACCCGCTCCACGCCGCGACGCCGTCGGGCTGGCAGGCGACGGTCGCGCTTGGCGGCACGCGGGTGGAGACCCGCTACACCGCAGCTGGCGAGGGCGAGCCATACGAGAACGGTCGCCGCACCAAGACGTGGACGGGGCGCCGCGTCGCCATCGGCGCGGCGGCGGGGGTGATCGAGCCGAGCCTGGGCCACGCGCTCCAGCACGCGCACGACGCGGTCCTTCGGCTGATTGCGCTGCTGCCCGCGGCGGGGTCGGACGGCGGCGCGGAGGCGACGGAATACCACCGGCTGACCGCGCAGCAATACGACCGCGCCCGCGACGCGGCGGTGGCGCTGTGGCTGACCGCCGGACGCCCCGCCGCCGCCCCGTCGACGGAGCTGGCCCGCAAGCTGGCGCTGCACCGCCGGCGCGGCTACCTGCCGCTGGAGGACGGCGAGTGCCTGTCGCGCGACGAATGGGCCGTGCTGCTGGACGGACAGGGCGTGCGACAGGAGCGGCCGGACCCGCTCGCCGCCGCGCTGCCGCCTCCCGCCGTCGCCGCGCACCTGGCACGACTGCGCGAGCGGCTGGTCGCGACGGTCGCCGCGATGCCGCCGCTCGCAGGGGGAGGACGATGATCGAGACGAGTACCGCCGACCGCCGCATCCGCTCCATCGCCATCGTCGGCGGGGGCAGCGCGGGCTGGATGGCCGCCGCCACGCTCGCGCGGCTGCTCGGCCCGCATTACGCGCGCATCACGCTGGTCGAGAGCGAGGAGATCGGCACCGTCGGCGTCGGCGAGGCGACGATCCCGCAGATGGCCACCTTCAACCGGATGCTCGGCATCGACGAGGACGCCTTCGTCCGGGAGACGAAGGGCAGCTTCAAGCTGGGCATCCAGTTCGTCGATTGGGCGCGCGAGGGGCACACCTATTTCCACCCGTTCGGCGGGTACGGCGTCAACATGGCGGGCGTCAGCTTCCACGCCTTCTTCCTGCGGCTCCACGCGGCCGGCGAGGCGCCGGACATCGACGCCTTCTCGCTGCAGGCAATGGCGGCGCGGGCGGACAAGTTCATGCGCCCGATCGACGCGGGCAATTCGCCGCTTTCCGACATCGCCTACGCCTACCACTTCGACGCCGGGCTCTACGCGCGCTTCCTGCGCCGCTACGCCGAGGCGCGCGGCGTCGAGCGGCGCGAGGGACGGATCGTCGGCGTGGCGCGCGACGGCGAGAGCGGCCTCGTCTCGCACGTGACGCTCGCCGATGGGGGCGAGGTGGCGGCGGACCTGTTCGTCGACTGCTCGGGCTTCCGCTCGCTGCTGATCGGCGAGGCGATGGGGAACGGCTTCGTCGACTGGTCCCACTGGCTGCCGTGCGACCGCGCCGTGGCGGTGCCGTGCGAGGGGCAGGCGGAGATGACGCCCTACACGCGCTCCACCGCGCGCGAGGCCGGATGGCAGTGGCGCATCCCGCTCCAGCACCGCACCGGCAACGGCCATGTCTACGCCAGCGCCCACCTGTCCGACGACGCGGCGGTGGCCACGCTGCTGGCCAACCTGGACGGCGCGCCGACCGCCGACCCGCGGCTGATCCGCTTCCGTACCGGACATCGCGCCCGCTTTTGGGACGGCAACGTCGTCGCACTGGGGCTGGCCGCCGGGTTCATGGAGCCGCTGGAATCGACCAGCCTGTGGCTGGTGCAGAGCGGGCTCGCGCGGCTGATGGCGATGTTTCCGGACCGCGACTTCGATCCCGCCACGATCGCGCGCTACAACCGCATCCTGACGACCGAGTTCGAGGAGATCAGGGACTTTCTGATCCTCCACTATCACGCGACCCAGCGGCGCGACACGCCGTTCTGGCAATATTGCGCGGCGATGGAGGTGCCCGAGCGGTTGCAGGAGAAGATGCGCGTCTATGCCGCGCACGGCCGCGTCTTTCGCGAGAACGAGGAATTGTTCAACGACACCAGCTGGTTCGCCGTCATGCACGGCCAGCTGCTGCCGACCCGCGGTTACGATCCCGTGGCCGATGCGATGGATCTGCCGACCACGCGTGCGCGGCTGGCGGAAATCGCCGGCGCGGTCGCGGCGTCGGCGGACTACATGCCCGGCCACCGCGACTTCGTGAACCGCCACTGCCGGGCCGCGGCATGATCGCCGCGCTGCTGCTGGCCGCCGCGATCCGCATCGGCGGCGTCGGTGCGGCGCCTCTCGATCCGAAGATCGCGACGATCGAGACGGAGGATCGGGCGCCGCTCGTTTGGCGCGTCACCGACACGGGTGGGCGCGTGGTCCTGTCCGGTCGCAGCGTGCCGATGGGGCGCGACGAGGCCGCGGGCCGCGCAGTGCATCGCGCCGACCTGACCGCCCTTCGCGTGCCCGGCACCTATCGCCTGAACGCGGGAGGGGCGATCGGCGAGGTAACGATCGGCCGCGGTCTCACCCGCGCCCTCGCGCGCGATGCGCTGCGCTACTTCCATCACAACCGCGCGGGAGTCCCGATCGAGGCGCGCGTGGTCGGCGCGCGATGGGCGCGCCCCGCCGGCCATCCGCGGGAGAGCGCGACCTGCTTCGCCGGGATGGACGAGAAGGGCGTGCGCTGGCCCGGCTGCGGCTACGCGCTGGAGGTGACCGGCGGCTGGTACGACGCGGGCGACCACGGCAAGTACGTCGTCAACGGCGGCATCGCGCTGTGGACGCTGCTGAACATGGCCGAGCGGGGGCGAACGCTTCCGGGCCTGCTGGAGGAAGCGCGGTGGGAGATGGAGTTCCTGCTGCGGATGCAGGTTCCCGCCGGCACCCGCTATGCCTTCCCGAGCGGACCGGCCGTCGATGTCTCCGGCATGGCGCACCACAAGGTCGCCGACGCACGCTGGACCGCGCTGCCGATGCGGCCGGACCGCGATCCGGGGCCGCGCCTGCTCTATCCGCCGACCACCGCCGCGACGCTGAACCTCGCCGCCGTCGCGGCGCAGGGCGCGCGGGTGTGGCGCACGATCGACCCCGCCTTCGCGCGCCGCTGCGCCCACGCCTCGGCGCGGGCGTGGCGGGCCGCGCTGCGCAACCCGGCGGTGCTCGCGCCCGACGCCTTCACCGGCAGCGGAGCCTATGGCGACGCGGACGTGTCCGACGAGTTCTTCTGGGCGGCGGCGGAACGCCATGCGCTCACGCGGGATCGTGCGCTGCGCGCGCGCCTCACCGCCAGTCCGCACTACCGGGCGACGCCCGCCGAGCCGGGCTGGCCCGCCACCGCCGCGCTGGGCCTCGCGACGCTGGCGCAGCACGGCGACGGCGAAGCCCGGGCGCGGCTCGTGGCGGCGGCGGACGGCTATCGTGCGGCGGCGGCGCACAGCGGCTACGGCGTTCCCGTTGCGGGCAAGACCTTCGTGTGGGGGTCGAACGCGGTGCTGCTGAACCGCGCGATGATCCTCGCCCTCGCCGCCGACTGGAGCGGCGACCGCACCTACCGCGCGCCGGTGGTGGCCACGCTCGACTATCTCACCGGCCGCAATCCGCTCGGCCGCTCCTACGTGGCGGGCTACGGCCCCGATCCGATGCGCCACCCGCATCATCGCCACTGGGCAAACGGGATCGACCCGGCCTATCCCGCCGCCCCGCCCGGTGCGCTGTCCGGCGGGCCGAACGCGACGCCGGGGACGGAGGCCGCGGCGGTGCTGGGCCGGTGCGCGCCGATGACCTGCTGGCGCGACGATGCGCGGCTATTCTCGCTGAACGAGGTGGCGATCAACTGGAACGCGCCGCTGGTGTGGGTCGCCGCATGGCGCGACGCGACGGAAGTGCCGCGATGACCGCGCCGCCGGTCCGCGAGCTGGTGATCGTCGGCGGCGGCACCGCCGGCTGGATGATGGCCGCCGCCGCCGCTTTGTACCTCTCCGACGGCACGCGCCGCATCACGCTGGTCGAGAGCGAGACGATCGGCACCGTGGGCGTCGGCGAGGCGACGATCCCGCCGATCCGGGACTTCAACGCGATGCTGGGCATCGACGAGCGCGAGTTCCTGCGTGCGACCGGCGGCACGTACAAGCTCGGCATCGCCTTCGACGGCTGGGGCGCGGCGGGCGAGACGTATGTCCACCCGTTCGGCCGCGCCGGGCACGACCTGAACGGCGTGGACTTCCACATGGCGTGGCTGAAGCATCGCGCGGCGACGGGCGTGGGCCCGCTCGGCGACTATTGGATGGCGGCGGTGGCCGCTCGCGACGCCCGCTTCGCGCATCCCGCTGCCGATCCGCGCACGCCGCAGGGGCAGCTCGCCTACGCCTTCCACTTCGACGCGGGCCGCTACGCCGCCTTCCTGCGGGCGCGTGCCGAGGCGGGTGGCGTGGTGCGCGTCGAGGGCAAGGTTGCCGGCGTCGAGCGCGACGCGCGCGGCCATGTCGCGGCGCTGCTGCTGGAGGACGGACGCCGCGTCGCCGGCGACCTGTTCGTCGACTGTTCGGGCTTCCGCAGCCTGCTGCTGGGTGCGGAGATGGGCGTGCCCTTCGTCGACTGGAGCCACTGGCTGCCGTGCGACCGCGCGGTGGCCGTGGCGTCGGAGCGGCGCGACCCGCTGATGCCGCTGACGCGCGCCACGGCGCATGACGCGGGCTGGCGCTGGCGCATCCCGCTGCAGCACCGCACCGGCAACGGGCTGGTCTATGCCAGCGCGCACCTCTCCGACGACGCGGCCGCCGCGCGCCTGCTCGCCGGGCTGGACGCCCCCGCGACGGACGATCCGCGCGTCATCCGCTTCGCCACCGGCCGGCACGAACGCGCGTGGGAGGGGAATGTGGTGGCGCTGGGCCTTGCCGGCGGGTTCCTGGAGCCGTTGGAATCGACCAGCATCCACCTGATCCAGTCGGGCATCTCGAAGCTGCTGGCGCTTTTCCCCGACACCGGCTTCGCGCCGGTGCTGCGCGACGAGTACAACCGGCTGATGGCCGCGCAATACGACGCGGTGCGCGACTTCGTTATCCTGCACTATCACGCCAACGGGCGGGTGGGCGAGCCGTTTTGGGATGCGCTGCGCGACATGGCGCTGCCCGACACGCTCGCCACCCGCCTGGCGCTGTTCCGCGAGAAGGGACGCGTGCTACGCTACGACGACGACCTGTTCTCGATCGCCAGCTGGGTGGCGGTGCTGGTCGGCCAGGGCGTGCTGCCCAAGGGGTACGACCCGATGGTGGACGCGCTGGACGACGCCGCGGTGGCCGCGGCGCTGCGGCGCTGGCGCGCGGACTATGCCGGGGCCGCGGCGGCGATGCCCGACCATGCGGCCTATGTGGCGCGCATGGTGGGCTGAACCGCTACGCCGCGGCGGCGACGCGCGGCGCCGCCAGTTCCCCGGCGAACCATGCGCAGGTCCGCTCCAGCCCCTCGCGCAGGTCGACGCGCGGTTCCCAGCCGAGCAGCGCCGCCGCGCGGCTGATGTCGGGACGGCGGCGGCGCGGATCGTCGACGGGCAGCGGACGATATTCCACCCCGGCGCCGCTGCCGGTCAGCTCGACGATGTGGCCCAGCAGCTCGTTGACCGTCATCTCGTTGGGATTGCCGAGGTTGATCGGCTCCATCCCGTCGATGTCGCTCTCCATCAACCGCATCAGGCCGTCGACCAGGTCGGAGACGTAGCAGAAGCTGCGCGTCTGCGTGCCGTCGCCGTAGATGGTGATCGGCCGGCCCGACAGCGCCTGGCAGATCAGGTTGGAGACGACGCGCCCGTCGTCGGGATGCATCTGCGGCCCGTAGGTGTTGAAGATGCGCGCCACGCGCACGTCGGCCCGGCCGGTGCGCGCGAAGTCGAACGTCATCGCCTCCGCCGCGCGCTTGCCCTCGTCGTAGCAGGCACGCGGGCCGGTGCAGTTCACGAAGCCGCGGTAATCCTCGCGCTGTGGGTGGATCTCCGGATCGCCATAGACCTCGCTGGTCGACGTCAGCAGGAAGCGCGCGCCCGCCTGCTCGGCCAGGCGCAGCAGATGGTCGGTGCCGACGACGCAGGTCAGCATCGTATGCTCCGGATCCTCCTGATATTGCGGCGGCGACGCGGCGCAGGCGAGATTGTAGACGCGCGTGAACCGGCCGGCGCGCGAGGTGATCGACGCGGGCAGCGGATCGACCACGTCGGCCTTCACGAACTCGAAGCGCGGGTGGCCTTCCAGCAGCTTCAGGTTCGACGCGCGCGCGGTCTGCAGATTGTCGAGGCACACCACATGGTCGCCCCGCGCCAGGAGCGCCGCGCACAGGTGCGAGCCGATGAACCCGGCTCCCCCCGCGACCAGGGTGAGCGGTGCATTCTGGTTCTTCATGCGCTTCCCCTCCGTTCTCTCGTTCTGCATCGCCTCGGCGAGGTGCGCCTCCAGCTCCGCCGCGCGGTGGTGCGCGGTGTGCGCGGCCAGCACGCGCGCGCGCGCCGCCTCGCCCACCGCGGCAGCGTCGCGTGACAGCGCGGCGAGCGTGTCCTCGCTCGTATCCGCCAGCACGATCTCGCTCTCCGGCGTCAGCAGCGTCTCGATCCCGTCCCAACGGTCGGACAGGATCGGCGTCCCGCACGCCGCCGCCTCGAACAGGCGGACCGACGGCGACCAGCCCGCCGCGATCATGTCCGCCCGCGTGACGTTCAGCGTCCAGCGCGAGGCGGAATAGAAGGCGGCGTGTTCGGCGGGCGGCAGATGCTCGATCCGCTCGACGTTGGCCGGCCAGTCGATCGTGTCGGGATATTGCGGCCCCGCCACGGCGAAGCGCTTTTCCGGCGCGCGGCGTGCCGGCTCGATCAGCAACCGTTCCAGCGTCGGCTGGCGATCGTCGCTGTAGGTGCCGAGGTAGGTGAGATCCCACTTCTTCCCGACCGGCAGCGGGCGATACGCCTCGGCATCGACGGAGCAGTAGAGCGCCCGCGCGCGCGGCGCGCCGAACTGCCGCTCGATCCGCTCCAGCGTCGGCCCGCCGGTGAAGGAGAGATAGACGTCGAAGCCGGGGATCACCTCCGCCGACACATATCTGGTATCGCCGCGCTCCAGCCGTGCGAGCGTGACGGGAGTGTCGATATCGTAGAAGGCGGTCGCCCCGCGCGCGTGCGCCTGGACGTAGCGCGCCACTTCGACGCCGTCGGGCACGTAGGAACCGACGATCACCGCGTCCGCCGCCGCGATCTCGCCGCGCCAGTCGTCCAGCGCGGCGAGCGTGCGGTAATAGGCGAGCCGGCAATAGGCCGGGTCGGAGAGGTCGCGGTGCGCGCCCGCGTACCAGGGCACCTCGCGCTCGAGGAACAGGATGTCGTGCCCGCGCGCGGCGAAGGCCGACAGCAGTGCGCGGAACGTGGTGGCGTGCCCGTTCCCCCATGAGGACCCGAGGCTGAGGCCGAGGACGACGATCTTCATGCCGCTTCCCTCCCCTGCGCCGCCCGATCGCGAAGGATCGCGTCCACCTGCACCCCGCGCAGTTCATAGGTGTGCTCGGCCAGCACGCGCCGCAGCGCCGCCTCGCCGATCGCCTGTGCCCGCTCGCCCGTCAGCGCCGCGAGGTGGTCCGCCACGTCCTGCCCGTCGCGCGCGACCAGCACCTCCTCGTCGGGAACGAGGAACTGCTCGATCCCCTCCCACGCGTCGGTGATGAGGCACGCCGCCGCGCCTGCCGCCTCGAACACGCGGGTCGCGGGGGAGAAGCCGACATTCGCCATGCTGTCGCGCGCCACGTTGAGCACGGCGCGCGGCGTGCAGTTGAAGGCGTTGTGCTCGCGCGTGCCGACATGGCCGATGTCGCGCACGTTCGCGGGCATCGCCTTGTCGTGCCAGCCGTTGCCGCCGATCAGGAACGCGGCGTCGGGCGCGTCGGCGGCGGCGCGCAGGAAGAACTCCTCCACCCGCGCCTCGCGGTCCGGCAGGCGGTTGCCGAGGAAAGCGAGGTCGCAGGCGAAGCGCGGGTCGGGCGCGACCGGATGGTGAGTCTCCGGATCGAGCGCGTTGTAGACCGGCACGCACTCGCGCGCGCCGAACCCTTCGTAGGCGTTCACGACGGGCGGCCCGCCGCCGTAGGTGAGCACCATGTCGAGATCGGGCAACGCGCGGCGTACCGGATGGTCCGCGTCCCCCCGCATCTCGTCCAGCGTGGCGGCGGCGTCGACATCCCAGAACAGCTTCAGCGCCCCCGGCCGCGCCTGCGCGATCACGCCGTCCAGCAGCTCGGCATCGAACACGCCCACGCCGTTCGCCTTGACGACCACGTCCGCCGCGCGTGCCTCCGCCAGCACGCCGCGCATCGCCTCAACAGTGGCGGGATAGACGACGACCTTCGCCCATTCCGGCGGGTCAATGTCGCGATGCTGCTGTCTGTCGAAGGCGTCGGGTTCGTAAAAGGTGATCTGATGCCCGTGCGCCGCCAGCGCCTTCAGGATGCCGCGGTAATAGGTCGCGGCGCCGTTCCAGTAGGAGGAGAGGAGGCTCGATCCGTAGAAGGCGATCTTCATGCGGCATCCTTGGTCGCAAGGGGGAGGTCGAGCTGGCGCGCGATCGCTTCCAGCTCGTCGACGCGGTGGGCGCAGCTATGCCGCGCGCGAACGGTTTCGAGGCCGCTGGCGACCAGCGCGGCACGAAGGGCCGCATCGTCGCGCAGCGCGGCGAGGTGGCGGGCCATCTCCGCGCCGTCGCGCGCGACGAGATAGTCGGTGCCGGGGCGGAACAGCCCCTCGGCATCGTCCCACGGCGCGGAGACCAGCGGGATCCCGCAGGCCAGCGCCTCGAAGACGCGGATCGTTGGGATACCGGGGAGGATCGTCGAGTAATAGCGCCGCGGCACGTGGACGGTGGCGAGGTGGCGCGCGAAGATGTCCGGCGCACCGGCGTTGGGCGCCCAGCCGTGATAGCGCGCACCGTACCGCGCCAGCATGGCCTTCGCCTCGTCCGGGTAGCGCACGCCGTAGATGTCGAGCGGCAGCGCGGCGTCACGCGCGGGGGCGAGCAGGAAGCGCTCGATCTCCTCGGTCCGTTCGCCGTCGCCCCAATTGCCGATCCACACGATCCCCTCGCGCGGACCCTCGCGCTCCGGCGGGTGGAAGCGGGTGAGGTCCGCGGCCTCGTGCCAGGTCCACACGCGGTCGCCCCAGCCCCAGCCGCGGTACACCTCCGACAGCGTCTCGCCGAACGCCAGCACGCCGTCGTAGGCGGACAGGTCGTAGGCGCGCATCTCCTCCGGTGCGCTGACGGCGCGGTGGTGCGTGTCGTGGAACAGCAGGCGGAAGCGCCCGCCGCCGGCGCGCAGGCGGCCGATGCGCGCGACCAGATCGTGGTCGTTCCACTCGTGCACGATGACCAGCTCGGCGTCGCCGATCAGCGCGGCCACGTCCGCGTCCGCGGCGAAGGTGGTGGACGACAGGTCCGGATAGGCCCCGCGCCACGCCTCCAGCCCTGCCTCGCCGTGGTCGGTCAGCAGGTTCTGGAGGCTCCAGGCGCCTTCCGGCTCGTAGACGCGCACGTCGTGGCCGCGCCGCTGCAGTTCGCGCATCACCCCGCGCAGGAAGTGGGCGTTGCCGTGGTTCCAGCAGGACGCGAGACTGTGCGTGAAATAGGCGATCCTCATGCCGCCACCTCGCGCATCGCCGGCGCCGCGACGCGCGCGTACAGACGCGCCATCGCGCGCGCGGTGGCGGTGGGCGTGTAGCGCGCCGCCCGTGCGGCGGCGGCGTCGCCGAGCCGGCACGCCTCGGCGGGATCGTCCGCCAGCCGCGCGATCGCATCGGCCCAGTGCGCCGGATCCTCGCCGGCGACGAACAGCGCCGCATCCTGCCACAGCTCGCGGAACACCGGCATGTCGGCGAGCACCAGCGGGCATCCCGCCCCCGCGGCCTCGAGCACGGCGAGGCCGAACGGCTCGAACCGCGCCGCGGACACGAACATCGGCCGTGCGGACAACCGCTCGGCCAGCGCCGCGGCGCCGAGCGTACCGAGGTGCGCCAGATGCGCGGGCGCCACCGTCTCGCCGTGGGGCGCGATCAGCGGTCCGGCCGCCTCGAAGGCGAAGGGCAGCCGTGCCGCCACCGCATCGAGCAGCGGCGTCGCCTTTGCGGCATCCCACAGCCGTCCCGCGGTGAAGGCGCGGCGCGCGGGCGTCGCGCCAGATTTCGGCGGCACCGCGCGGCCGTTGTGCACGGCGACGGGATCGACCGGCAGACCGTAGCGCCGCCGCACCGCCGCGCCGTAGGCGGCGCTCGGCACCACCACCGCGTCGGCGCGGCGCAGGCCGTCGGCCGCCAGGGCGGCGTGCCAGGCGTATCGCGCGGGCAGCGGCTCGCCCGGGCGCGTCGCCTCCCACCAGGTCGCGATCGCGCCGTGATCCACCGCCACCACCGGCACGTCGAATGTGGCCGCGGCGGCCAGCGCGGGCGAGTTCAGCTGCACGACCTCGGCACGCCCGGATCGCGCCAGGTCAACGATCGCCGCGGCCGCGGCGCGGACCGCCGCGGCGTCCTCCGCCAGCCAGTCGAGCGGCAGCCCGGTGGCGATCACGCGCACGCCCGCCACCTCGTCGACCGATCCCGGCCCCATGTGCGCGATCGTGACGTCGTGGTCGCCCGACAGCGCAACGGCGAGGTCGGTGGCATATTGCCACACCCCGCCGACCGAATCCGCCGTCATCAGGACGCGGCGCTTCCTCATCGCGCCGCGGCCCGCACCGCCGTCGCGCCGGGCAACGACAGGCCGCGCTCCGCCGCCAGCCACTGCGCCAGCGCGGCCACGCCGTCGCGCCAGTCCACCGCGGTACCAAGGCCGAGCGCGCCGCGCACGGCGCGCGTGTCCGCGACGAAGTAGCGCTGGTCGCCCGCCCGCCAATCCTCGAACGCGATGTCGGGCGCCCCGCCCGTCAGCTCGCCGATATACGCCAGCAGCGTGCGCAGGCTGACGGCATTGCCCGCCCCGCCGCCCAGGTTCAGCGCGCGCCCCGCCACCCGATCGATCCGCCGCCACGCCGCGAGATACGCGTCGACCGCATCGGAGACGTCGAGGATGTCGCGCACCTGATGCCCGTCGCCGTACAGCGTGATGCGCTCGCCCGTCAGCGCGCGGATCAGGAAGTGCGCGACCCACCCCTGGTCCTCGGTCCCCATCTGCCGCTGGCCGTAGATGCAGCTCATCCGCAGCACCGCCGCGGGCACGCCGTAGCTGCGCGCGTAATCGAGCACATACTGGTCCGCCGCCCCCTTGGAGCAGCCGTAGGGCGTGTGGAAGTCGAGCGGCCGGTCCTCGCCGATGCCATGCGCGCGCAGGCCCGGGTCGGCGGGCAGATAGCCCGCGTCGGTCGCGACGAAGGCGACATCGGCGAGGTCGCCGTAGACCTTGTTGGTCGAGGCGAAGACGACGGGCGTGGTCGCGCCCTTCGCGCGGATCGCCTCCAGCAGGTTGAACGTGCCGAGGATGTTGATCGTCAGATCGTCGCGCGGATCGGCCAGGCTGGTCGTCACCGCCACCTGCGCCGCCATGTGGAACACCGCGTCGGTATCCGCCACCGCGCGCCGCAGCGCGTCCTCGTCGCGGATGTCGGCGACGACGTCGACGATGCGCGCGCCGTGCCGGTCCTTCAGCCACGCGAGGTTCCGCTCCACGCCGGCGCGGGACAGCGCGTCGTAGACGATGACGTCGTGCCCCTCCCCCGCCAGCCGGTCGGCGATGTTCGACCCGATGAAGCCGGCCCCGCCGGTGACGAGGACCGTGCTCACGCGACCAGGCCCCGGCGTTCCAGCTCGGCCCGCGCCTCGCCGACGCGATCCACCGCGGTCTGCTGGCCCACCCAGTCGGCGAGGACGGCGAGCCCCTCCTCGAAATCCTGCCGCGGCGCGAAGTCGATCGTCGCGCCCGCGCGGGCGATGTCGCCGAAGCAGTGGCGGATGTCGCCGATCCGCGCCTTGCCGACCACCTCGGGCGCGGCGTCGTTGCGCCCCATCGCGCGCGCCAGCGCCTCCGCCACCTCGGTCACGGAACGATCGCGGCCGGACCCGATGTTCAGCGTCTCGCCCACCGCACGCGGATCGACCAGCGCGTCGCAGAAGGCGCGCGCCACGTCGGACACGTGGACGAAGTCGCGACGCTGCTGCCCGTCCTCGAACACCATCGGCCGCTGACCGTTGAGCAGCCGCGAGGCGAAGATCGCGAGGACGCCGGTATAGGGATTGGAGAGCGCCTGCCCCGGCCCGTAGACGTTGAAGAGGCGCAGGCACGTCGTCTCGATGCCGTAGGGCGCGCCCATGATGTGCGTGGTGCGCTCCTGCACGTATTTGTTGAGCGCGTAGATCGAGGCGAGCGTCGGCCGCTTCGTCTCGGGGGTCGGCACCGGCACCAGCGGTCGGCCCGCCGTATCGACCGGATCCCACACCGCCTGCCCGTCGCGCACCGTGCCGCGCTCGGCATCCTCTACCAGATTGCCGTCGGCGTCCCGGTACAACCCCTCACCGTAGATGCTCATCGAAGACGCGGTGACGACGCGGCGCACCGGGCGGTCGATCAGGCGTTCGAAGAGCACGGCGGTGCCGACATCGTTGGTCGAGGTGTAGCGCTCCACCTCGTACATCGATTGGCCGACGCCCACTTCCGCGGCGAGGTGGACGACCGCATCGACACCTTCGAGCGCGCGCGCCACGGCGTCGCCGTCGCGCACGTCGCCGCGGATCAGCTCGACCTCGTCGTTCAGCATCGCCGATCCGTCCACGTGGCCATGCACCTGTTCGATCAGCGCATCGAGCGCGCGCACGCGATGGCCGCGGCGCAGCAGTTCCTGGCATACGGAACGACCGATGAAGCCGGCCCCGCCGGTCACGAGAATATGTTCGGCCACGTCTCCCCTTCCCCACCTTGCGAGTTGATCCGCATCAAGAATTGATGAGGATCAATATCAATTTCTGACTTGGATCAGCTGCAGCTTTATACCTTGATCTTCATCGATCGTTTCGTTCACAACTCGATTGCCAATGCTTCTTCTTCATCTTTGTTCCCGTTGAACTTTCCGGCCGGATCGGACGAAATGACGAACACGATCCTGCTGGCGCGGCACGGCACGCACGATGAAGTCGGACGGGTATTGAGCGGCCGGTCAGAGATCGCGCTGAACGTCGCCGGCCGCGAAGAGGCGGAGGCGATGGCGCGCACACTGCGCGACGTGCCGCTCGGCTCGATCCACGCCAGCCCCCGCCGCCGCACGATGGAGACCGCACTGCCGGTGGCGCACGAACACGGACTTTCGGTGGTTCGGGCCGCGGCCCTGGACGAAATCGATTTCGGCCGCTTCACCGGCCTTGCCTTCGACGCGCTGGAGAGCGACGCCGACTGGCGCGCGTGGAACGAGCACCGGGGCACCGCGCGCTGCCCGGGAGGCGAGACGATGGCGGAGGTGATCGCGCGCGCGGGCGCCTACCTGCGCGCGTTGCCCGTTTCGGAGGCGCCGATCCTGTGCGTGACGCACTGCGACGTGATCCGCGGGCTGGTGGCGGACGCGCGCGGCGACGGGCTGGACCGCCTGTACGCGCTACCCTGCGATCCCGGCTCGCTGACCGAAGTGGTGGTGACCGGCGAGCGCCTGTGCGTCGTGGCGCTCAACCGGCGGCCAGGCTGATCGCGGGCGCCGTGTCCGCGTAGCTCTTCTCCTCGACAAGGTCCGATTCCAGCTCCTCGTTGATCGCACGCTTGATCGCGGCGCGCCGGTCGTTCTGTTGGTAGACGGCGCGCGCCAGCGCGACGAAGTCGGTGCCGAAGTCGGTCGCCGCCTCGCGCTCGCGGATGGCGTCCTCGATATCCCACAACCGCTCGTTCACCTGCTTCAGCGCGACGACCAGCGTGGCCACCGCATCCTGACGCATCACCTCGGCACCGATGCGGCGGAGCAGCCCGTACTCGCGCAGCACGTTCGCGCGAGCCTCCGCCTTCGCAATCCGGTCGCGCTTGATCTCGAGGATCGTGATCTTGTCGAGCAATTCACCCCAGGAGACGGGGACCGAGGGAGTCGCGATGCTGGCCATGGTTTGCCCTTTTGACGCAAGGAGAAGAAGCGTGCCCCGGCAGGTCGCGCCGAAGACGGGAGACGGCGCCCGCCCAGTCGCCGGGGCGCGGCTGCGCGTAGAGGCGGGCATGCGGGTACCAGGGCGTGTCGCGCGCGGCCGGATCCCAGCGCCAGTCGGGTTCGGCCTTCAGCAGCAGCCAGGTCGGCCGGCCCAACGCGCCGGCGAGATGCGCGATCATCGTGTCCACCGTGACGACCAGCGCGCACCCGGCGACCAGCGCCGCGGTCTGCTCCATGTCGAAGGGGCAGCCGCCCGGGTTCAGCACCGGAAGCGCGCTCGCCGCCGCGACCAGCGTGACGCACGGATACGCGCGCGCGACCGGTCCCAGCAGGGCGGGCGACAGCGACCGTGACGGATCCCATCCTCCAGCAGCATGGCACAGGCCGATCGCGCCCGACGGCAGCGGCACGGGGGGGACCGACAGATACGCCGCCGGTGCATCCTGCGGCCGCGCGCGCAGGACGAGCGGCAGGTCGCCGATCTCCACGTCGCAGCCGCGCGGCGGCAGCGGATGCGCCGGATCGAAGGGGTGGAAGGCGATCGACGGAAAGGCGCGCGACACCAGCGGCAGCAAGCTCTCCTGCACCTCCACCGCCACGCTCGCGGCGCGGGCGGCGAGCAGCGGCAGGAAGCGCGCGAACTGCAACGTGTCGCCCAGCCCGTGGTAGCAGCGCACCAGCACGTCGCGCCCGTCCACCGGCTCGCCGCTCCACACCCAGCGCAGGTGATAGGGAAGGGCCGGATCGTCGCGCGTCGCCGGATCGCGGGCGACGAGGCTGGCCAGTGCCATGTCCCACGCGCGCTCGTACGCGCCGCTGCGCATCGCCGCCGTCCAGTCGTCCACACCCGCCGCCATGATGGCGCCAAAGCCGCGAGGGCAGTGGCGGTTCCGTCGCCCGGTCAAGGAACGTAGCCCGGATCCGAACGTTCGCGAAACGATGATCCAGCTTCAATAAAGCTTGGATTGACCTGTATTAATTGCCAACGATCGCCGATCGGGCGAAACCCGGGGGACATGAGTGTGACCGCCGAACCCACGCCGCACGACGACGCGATGGTCCATGCGCTGCGCCAGCGCGTGGGCGCACTCGGCCCGTGGTTCCACAACATCGATCTCGGCGGGGTGAAGACTGCGCCCGACCATTTTCTGGGCGATTATCCCGCGGAGAAGTATGCGCGCTTCGCCGATGCGGTCCCGCGCGACCTGACGGGCAAGAGCGTGCTCGACATCGGCTGCAACGCCGGCTTCTACTCGGTGGAGATGAAGCGCCGCGGCGCCGCGCGGGTGGTCGGCATCGACAGCGACGACCGCTACCTCGCGCAGGCGCGGCTGGCGATCGACACGCTCGGCTTCGACGGCGTCGAGTTCCGCAACCTCTCCGTCTACGACGTGGGCGCGCTGGGCGAGCGGTTCGACCTCGTGATCTTCATGGGCGTGCTCTATCACCTGCGCCACCCGCTGCTGGCGATGGATCTGATCCGCGAGCACGTCGCGGGCGACCTGATGCTCTTCCAGACGATGCAGCAGGGATCGACCGAGGTGGAGGCGGTGCCGGAGGATCATCCCTTCTACGCGCCCGGCACCTTCGTGCCCCCGGCCTATTTCGACGCTCCCGGCTATCCGAAGATGCACTTCATCGAGCGGCGCTTCGCCGGCGACTGGACCAATTGGTGGGCGCCCAATGCCGCCTGCACCCAGGCGATGCTGCGCGCGGCCGGGTTCGCCGTGGAGCCCACGGCGGAAGCCGACGTCTACCTGTGCCGCACCGCGCCGGTTCCGTTCGCGAAATTCGGGCCGGCCGCGGTGTATCCTGCGAAAGGGAATCTTGCGTGATCGAAGCGGCGATGATCTGGAACGAGCCGAACAACAAGTCGCACTGGGACCCCGAACTCGATCCCGACTGGTCGATCTACGCCGACACCGTCATCCGCGCCGGCGCCGCCATTCGCGCGATGAACCCCGCGGTCACCCGCGTGCTCGGCGGCATGTCGCCGATCGACCCGCAATGGGTGAACCGGATGCGCGGGCACGGCGCGCTGAACGCGGTGGACGTGGTCGCCGTCCACGGCTTCCCGCTGGACTGGAACCTGTGGTCGATCCACGACTGGCCGGCGAAGATCGCGGAGATCGAGGCGGTGGTTCCCGACAAGCCGGTGTGGGTGACCGAGGTCGGCGTCGGCAGCTTCGGTGCGGAGGAGGTGCAGGTATTCGGCGTGGAGAAGACCGCCGAGCTGCTCGTCGGCCGCGTACCCAACATCTACTGGTATTCCCTCTTCGACCTGCCGCACGAATGGGGTGCGACGACGCGGCACCGCGAGGCGGAAGGATCGAGCTACTATCGCCACTTCTACATGGGGCTGATCCGCGCCGACGGCACGCCCAAGCCGTCGCTTGAAGCGTACGCCCGCCACGCCGCGGACATGGGGCTGATGCAGTGGTTCCATTTCGAGGATCCGCGGCTGGACGACGCCGTCGCGTGGATGCGGCGGCTCGGGGTGCGCAAGCTGCGCACGGGCCTCAGTTGGGCGGACCGCTTCCGGCCGGGCGCGCTCGACTGGTTCGACCGGATGATGGGCGCGCTGGAGGAGTTCGACGTCACCGTCACCTTCTGCTTCACGCCCGAGCATCTCGGCGTCCAGCCGCACCACACCAGTCCGGCGCGCGAGCCGCAGCTGTTCGCCGACTTCTGTGCTGAGATGATCGACCGCTACGCGCCGGCGCCCGCGCTTCCCCTCGTCGCCACCGCGTGATGCCCGCCTCATTCCTTGCGGCGCGCGTCCAGCGCATCCATCACCTGCGTCGGCTGCACGTCGCGCGTGACCTCGCGATAGTCGGGCGCATCGGCGTCGATCTCCAGCCGGCGCGCGATCCGCGCCACCATGTCGGCGACCTTGGTCAGCTCGTGCTCGGCCAGCAGGTTGATGTGGAGGTCCAGCTCCGCGCGGCGCCGCGCCTCGGCGGACTCGCGGTTCTGACTGATGAGGACAAAGGTGGAGAGGAAGATCGCCTCCACCGACGCCACCATCGCCAGCACGACGAACGTCGGATCGAAGCGTGGCAGCAGCGGCAGCCAGCCGAGGTTGACGAGGATCCACAAGCCGTAGAGCGACAGGTGAATCGCGACGAAGGTCATCGATCCGGTGAAGCCGGTGATGGCGTCCGCGATCCGCTGCGACCAGGGCGCGCGCGCCGCCTCGTTGCGCCGGCGCCGCGTCAGCGACTCGATATTGCCCCGCAGGGTTTCCTGCATTCCCGTTTCGATCGAAGGACTTGCCTGATGATCCGTCATGCCGTCGCCAATCGCTGGCGCGCGCCGAAGTTGCAGCATCCGTGATGCGCGCCGCCATTCTTTCCGCCCCCGGGCAGATCGATCTCGCCGATGCGCCGCTACCCGAGCCCGCCGCGGGCGAGGTGCGGCTGCGGCTGGAGGGCTGCGGCGTGTGCGCCTCCAACCTGGAACCGTGGCAGGGACTGGAATGGATGACCTACCCCGGCGAAGCCGGCGGGCTGGGGCACGAGGGCTGGGGCGTGGTCGACGCGCTCGGCGACGGCGTGGAGGGGCTGGCCCCCGGCGACCGCGTGGCGGCGCTGTCCACCCGCAGCTTCGCCGATTACGACGTGGCCGCCGCCGACATGGTGGCGAAGCTGCCCGCCGCGCTCGACGGGCACCCCTTCCCGGGCGAGCCGCTCGGCTGCGCCTTCAACATCTTCCGCCGCAGCGACGTGCAGCCAGGGCAGACCGTGGCGATCGTCGGCATCGGCTTCCTGGGTGCGGTCCTCACGCGGCTGTGCACCGCCGCGGGGGCGCGGGTGATCGCCATCTCGCGCCGGCGGGAATCGCTCGACCTCGCGCGCCACTACGGCGCGGCGGAGACGATCGCGATGCACGATCATTACGAGATCATCGATCGCGTGAAGGCGCTGACCGGCGAGGCGATGTGCGAGCGCGTGATCGAGGCGGTGGGCAAGCAATGGCCGCTCGACCTCGCCGGCGAGCTGGTGGCGTTCGGCGGCCGGCTCGTCATCGCCGGCTACCATCAGGACGGGCCGCGTCAGGTGTCGATGCAGATGTGGAACTGGAAGGGGATCGACGTCGCCAACGCGCACGAGCGCGATCCCGCGGTGCAGATGCGCGGCCTGCGCGAGGCGATCGAGTGGGTCGCCGACGGGCGGCTCGACCCCACGCCGCTCTACTCGCACCTTTATCCGCTGGAACGCCTCGGCGAGGCGCTGAACGCCACGCGCGACAAGCCGCAGGGCTTCGTCAAGGCCCTGGTGATGCTGTCGTGAAGCCCGCATCCGCCAAGCCGCGTGTGGGATTCCTCGGCACCGGCTGGATCGGGCGGCACCGCATGGCGGGGATGCTGGCGACCGGTGCGATCGAGGCGGCGGCGGTGTGCGATCCCTCGCCCGACGGCATTGCCGAGGCGCGCGCGCTCGCACCCGACGCCGCGGTCGTCTCCTCGCTGGACGAGATGCTCGCGCTGGAACTGGACGGTGTCGTCATCGCGACGCCCAGCGCGCTCCACGCCGAACAGGCGATCCGCGCGCTCGACGCGGGCGCAGCCGTGTTCTGTCAGAAGCCGGTGGGGCGCACCGCGGCGGAAGTGGCGGCGGTGATCGCGGCGGCGCGGCGCAGCGACCGGCGGCTCGGCGTCGACCTGTCCTACCGCCACACCGCCGGCATGGCGGCCATCGCGCCGCTGGTGCAGGGCGGCGCGCTGGGGCGGGTGTTCGCGGTCGATCTCACTTTCCACAACGCCTACGGCCCAGACAAGCCGTGGTTTTACGACGCGGCGCAGTCGGGTGGCGGGTGCGTGATCGACCTGGGCGTCCACCTCGTCGACCTCGCGCTGTGGACGCTCGGCTTCCCGCCGGCGGACGGGGCGCACGCCGCGCTGCGTGCAGGCGGCGCGCCGCTCGCACCGGGCCAGGTGGAGGATTACGCCACCGCCGCCTTCCGCGCGGGCGACGTCGACGTGCGGCTCGCCTGTTCGTGGCGGCTCCACGCCGGGCAGGAAGCGGTGATCGAGGCGGCGTTCTACGGCACCAACGGCGGCGCCGCGCTACGCAACGTCGGCGGCAGCTTCTACGATTTCACCGCGCACCGCTTCGACGGTACCGGCACGACCGTGCTGGCGGACGGTCCCGACGAATGGGGTGCGCGCGCCGCCGCCGAGTGGGCGACGAGCCTTGCCGCCGATCCGCGCTACGATGCCGCGGCGGACGATTATGTCCGCTCGGCGCAGGTGCTCGACCTGATCTACGGCCGCTGACGCGATGGCGTCCCATCCCCGGGTCGGCGTGCTGACCTTCCACCGCTCGATCAACTACGGCTCCTACTGGCAGGCGCGCTGCCTGGTGGAGGGGCTGCGCGCGCGTGGCTGCGATGCGGAACTGGTCGACCACCGCTCCGTCGCCGTGGAGCGGCGCGAGCTGCGCTGCGCGTTCCAGCCCGCGCTGCCGATCCGCACGCCGCGCGACCAGCATCCCGCGCTCGGCCGCAAGGCGCGCGCGCTGGAGGCGGCGGTCGATGCGCTGCCGCTGTCCGCCCCCTTCCCGCTCGACGATCCCGCCGTGATGCCGCGCTACGACACCGTCGTCGTCGGCAGCGACGAGGTGTGGAACTTCCGCCATCCCTGGTACGGTGGCCAGCCGCTGTTCTTCGGCGAGGGGTTGCGCGCCGACCGGCTCGTCTCCTACGCCGCCAGCTTCGGCAATCACGATGCCGCGGATGGGCTGGACCAGGTCTCCGTCGCGCGGCTGCGGCGGTTCGCCGCGCTGTCGGTGCGCGACGACAATGCGCGTGACCTGCTGTCGGAGGCGCTGGGCGAGGTGCCGCCGCTGGTGCTCGATCCGTGCCTGCAATTCGCCGATGTGATCCCCACGGATACCGCGCCGGGCCGCTACCTGCTGCTCTACGGTCACAGCTTTCCCACCGGTTTCGCCGCTGCGGTGCGCCGATACGCCGACAAGGCCGGGCTGCCGATCGTCAGCGTCGGCTACGGCAATTCCATCGCCGACCGGCAGCGGATCGACGCCGACCCCGCTGAGTTCGCGGCGCTGTTCGCCGGGGCGCACGCGGTGGCGACCAATTTCTTCCACGGTTGCGTCTTCGCGCTGCGCTTCGGCAAGCCGCTCGTCGCCGCCGCCATGCCCTACCGTCGCAACAAGCTGCGCGACCTCACGCGCAAGCTGGCCGTCGAGCACTGCCTCGTCGGTGAGGAGGCGGACGAAGCCACCGTCTCGGCGCGCCTGTCCGCCGCGCCGGAGGGCGTGGCGGAACGGCTGGTCGTGCTGCGCGCCGCCTCCACCCGCTACCTGGACGCCGCGCTTGGCTGACGCGCCGGCGCCCGCGGACATCGTCGCGTCCGGCCTGTGCATCGGCTGCGGCGGCTGCGCGACGGGGCCGACGCGGCGCATGGCATGGGACCGCTACGGCCAGCGCAAGCCGACCGGCGCCGACCTGACCCTCGCCGATGCCGCGTTCGCGCGCACCTGCCCCTTCTCGCCCGCGGCGGGTGACGAGGACGCCATCGCGGCGGCGCGCTTTCCCGCTGCGCCGCACGTCGACGCGCGGCTCGGCCGGTACGAGGCCAATTACGTCGGCCATGTCGCCGAGGGCGAGTTCCGCGCGATCGGCAGCTCGGGCGGGATGGTCAGCTGGGTCGCGGCGGAGCTGCTGCGCACCGGCGCGGTGGACGGCGTTGCGCACGTCGTCCCGTCGACGGACGACCGCCTGTTCCGCTATCGCATCTCCCGCGACGCGGCCGCGATCGCGGAGGGCGCGCGCTCGCGCTACTATCCGGTCGATCTCGCCGAGGTGCTGGCGGCAATCCGCTCGACGCCCGGCCGCTACGCGATCGTCGGCGTTCCCTGCTTCATGAAGGCGGTGGCGCTGCAACGCGCCGAGGACCCGGTGCTGGCGGAGCGGATCACCCACCTCCTCGGCCTGTTCTGCGGCCACATGAAGAGCGCCGCCTTCGTGGACAGCTTCGCCTGGCAGCTGGACGCGCCGCGCGAGGAGGTGCGGGCGGTGGAATATCGCCGCAAGGACCCGGGCCGGCCGGCCAACTGGTACACTGCGCACCTCGACCTGGCCGACGGCAGCTCGCGCTCGCAGGACTGGTGGCATCTCGCCGACGGCGACTGGGGTGCGGGCTTCTTTCAGAACGCCGCCTGCAACTTCTGCGACGACGTGGTCGGCGAGTGCGCCGACATCTCTTTCGGCGACGCGTGGGTGGAGCCCTATTCCTCCGACGGGCGCGGTACCAACGTGGTCGTCGTCCGCTCGGCGGCGATCGCCGGGATGGTGGCGGACGCGGCGGCCGCGGGACGGCTGGCGCTGGAGGGCGTCGACTCGGACTTCATCGCGAACACCCAGGCCGCGGGCTTCCGGCAGCGGCGCGAAGGGCTGGCCTATCGTTTGACGTGGGCGAAGCGTGGCATCCGCCCGCGCAAGCGGGTCGCGCCCGGCGCCGCCGGGCTGCCGTGGCGCCGCCGCGCGATCTACCGCATGCGCGCGGGCATCTCGCGCTGGAGCCACCGCATGGCGTGGGCGGCGAAGCGCCTCGGTGCGCCCGCATTGTACGTCCGCTGGGCACGCGCCAGCCTCTACCTCTACCAGGCGCTGGCCTATCATCGCGGTCGCCTGGGCGAATGGCTGCGGCGCTTCGACGGGCGCGAGTAACGCTCCGCCGCTATCGGCCTAACCTGCGATAATCACGTCTTCTTTTCGCGGAACGTCGATCCCGGCGACGCTTTCCTTCGCGGCAGAGGAGACGTGCGATGACCCAGCATCCCGAGCCGCCGCAGCCCGCCCAGCAACAGGACATGCCCGGCACGACCGAGGCGATGGACCCGCGGCCCGACCACGGCGAACACAGCTACGTCGGCCACGGCCGCCTGCTGGACAAAAAGGTCATCATCACCGGCGCGGACAGCGGCATCGGCCGCGCCGTGGCGCTGGCCTATGCGCGCGAGGGCGCGGACGTGTGCGTCGCCTACCTCAGCGAGGACGATGACGCGGCGGAGACGCAGCGGCTGATCGAGGAAGCCGGACGCCGCGCGCTCCTGATCCGCGGCGACATCGCCGATCCCGCGCACTGCCGCCAGCTGGTCGAGCAGGCGGTGGCCGCGTTCGGCCGCGTCGACGTGCTGGTCAACAACGCCGCGCACCAGGCGACCTTCGCCGCGGCGGAGGACATCAGCGACGAAGAATGGCAGACCACTTTCGCCGTGAACATCCACGCGATGTTCTACCTGACCAAGGCGGTGCTGCCGCACATGCGCGCGGGCTCGTCGATCATCAACACCACGTCCATCAACGCCGACAAGCCGAGCGAGCAGCTCCTCGCCTATGCGACGACGAAGGGCGCCATCCACAATTACACTGCCGGGCTGGCGCAGATGCTGGCGGAGCGGAAGATCCGCGTGAACGCGGTCGCGCCCGGCCCGGTGTGGACGCCGCTGATCCCCTCGACGATGCCCGAGGACAAGGTAGTCAGCTTCGGCAAGCAGACCCCGCTCGGCCGAGCCGCGCAGCCGGCGGAACTCGCCCCCGCCTACGTGCTGCTGGCCAGCGACGAGGCGAGCTACATCCTGGGCGCCACCATCCCCGTCACCGGCGGAACCCCCTTCCTCTGAACCCCTCACGCAAGGAGAAACGATCCATGGCCTCCCTTCCCAACGACGTCGTGTCCTCCGTCTTCATCACCGGTCTGAAGAACGCGCACGGCGTTGAGCACCAGGCGCTGGCGCTGATCGACCGCCAGCTCGATCACCTCGCCAACTATCCCGACGTCGCCGACCGCCTGCGCGCGCATCGCGGGGAGACCGAGCAGCAGATCGGGCGGCTGGAGGAAATCCTCGACGGCTTCAACGAGACGCGTTCGGTGCTGAAGGACGCCGCGCTGACGCTGTCGGGCAATCTCGCCGCGATCGCGCACGTCTTCGCGCCGGACGAGATCCTGAAGAACAGCTTCGCCAACTACGCCTTCGAGAATTTCGAGGCGGCCAGCTACAAGTCGCTGCTGACGCTGGCGGACGTCGGCGGCTTCGGCAGTGCCACGCCGCTGCTCACGCAGTCGCTGAACGAGGAGCTGGCGATGGCGGCCTGGGTGGACGAGAACAACGCGGACCTTACCCGCCGCTACTTGGAGCGCCGCGCCGCGGGTGAGACGGCCAGCCACTGATTTCTACCTATGTTATTCAGATAGCTGATATTTTTGTCCGTCATCGGTAAACTTCGGCGGGTCTCGCTGGTTGAAAGCGTGCAGCAATCAGCAGTGAGGCCCGCCATGTACTATCACGACAAGCGCCTTCAATATCCCGTCCGCGTGGAGACGCCCGACCCGCTCTTCGCTCGCATGCTCCAGCAGGCGATCGGCGGCGTGGAGGGCGAGATCCGCGTCTGCATGCAGTACTTCTTCCAGGCGTGGGGCAATCGCGCACCCAATCCGAAATATCGCGACATGCTGCTGAACACCGCCACGGAGGAGATCGGCCACATCGAGATGCTGGCCACCGCGGTCGCGCTTAACCTCGACAAGGCGCCCGCCTCGCTGCAGGAGGAAGGCGCCGCCGACGGCATCGTCGGCGCGGTGATGGGCGGCGAGAAGCCGCGTCATGCCATTGAGGGTCTGATCCACAAGAACCTGTTGTCCAGTGGCCTCGCCGCGATGCCGATCGACAGCGACGGCGTGCCGTTCAACATGTCGCACATCTACGCCAGCGGGAACGTGGCGGCGGACATGTACGCCAACGTCGCGGCGGAGAGCACCGGCCGCGTCCTCGCCGTGCGGCTCTACAATGCCGCGCACGACAAGGGCATGAAGGACATGCTCCACTACATGATCGCGCGCGACACGATGCACCAGAACCAATGGCTCGCCGCGATAGAGGACCTCGGCGGCAAGGAGGCGCAGGTGCCGATCCCCAATTCCTTCCCGCAGACCGAGGAAGACCAGAAGAACAACTACAATTACTATGTCACCTCGCTCGACGGCAGCTATCCGGAGGGGCGCTGGACGCAGGGTCCGAGCGTCGATGGCAAGGGCGAGTTCACCGTGTTCCGCAACGAGCCGCTGGGCGAGGAACCCATCCTCGGCCCCGCGCGGCCGGACAGCGGCGCGCAGAAGGAACAGATCGGCTGAGGCTCGCGTCCGTGGTTCCATGGCGGCTATAGCGCCGCCATGGAATCGCGCGCTACCGCCGGCACGGCCGGTCCCACCTACGGCAGCTATCTCGCGCTCGACGCGATCCTGTCGGCGCAGCACCCGCTGTCCGATACGCACGACGAGATGCTGTTCATCGTCATCCACCAGGCGTCCGAGCTGTGGATGAAATTGTGCCTCCACGAACTCGCCGCCGCGCGCGGGGCGATCGTGGAGGATCGCATGGACATGGCCTTCAAGATGATGGCCCGTGTCGCGCGCATCCAGGCGCAGCTGATCCAGAGCTGGGAAGTGCTCGCGACGATCACTCCCGCCGACTATAGCGCGATGCGCGCGAAGCTGGGCACCAGCTCGGGCTTCCAGTCGTATCAGTATCGCGCGCTCGAGTTCATCATGGGGAACAAGAATCCGGCGATGGTGGACGTCCACGGCGAGGCGCCGGCGGTGCAGGCCGCGCTGCGCGAGGAACTGGCGCGCCCCAGCCTCTACGACGAGGCGCTGCGCGCGATGGCGCGCGCGGGCCTGCCCGTTCCCGCCGATCGGCTGGAGCGCGACTTTACGAAAGGCTACGAGGCGTCGCCGCAGGTGGAGGCGTGCTGGCGCGCCGTCTACGCCGAGCCCGAGCGATACTGGGACCTCTACGAACTGGCGGAGAAACTGGTCGACCTGGAGTATCGCGTGCAATTGTGGCGTTTCGGGCACCTGAAGACGGTGGAGCGCGTGATCGGCTTCAAGCGCGGGACCGGTGGAACGGCGGGCGTGCCGTACCTCGCCAAAGTGATCGACCAGGTGTTCTTTCCCGAGCTGCTGACCGTGCGGGTGGCGCTGTGACGGCGATGACGCTGGAGGACGCGCGCGTGCTGGACGCGGCCGATCCACTGCGCGACCGCCGCGCGCTCTTCGCGTTGCCGGACGGCGTGATCTACCTCGACGGCAATTCGCTGGGCGCGATGCCCGCGGCGACGCCCGCGCGCGTGGCGGAGACGGTGGTGGCGGAATGGGGCCGCGACCTCATCACCAGCTGGAACGCGCACGGCTGGATCGACGCGCCGCGCCGGCTGGGCGCCGCCATCGCGCGGCTGGTCGGCGCGCGCGAGGACGAGGTGATCGTCGCCGACAGCACGTCGGCGAACCTGTTCAAGCTGCTCGCCGCCGCCTGCGCCGCCAGACCGGGGCGCACGACGATCCTGTCGGAGCCGGGCAATTTCCCCACCGACCTCTACGTCGCCGACGGCGTCGCGCGGATGCTGCCCGGCCGACGGGTCCGCACCGCCGCGGTCGACGACATCGCGAGCGCCATCGACGCGGACACCGCGGTCGTGATGCTCACCCACGTCCACTACAAGACGGGGCGCAGGCTCGACATGGCGGCGATCACTGCCGCGGCACATGCCCGCGGCGCGCTGATGCTGTGGGATCTCAGCCACAGCGTCGGCGCGGTGGAGCTGGACCTCGCCGGCTGCGACGTCGATCTCGCCGTCGGCTGCGGCTACAAATATCTGAACGGCGGGCCGGGCGCGCCCGCCTTCCTCCACGTCGCGCGGCGCCTGCACGGCGAGCTGCGCTCCCCGCTCAGCGGCTGGATGGGGCATGGCGAACCCTTCGCCTTCCGCGACGACTATGCCCCCGCGGAGGGGATGGCACGTTTCCTGTGCGGCACGCCGCCGATCCTGGCCATGGCGGCGCTGGAGCGCGGCATCGCCACTTTCGACGGCGTGACGATGCGCCAGGTGGCGGCGAAGTCGCGCGGGCTGATCGACCTGTTCGTCGCCGAGGTGGAGCGGCGCGGTCTCGATACCGAGCTGACCCTGCTGTCGCCTCGCGACGCCGGGTCGCGCGGCAGCCACGTGTCCTACGCGCATCGCGACGCCCACGCCGTCTGTCAGGCGCTGATCGCGCGCGGCGTGATCGGCGATTTTCGCGCGCCCGACGCGGTTCGCTTCGGCTTCACGCCGCTCTACCTCGGCTACGCGAACGTGTGGCGCGCGGTCGAGATCCTCGCCGACGTGCTCGCCACCGGCGCGTGGCGGGACGAGCGCTACCGCGTGCGCTCCGCGGTGACGTGAGCGGTCAGAACAGCTTCAGCTCGACCAGCCGCATCGCGCGGTTCGGTGCCAGGTCGAACGTCACCCGCACCCGCGACGTCGTCGTCGCCGGCCACCGTGCGTGGGTGATGCCGTTGGCCAGCGGCGCGTCGGCCCGCGCGCGCAGGTCCTGCCACGTGCCGTCGACCCACGCCTGCACGCGATAGCCCCGCGGCACCGCATACCGACCGCCGTCTGCGAAGAAGGCGAGTTCCGCGCGCGACAGCGACACCGGCTTGCCGAAATCGACCGCATACCATTGTGCCGCCGGGGCGGGAGCGGAGGACCAGCCGTTGCCGAGCTCGGGCATGAACCATACCCGCCCGTCGATCGCATCGTGCACCTTCTCCGCGTCGGTGCCGGTGGAGGCGCTGCCCTTCGGGAAGGCGCCGCGCACCAGTTGCACCGCGCGGTCGACCGGCCGCTCGATCGCGGGCAGCGCGGCGCGGCGCAGCGGCAGGACGATCCGTTCCAGCCCCGGCCGTCGCGCCACCTCGCGCCCGTCCACCTCGATCGCCAGACCACGCCGGCCGTAGTGCGATCCGTCCGCGTCCCACGTCACCGCCACGCGATGCCCGTGGTAGGGCACGTCCTGCACGCGGAACCACGCCAGCGCCTGCGGCTCGCCCGCGGCGGGAAGCAGCGGGTTCACTTCCAGCACGTCGTCCGCGCGCGGGCGGATGCCGACCAGCCCGGTCAGGATCAGGTCGACGTAGCCGGAGTGGAAATAATGGTGGCTGCGCGCCAGCCCGACGATCGGCAGCCCGGTGTCGGGCTCGTAATTCTCTTCTAGATCCAGCCGACCGCCCTGCTGGTGCAGTGCCGTATATTGGCGCAGCAAGCGCAGATAGTCGCCGCGCGTCACCGGCGAGTGGCGGTAATGGTCGAGCAGATTGGCCATGCCGGTCAGCACCTGCGTGGTCTGGTAGGGCCACACCGGGCCGTTCCATTGGCACTCGCGCCGCCCTCCGTCGTGCCCGCCGCCGTCGTAGCGATACTGGCGCATGTAATGTTCGTAGGACGGCTCCACCGTGCGCATCCCGAACCGGCCGCCCAGCTCCTCGGCGGACAGCAGGTGCCGCCACGCCGCTGCCAGCTGCGGATCGTCGCGCGCGACGTCGAAGGTCCACGGCAGGTAGCCGACCAGCTCGCGCCCGCGGATCGGCGCGAAGGCGCGGACATGGGCGTTGGTCGAGCGGTGGCGATCCGCGAAATGGCCGAGCGCGGGAATGAACAGCGCCTCCTCCATCCGCCCGGCCAGCGTGGCGGCCCTGCGGTCGTAATCGGCGGCGATGGCGGGCTCCTCCCCCGCCAGCCGGCTCAGCCGTGCGATCGCGCGGGCGTTGGCGACCATATAGGCGTTGATCGAGGGGCGAAACGCGTCGCCGCCGGTGAAGCCGTCCAACCCGCCCGACGCGTCGATCGAGCTGATCGTATATTCGGTCGCATCCAGCAGCGGCTCGACCCAGTAGAGCCCCCTCGCCGCGTCGAAATGGTCGTCCCACTGCGTGTAGAGCGTCCGCATGGCCGGCAGGTGGCGGATCGCGGCGGCGCGGTCGCCGTCGACGAGGTAGCGGTCGTAGACCGAGGCGGCGAGATAGTCGGTGAAGTGCCGGTCGTTGCCGCCGGTGTACATGAAGGCGATGTAATCGTCCGCGGGGCGGCGATCGTGCATCCACCGCGCCTCGCCCAGGTGGAAACCGGTGGCGTCGTTCAGGCTGGCCCAGGGTTCCAGCTGCCAGCCCACGTCGTCGAGGAACTCGGTGGTGATGAAGCCGCGCTCGCCGAGGTCGCGCTGGTGCGCGCGCACGATCATCCAGCGATAGTAATAGACGCGGTCGATCGCCGGATCGGCGCTCTCGAAGAAGGGGATGCGCGCCTCATACCAGGGCGCGTCGTTGCCGTAATGCGCGGTCGCGACCCGATGCGTGTCGATCGCGGCCGGGGCCGGCACGGGCGCGAGCGCGGCCAGCGCCGTCAGCAGCGCGGCGAGTGGACGTGGCATGGCATTCCCCTTCGTGCCGGCTCAGCCGGTGGCGTGCGCCGCCATCCGTCGCATCGCGGCGACGACCTCCGCGTGCAGGATCGGCTTGGCATAGAATTCGGCGCGGACCGGCAGGTCCAGGTCCGCCTTGGCGAAGCTCGCCGCGGTCAGCACGATCTCGATGGGCGGCCAGCGGTTGCGGATCGCGGCGGCGATCTCGATCCCGCGCACGCCGCGCGGCATGTCCAGGTCGATGAAGACGATGCGGATGTCGGTGCGCCGTTCGAGGATGCCGATCGCGTCCTCGACGCTGGTCGTCTCCACCGCTTCGAAGCCGGCGCGCTCGACCATGTCGATGGCGTCGAGGCGCAGGATCGGCTCGTCCTCGATGATGAGCACCGGCAGGCGCGCGGTCGGTGTCGACTGGCCCATAGTATCCCCTGCCACGGCCGCTCAGCCCTGACCGATCTGATCGATCGGCGCGCGCATCTCGACCGACAGCCCCGAAGTATCATAGCGAACCTGAACCCCACCCGACCCGGTCAGCCCCATGCGGATGATGCGCGATCCGAACCCGGTGCGGGTGGGCGGCGTCACCGGCGGCCCGCCCCGCTCGGTCCAGCGCAGCGTCAGCATCTCCACCCCACCCTCGCACGCGATCGCCCAGGCAAGCTCGACCTCCCCCTCGGGTACGCGCAGGGCGCCGTATTTCACCGCATTGGTCGCCAGTTCGTGCAGCAGCAGCGACAGCGACATCGCCGGGCGGGAGCCGATCATCAGCTCCGGTCCGGACAGCGTGACGCGGTTGCCCGCTACGGTCGACAGCGCGCCCTGTGCCACTTCGCGCAGCCCCGCCGCGGACCAGCTGCGCGTCAGCAGCACGTCGTGCGCGGAGGACAATGCCTTAAGGCGGCTGCCGAACTCCTCCACGCTGGTCGCGTCCGCCTTGCCGGCCAGCGTCTGCATCGCGATCGCCTGCACCACGCTCAGCGTGTTCTTGATGCGGTGCGCCAGTTCGCCGTTCAGCACCTCCTGCTGCTCCTCCGCGCGCGTGCGCCCGATGGCGAGGCGCAGCCGGTCCGCCACCTCGCCGACGAAATGCAGCTCCTCGCGGGTCCACGCACGCGGCCGGCGCGTGCCGAGATAGAGGATCGCTGCCGGCACACCACGCTCGATGATCGGCGCCAGCACCATGGCGCCCTCGCCGCACGCCTGGCGGACGCGCCCGCGCAGCGGTGCGTCGGCGCGGTCGAGAAGGCGCCCCTCCGCCAGTTCCTCCACCGACGTCGCGAAGTCGGCGATCGGCCAGGTGCCCGCCAGCGACACCTCGTCCCCAGCGGCCCATTCCTGCGCGATCGTCACGGTCCCTGCCACCGCATCCACCTCGCCGTAGCCGCCGCAGTCGGCGTGAAGCGCGGCGGCCAGGATCGCGCTGGCTGCGGACGCGATCGCGGCGACCGTGGTCTCCTCGTGAAGCCGATCGTTCAGGTCGATCAGCGCCGCCTGCCGCCGCTCCCGCAGCACGCGCTCGGTCACTTCGGTGAAGATGACGGTGAAGCGGTCGCCGCCGGCGCGCTGCGTCACGCCGTCGTACCACCGGCCCGACGATCCCAGCTGCCGGGTAAAACGGACCGAGCGATCGCGCTCGACCACCTGCGCCATTTCGCGCACCCACGCTTCCTCGATGCCGGGGAAGACCTGACGGATGGTGCGTCCCACGGCCTGCCCGCGGGGCACGCCCATCAGGTCGTACCACGCGTCGTTGACCTCGTCGTAGCGCCAGTCCACGACGTGGCCGTGCTCGTCGCGGACCAGTTCCCCCAGGACGAAGCCCTCCTGCAGCGTCTCGAAGACAGATCGCCACTTCGCCTCGCTGTCTCGCAGGTCGCGCGTCGCCGCGTCGCGCTCGCGCTCCACCAGCACGCGGCTCGTCGTCTCCAGCGTCACGTTCAGCAGGCCCGCCACCGCGCCCGTCTCGTCACGCACCGGCGAGTAGGAGAAGCTCCACCACGTCTCCTCCGGATAGCCGTTGCGCGTCATCATCAGCGGCATGTCGTCAAAGGTCGACGTCTCGCCCGCGAAGGTGCGGTCCACCAAAGGCTCGATCTCCGACCAGACCTCGGGCCACACGTCGACGAAGGGCGCGCCGAACACCCGCGGTTGGCGCCTTCCCAGGATCCCGGCATAGGCCTGATTGTAGAGGAAGGTCCGGTCGGGTCCCCAGGCGAGGCACATGGCGTAGCCCGACGCGATCATCAGGTCGACGGCGGTGCGCAGGCTCTGCGGCCAGTCCGCCACCGGGCCCAGCGGCGTGGCTGCCCAATCGCGCGTCCGCAGCAGATCCTTCACGTCCGTCGCCGGAGCGTGCTCGCTTCCCCCCTGCACCACGTCGTTCCCGCACCCGTGCTCGATTGCGCCCACCCCACCGCGATGCGGCCGTTGCGGCATCGAATAGAGCACGATCAGTCGCAAGCAAAGACCTGGAAGGTCTAAGCAAGATCAGGAAAGCTCACCATTGGCGGGGCGCCGCCCCGGGGTCTCGCCCGCCGCCCGGCGTAGCGCGCCCTACGCGCGCCGCAACTGCTTCACCGCATGATCCGCCGCGCGCGCGGTCAGCGCCATGAACGTCAGCGACGGGTTGACGCACGCGACCGATGCCATCTGCGCCCCGTCGGTGACGTACAGGTTCGCCGCGTCGTGCGCCTGGCTCCACCCGTTCAGCACGGAGGCACGCGGGTCGGCGCCCATGCGCGCGCCGCCCATCTCGTGGATCGCGTCCCCGGGCACGTGTTCGTCCTCCCACCCGGTGACGTTCGTCAGCCCGGCCTGGCGCAGCATCGCCTCGCCCTGCTCGCGCGCGTCGGCCATCATCTTCAGCTCGTTTTCGCGGAAGGTGACGTCGAAGCGCATCAGCGGAACACCGAAGCGGTCCACCTTGCTCGCGTGCAGCGAGACGCGATTGTCCTTGTACGGCAGGCACTCGCCGAACGCGCCCATGCTGAACTGCCACGGACCGTAGCGGCGCATGGCGTGCTTCATCGACGCACCGAAGCCTTCCGGCTTCACCGGATCGCGCCGCGCGCTGCCCTGGTAGCCGTAGCCGCGGCGGAAGCCGACGCCTTCCTCGTCCTTGCCGATGTTGCGGAAGCGCGGCACGTACACGCCGCCCGGCCGCCGCCCGTACTCGATCAGATCCTCCATGCCGGGGATGTCGCCGCGCACGCCGACGCGGAAGATGTGGTCCATCACGTAGCGGCCCAGCGTGCCGCTGTTGTCGAAGTGGCTGCGGCCGGTGCCCGCCGCACGGCTGTTCATCATGATCTGCACCGACGCCATCGCCGACGCGCAGAGGAAGACAAGGTCCGCCGCGACGACCTGCGCCTGGCCCGTCTTCGCATCGACGTAGCGCACGCCCGTCACCTTCTTCGCGCGCGGGTCGTATTCCAGATTGGTGACGACCGCGTCGGAGACGAGCGTCAGCTTGCCCGTCGCCCGCGCCGCGGGCAGCGTCACCGCCTGCGTCGAGAAATAGGCGCCGAACGAGCAGCCGTTGCTGCACTGGTTGCGGAACTGGCACTTGGTGCGGTTCTGGTCGGGCTTGTCCTCGGTCAGGTTGGATAGCCGCGTATTGATGAGCTTGCGCCCGGGGAATTGCGTCTCCAGCCGCTGCTTCAGCCACGTCTCCGCCGCGTTCATCGGGATCGGCGGCTGGAACTCGCTGTCGGGCAGGTAGGGCAGGTTCTCGCGGCTGCCGGACACACCGATGTACTTTTCGACGTAGCTGTACCAGGGCGCCACGTCGTCGTAGCCGATCGGCCACGCGCCATCCACGCCCTCGCGCTTGTTCGCCTCGAAGTCGCCAGGCGCCCAGCGAAAGCTCCAGCGCCCCCAGATCAGCGACTTGCCGCCCACCGTGGCGGGACGGATCCAGTAGAACTTCTCCCCCTCGTCATAGGCGTAGGGGTTCAGCCGGTCGTCGTTGTAGAAGGATTGATTGCTGGGCGCGACGTAGCCGTGCTTGGAGATGAAATAGTCGCTCTCCTTCAGCGGCTCGGGCATCACGTTGCGCGCGGGAACCTCGAACGCGGGCTTCCCGTCATAGGGATAGCCTTCGCCATGCTCGACCATGCGCCCGCGATCGAGCATCAGGACGCGCAGTCCCTTCTCCGTCAGCTCCTTCGCCGCGAAGCCGCCGCTGACGCCGGAGCCGACGACGATCGCGTCGAACCTGTTCGTTGCTGCCATCATCGTATCCGATCAGAACCGCAGGCCGCGGAGGGTGGTGAAGCTGGTGGTGATGTCCGGCAGGTAGGGCGCCGGCGCCCGATCGTTCTCGACGTAGAAGTGGCGGACGCCGGCGCTGCCCTTCAGCCTGAATAGCCGAGCGAAGTCGGTCTGTCCGGCGCCGACCGCCGCCATGTCGCGGTTCGCGCGCATGTCCTTCACGTGGAAGGCGTAGAGCCGCGCACCCAGCCGATCGATCAGCGCGGGCACGTCCTTGCCCGCGAACGCCGCCCAGTACAGGTCGAGCTCGATGCGGACCAGCGCGGGGTCGGTCTCCTTCAGCAGCCGCTCGAACAGGCTGACGCCCTCCGGCTTCGCCGTGAACTCGAAGTCGTGGTTGTGATAGGCAAAGCCGAGGCCTGCCCGGCGCAGCTCCGCGGCGAAGCGGTTCATGTTCGGCAGCGCCGCGGTCCATCCGGCCAGCGTGCGATGCTCGTCGGTCATGTACGGCAGCACGACCGTGTCCGCGCCCAGCGTCTTCGCCATCTGCACCGACTTGGCGAAATCGTTCAGCAGCGCGTCGTAGCCGATGTGGACCGAGGGCGCGCGCAGACGAAGCCGGTCCATCGTGCGGCGCAGCAGCGCGTGGTCCATCGCGTCATACCCGCCCCCGCCGAACTCGACCTCGCGATAGCCGATGCGCGCCACCTGCTCCAGCGTGCGCACGGGATCCTGCTGGAACAGCTCGCGTACCGTGTAGAGCTGGAGGCCGATCGGCCCCAGCTGCCTCGCCGCCGCCGCGCGCGGGATCAGCGCCAGCGCGCCGGCGCCGGCGAGCAGGATGCGGCGGTCCATCGTCGTGTCGATCATGCGCTATAGACCTTGTTGACCTTGGCATAGGGGAAGGCGCCGTCATACTCGCCCGGCACCGGCAGATATTCGCGCTCCTGCGTCATGCCGATCTCCGACGTGTAATAGCCGGTGACGACGAGCTGCCGGAACGCTTCGAAGAAATCGTCCGCGGTGCCCAGCTGCCGGTTCATCGCCAGCGTCAGCAGCGCGTCCTGCTGCGCCGGGGTCGCGCGTGCGGCGGAGACGCGATGGTCGGCCATGCTGCGCTTCTCGATCGCATCCAGCCCGGCCAGGATCGGCACGCGGTCCGCCGGCAGGGCCCAGTCGGCCAGCAGCTTCTCGATATAGGCGGGCACGCCCGCGGCGATCGCGCCGGGCGTGTCGGTGGTCGGCAGCACCCGTTCCGACAACGCGGCGACGAGCGCGCGCTGCGCCGGCGTGAAGACCGCCACGCTGGGCGGGCCGTCGCTGATGACCGGCACGCCCGCCGCCGCGGCGTTCCCCGCGGCGCGCGCGATCGGCGCATAGAGCGCGGCACCGAACATGGCGGCCACGCCGGCAAGGGCAGTACGGCGGTCGATCGTTCCTCTGACGCTCACTTGGCTTCTCCCGGCAGGTCCTGCGCCACCGCCGCGGCGGGCAGCGGACGGACCCAGATATTGCGATACGACACCGGCGAATCGTGATCCTGCAACTGGATCGGCGCGGCATCGCCGTGCGCCTCGTACGCCGCCACCTTGCGCCATACCGTGGTGCCCAGCATCGCCTGATGGTTCTGCACCAGCACCCCGTTCAGGAAGGCGGTGACATAGGCGGGTCGCAGCAGCTTGCCGTCCGCGCCGAAGCGGGGCCGCTCGAAGATGACATCGTAGCTCTGCCATTGCCCCGGCGCGCGCGCTGCGTTCGCCAGCGGCGGCTTCCAGCCGTAGACCGCGCCGACCGTGCCGTCGGCGTAGGTGGGGTTGCGATAGCCGTCCAGGATCTGCAGCTCGTAGCGCTGCATGAACCAGATCCCGCTGTTGCCGCGGTCCTGCGACGACTTCGTCGGCGGATTGGGCGAACGGAACTCCAGGTGCAGCTGCACGTCGCCAAAGCTCTGCCGGCTGACCAGCGCGCTCTCGCCGCCGCCAGGGGTTCGCGCGGGCACGGTGAAGGCACCGTCCTTCACTGGCCAGGGCGCCCCCTGCGGCTGCCACGCGTCGAGCGAGCGCCCGTCGAACAGCACCACGGCATCCGACGGCGCACCCCCGGTCGCGGCGGCGGGCGTCACCACCACGGGCGCGGGCCGGTCGGCGTCGTGGACGCGCCAGCGCCCGTCGGGCAGCAGCGGCGTGTCCTTGAACCCGGGCCTCTCCTGCGCCGACACCGCCGTGGCGAGACCCGCCGACAGCAGGATCAGCGAACGCGCGATCATCATGCCTCTCCTCCGCTGCGGTCGATGGCGCGATAGGCGGCGACGAGTCGCTCCTCCCCCGCGCGTCCGGCCACCGAATTGCCGTGCTCCATGCCGATCACCCCGTTATAGCGCTTAGCGCGCAACCAGCGGACGATGCTGGCATAGTTGATCTCGCCCGTCCCCGGCTCCTTGCGGCCGGGATTGTCGCCGAACTGGATGTAGCCGATCTCGTCCCAGCAGGTGTCGAGCGTGGGGATCAGGTTCCCCGACTGGATCTGCTCGTGGTACAGGTCCGCCAGCACCTTCACCGCCGCGCTGTTCGCGCCGCGCGCCACGGCATATCCCTGCGCCACCGTCTGCATGTAGACGCCGGGGTGATCGCGGCGGGTGTTCAGCGGCTCCATCACCATCGCGATGCCGTGGGGCGCGACGATGTCGCCTGCGCGGCGCATCACGTCGATGACGCGCGCGGTCTGGATGTCCACCGGCACGCGCGGGTCCATGAAGCCGGTGACGACGGTCATCCGGCGCGCGTCCAGCCGCTTCGCCACCTCGATCGCGCCGCGGATGTCTTTCAGGAACGCCTCGCGCTCCTCACCGTTCGCCGCGCCCAGCAGCGGGCGCGATTCGCGCCAGCGTGGCATGCTGGCGACGAATACGCCCATCGTCATGCCGCGGGACGACAGCGCGTTGGCCATGCGCGTCTGCTCGGCAATCGGGCGCGCCGCCGCCTCGTTGTCCTCCCAGGCGGTGAAGCCTTGGTCGGCGGCATAGGCGATCTGCTCGATCAGCCCGCCGCGACTGGCGAAGCTGCCTTCGTGCGGCGCGTATTTCAGGGAGAAACGCGCCGCATTCGACGTGCCGGCGACCTGCGCACTCGCCGCCAGCGGCGCGGCCGAGGCGGCCGCCAGAACGGTGCGGCGCGTCACGTCCATCGCTTACTTCGCCCCTTCGGCACGCAGATAGGCGATGATCTGCGCGCGCTTCGCCGGGTCGGCCATGCCGATCGGCATCCGCGTGCCCGGCACCTTCTTCATCGGCGCGGCGAGATACTGGTCCAGCGTGGCCGCGTCCCAGGTCAGCTTCGACGCCTTCATCGCCGCCGAATAGTTGAAGCCCGGCACGCTCGCCGCGGGGCGGCCGACCACCTTGTACAGGTTCGGCCCGATGCGGTTCGCGCCGCCCTTCTCCACCGTGTGGCACGCCTTGCACGCGGCGAAGGCGGGCGGGGCGGGCGTCTGCGCCGCGGAAGGTGTGCCGAGCGCGAAAGCGGCGGCGGTGGCGGCGGTCGCGCCGCCGGCGAGCAGGATAAGCTTCATTCGGTCTCTCCGATATCGATCGCGGTCCATTTGTCGTCGGACGCCGTACTGGCGACAACCGCCTCGACGAAGCGCATCGTGCGCAGTCCGTCGACGACGCCGGGATGCGCCGCATCCTCGCCCCGCAACGCGGCGGCGAAGGCGCGGTAGAGCGTCGCGAACGCCTCGATATAGCCCTCCGGATGACCCGCGGGTGTACGCAGGCGCGCGGCCGTCTCCGGCGCGAGGCCCGGCCCACCCGCGCGAAGCACCTCGGACGGCCGGTCGAGCCAGCGCAGCACCAGCGTGTTCGGCTCCATCTGCGACCATTCCAGCCCGCCACGCTCCCCGTGGATGCGCAGCCGCAGGCCGTTCTCCTCCCCGGCCGCCACCTGGCTCGCCGTCAGCGAGCCGCGCGCACCGCCGTCGAAGCGCAGCAGCGCGGCGACATCGTCGTCCAGCCGGCGACCGGGAACGTGCGTCGACAGTTCCGCCGACACCGCCGCGACGCGCAGGCCGGAGACATGCTCCGCCAGCTGAAAGGCATGGGTGCCGATATCGCCCAGGCAGCCGCCCAGACCTGCGCGGGCGGGATCGGTGCGCCACTCCGCCTGCTTGTTGCCTTCGCCGTCGATGGGCGCGCTCAGCCAGCCTTGCAGATATTCCACCTGCACCCGCCGGATCGCGCCAAGGTCGCCGCGCGCCACGCGCAGCCGTGCCTCGTCGATCAGCGGGTACCCGCTGTACGTGAAGGCCAGCGCGAACCGCTTGCCGCTCGCCCTCGCCGCGGCAGCGATGGCCTCCGCCTCCCTCACGTCCATCGCCATCGGCTTCTCGCAAAAGACGTGGAAGCCCGCGCGCAGCGCCGCGATGGCCATCGGCGCGTGGAGATGGTTGGGCGTCACGATCGCGACCGCGTCGATCCGCTCGCCCGCGGGCAGCGCCGCCTCGCCCGCCAGCATCGCGTCGATCGTCGGATAAACGCGCGCGGGGTCGAGGGCGAGCCGCTCACCGGTGCGCGCGTTGCGCCCCGCGTCCGTGCTGAACGCCCCCGCCACCAGCCGCCAGTCGCCGTCCAGCGCCGCGGCCATGCGGTGGACGGCGCCGATGAACGCCCCTTCCCCGCCGCCGACCATGCCGAGCCGCAGCGGCGTCATTCGGACAGCCCCATCAGCTTGCGGATCGAGGCGCGGTCCGCTCCGCTGGCGGCGAAATCGTCGAAGGCATGGTCGGTGACGCGAATCATGTGGTCGCGGATGAACGGCGCGCCTTCCCGCGCGCCGTCATCGGCCCGCTTCAGCGCGCATTCCCATTCCAGCACGGCCCAGCCGTCATAGCCATATTGCGCCAGCTTGCTGAACACCGCGGTGAAGTCGACCTGCCCGTCGCCCGTCGAGCGGAACCGCCCGGCACGATTCACCCAGCTCTCGTAGCCGCCGTACACGCCGGTGCGCCCGGTCGGGTTGAATTCCGCATCCTTCACGTGGAAGCAGGCGATGCGATCGTGATAGCGATCGATGAAGTCGAGATAGTCGAGCTGTTGCAGCACGTAGTGCGACGGATCGAACAGCAGGCGGGCGGCGGGGTGATGATCGACCGCGTCGAGGAAGCGCTCCCACGTGGCGCCGTCGTGCAGGTCCTCGCCCGGGTGCACCTCGAACGCGCAATGCACGCCCTGCTCGGCGAACACATCGAGGATCGGCGTCCAGCGGCGCGCCAGCTCGGCGAACGCCTCCTCCACCAGCCCGGCGGGACGCTGCGGCCAGGGATAGACATAGGGCCAGGCGAGCGCGCCGGAGAAGGTGGCGTGCGCGGTGAGGCCCAGCCGCGCGCTGGCGCGTGCCGCCGCCTTCACCTGCTCCACCGCCCAGGCCTGCCGCCGCGCCGGATCGCCGCGGACCTCGGGCGCGGCAAAGCCGTCGAACAGCGTGTCGTAGGCGGGATGCACCGCCACCAGCTGTCCTTGCAGGTGGGTCGACAATTCGGTCGGCTGGATGCCGAACCTGTCGAGCCGGGCGCGCAGGTCGTCGCAATAATCCTGGCTCTCCGCCGCCAGCGCGACGTCGATCAGCCGCGGATCGCAGGGGATCTGCACCCCGGCATAGCCCAAGCCCGCCGCCCACTCGGCGAGATGGTCGAGCGTGTCGAACGGCGCCGTATCCCCCAGGAACTGCGCCAGGAAGATGCCCGGCCCCTTCATGCCGGTCATGCCATGCGCCCTTTCGTCTCATCCTTGAAGGTCAGCTGGAACAGGATCGCGATCACCAGCGCGGCCGCGGCCGGGTACCACCACATCTGCTGCCAGTCGGCCACCGTCGGCGTCGCCGGCAGCTGCGCGTAGAGCAGCCCGCCGATCTGCGAGCCGAGCAGCATGCCGACGCCGTAGGTGAACAGCGTCAGCATTCCCTGCGCCTGCGCGTTCACGCCCTTCGGCGTGGCGATCGTGCCGGTGTAGATCGCGCCGGCGACGAAGAAGAAGTCGTAGCACACGCCGTGCAGTGCGACGCCCAGGTACACCGCCCACAGCGAATCGCCCCCGTCGCCGATCGCGAACAGCGCGTAGCGCACCGCCCAGGCGGCCATGCCGACCAGCAGCAGCGGCTTCACGCCGAAGCGGCGGTAGAGGAACGGCATCGAGAACATGAACGCCAGCTCGGACATCTGCCCGATCGACATCGTGCCGCCGACGTTCTCGATCCCCACCGTGCCGATGAAGGCGGAGGCGTAGGCATAGTACATCGCCAGCGGGATCGAGATCAGCGTGGCGCAGGCGATGAAGACGAGGAACGAGCGCTGCCGCATCAGCCCGAACGCCTCGACGCACAACACCTCGCGCACCACGCTGCCGCCGCGCGGCGCGTCGGGCGCCACGTCGGGCAGCGTCACGCTGTAGAGGCCGAGCGCCACGGAAACGACCGCGGCCACGCGGAAGATCTGCGGGTCGGCGGACAGGCCCGCCCAGCCGATGATGAGGCCCGACGCGATCCAGCCGATCGTGCCGAACGCGCGCACGAACGGGAAGCGGTCGACCCGCTCGCCGAAGCTCTTCAGCGCGATGGTGTTCGCCAGGCCCACCGTCGGCATGTACAGGATCGAATAAACCAGCAGCAGCAGCACGAACGTGTCGCCGCCCTCCGGCGTCAGCAGCGCGGGCAGATAGAAGAGCAGCGCCCCGCCGACCAGGTGGAGGACGACCATCAGCACCTTGGGGCTGAGATAGCGCACCGCCGCCATGCCGATCAGGAAGGATCCGACGATCGACGCGATCGGCCCCACGGAGAAGGCGTTGGCGATCAGCGAGCCGATGCCGCGCGTCTGCATGACGAGGCCCAGCGTCACCTGCCACGACCCCCAGACGAAGAACATCAGCGCCGCGAGCCGCCCCGTCAGCATCCCCGGCAAGGCGCGCGCATCGCGCGGCAGAGCTCCTTCGGCAACGGCCATCCGATCCCCTCCCCGGCCCCGCGGTATCCGGCGGCCGTGGACACGAGCCTATGATACGATAATTGGCGTGTAAAGGATTACATCGCTGCCCCTCGACACGGCTCGCCGCAACGCACATGGAAGGCGCGGCATGCCGACGATCATCCAGGTTGCCGCACGGGCGGGCGTCTCCACCGCGACGGTCTCGCGCGTGCTGAGCCATCCCGACCGCGTCGCGCAATCCACGCGCGAGCGGGTGTTGGAGGTGGTGGCGGCGCTCGGCTACCGTCCCAACGTCGCCGCCCGATCGCTGCGCACCCTGCGCGCGGCGAAGATCCTGCTGACCGTGCCGGACATCTCCAACCCCTTCTTCGCCAGCGTCATCCGCGGCGCGGAGGAAGCGGCGCGCGACGCGGGCTATGCCGTGGTCGTCGGCGACACCCGCCACGATGCGGAAGTGGAGGACCAGTACGCCGACATGCTGTCGCGGCGCGAGGTGGACGGGCTGATCTTCCTCGGCCACCGCCTGCCGGACAGCCTGTCGCCGCTGCTGGCCGAGCGTGGGACGCTGGCGCCGATCGTCAACGGCTGCGAGTTCAGCGCGGATCTCGCCGTGCCTAGCGTCCATATCGACAATGCGGCGGCGAGCGCGGACGCGATGGCGCACCTGATCGCGCTGGGGCACCGCGACATCGGCATCGTCACCGGCCCGCCGGTCAGCCCGATCAGCCGCGACCGCCTGTCCGGCGCGCTGGCAGCGGCGGAGCGGCACGGCCTGTCCGATCGGCTGCACGTGCGCGACGGCGACTATTCCGCGCGCTGCGCCCATGCGCTGACCGCCGACCTCGTCGCGCGCGGCGTGACCGCGATCTTCTGCTTCAGCGACGAAATGGCGATGGGTGTGGTCAGCGCGTTGGGAGAGGCGGGCGTTCCCTGCCCCGCCGCGGTCTCCGTTGTCGGATTCGACGACCTGCCGCTGGCCCGCTTCTTCCGCCCCGCGCTGACCAGCGTCGCGCAGCCCAAGGGGATGATCGGACGGCGCACGGTGGAGCTGCTGGTCGAGATCCTGCGCGGCGCCGTCCCCCCGGTGCGCCAGGTCACGCTGGCGCACGAGCTGGTCGTGCGCGACAGCACCGCCCCCGCCCCGCGCTGAGCGCCTCGCTACCGCCCCGTCAGCAGCACCGTGGGCACGCGCAGCACGGTGCGCAGGTCGGTCGCGTCCTCGGTCGCGCCCAGCTCCACCGACCAGTTCAGGCTGGTGCGATCCGTCACGCGATAGGTGACGCCGAACAGCAGGCGCCCCACCTGGAGATCGCGCGAGACCGTCGTCATGTGCCCCGGCCAGGCGGGTGTCGGCTCGATCAGCCGCGTCCGCGTCTTCGTGCCGAACGCCCAGGTGTGGGCATAGCCCAGGTTGATCGTCGTGCGCTGGTTGAACGAGATCCCGATACCGGCCGAACCCGACACCGCGTCGGCGGGATCGACATAGTCGATGATGACCGGCGGAATCTGCGTGCTGACCGATTTGCCCAGGTTGAAGGTGTAGCCCAGCGTTCCGAACAGCACGACCGGATCGGACGGCAGGATCGCGGTGATACTGGGCGAGATGCCGAAGAAGCCCGCCCCCGTGGCCGCCTTCGTCGCGCGGCCGAGCGAGTCGCGCGGGATGGCGAAGGGATCGCTGCCGGTGGGGATCACCGCCTGCAGGTTGCCGATCAGGTACGGCACGCCCTCGCGCCCCTGCGTCAGCTGGTAGCGCGCGCTGACTTCGATGTCGCCGATGCCGGTGCCCTTGGTCGAGCTGTCGATCGTCGCGGCATTGTCGTCGGGCGTGCTGCCGGAGATGGGCGCCAGGATCGACGTGTCGGCGCGGTGCACGAACGGCACGCGAATGCCCAGTTCCAGCCGGTCGGTCAGGCCGTAGCGCAGCGCGGCGGAGGCGCTGACCACGTCCTGCCGGCTCTCGTTGATGTCGAAGACGCCGACCAGCACCGCCTCGACCAGCTCGATCCCGCGGAACACCGCGCGGTTGCGGTCGGCGCGGGCGTAGTCGACCTGCACCTCGCCGGTCAGTTGGCCGCGCCGGGTGATGACGCTGCCCCCGCCGTCCAGCACGGCGAGCTCGATCGGCCGGTCCTCGTCGGGCGCGGCCTGGCCGACGCGCTCTAGCGGCGGGGGGAGCGGGGGTTGCAGCGCGGCGCCGGGATCGCCCGGCAGGCTCGGCGCCGCGCCTTGCGCCGCGGCCACGGCGGGCTGGCGCGGCGCGGCAGCGGGCGGCAGCGACGGCAGCGCCTTTGCGCCCTCCACCTGCGTGCGCAGCGCCGCGATCTCGGCCGATTGCCGGTCCAGGCGCAGCCGCTGCGCCTCGATCAGCGCCATCGCGGCGTCCAGCTGCGATTGCAGCGAGGGGCGGCGCACGCGCTGCGCCTCCGCGGCGGGAACGACGATCATCGCCAGCGGCAGCGCCGCGCCGACCAGCCGCGTCACAGCCGTCCCGCCAGCGCTTGCGTCGCGATGTCCTGCACGCGCAGCATCGACGATCCGATCACGTCCGGCCCCGCGCCGGACAGGTCGATCGCGACGCTGGTCTGCGTGTCGATGGTCCGGTCGCTGCCCATGTTGGCGATGGCCGCGCCGAAGGCGCCGCCCGCGACGTGCGTGACGGACAGGTCGGCGCCGGTCAGCTCGACCAGCCGCAGCGCGCCCTGCGTCCGCTCGCTGACCGCGCCGGCGGCGGTCGCCGCGCCGCCGCTCACCTGCTCCAGTCCGGCGGGGATGGCGCCCGCCTGGGGCGCCAGCGACACGCCGGGTGCGGCGACGCCGCCGGAGACCCTGATCCCGCTCTGCCGATCGTAGCTGACCACCGGGATCGTCGCCGCCGGACGCGATGCCCCGGCGGACGCGCCCGCCACCGTCTCGCCCGCGCGCGGGACGTAGGTGGCCAGCGTCGGCGTCCCCTGGTCGGCGCGGAAGACCGTCCGCAGCACCACCGCGCCGTCCACCGCGGTCTGCGTATCGATCGTCATCGCCACGTCGATCCCGCCGGGCAGGCGGAAGCCGCCGCGATGCTCCGCCAGCTCCTCGTCGGCGACCGGCGTCGCGGCGAAGGGACCGAGCGCGAGCGGCAGCAGCAGCAGAAGCGGGTTCACGACAAGTCTCCGAAGAAGGGGGCGGTCAGCGACAGCGCCTGCTGGCTCACCGGATCGTGGAAGCGCCCGCCCACCGGCGCACGCGCGAAGGCGGCCCATTGCCGCTGGCGGTTGAAGTGCGACTTCGCGAGCGCCTGGTCCTCTTCCAGCACAAAGTAGATGCCGTTCCACGCCGCCTCGAACCGCGCGCGCGGCATCGCCTGCACGCCGGTGGACGGATCGCCCAGCAGCACCTCGTCCCGGCTGACGCCCTTCACCACGACGAAGTGGCGGTAGTTCTTCACCGCGATCAGCGCGATTCCCGGCACGCCCGTCTCGGCGATCTTCGCCAGCGACACCTTGTAGCCGTCGGCGGAAAGCCCGCGGCTCGCCAGCCAGCGCTTCATGTCGAGCAGCGAGAAGCCGAGCCGCCGGATCTGCGCCTGGTCGCCCCTCGTCCACATGCCGCGGAATGCCGTCGTCTCGTCGACATCGAGATCGTAATGGTGCCGCAGCAGCGTCGCCAGCGCCGCCGAGCCGCACGAGAAATCGTACTTCTGCCGCACGACCCCGACGTAGCGGCGCTCGATCACCGAGGCGACCGGAAGCCGGAAATCACCTACCGCCGCCCCGCCCGTGACGAAGCGCGACGGCCCGCCGGGGGAGGTCGCGCAGCCCGCCGCGGCGAGCAGTAGCAGGGGACACCCGCGCGCCATCGCCGCACCGTTCAAGGCGCCGGCGCCAGCGAGATGGTGACGTTCATCGCCGCGTTGATCGCGACGTTGTTGCCGGTGTTGACGTTCAGGATCGACAGGCCGGACAGGTTCTGAAACGCCTGTCCGTCGATCCGCGCCTCGCCCGTCGACACGTTGTCGCCGACGCTGTTGCGGCTGACGCCCGCGGTCTGCACCGCGCTCGCCTGCTGCCGCGTATCCTCCCGCCCGGCCACGGTACCGAGCGCCTCTTCCGTCAGCGCCGCGCCGAACGGGGCCTGCTGGGCATGAGCGGTGGCGGGAAAGGCGACGAGGAGGAGGAGGAGGAACCTGCGCATCGGGCATACTCCGGCACGAGAGAAAACGTGGGCCCGCGACGACCGGGGGCAGATCGCCGCGGGCCCGAAAGGTCGGCCGGAGAGGATCAGAGGCCGACGTCGCCGGTGGAGGCCGCGACGGACACGCTCGCGTTCTGCGAGGCGCCGGCGCCGGTGTTCTGGTTCAGTGCCTGCATCCCGGCGAAGTTCTGGAAGGCACTGCCGCCGACGGAGAGCGAATTGTCCGCCGTGGTGCCGCCGTCGCGACCGCTGAAGGTCACGGTCACGCCGGTTACGTAGCTCGACAGCGTGGAACTGGCGACCACCGCGCCATCGCCGAAGACGCCGCCGTTGCGCGCCCCGCCCGTGACGGACGAATTGTCGGTGGAGGAGCGATCCGCATTGTCGTTGTAGCTGTCCGCCACCTGCACCGACCGGTCCGAATTGTCGTTGTTGCTGTCGTTCACGGAACTGTCGTTGCCCGAATCGGCGACGGAGATCGTCGTATCCGTGGAATTGTCGTTGTTGCTGTCGCTGACGGAACTGTCGTTGCCGGAGTCCGCGGTATTGACCGAGCGATCCGAATTGTCGTTGCCGGAGTCGGCGGTGTTCACCGAGCGATCCGAATTGTCGTTGCCGCTGTCCGCGATGTTGGTCGACCGATCGGAATTGTCGTTGCCCGAATCCGCGACCGACGTGGTCGTGGTGGTGGTCGAATTGTCATTGCCGGAATCGGCGACCGACAGGTTCGTCGTGGTGTTCGTCGAGTTGTCGGAATTGTCGTTGCCGCTGTCGGCGATCGACGTGTTCGTCGTTGTCGAGTTGTCGGTGTTGCCGCTGTCGGCGACGTTCGTCGAATTGTCGTTGTAGCTGCCGTTCACCGAACTGTCGTTGCCGGAATCGGCGGTCGACGTGTTCGTCGAGTTGTCGGAACTGTCGTTGCCGCTGTCGGCGACGGACAGGTCCACCGAATTATCGGTGTTGTTGGTCGTCGTCGTCGTCCGGGTGGAATTGTCGTTGCCGCTGTCCGCGGTGGACGTGGTCGTCGAGTTGTCGGAGCTGTCGTTGCCGCTGTCCGCGATCGACGACGTGGTCGAATTGTCCGAACTGTCGTTGCCGCTGTCCGCGACGGCGGTGTTGCCGCTGTCGGCGATCGAGGTGTTGGTCGAATTGTCCGAACTGTCGGTGGTGCGGACCGAATTGTCGGTACTGGCATCGCCGAGCGCCGCGGTTTGGCCGGCGCCGGCGCTGTTCGTGGTGGTGGTGTCCTGCGCCACGGCCGGCACCGCGAACAGCAGCGCTGCGACCGAGCACGACGTGAAGAACTGGCTTTTCATCGAACGGCTTCCTCTCTGTTACGCCTCGCCTCCTTCTGGCCGCGTTGGGCCTGGACGATGCGGCGCCGGGGGCGGCACGTCTCGTTAATCGCTTGTTCACGTTTCGGTATCTGCCCCGATGTGAGGATTATCGACGCCCCCGCATGGGGGTAGTGGCCAGGCTCAGACGAGGGTGGCGGCCATGGCGCCGGCGGCGCCTGCGCCGCGCGTGCGCACCGTGCTCTTCAGCATCAGCCACACCAGCTCGGCCTGCCGGTTGGTGTCGGTCTTGAGGAAGATCTGCTTGAGGTACGACCGCGCGGTCATCTCGCGCACCCGCATCGCCGCGGCGGCGGCGGCCAGGCTGACCCCGTCCGCCAGCAGGCAGGTCAGCCGCGTTTCCACCGGCGACAGGCCATAGAGCTTGCACGCCGGTTCGATCAGCGCGGCGAGATCCTCCTCCGGATCGAAGAGATAGACGATCGCGGCCGGCGCATCCGCGTCGTCGGCAACACCCGCCGCCTGCGCCGCCACCACCGCCGCCATCAGCGGCCGTCGCGCGGTACGGGGCAGCGCCACCACGGGTGCGGCGGCATCGGGAACCTCGGCGCTGATGACGTGCTCCACCGCCGCGTGCAGTTTCAGCGTGTCGGCCAGCGTCGCACCGCCCAGCATGGCGCCGCGCATGCGCAAGCCGTCCCCTTGCGCGATCAGCGCGCGGGCCGCGGCGTTGGCGAAGGTCGGCATCCCGCGCGCGTCGACCAGCACCACGCCGATGTCGGCGCGGTCGATCGCGCGGGTCAGCGCGCGCACCCGCGCCTGCGCCCGGCGGCGCTGCCACCACGCGCGGGCGAACGGTTGCAGCAGCGGCTGGAGCCGGGCGGAGGCGACCCGCGCCTGCGCCCGCGTCGTCTCGCTGAAGCGCCGGAAAACGGTGCGCACCGTGATCGTCCCGCCGCTCGCCGGCACGCTGGTGGTCAGCATCGCCGCGCCCGCCTCGCCCGCCAGCGCGAGCCACTCCGGTCCGGCGCCCGCCTCGCCCAGGCTGGCATCGCGCGCCGCGTCGCAGGCGCCGTCGCTGAACAGCACCACCGCTTCTCCGCGCTCTCCCCGCTGCGTGATGAGGATGCCGTCGGCGGAGAAATCGCGCAGGATCTCCGACATCATGACGGACAGGTGATCGTCGTCGTCCTCGGCGGGGGGGGCGGGTGTTGACGCCATTGCGGACGGGGTCTCGGGCGCGGACGGGATCGGTCGAAACGCCGGCCGCGCGCTGCTGCTCCGCATCATCCCCCCCGTCCAACTTCTCAGGTCAGGCCGGCGAAACCCTTCGGTTATCGATAATGATCCCGCGCCATCGTGAATAAATCCGTCGACGGATGAAGATCAACGGAGCAAATCTACAAAAGCGGCAACATATAACCTGGGTTACGAACTCCGGATCATAGAATACGTCGCAATTGTATATTTCCGCCGCATTGGTCGTTTCCGGCGTCGGGTGGCCGTTGCGGAGCTCGGCTGATCGTAGATCGAGGTCGGGATCGTGCCACTCGACTCGCGATGCCAGAGAACGCCGCGTCGATGCGTCCGGCGGCCATCGTGGTGGGGGGATTTGACCGGCCGATGAAGCCAGCGGCCGTGGCCCGTCTGCTCGACGAAGACGGGGATACCTGCGGCCAAGCCGAGGCCGGCTGCTCCATGCTCCACGCGACTGGCGGCGACCAGCTTACGGTCTTCGACGAGGCAGCGTCATGTTCGGAAGGACGGGAAATGGTGGAGCCGAGGGGGATCGAACCCCTGACCTTCGCAATGCCATTGCTCAAATAACTCGCTCTTTTGTTGATTTTGCACGGTTTTCTGGTGCGATACCAGCAAGAACAGGTTAGGAACATCGCC
>JAESGL010000081.1_pt1 | contig 173287 bp, 146 predicted proteins | sample 9269711 | NCBI WGS metagenome assembly JAESGL01 (sample SAMN14515918, study PRJNA621676) | algae metagenome | isolation source: Kastovskya adunca ATA6-11-RM4 and co-occurring heterotrophs from soil and... | place: Chile: Atacama Desert | collected 2011-06-27 | reverse complement strand
GAGGGCTTTCTGACTCTTTTAGCTGATTTACTTAATGGTCTTCCACTTTCTTTGGGTCCTTTGTCTGCGACTACAACTGTGACTTTCTTCAACTCCGCTTGATTGTAAAAAACCTACACCTGTGAGCGCTCCCCTGCTCCCCCGCTCCCCCGCTCCCCTCTAACGCTGGCATTGGGCGCAGTAGTGCGAGGAACGCCCTGCTAACTTTGTACGCTTAATCGTGGTGCCGCAGACGCGACAAGGTTCTCCGTCACGCCCATACACCCAGGCAACACCACCATAATTGCCGTTAACGCCTAACACGCTCAAAAAGTCGCTGAAGGTTGTTCCACCTGCCTCTATGCTGGCTTGCAAGACTTGGATTATGGCGTTACGGATGCGGGCAAGTTGCTCGGCATTCAACGTCGCACACAGCGTCTCTGGGCGGATACCGCTAAGAAACAAAGCTTCATCGGCATAGATATTTCCTACACCTGCAACGAGGGACTGATCTAGGAGTGCCGTTTTAATCGGACGCCGCCGATTTTGCAGCTTGCTAGTCAGGTACTCAACAGAAAATTCGTCCCCAAAGGGTTCTGTCCCCAATTTCTGGAGTCCGGTAATCACCGTTTCTGGAGCAACGTTGGGGGGAACCCACCACATTTGACCAAAGGTTCGCTGGTCAACAAAGCGCAATTCGTGATTCCCTGCAAAAAATAGCCGCACTCGTGTGTGCTTCTGTAATGGCTTGTCCGTAGTCAACCACAGCAATTGTCCCGTCATGCGGAGGTGGACGCCTAACCAACCAGCAGGGGAGTGGAGTGAGTCGTTTTGAGGAGTAGGTGAGACGTCAGCGCCTTCGTTTTTAGCTGTTGTTGTTTTGCAGAGTTCTGCTAGGAGGTATTTACCACGCCGATGCCATTTAGCGATCGCTACTCCTTGGAGTCCCGCTAAAAAGTCATCCACAGAAACGGGGTGGGCGATGGTGCGAGCTAGCAACACATCTCCACCCCGGACTTGTTGAAGTCGGGTTACTTGATTAAGACCCCGACATACTGTTTCTACTTCCGGCAATTCGGGCACGGCTTAACGTGCTTCCGTCCCCTGGTTGGGGTCGCCGGCTACAGCGTCACTACCTTGTGGTTTGTCTTGTGAGGCTTCGTCTCCAGAAGACGGCTTGGCGTTGCCAGTAGGAGTACCGCTGCCAGTTTGGCGCATACCCGCTTCGAGCTTGGTTTGCTTGCCACCGGAAGGTGCAGGCGTCGATTTCTTACTTTTCTTCGATGGGGCTTCAATTTCTAACACTTCGTCCACGCCGAAGTTATTGGTATTGACGCCAGCGTAGTTAACTCTCTCGAAACGGACAATTACGGGGTACAAGATGCCGCTCTGGTCAACCGTTGCGACGGTGCCGACATCCTGATACCAGTAAGATTCTTTTCTGAGTACACGAACTTTAGAACCACGTTCAACCATAAGAGTTTTTCCCTTGCGTTCTAGCTTTAAAGCGTACTACACCGACTCAGGTACTCTGTTAGACTGATACTTTAATTTTTATTGCGACTCCTGCCAACTCACTTGGACAAATTGGGATGGACGTCCCCAAATATCCGATGCTGTGGTGATTTGGGCGATCGCCAAGTTAAACGGAATTGCTGTTGTCAGGTAACGTTGGGCGAGGCTTCCTACATCCGGCGTCAGTTGCGTTGCCATCGCCGCCGCCAATCCCAAACCCAAAACCTGCTCAATCGGCCCGCGTGGCAGCAGCAGATGGGTTCCCAGTGCTAATCCTGCCGTCAAAAACATGCCCGCCGATAAATTTGTCCCGCAGCGAGGGTGTACAGCCAGATCCCATTCCCCATCCACAAGGCGCTGTAAGGCGATACGAACGGCTCGTCGCAAGTTTAAAGGATCTACCTGTCCGTACAGGTAAAATCCTTGGTCTGTGGATAAGCCTCCCAAGGTGTCATTGTCCATCTGACGAGCAGTGGTGGCAGATTCGGCACCCTCCATTTCACTGAGTACCCAGACTGTGGCGTGTTCCAAAGCATGAACCTGACGCAACATCAGAATTTCTTTCAATCCGGGGAAGTTGAGCTGTCTGAGTAAGTCAGTATCCTGTGTGGGTTGCGGTACGGGAAACGGAAAGTCCCACCAGTTGTTGGTGGGGGCAGCAGCGGCATTAGTCATGGCAGCACTACTCCAAAGGCTGATTGGTTAATTTAAGCTTGTTTCCACTTTAACGCTCCCCTTGCTGGAGTGTTATAAAACTTGGTGAATGGCTGTAGTTGTTGCTCAGGCTTTCTATTATTAACCAAAACATTCTGCTGTAAAGCGTCTGATTATCCATAATTTTTTGGATATATGAGTTGTAAAACCAATGTTGTTATTAACTAGTACTTTGTCAAAGTTAGTAATAATTTTAAGAGTAGACTAGGTTAATTTAAGTTTTCTATTTTACTAGTAAAAGCACTGAAATTCGGCACTCGTCGTATTTGCGACAGCGTATAACTGTATTGGTTTTACTGTAAGGCTATATTATTTATTTAAAAAAATTTGTTGTGTTGTAATACACCATATTAAATGATTAGATGCATCATTATAGATAACTGAATAGTAGAAAAAAATTGCAATTTCAGTTTTCGAATTAGGCAGACAAGAGAAAAAACCAGGAAAATTGCAAAATGGCTCAAGCTTCTGCAAACAGCAAGCCCTATAACTATTTATTACAATTAAAACTTTTGCCTGTGCTGGCTTTCGCCGCTCTTTTTGATGTTCATTCCCTCACTACCACTCGACAAATCAATGCCGCAGTGGTCAACATTAGCGGTCGCCAACGGATGCTTTCCCAACAAACAGCACTACTTAGCCTGCGGATGGTATGTACGCCCTTCAAAAGTGAGCGGGAAGACTTGCACTCCAAGTTGCTCCAATCGATTGACTTGATGGAAGAGTCTCACGATGGCTTAATATACGGGGACCCAAAACTGAACCTACCAGGGCAACCCTCGCTAACCCTCCGGGCAATTTACTTTCAGCCTCCCCTGAATTTAGATCAGCAGATTCGCCGCTACATCGCAGCAGTTCGTGCCTTGTTGCGGGCAGAAAATACTCAGCTAACACAAGATAATCCTCACCTTAGTTATATTCTGACGGCGGCGGCTACTAACTTGCTGGCGGCTTTGGATGCAGCGGTGAGTCAGTATCAAGAGGAGAGCGATCTCGAACAGTTTTCCGTCGATTTTCAACAAGCAGAACTTTATCAGCAAAGTTGTGATGCTGCTGCCATTGCTCAATCGCAAGCCGAGAAACTAGAAAAAGCACTGGACGACTTAAAAAACACGCAAGCACAACTGATTCAGACAGAAAAAATGTCTAGTCTGGGTCAACTGGTTGCTGGAGTGGCTCATGAAATTAATAACCCGATTGGCTTTATTTCTGGAAACCTGATTCACACCGACAAATACACCCAAGATCTGCTTACTCTTATCCGTCTTTACCAGGAACATTACCCCCATCCAGTCCCCGAAATTCGAGCTACGACAGAAGACATTGATTGGGAATTTTTGCAGGAAGATATGTCGAAGATGCTGTCTTCGATGAAGTCAGGGGCTGACCGTATCAGTCAGATTGTTCTATCTCTTCGTAACTTCTCTCGCCTAGATGAAGCAGAAAATAAGTTTGTGAATATTCACGAAGGGATCGACAGCACACTACTGATTTTGCAGCATCGCTTGAAGGGGGGTGCAGACCAGCCGAACATTGAGGTGGTGAAAGAGTATGGCAATCTACCGCTGGTGGAATGCTACTCTGGGCAACTCAATCAGGTTTTTATGCATATTCTCACTAATGCTATTGATGCCCTAGAGGAGGCGGCTAGTTGCGAGAAAGCAACAGACAAAGTTCTCAGGATTAGGATTCGCACTACCTTGATCAATCCACAGCGGGTGCAGATTGCGATCGCCGACAATGGTCTAGAGATGGACGAAGCAGTACACTCAAGGTTATTTGAGCCGTTCTTCACCACCAAGCCTGCTGGTAAAGGCACAGGCTTAGGTCTATCTATCAGTTATCAGATTGTCGTAGAAAAGCATGGCGGCTCGTTGCGGTGTGAGTTATTGCCAGGAGAGGGTGCAGAGTTCCAGATTGAGATTCCCACCCAACAAAGCGATCGCAGTGCAAGCTGAAGCCGTTATTGAGGCGACGATAAGATACTCCATCAGCGCCAAGAGCGATCGCTCTCAACGGCTAAGAGCATCTCTGGCTTTATCTCCTGCCACAAATACCACACTATGATTCTTTCCTTTTTTTTAATATAAAAAAGTCACTAAACGCAACATCTTTTAACACTCTCAGCAATGCCTACCCTAGTATTTGTGAGATTTATAGAAATAGCGGCTGCTTTTAATGATAACAAGCAGTAATTATTGAGATTTCTGTATATTTCTTAACAGTTTCACCGTAAGATCGCGGTTGTCTATTTATGGCAGTCTACCGAAATTGGAAACAGACTAAGTCATAAAAGTGAGTGACTAAGAAAATGTTTCCATCTAGCAATCAAGGTCAGCCAAATCAAGCAACCTCAAAAAATAACCCGCGCCAGAGCCTGACTTCAGCATTTCAGTCCTTATTCCCAAGATACCGTCATCTTCCAGTCTGGTTAACCTTAGGCACAGGTATTAGCTTATCGGTTTTAGCAGCCGCAGTTGTGTGGAATGGGGAAAATAAAGCAGTACAAATCAAATTTCAGGAACAGACTGATACCCTGGCTGCCGCATTGGAAGATAATGTCAACGAAAATTTAGAAATCCTGCTATCAATTCAAGGTCTTTATGCCGCATCCGATCAAGTTAAGCGTCAAGATTTTAAGAATTTTGTGCAACCATTCTTGGCACGAGACCCGGCAATTCAGGCATTTAATTGGATAGAGCGAGTATCGGCTAGCCAACGACAAGCTTACGAGCAATCGGTTCGAGCCGAAGGTTTTCCCGATTTTCAAATTTACGATCGTGATGCTAATAAACAGCCGATCACAGCCGAACAGCGGCAGGAATATTTTCCCGTTGGCTACAGAGAAGGACAACAAGAAGATCGGAAAGTTTTAGGTTTTGATGTTGCCTCTAATCTTCCTAGAAAAGCTGCTTTAGAAAAGTCCCGCGACACCGGTAAGATCGTAGCGTCAGGGCGAATTACTTTAGTAAGTAATAATCAAACAGGGTTACAGGTCTTCCTCCCCGTTTTTCGCCCCAATTCTGCTCAAGATACCTTGCAAGCTCGTCGCAAAAATTCACAAGGTTTTGTTGCCGGAGTTTTTCAGCTAACTCGCGTTATTGAGTCTTCCATTAAGGAATTGAAATTAAACCGCCTCAACTTTTATCTCTACGACAACTCCGCTGCTGACAACGAACGCTTTCTGGTTCGTTATGACTCCGAAACAAAGCAGTTGATTGATTCTCTCAATAGCGAGCCGCCAGAGAAAGTGACAGTCAGCAGGCAATTTTGTCAGGAGCTAGCGGCTTGTACCCGTACCTTTAATATTGCCGACCGTCAATGGATGTTAGTTGTCTCGCCAGACCCTAATTATATTAACTTTGAAACTCATCAAGGCTCATTTTCGATTTTAATAATTGGGTTACTAATGACAGGCAGCTTGGTTGTTTACCTGTTGATGTCTTTAGGACGTACTGTTGAAATTGAACATTTAGTACACAAGCGGACGCTGGAGCTACAAGAACGCTCGACGGAACTTGAAGAAACCTTACAAGATTTACGACAAGCGCAGTTTCAACTAATTCATAAAGAAAAAATGTCGAGCTTGGGGCAATTAGTGACAGGCGTTGCCCATGAAATTAATAATCCTGTTAACTTTATCTACGGTAATTTAGTCCATACCGACGAGTACACCCAAGACCTGCTCAACCTTATCAGTCTTTACCAAAAAGATTACCCCAACCCTAGCCCAGACATTCAGGCACAGGAGCAAGAAATTGATTTAGAGTTTTTGCAGACAGACTTGCCGAAGGTACTCTCGTCGATGAAGTTAGGGGCTGACCGCATCCGTCAAATTGTTCTGTCTCTCCGCAACTTCTCGCGCTTAGACGAAGCCGAAATGAAGCCTGTAAATATCCACGAAGGTATTGATAGCACGCTGCTAATTTTGCAGCATCGCCTGAAAGCTAAAGCCGAGCAGCCAGAAATTGAAGTGGTTAAAGAGTATACAAACATACCACTGGTGGAGTGCGGCTCTGGTCAACTCAATCAGGTTTTTATGAATATCTTGGCTAATGCCATTGATGTGCTGGAAGAGTCGAGTGCTACGAATAAGAGTGAAGGTTTTACCCCTTGTATTCGGATTCGTACCGAAGCTATCGACCATAGCCTCGTGCGGATTGCGATCGCCGATAATGGTTTGGGAATGAGTGAAACTGTAAGGTCGCAGCTATTCGAGCCGTTCTACACAACAAAGCCCGTTGGCAAAGGGACGGGTTTAGGACTATCCATCAGTTATCAGATTGTGGTGGAAAAGCATGGTGGCTCGTTGCAATGCGAATCAGCACCGGGACAGGGAACAGAGTTTATCATTGAAATTCCCCGCCAACAAAGCAGTCGGCAAGCCGCTGAAACGGTGGAACGCTCCCGAAAAACTTCTCAACGCGCGATCGCTCAGAACAACTGAAAGCACCTTGCTCCTATCCCCTATTCTCTGCAAGCAAATAGGCAGTTTCTTCTATTGTCCGCTATCCATTGTCGATTCGATAGCTGCCTCGGCTTGCAGGGCGATCGCTCTCAACTCTAGAAGCGTCTCTGGCTTCACATCCTCCCATAAGTGCCGCTGATGCGCCTCTAGCAAGCGTTCTGCCATATCCCGCAATGCCCAAGGATTTTTTTGTTGCACAAATTCCTGCACCACGGGGTCAAACACATACGCCTCGGCAACGCCTTGATACATATGGTCTGCCACACAATTAGTCGTCGCGTCGTAGGCAAATAAATAATCCACCGTCGCCGCCATTTCAAACGCCCCCTTATAGCCGTGGCGCATCACGCCTTCAATCCACTTGGGATTCACCACACGGGAACGATACACCCTAGCAATTTCCTCACCTAGCTGTCGCACCTTCGGGTTTTGGGGAAGGGAATTATCGCCAAAGTAGGTTTGAGGATTTTTGCCGCTGACTGTCCGCACCGAGGCAGTTAATCCGCCCTGAAATTGGTAATAATCATCGGAATCGAGCAAGTCATGTTCGCGATTATCTTGATTGTGTAGAACAACTTGCATTGCACCGAGGCGTTGTTCAAAAGCTTCTGGGGCGGCAGTACCTTGACCAGAACCCGTATAGGCGTAACTACTCCAGTTAATATAGGCACGAGCTAAATCTGCGTCGTCTGTCCAGTTTTGCGCTTCGATTAAGCCTTGCAACCCCGCACCGTAAGCCCCTGGTTTGGAGCCAAAAATCCGATAACGCGATCGCTTTAGCGCTTCTTCTTGACTTAACCCGGCTGATTCCCAAACATTAGTTTCTTGCTGGGCGTGGGCGGCGAGGGGGTTTTGTTCTGGGGGTTCTGGTAACGCCGCCACCGCTGTCACGGCTTGGTCAAACAAATCGATCAAATTGGGAAAAGCATCCCGGAAAAAGCCCGAAATCCGCAACGTCACATCCACACGCGGTCGTCCCAACACCGTTGTCGGCAAGATTTCAAAATCCACCACCCGCCGCGACGAGCCATCCCACACAGGCTGCACACCCAGCAATGCCAGTGCTTCTGCGATATCATCGCCCCCAGTTCGCATCGTCGAGGTTCCCCACACTGACAAGGCTAGGGTTTGGGGATATTCCCCATTTTCCTGGGTATAGCGCTCAATTAAGACTTCTGCGGCTTTGCGTCCTACATCCCACGCCGTTTCTGTTGGGATAGCGCGGATATCCACCGAGTAGAAGTTGCGACCTGTGGGTAACACCTCCGGGCGTCCTCTCGTGGGTGCGCCAGAAGGGCCACTAGGCACATATCGCCCTGCTAAACCGCGTAAAAGTTGGGTAATTTCTTGGGAGGTTTGTTGCAGTGCTGGGAGAAGGCGATCGCGTATCCACTCTAGTTCTTTTTGAGTCCTGAGTCCTGAGTGCTGAGTCCTGAGTGAAGGTGATGCTGGCGCATTAGTGGCGGAGTCAAATTCCTTCCCGAAGAGAAGAGAGGGGTTGGCTGGTGGATTAATTAGCTGTTCGACTAACTCAGCGGCATAGTGTTCAAGTTGCTCAATTACATCACCAACCGTGTTTAAGCTGTTGCTGAACTTTGGATGCTCAAAAGATTGAACCGGATCGGCAGTTAGGGGGTCAAAATCCAGCTCCCAATCTTGAGCGATCGCGCGAGTCAAACCGATGCGATTATGACCGGGATGACGCGCGATCGCCACAATCAAATCTCGTAACTGATGCCCTTGAGGACATTGCCCAAAAATATGCAACCCGTCGCGGATCTGGGCTTCCCTTAACTCACATAGATAACGATCAGCATCAGTAATCAGCCCACTGTCCTGATTGTCAAGTTGTGCGCCTGTAATGAGTCCCAAATCTTGATGAAGATTTTCTTGGTGGATCAGTTGAGTAATGCGATCGCTAATCGCTGGTAATCGCGTCGGATCTAAACTTTGTGCCTCGTAATACTCATCAATTAACCCTTCTAACTGTTGCAACGAGCCATACAGTTCCGCCCGTGTCATTGGCGGCGTCAGGTGGTCGATGATCACCGCTTGAGCGCGTCGCTTCGCCTGCGCCCCCTCACCCGGATCGTTGACAATAAACGGATACAAATGCGGCATCGCCCCTAGCGCTACCTCCGGATAGCACCTCTTTGACAGCGCCAGACTCTTACCCGGCAACCATTCCAAATTCCCATGCTTCCCCACATGCACCACCGCATCTGCCCCAAAGTGCTGCCGCAGCCAGTAATAAAACGCTAAATAAGCATGAGTCGGCTCCAAATCCGGCGCATGATAATTCAAACTAGGGTCAACATCATACCCTCGTGCTGGCTGAATCCCCACAAACACATTCCCCAGCCAAACCCCAGCAATAGCAAACTCATCCACCTCCTTCCCTCTCTTCTTCTCCTCAGTGCCCTCTGCGTCTCTGTGGTTCGTTTCAACCCCACCCCAGCGATCGCTAATTCCCTGCTGCACCTCCAACGGTAACGTCGCGAAATACCGCCCATACTCCCCCAACGACAAACTTTGCCGTACCGGACGCAACTCCCGCCCTTCCGGATCATTCGTCACACCAGCCGTTAGCCACCTAATCAACTCATCTCCCGTTTCCGGAATCCTCCCAACTTGATACCCCTCCAACTGCAACGCCTTGAGAATTTCCACACAACTTGCCGGAGTATCCAACCCCACACCATTTGCCAGCCGCCCGTCGCGAGTCGGGTAATTTGCCAAAATCAGAGCGACACATCGTTCAGCAACAGGCTTCCGGCGCAGATGCACCCAATTAGCGGCTAAATCAGCCACAAAATTAATGCGATCGCCTACAGGTTCGTAAACCACCACCTCTGTTTCCATCAGCGGATTGTGACTTTGCACCGACTTGAACGAAACCGCACGGCTGATAATGCGCCCATCCACTTCCGGTAATGCCACATTCATCGCCGTATCCCGTGGCGTTAGCCCTTGTACCCCAGACTCCCACTGTTCTCTCGTGTTGCTGCTCAAAATTACCTGCAACACAGGTACATCCAGTTGCTGCCAGAAGTCACTTCTGAGTGCTGAGTGCTGAGTCCTGAGTGCTGAGTGCTGAGTGCTGAGTTCTGAGTTTTGAGTCCTGAGTCCTGAGTGCTGAGTTTTGAGTTTTGAGTCTTGAGTTCTGAGTCCTGAGTTCTGAGTCTTGAGTTCTGAGTCCTGAGTTCTGAGTCCTGAGGGAGGTAGTGGAGTCTGTGAGTCCTGAGTTCTGAGGGAGGTAGTGGAATCGAGTTTGGCAAGGGAAAAGCTTGTTGTATTCAGGAGTAGATCAATTCCTTCTCCCGCTTTTGGCTGAAAATAGCTCAACACATCTTCCTGCACATCCGGATGCAAGAGTGAAGAGACAAACACCGGAACCACTTCCAACCCTCGTTCGGCTAATGCTTGGCACAAAGCATCAATAACTGCTGTATTTCCCGCCAAGTAATGAGCGCGATAAAACAGAATGCCGACTTTAGGGGATTGGCGAAGAGAGTCCTGAGTCCTGAGTCCTGAGTCCTGAGTCCTGAGTCCTGAGTCCTGAATCCTGAGTCCTGAGTCCGAGTCGGTAAGTCCTGAGTTTGTTGCTCCCCTGCTCCCTTGCTCCCCCGCTCCCCCGCTCCCCCGCTCCCCCGCTTCCCCGCTCCCCTGCTCCCCTGCTCCCCCGCTCCCCTGCTCCCGTTCGGCTGAGCGTTCGACTGAGCGCTCACGCCGAAGTCTCACGTTGAAGCCTGCTCCCTCGCTCCCCTGCTCCCCTGCTCCCCCGCTCCCCCGCTCCCCTGCTCCCCTGCTCCACGAATACACCCCAACACGAGGAACAGATTGAGGAGCGGCTGGATTATAGGTATGTCCTAAACAGGTATCAGCGACAAACTTGAGAGCATTAACAAAATTTTCAACGCCACCTTCGAGCAAATAGCGCCATAACTGATTAGCTGTTTGTAGAGAGACTGTAGAGTGGCTAATTAAATCTGGATCGGGACGATCATCACCCGGTAGGACGATTAATGCTGCACCTGTACGTTGTACAGTTTCTTGAAGTACTTCTAATCCGTAAGACCAATAAGCGCGTCCGCCGAGCAACCTGAGAATAATCACCTCGGCGGATGCCAATACATCTTCTGCATAAGTATCAATACTTAGTTGCTGTTGTAGTTGTAAGAAGTTAGCAACGCGTAGGGCGGGAAAGCCAGTAGGTAATTGTGAAACTGATCTAGCCAGAGTTTGAATATCCGTATCTGCCGCTGTCAGAAAGACAATCGGTGCGGGAGTTTGTTCAACAAAAATGACGCCTTCTGATTGTGGGTTCCACCCTCCTGGTGTTGCGCTAATTCGATGCATGATTTTTTCTTGCCAGTATGGGTAGACTGATAATTTACACTAATTTTAAAAAGTAATTTTTTTACCTCTAGGCGTAGGGGATGTCAGACAGGAGTTACTCCTGCAATCCCTGTCTGATGCCTGAATCCCACGGATTCAATCCGTGGGAGTGGCTCAAAAACGTTTTTAGCTCTTATCAATAGGCGACAAGAAGAAATGTCTAGCTTCCCAGTTGCAATTGCCAGCCATACTTTGCCCCAGGTAGCTTTTGAGCAACTACGGGCTTTTTGGCAAGAAATGGCTCGAAATGTTGGGGAAGAAGCCGTGGCGATCACTGAAGATAATCTTGTTGCTTTGAGGACGCCTCGCCAGCCTTGGCAAGAGTGCTTTAATTTGTTGCGATCGCCAAAATTCAGTGCGTTACTTTGGGCAATACCCGCAGAGACGCCTTTAATCTATAAGGTGGGATTGACCTTCGATCCCAACGCGATCGCTCACTTTCTCTCAGAACTGCCAACAGAACTACAGCAGTTGGTTACAAACCCCATCGCCAACGATCCGGTCATTCAGAGTGAGTTTACCCTATCCCTAATTAGCCTTCTCTCCTCCAATAGCCGCCACTTAGCAGACGATTCTCCCTACTCCCACGCCGCTGTCTGCCAACCTTTAGTAGAAGAAGCACTCTTGCAACAAATCGAACAAGAGCGGCTGATTAATCAAGTCACCGCCCAGATGCGTCAGAGTCTAGAGTTACCTGTCATCCTAGAAACTGCCGTTGAGCAGGTGCGGCACTTTCTTCAGGTAGATCGATTGCTGATTTATCAATTTAATTGCCATCCCCAAGCTCCCCCCCGCCAGCTAGATCCACCAACCTTTTCTCAGATTTCTTACATTTCCCCCGTCAGCTCTGAACTCGGCTGGGGTTGCGTCACCTACGAAGCTACAGCCTCAGAGGAGATTCCCTCCGTACTGCATTTTACTGAGGCAGATAATTGCTTTAGCCACGTCCCTCGCTATAGCCAAAAATATCGCCAGGGAGCAGCATTTGCCATTGATGATGTCCAAGTTGCCTACTCTACAGAATCTTGCTTGCTGGAAATATTGCAGCAAAATCAAGTACGAGCCAAGTTAGTCGCTCCGATTATTGTCCAAGAAAAGCTCTGGGGATTGCTGATTGCCCATCAGTGTTTTACACCCCGCCGTTGGCAAGATAGCGAGAAAATATTTTTCGAGCAGATTGCTGGAAATCTTGCTGTGGCGATTTGGCAAGCCCAACTCTATGCCCAAATGCAACAACAAAATCACACCTTAGAGCAGCGAGTGATTGAGCGTACTCAAGAACTCCGCGATGCCCTGCAAGCTGCCCAAGCCGCGAGTCGAGCCAAAAGCGAGTTTCTCGCCGCCATGAGTCATGAGTTGCGTACGCCCTTGACTTGTGTGATTGGCATGTCGGCAACATTGTTGCGCTGGTCTTACGGACAAGAGGCTCCTCAGGCGTTATCCATCCAAAAACAGCGGAGTTACCTGGAAACGATTCAAGAAAGCGGAGAACATCTACTGGAGCTAATTAACGACATTCTCGACTTATCCCAAGTCGAGGCAGGGAAGGCAATTTTAAATATTAGCGAATTTTCCTTGACAAAAATGGCTTACCAGACATTAAGAACGTTACAGGAAAAAGCCGTTCTTCAAGAGGTGAATCTGAAGCTAGATTTTCAAGTCAAGCCCCATGGCGATCGCTTCTGTGCCGATCAACGGCGAGTTAAACAAATTCTCTTCAACCTCTTAGGAAATGCGATTAAATTTACTCCCTCCGGAGGTCAGGTAATCCTCCGGATCTGGCGAGAAGACGATCAAGTAGTTTTTCAAGTTGAAGATACTGGCATTGGCATTCCCGAACATCAGATTTCCTTACTGTTTCAGAAATTTCAACAACTAGAAACTCCCTATCAACGCAATTACAACGGCATAGGTTTAGGCTTGGCATTGACGAAGCAATGGGTCGAACTCCATGGGGGCAGAATCGAGGTGGAATCGACAGTCGAGCAGGGGTCTTCCTTTACCGTTTTGTTACCCAACTAAGGTTTGTAGTGAGGGCTTCAGCCCTGTTTTGTGAGTTAAAGCCTTTACTACGAAGCCGTTTAAAGAATTTATAGGGCTTTATTATAGTTCGAGCAATTCTCGCCTACTTATTTTATGTCAACGAATTCTCTCAATCTCCAGCAAAGATTACATCAAGGGCTAATTGTGTCTTGTCAAGCCCCGGTAGATTCTCCCCTGCACGATCCCGTTGTGATTGCAGCGATGGCAAAAGCGGCAATCAATCAAGGCGCGATCGCGGTGAGGATTGATACGCCCGCCCATGTTCAAGAAGTGCGTTTGGTATTGGGGAGCGAAGCCCTGATCATTGGGCTGTGGAAGCAACAACTAGCGGGATGCGAGGTTTACATTACGCCGCAATTTCATCACGCCGAAGCGATCGCCTCAGCCGGGGCTGACATTATTGCCATTGATGCCACTTTCCGAGAACGCCCCCAAGGAGAAACTCTAGAAAGCTTGATTGCCAGAATTCACAAAGATTTAAGCAAGCTGGTTATGGCAGATGTCGATACTGTGGAAGCGGGAATTGCCGCCGCCAAGGCGGGAGCTGATGTGGTAGGAACGACCCTCTACGGTTACACCCGCCAAACCGAACACCTTTCCCCTCCCGGCTTTGAACTCCTGATGCCGTTGAGCCAGCAGCTAGATGTGCCTCTAATTTGCGAAGGGGGTATTGCTTCGCCGCAAATGGCTCAAGATGCCTTGAAACAAGGTGCTGATGCCGTTGTTGTGGGGACGGCAATTACAGGGATTGATTTGCAGGTGAAAGCTTACCGAAATGCGATCGCGCTTTGACTCGCTAACCTAAGCTGAATCAGAATCTAAAGAAACCTGGTCAGTATTGGGCAACTCTAAGCAGTAACCTGCCCCGTAAACCGTCTTGATGTAGCGAGGATGACGGGGATCGGGTTCTAGCTTAGTTCTCAAATGCCGAATGTGGACGCGGATGGTTTCGATGTCGTCATCCGGGTCATAACCCCAGACTTCTTTGAGGATTTCGCTGGGAGAAACCGTCTGACCGTGGCGCTGGAGCAAGCAGTGCAGCAGTTCAAACTCTAAATGCGTCAGCTTAACCGTTCTATTAAACCAGATCGCTTCAAAGCGTTCGGGGACAAGGGTCAACGACCCGTAATTGAGGATTTCTGAATGTTTAGCGGCTTGGGGGATGCGGTCTGTGCGACGCAGCAAGGCTCTAACCCGTGCCAGCATCTCTTCTAGTTCAAAGGGCTTAGTCAGGTAATCATCAGCACCTGCATTAAAACCTTCTACTTTGTCTTGGGTTTGACTGAGTGCCGTTAACATTAAAACTGGGATATCAGAAGTGCGCTCGTCCCGGCGCAATCGCTGACAGACGGTGAAACCGTCTACTTTCGGCAGCATCAGGTCGAGCATAATCAAGTCCGGCTGTATTTGCAGGGCAAGCGCCTGACCGATGATGCCGTCCGGTGCTTGATTGACGTCGTATCCAGCCATCTCTAGATTGATGGATACTAATTCTGCAATTGCAGGGTCGTCGTCGATGACAAGTATTCGCGGCATCTCTTAAGAAGTTTCGTTACAGGATTTGTTAACGTTCAATAAGAACTGTTAGCTGAAAATCATAATACTTTACCGATTATACGCGCTGAATCTAAATTCTTTTGGAAGAAACGTTTGGTTTTTCCAATCGGTTATAGCTTTGGGAGTGAGGGATTATGCCTGTCTACCTGACGACGCTCCTATGACCCTAGTTTTTTAAAGATTGATTCAACTGGGTTAAAGCAGGTTTTGAAGGGTGCAAAACAGTCTAGCCGCAAAGTGCTTGGCTAAAGACTGTCCCAACTTAATTGTCATCGTCTGAGGATTTCTCTTCTTCTTGATCTCTGCTTTCTTGTTCTTGGGCTTTTTGCTCTGACCGTGCTGCTTCTAGCTGGCTTTGGGCGCGGTTTCGGGCGTCTATGGCTTCTCGATAATCTTGTTTATAGCGCAGGGCTTGATCGTAAGCGGCAACGGCGTCTTTGTAGCGTTCTACGTTAAATAAGGCATTGCCGCGACTGTACCAGGCTTCGTGGTGGCTGGGCTGAAGTGCAACAGCTTGGCGGTAGGAAGCGATCGCGTCGTTATAGCGTTGCTGGTTATACAGGGCATTACCTCGGTTGTACCAGGCTTGGGCGTTCTTGGGCTGAAATTGCAGTGCTTTGTCGTAGGAGGCGATCGCCTCGCGGTAGCGCTTTAATTGATGGTGCGCCCAGCCGCGACCATACCAGGCTTCGTAATCGTTGGGTTTAAATTTCAGGGTTTGGTCATAAGCGGCGATCGCTCGATCATAGCGTTGCAAGTTACTGAGGGCACTACCCAGGCTATACCAGGCTTTGTAGAAGTTAGGCTGAAATTGCACCGCTTTCTGGTACGAGTCCACGGCATCTTGATTACGCTGTAAGTTAATCAGAGCATTTCCCCGTTGATACCAGGATGGGGCAGAATCAGGCTTAAACTCTACCGCTTTGTCGTAGGAGGAAACGGCTTCTTCGTAGCGTTGCAAATTATGCAATGCCCAACCCCGCCGATTCCAGGCAAGAGAAGCGTTAGGCTCAATAGAGAGTGCTTTATCAAAAGAGGCGATCGCTTCTGAATATTGCTGCAATTTAATCTGCACATTGCCCCGGTTAATCCAAGCATCAAAATAATCGGGTTGAATTTCCAACGCCGCATCAAAAGACGCGATCGCCCCCTCGTACCGCTGCAAGTTATCCAGTACCTGACCCCGGCTCGTCCAAGCTTCTAGATCATCAGGGCGAAGTTGAATTGCCCGGTCATAGGCATTTAGCGCCTCTTCATATCGCTGCAATCCTAAGAAAGTATCGCCTTGACCCTGCCACGCCTCAGCATAATCCGGTCTAATTTCCACGGCTCGATTGTAGGCATCCAGCGCATCTTCGTAATGTTTCAATGCCAAAAACGTCTCCCCCCGGTTATACAAATCCGTGGCATTGGCAGACCGAATCCAGTTGACTGTGGCAACGCTTGCCGCAATACCGATGCCAATGACGCTAATCGCGAGTACAGCTTTGTACAGGATCGGTCGAGATTTGGGTTTAGCAACGACAAGCTTTGGAGGAGACGCAACAGGTAAGGCAACTGTGGCACTCGTGGTTGTGGATAAGTCTTTTAGGGCTTGCAATGCCTCGGTTGCTGATTGGTAGCGCTGTCGGAAGTCGTAGCGCACCATCTTGTCGAGGACGTTTGCCAATTCTGGGCTGATGCTCGCTTGGTTGCGCCAGCTAATTTCTCCGGTATCCGGGTCAGTAGGGAGTTGGGTGGGAAGACAACCTGTAAGGGCTTGAATGCCGAGTATCCCCACGGCATAAATATCGCTACTTAAGCGGGGATTGCCATTTGCTTGTTCGCTAGGTCGATAGCCCGGAGTCCCAATGGCAATGGTGAGGCTGCTGTTTCCGCCATTAATCACCTGCGTGCTAATTTGTTTAACTGCCCCGAAGTCGATTAAAACTAGTTTCCCGTCTTTTTTTCGCCGGATTAAGTTGCGGGGATTAATATCACGATGGATGACATTTTGCTGATGGACAAACTCTAAAATTTCTAGGACGTCTTGCAAAAGGGCGATCGCTTCTGCTTCCTCTAAACGCGTTGAAGGAGTGAATTCCTGGCTGAGGTCACCCCCTTCGATCAACTCCTGCACCAGATAAAACTCTTTATTCTCCTCAAAATACGCAAAAAGCTGGGGAATTTGCCCGTGTTTTCCCAACTGATGCAGCATTTTGGCTTCGGTATCAAATAGTCGTCTCGCTGTTTGCAAGGTGATCGGGTCTGTTGCTTGCGGCTTGAGTTGCTTGACAACGCATTGGTTATCACCGGGTAAGTGCTGGTCTTCTGCCACAAAGGTCATCCCAAATCCCCCAGCCCCCAGCAAGCTGACAATTTGGTAACGCCCACCTAGTTTTTGTCCTATACCTATACCCAAATTCATGAATTTGTTATAACTGGCTTTGACGAATGGACACTGACAGCGAACAAAGACAAAATTTTATCTGTAAGCACAAGTCATTAATTAATACTATAACGATAACTAATACTGATTCATGGGGTATTCCACCGGGGTGTTGCCAACTCCCAAAGGTGGTAAACTCCTATAAAAACTAAGCTTAAGAGCTGTTTTTGTTTTCGCTCACCCTGGGGCTAGTCTTCTAGTTTTAGTATAAGTAAAACTAATTTTATATGAAATTAATTATCTCATTCCTAATCCTGTATAACCTCTACAGCTTTTTCCCGTAGTATCAAAAGTGAAGCCACAAGATGAAGCAAAACTTCACATAAGCGAAGTCAAGCCTAGAGTGAGCTTCAGGAAAGCTATTACTGCGGCTTCCCGTTTTTAATTAATAGAGAGGACTAACATGCCAAGTTACAAAGTTACGCTTATAAGCGAGGCTGAAGGGCTGAATACTACGATTGAAGTTCCAGACGACGAGTACATTCTTGACGCGGCTGAAGAGCAAGGGATCGACCTGCCTTACTCCTGCCGTGCTGGCGCTTGCTCCACCTGTGCTGGCAAGCTCCAAAGTGGTGAAATCGATCAGTCTGACCAGTCTTTCTTGGATGACGATCAAATCGAAGCGGGTTACGTCCTGACTTGTGTTGCATATCCTAAGTCTGACTGCACCATCCTCACCCACCAAGAAGAAGAGCTGTACTAAAAAACTTAATAACCTGGACAGTGGAAGACAAAGTTTCTGTGTAAATGCGACGATGCTGTATTTGTCTTAACCTACCGGGTTAACTTAGCGTCTGAGTACAAGTAAAAAACTAAGTGGCGCTATAACAAAATTTCAGCAGGGGCACATCTAAGCTACCCCTGCTTTTTAATTGAGAAATTCGACTCTGAAAATTGACCTTGTTGTAGGGTGCGATTCACCCTTCTTAAGTTGGTGTCTCTCAAGACAATGGGGCTAAAGTGCCCCAGTCAATAGAGTTAGCAATTTTCAGAACAATTTTACCGTTTCCTTTTCAGGTTCAAAACCATCAGCTTCAAAGATTACTATTAGAGCTGATTAACACCTCACCTTTAATCATTCGTTGCGCTGCATCGAGCAGTACTTCTTCCAAATAAGGTTTGGTAAAGTAACCACTGGCTCCTAGTTGCGCTGCCATCTGCCGATGTCGGTCAGCACCACGAGAAGTCAGCATGGCAATGGGTAAGTCCTTGAGGTTTTCATCTTTTTGCAGGCGAGAGAGTAACTCCAAACCATCCATTCTGGGCATTTCGATGTCACAAAAAACAATGTCGCAAGGCAGCCCAGAGCGCAGCTTCTCCCACGCTTCTTGACCATCGCGAGCTTGTTCGACCCGATAGCCCGACTTGTTAAAGGTCAAGGAGAGAAGTTCGCGCACTGTAATTGAATCATCCACAATCAGCACCATCGGTTCTGACTTGGCAGCGAGGGCTTCCTGGGGTGGGGTAGTAGCTTGATCCCACAGCGTACCGCCACTGTCACGGCGGATGCGACCCACGGAGAGGTCAATCAGTTCTAGCACGTCAACAATAGGCATAATCTGCCCATCGCCCAGCACAGTGGCTCCAGCAACGCCTACGGGCTTCGGTGGTGGGCCTTCTAGCTGCTTAATCACGATTTCTTGTTCGCCCAGGACTTGATCAACCTGGATGGCTAGATAGGTTCCTACTGAACGCAACACGACGATGGCAATCATGTCATCTTCCCGTTGACCCCCGTAAACCGTACTGCGGTTGATCTGGCGATTGTATTTCAGCAGGTCGGACAGTGGTTGGAAGGGCAGGACAGTGTCACGCCATTGAACAAAGGTTTTTCCTTCAGCGTCGGTTTGAATGCGAGCGCTCGGCACGTCAAACATATCCTCGACCCCATCCATCGGGAAAGCGATCCGGGCTTTGTCGCTCAAAGCGAGGAGGGCTTTACAAATACTCAGAACCAGCGGTAAGCGAACAGTAAAGGTGGTGCCTTTACCCAAGGTGGAATCGATGCTGATGTTGCCTCGAATTTCGCTGAGGCTAGTCCTGACCACATCCATACCGACTCCCCGCCCGGAAAAGTCATCTACTTGATCTTTGGTACTAAAACCGGGGTGGAAAAGAAAGTCGTACAAGTCGAGGTTAGAAAGGTTTTTAGCCGCTTGTTTGGAAATTAATCCTTTTTCAATCGCTTTGGCGCGTACCCGTTCAGGATCAATGCCTGCACCGTCATCAGAGACAGAAATAACGGTTTGGTTGCCCTGATGGAAGGCGCGGAGGGTGATGCGACCACAAGCGGGTTTGCCTTTGTCTCGACGGACATCTGGCGTCTCGATTCCGTGAGTAATCGCATTGTTGACTAAGTGAGTCAGTGGATCGTAGAGATGCTCTAGGAGTGTTTTATCGATTAAGGTTTCTCGACCTTCGACCTGTAGTTGTGCCTGTTTGTGCAACTTGGCAGAAATATCTCGCACCGCCCGGGGTAAGCGGTCAGCGGCTTGGGCAAAGGGGGTCATTCGACCACGGGTCAAACCTTCTTGTAACTGCGTGGTAATCTGCCGCAGAACGCGAGTTACTTGGTCGGTTTCATCCACCAAAAATTCGATATCAGCCGCACTTTCTCGCACTCGGACAATCAACTCAATGGTTTCTTGAGAGATCAAGTGGAAGTTTGTGAAGCGATCCATCTCTAGGGGGTCGTACTCTATCCCCGTCGCGTGCATCTTGGGGATATTGCGGTCTGCTTGGAAGGTAGTCCGTGCTTGACGACTGGCAAGGAGAGAACTTTCCAAGAGCGATCGCTCGTACAAATCCTGCATCCTTGCTCCCACATCGCTCAATTGCTGCACTTGATGCAACAAATTATCGAGAAACTGTCGCAGGCGTTCTTGGTCTTGCTCCAAACTGTTGCGGTTAACCACCAGTTCTCCCACCAAGTTGCTGAGGCTATCGAGGTGTTTTACAGGTACCTTGGTGGTTTGCTCAAATACGCGGACGCGAGGGCGGGAAGCCGGACGCAGTGAGGAACGTTCTTGTACTGTTGAGCTGGGCGGCCCTCCCATCATCTGATCGGTCTGCTCTAACAGCGACTCTAAGTCATCAAACTCTTTGTCAATCAGGTCTACTGCTTCGAGAGTATTCTCCTCCAGGTTTTGAGCGGGTGTTGCCGTCGGTATTAAGTCTTCACCCAGCATCGCTTCGAGTTCATCAAACTCACCCGAAGTCACGATTTCAGGGCTTGCCGTCGCGCCGTCTGCCAGCATGGCATCCAACTCATCTAATTCACTGGAGTTATCCAACTCAGCACTTAATGCTGGTTCCGCTTCTGGGATATCGAGAGAGAATTCCTCGTCAAAGGCAAAATCTTCGTTTCCAACTTCCAAAAAGTCGTTGAGAGACTCCCAGTCGTTGGCTGAGTCGCTAGTCTCCCCAAAGGCAGCCGATTCTAACTCTGGTGCGTCTTCTTCTAGGTCTAAGTCTTCTAAGGAAGCTAGTTCTGCTTCTGGAATATCGAGAGAGAATTCCTCGTCAAAGGCAAAATCTTCGTTTTCGACTTCCAAAAAGTCGTTGAGAGACTCCCAGTCGTTGGCTGAGTCGCTAGTCTCCCCAAAGGCAGCCGCTTCTAACTCGTCGTCGGGTGCGTCTTCTTCTAGGTCTAAGCCCTCTAAGGAAGCTAGTTCCGCTTCTGGGATATCGAGAGAGAATTCCTCGTCAAAGGCAGAGTCTTCGTTTTCGACTTCCAAAAAGTCGTTGAGAGACTCCCAGTCGTTGGCTGAGTCGCTAGTCTCCCCAAAGGCAGCCGCTTCTAACTCGTCGTCGGGTGCGTCTTCTTCTAGGTCTAAGCCCTCTAAGGAAGCTAGTTCCGCTTCTGGGATATCGAGAGAGAATTCCTCGTCAAAGGCAGAGTCTTCGTTTTCGACTTCCAAAAAGTCGTTGAGAGACTCCCAGTCGTTGGCTGAGTCGCTAGTCTCCCCAAAGGCAGGCGGTTCTAACTCGTCGTCGGGTGCGTCTTCTTCTAGGTTTAAGCCTTCTAAGGAAATAGAATCGTCATCTCCTTGGCTCTCTATCTCATCCTCTAACAGCACTTCGTTGAGACTATCGAAGTCTGCCGCTGTTTCCTCTGGCGTCGCCGTGGTTTCTAAGTACTGTAGTGCTGCAACCTCTGCGTTTTGATCGAAGCCCCACTCTTCATCCAATGCCTCTTCTTGCGCTTCTACAGCCTCATCCCAGTCTAAGACACGAGTGTCGCTTAGGTCGCTTGACCACAGGGCATCTAAGTCTTCCGTTGTCTCAAGTTCCGGGGCAGAGAGTTCGTCTGACGGCAGTTCTAGAGCAGTTTCGTCATCCGTGAGGGACATCAACTCTGAAAGGTCATCTACCTCGTCACTGCCAAAGTCAAGGGATAAATCTGCCTCGTCTTCGCTATCTCCGAAGGACGCTGAAAAGTCGAAGTCATCTTGCGCTAGCTCATCGGCATCATCGCTAACAGATGGTAAGGAGAACTCGTCAAAGTCCAAGCTGCTATCCGGCTCAAACAATTGCTCACTGGCTTCTGTATCGTCGTTAGCGAAAAGTTCGTCAATCGCATTAAAGTCTGCCTCAGGAATGGCATCGGACGACAGCCCGGTGCTGCCGTTTTGGGCAAATTCTGCGCTCGCGTCACTAGTATCTAGCTCGAAGCCAAACAAATCTGCCTCTGCTGCGCTCGCGTCACTAGTATCTAGGTCGAAGCCAAACAAATCTGCCTCTGCTTCTGCCGTCACTTCCGGCTCATTGAGCGCGGTTTCCTCCTCATCAGAGATCAAGGAGTCACTTAAGAGGGCTGTTTCCTCCTCCTCATCAAAGCTTAAGGAACCAATTAAGGTCGAGTCTAAGTCAAACTCAGCCTCCTCTTCGCTCTCAAAGAGGGAATTGCTATCATCCCAAACCAACTCCGGCTCTTCTAAACCTGGCTCTTCTGAGGTGCCAAACAAATCCCAATCTGCCGTCTCTGATTCTGAGGTGATGCCGTTGCTTGTTTCCTCAAACAGTGATGACTCATCCTCCTCGGTAGCCAGAACCTCTCCTAAATCTCCATCTAAGCTAAACTCGTCAGTGCCCACTGTTGAGTCAGCAAACAAATCGTCATCAAAGGATAGGGATAAATCCCCTTGTTCCTCTTCTCCAGAGGTGGATAAATCTGTCTCCCAATCAAAGGATTCACTGGAAGAGTCGGCTTCTGTTGTTTCATCCCATAGCAGTTCCTCACCCAAGCTCAAGTCCGCCTCATCCTCGCTAGAAATATTCAGCAAGTCCTCACTCGGCGTTGTCTCTAATAAGTCAGGTTCTGAAGCTTCTGCTGTCTCATCCCAGAGCAGTTCCTCACCTAAGCTCAAGTCCGCCTCATCCTCGCTAGAGATATCCAGCAAGTCCTCACTCGGCGTTGTCTCTAATAAGTCAGGTTCTGAAGCTTCTGCTGTCTCATCCCAGAGCAGTTCCTCACCCAAGCTCAAGTCCGCCTCATCCTCGCTAGAGATATCCAGCAAGTCTTCCAACTCCGCCACTAACTCCCCTTCTGGAGTAGCTTCTAAGTATTCAGGTTCTGACTGTTCTAACTCATTCAGTTCCAAGTCAGAGTTGGCTAAATCAACCTCAAACGACCCATCACTGTCTAAATCAGTCAACCAATCATCAGAGGCTTCCTCACGGCTAGGAGTTGCGGTTGTTTCTGCCGCATCCTCTAATGACTCGACGGCGAGAAGATCGTCTTCAGCCTCATTGAAGTCACCATCGAAAGACAAGTCGAGTAGATCGTCTGTGGATTGGGCGCTATCAGCTTCCTCTTCAAAGAAGCTGTCACCAAACAAATCAGTTAGATTCTCTGAGTCAGGAACATCCGCTGCGGTTAAATCTACTATCTCATCTTCAAAAAGTAGATCCGCGAACTCATCTGTAGAGCTGAGGAGCATTTCGGCTTCCGGTTCATTAATTCCCTCGCTCATGAGCGGGGTAGCATCTTCTAAGAAGTCATCCCCAAACAAGCTGTTTTCTGAGTTTTGAGGTGCCTCTTCCAAAAAATCATCCCCGAACAGACCCCTGAGTTCATCGGTGGCAGATTCCCTAGGAGCGGTTGGGGTTGGGGTGTCCAAGTCTCCCAGTAAGTCAGAGAAGTCACTTTGTTCGTCACTATCTAAAAAGTCAACCGTATCAATAGTGAAGGGGTTGTCGCTCAGGTTGATGATTTCCTCTTCTTGCCAGGTTTGATCAAGTTCAGGCGCTTCACCTTCAAAGAGATCTGCCAAGCTGTTCAGTTCTGCCATCCCCACTTCTGGCCCGCTCGGATCGGCATTGCGAGATAGGGAGTGCGATCGCGTTGGCTGAGTAGAAGCAGGTGGCGGTGAAGTAGAGAAAATAGCAGCGGTATCGATTTCTTCTGAGAAGGATTCATCGTCGCTGTCTTGGATATAAGTTTCTGTAGTGTAAATAGTTGTAACATTTTGCCCATTACGGGGGGAAAATGTATGAGTTTCTACGGCTTGGGAATCTACAGCGATCGCTTCTGAGGAGACAGAGAAAGCGCCATTTAATACCAGGGCTTTGAGTTCATCGCTGACTGTAATCTCAGCAGCACGGTTTTCCACTACCAGTTCTTGGGCTTGTTTGATGTCTTTGATGACAATCCCAGCCAACTTGCGGTAAGAATTGGTAGGCGTCGCGATCGCCGCAGAGGAAGTGTTGATTAACTCGCACCAAGTCGGCAAGTTAAATTGTTCGCCTAGACGTTCTAAATGCTGGCAATGCTCTTGCAATTGCTGGCGATGAGCTAGACAGTCAGCTTGCTTGAATAGCTGTAACATCTCCCGAAGCTGCACCAGCACATCCCGTTTAAAGGTTGAATGCAGGTTTTTTTCGTCATTCTCAGTCGTTTTGGCATCTGTAGGGGTTGCTTCCGCCGCCGCACCGTTTTTTCCTTTTGCAAGTCCTTTCATATGAGTATTCAGTTCTTGAAAAACTGGCTCAACCCCTGACATGATGCTGTTGGCGACTTCTTTAGTCAGCCCAAAAGGACTTTGCAGGTGTTCGACGAGGGACTGAAGGGTATCAAACACTCGCAACAACAGCGATTCGAGCTGATGATCGGGTTTGACTGGTGACTCAGTCAAAACCTTAAAGTAGTCTTCCAATCGATGTGAGGTTTGCTGAATGCTATCGAGTCCCAACATTGCCGCCCCACCCTTGACAGAATGAGCCGCACGGAAGACTTCATTGAGCATTTCTGTATCTTCTATCGTGCTTTGCAGACTCAGCAAACCCTGCTCGATAGTATTGAGGTGATCTTTTGCCTCCTCAATGAAGTAGCCCATAATTCGCTGCTGTTGTTCCGACTGCATAGCCAGTATCCCTCAAGGAGTTGCGAGTAATGTTTTGGGCACCTGTTCCCTGTGCCCGTCGGTGAGCGGAAACTACACACCAACGCCCTCCGCTCATGTACAAATTTTCTTACGATTGATAGTTTTCAATGTAGCCAATATCTCAGAAATCGACATGGCTATAAGTTACAACAAATTAATAAAGGCAGGGCACCCTGCGTAAGACAACTCTACTCCAGCCTAACTTGAAAGAAAGACTATAAGGATAAAGGATCAAGTTACTTGTAAAAGTTTAAAGTGGACGTTCTACTTCACTGAGATCCTTGCTCCGCGCACAGCCAAGCCATACCCATTCACTTCAACGACTACACAGTCGTGAAGTCGCCACTGGAGAAGTTTATAGAGGCGGTAGCTCAAGCCGGGTTAGAAAATCGGGTTAGGTACCTAAAATCCTGGTGATACTTACAGATTTGAGGTGCCGACTAGTCAATAAAATGGCTAGCGATCGCTTATGTATGAACTACCCCGCCGCTCATGACGAGGTTTCTGAGGCGAAGTAAAGTCTTTCCCAACGGCGGTTAAGGTTTCAGTACAGCCTATCATCGGGGCGATCGCTCCAATTAGATATCCCCGAACTTAGTTTGTCCCTACCTGATGCGAAGGCTTGGTAAAAATACACTAAATTCTTTTCCAGGATAATTCCCACGAGAATTCGGCACATAAACTCATTAATTAAATGAGTGTATATATCGAGTCAGTCATTGACATTCCTAATTTTCTAACTCTGTTCAATGATCGGGCAAATCGTTGACTCAGACTGTTCAGGCGTCATTTGCCAGCCTGAAAGTAGTCCTGATAACTCTTGCCTCAGAATCAGGAGTTGTTGAATTTGTTCGTCAATGGCTCCCACCTTGTCTTGCAGCTTAACTTTTATCTGTTCGCAAGGTAAGTCACCCTCATCGTGAACATCCAAAAATTCTTTGATTTCTAACAGGCTCAATCCCAGGCTCTGGGCACGTTTGATAAAGCTTAGGCGAGCTAAAACTTCAGAATCAAACAATCTAAATCCACCCTCGGTTCTACCTGATGCCGTGAGTAGACCTAACTCCTCGTAGTAGCGAATGGTCTTAATCGGTACGCCGCTTTCCTTGGCAACTAAACCAATAAGTTTTGGCGCTTCTTGAACTAACATACCTAGCTGCTCCTCTGCTCAATAAGATCCCTAACTACATTTTAAACTCTCCAGCGCACTGGAGACACAAGAGGCTTATTTGACAGCAGCCAAGCCCCGCCAAGAGACTCCCAGTACGGTTGTTGTGATTGAAGGTAGCAACTTCGGCAGCAATCGAGGCAATCCCAAATTTTATTTCAGGGTCTATTTGCCAGTATCGAATCCTGAAGTGACTCGCGCCTGAGCGGGACATCAACGGAGGCTAAAGCCACTCTTCGTTCTCTTGGCGGCGATTGAGGAGCTGTTGACATCCTCTCCCTGCTGCCGAAAAACCCTGTTGCTTCAGGCTTCACCCTTGAGACTTTTTCTTTCTCCCCGTCACTCACCAACACTAAAAACAAGGGAGTTTTTCGGTGTGAAAAGTTAGAGAACCCTAAAGATTTTAGAAGCAATTGTTTACAGAATCTGGCATTATTGCAGAAATGATGCGGCTTCAAAGCTAAACGATCGCGCTTTGCTTAAAGTTTCTCCAGGCGGATTCTCAAGAAAAAGACGCAGATGGTTTATTGCTACCGAAGCCGAGACTGCTGGATTTTTGCAGCTAGCAGTCCTTAAACAGACTTCAAGCCTTGACTGGCTTGACAAAAGCCACAGCCTGAGTCGTTAAGGGATGCAGGAGTGTTGCCATGCCGTCAGGACGAACACCTAAATTTTCTGTCTCGTGGTAATCCTCAACAGCCGCAAAAATTAAGTATTGATTTCACCGTATGGCAAAAATCGACATTATGCTGCAGCTAGACTCTCAATTTTCAAGAACTAGGATGCCCCAATCCACAAAGACAGCCATCTTAGTGATCGGCGGTGCAGAAGACAAGGTTCATGGACGTGAGATCCTGCAAACCTTTTTTTGTCGTGCAGGTTCTGGTGATGCTCGTATTGCCATTATTCCTTCGGCATCTCGCGAACCGACGTTGATTGGCGATCGCTATCGCAATATCTTTGAAGATATGGGAGCCAAAGAAATCCAAGTTTTGGATATCCGCGATCGCTCCCAAGCCGAAGATTTCTCTTTCCAGGAATACATCGAACAGTGTACTGGGGTATTCATGACCGGGGGCGATCAGTTGCGGTTGTGTGGGTTACTAGCCGATACGCCGTTGATGGAAAAAGTCCGCACAAGGGCGCATTTGGGGGAAATTACCCTGGCTGGCACCAGTGCTGGCGCAGCGGTAATGGGACATCATATGATTGCTGGTGGCGGAAGCGGCGAGTCTCCCAATCGCTCTTTGGTCGATCTGGCAATGGGACTAGGCATGATTCCAGAAGTGATTGTCGATCAACACTTCCACAACCGCAATCGCATGGCACGGTTAATGAGTGCGGTGGCGGCTCATCCTGACCGCTTGGGGATGGGCATTGATGAAGATACCTGCGCTTTGTTTGAACGAGACGGATTGTTGCTGGTGATGGGTAAAGGAAATGTCACCATTGTCGATCCTGGGGAAATGGTATACACCAACCACTCCGAGATTGGAGCCGAAGATCCCATTAGCCTGCACAATCTCCGAGTGCATATTCTCAGCCACGGCGATTGCTACCACTTGCACAAGCGATCGCTGGTCTCAAACTGCTAAAGTCACAATTTGTTGAGCAAAATGCCTGTTTAGCCCTTGGCCAAATCAGGAAGTTCCTCTGAGTTTAGTTCCTGTCAACTTCTCTCAAGAAATTGTTCACTGAGAACAGTTTGTGTGCTTTTTGAAGATAGAAACTAGATTCAGACTTAATACACCCGGTCAGGAGTGACCTAGCTCAGGCTGAATTCAACATCTGCCAGGGGTTAAGGTCTAAAATTCAAACCTCAGTCCAATACTACTTACCATGAAGTCAGTAACTAGTTTCAAATCAAAGATTTTTCTCTTCTCAAGCACCAAGAGCGGGGTCGAATATACCGTCTCTAGCTATCACCCAACCTAACTCCGGCGCTTCGTTATCCCCAAACACAAGTATTCCCCACTCCCCACTGGCAGTCGTCAAAGAGCACTCACTTTAGCGTCAAAATTCATCAGGTTTTAGGGGATAACCCCTAACTTTTGCCAGAATGCAGAAGAATTTCATTGCCTTATACTGTCAGTTAATTTCCCGCTACCGTTGGGTGGTTAAAGAAATGGCATTGCTACTAAAGCAGTTGCCTTTGCTCGAAGAGTGTGAATCACTATCCTTCATCATCTGCTATGAGAATTCTGAGAATCCAGACGTTACGCGGTCCCAACTACTGGAGCATTCGACGCAACAAGCTCATCGTTATGCGTCTTGATTTAGAGGATCTGGCAGAAAAGCCCTCTAATGAAATTCCAGGGTTTTACAATGGACTCATTGCCGCACTGCCCTCTCTCGAAGAACACTTTTGTTCCCCTGGGGTACGGGGTGGTTTTCTCAGCCGCGTTGCCAAAGGCACAATGATGGGTCACATCATTGAACACGTCGCTCTGGAACTGCAAGAACTCTCAGGGATGCGCGCAGGATTTGGTCGTACTAGAGAGACAGCGACACCAGGAATTTACCAAGTTGTTTTTGAGTACGTAGAAGAACAAGCTGGACGTTACGCCGCCAGAGCAGCAGTACGACTGTGCCAAAGCATTGTTGATACAGGGAGCTATCCCCAAAGCGAATTAGAGCAAGACCTAAAAGACCTGGTACAGCTATCTCGTGATGCCGCCTTAGGCCCGAGTACAGAAACCCTTGTCAAAGAAGCAGAAGCCCGCAACATTCCCTGGATACCTCTGAGCGCTCGTGCCATGATTCAGCTTGGCTACGGCGTCCACCAAAAACGGATTCAAGCCACACTCAGTAACTACTCTGGAATTTTAGGCGTTGAGCTTGCCTGTGACAAAGAAGGCACTAAACAAATCCTCCGTGATGCCGGAGTTCCCGTGCCACGGGGCACCGTGATTCAGTATCTCGACGAGCTGGAAATCGCCATTAAAGACGTGGGGGGCTTCCCCATCGTGATCAAGCCCCTAGATGGTAATCACGGACGTGGCATCACTATCGATATCAATAGCTGGGAAGAGGCAGAGAAAGCCTATGACGTGGCTAGAGATATTTCCCGCGCCGTCATTATTGAGCGCTACTACCAGGGTCGCGATCATCGGATTTTAGTCGTCAACGGCAAAGTAGTGGCAGTGGCAGAACGGGTTCCGGCGCACGTGGCTGGCAATGGCAAGTCTACGGTGGCAGAACTGATAGAGGAAGTCAATAGCGACCCCAATCGCGGCGACGGACACGATAACGTTCTCACCAAAATAGTTGTAGACCGCACCAGCTTATCGCTGTTAGAACGCCAAGGCTACACCCTGGAAACAGTTCTAGAGTCCGGGGAGGTATGTTACCTCCGAGCCACGGCTAACCTCAGCACCGGAGGAATTGCCGTAGACCGCACTGATGATATTCACCCGACAAATATTTGGACGGCTCAACGAGTCGCCAAAATTATTGGTTTAGATATTGCTGGTATTGATGTAGTCACACCAGATATTACCCAACCCATACGAGATGTCGATGGCGTTGTTGTGGAAGTGAATGCTGCTCCTGGCTTCCGGATGCATGTCTGTCCCAGTCAGGGTTTACCCAGAAACGTTGCCGCTCCCGTCCTAGAAATGCTGTTTCCCTCAGGACAACCTAGTCGGGTACCGATTTTGGCGATTACGGGAACGAACGGCAAAACTACCACGACTCGATTGATTGCCCATATTTACCGTCAGACGGGACAGGTTGTTGGCTACACCACCACTGATGGTATTTATATCGGTGAATATCTAATCGAAAAAGGCGACACTACTGGTCCTCAAAGCGCCCAGGTGATTCTTACAGACCCCACAGTTGAAGTGGCTGTGCTAGAAACCGCACGGGGTGGAATTCTTCGTTCAGGTTTGGCGTTTGAGACTTGTGATGTTGGGGTGGTCTTGAATGTGGCAGCCGACCACCTAGGACTTGGGGACATTGAAACGATTGAGCAAATGGCGCACCTCAAGAGTGTGGTGGCAGAATCGGTCAGTGCTAAAGGGTATGCTGTGCTGAATGCGGATGACCCATTGGTGGCAGCAATGGCAGATCGCGTGCAAGGTCAGGTCGCCTATTTCTCGATGCATCCCGATAACCAGCTAGTTTGCAAGCACACCCAGCAAGGCGGCTTGGCGGCGGTGTATGAGAACGGCTATCTATCGATTTTGAAGGGAGATTGGACGCTACGGATCGATCAGGCGGTGAATATCCCGGTGACGATGTCAGGACGCGCTCCTTTCCAGATTGCCAATGCTCTGGCGGCGAGTTTGGCCGCCTTTGCTCAAGGGGTATCGATTGAGGCGATTCGCTCTGCTTTAGGCACCTTCCGGGCATCTGCAAGTCAGACTCCAGGGCGGATGAATCTCTTTAACCTCGGTCATTACCATGCCTTGATTGATTATGCTCACAATGCGGCTAGCTATGAAGCTTTGGGGGGTTTTGTCAACAATTGGCCCGGTGAGCGAATTGGTGTGGTGGGAGGCCCCGGCGATCGCCGAGATGAAGACTTCATCGAACTGGGTAGACTTTCTGCTAAGTTCTTTAACCGTCTGTTCATTAAAGAAGATGATGACTTGCGCGGTCGTGCCAGTGGTGAAGCCGCCGCGTTAATTAGTAAGGGCATCGAGCAGGTCAATCCTGATTGCCGTTATGAAGTGATCCTGAATGAAGTTGAGGCGGTTAATACAGGTTTAGACCAAGCTTCTGAAGGCAGCTTGGTGGTCATCTTACCTGAATCCGTCAGCCGTGCCATCAGCCTGATTGAGGCACGTCACCCTCAACCGGAGAACGGCTTTCAGCCAACTTCTGTAGACAGGCAAGTGGGGGTACAAACCTCAGTGGTAAATCAGGCGTAGTTAGAAGTTAGAGGAAAAAATACAGAGCGGGGGTAATACTCTCGCTCTTTTTTCAACAGGATATTGGTAGATAAAAGTACAGTCAATTTTCTCTACTGTGTTGCCGCAGTGGATAGAATCCTGGGATTTAGGTGCAGGATTTGACAACACCTATGCGATCGCAATCGGTTAATATCGCCATCTGTTAGTTAATCCAACCCAGCAGGCAGCCATTAAGAGGCTTCTGGTAGGGTTGTGTCTGCGTATTTCTCTTACTCCAGCATTTCCAGGTTTCGTACCGCGCCTTGATCCGCGCTAGTCGCCAGCAGTGCATAAGCCTTGAGCGCCGCACTCACCCGACGCTGCCTCTGCTGTGCAGGCTTCCAGGCATCTTTGCCCTTCGCTTCCATTGCCACACGACGGTTGGCTAATTCCTCCGCCGATAGCTCCACATTGATGCGGCGATTGGGGATGTCGATCAGGATGCGATCGCCGCCCTGAACCAGCGCAATATTGCCGCCCGCCGCTGCCTCCGGGGAGGCATGACCAATCGAGAGTCCTGAAGTCCCGCCGGAGAAACGACCATCGGTTAATAATGCACAAGCCTTGCCCAGACCCTTGGATTTAAGGTAACTGGTTGGATAGAGCATTTCCTGCATACCCGGCCCACCGCGCGGCCCTTCATAGCGAATAATTACCACATCGCCCGGTTCCACCTCATCGTTGAGAATTCCTTTGACAGCGGCATCCTGACTTTCATAAATCCGTGCCTTGCCTTCAAACACATGAATGCTTTCGTCTACGCCTGCCGTCTTCACAATACAACCGCGCTCAGCCAGGTTGCCGTAGAGTACAGTCAGTCCGCCCTCGGTGCTGTAGGCGTTTTCGACACGGCGAATACAGCCGTTTTCTCGATCCAAGTCGAGGGAGGGCCAGCGGGTCGATTGGCTGAACGCTTGCTGAGTTGGAATCCCCGCCGGGCCAGCTTTGAAGAAGGTGTGGACGGCTTCGTCATCGGTACGCATGATGTCCCAGTGAGCGATCGCTTCTTTGAGCGTCTGACTGTGGACTGTTGGCAAGTCCGTGTGGAGCAGTCCGGCACGATCCAGCTCACCGAGAATAGCGGGGATACCGCCCGCCCGGTGGACATCCTCGACATGATACTGGGGGGTGTTAGGTGCCACCTTGCAGAGTTGTGGTACCTGACGCGAGAGGCGATCGATGTCGGTCAAGGTGAAATTGACCCCGGCTTCATGAGCAGCAGCCAGTAAGTGCAGAATGGTGTTGGTGGAGCCGCCCATGGCGATATCCAGCATCATGGCATTCTCGAACGCTTTGAAACTGGCAATAGAGCGTGGCAGTACCGATTCATCGTCCTGCTCGTAGTAGCGGCGGGTAATGCTGACAATGGTTCGCGCGGCGTTGAGAAACAGATCTTTACGGTCGAAATGGGTCGCTAGCGTGGTGCCATTGCCGGGTAAGGAGAGACCAATCGCCTCGGTAAGGCAGTTCATGGAGTTGGCGGTGAACATACCGGAGCAAGAGCCACAGGTTGGGCAGGCGGAACGCTCATACTCTTCGACTAGCTCATCGCTGATACGGTCGTTCGCGGCAGCCACCATGGCATCCACTAGATCCAGTTTGTGTTCCGAGAGCTTCGTCTTGCCCGCTTCCATCGGGCCACCGGAAACAAATACGGCAGGAATGTTGAGACGCAGGGCTGCCATCAACATACCGGGGGTGATTTTGTCACAGTTGGAAATGCAGACTAGGGCGTCGGCACAATGGGCGTTGACCATGTACTCGACTGAATCGGCGATGATCTCGCGCGAGGGCAGGCTGTAGAGCATCCCGTCATGACCCATGGCGATGCCATCATCCACGGCAATGGTGTTGAATTCCTTGGCGACACCCCCGGCGGCTTCAATTTCACGGCACACCAGTTGTCCCAGATCCTTTAGGTGAACGTGTCCGGGTACGAATTGGGTAAAGGAGTTGGCGACGGCAATGATTGGCTTCTCGAAATCCTCGGTGTGCATTCCGGTGGCTCGCCAGAGAGCGCGGGCCCCGGCCATATTGCGTCCCTGGGTGGAGGTTTTGGAGCGATAGGTCGGCATGGCGCATCCTATTCGTCTAAAGGTTCTTAATAGTCTAAACGGTTGTGTCGCAACAACAGGTCAATGGTAAGTGGGAAAGCCTACTCCTGGGATTTTATGATGAGTGCGGAGCGGGAGGGCAAGGATAGGCACAGTTTTTTGCAATATTCTCAAGGCTCAGCACACTCAAGCTCCACGAGTGATCACGGTGGACAAGAATGCTGCCTACCCGGTCGCAATCGATATAAAAAAAGCTGTTTAAGGAGCCTTGGCTAAGGATTTACGCATTTCGATGTGGGGGATACCTGCTTCTTCAAACACTTCCCCTTGGGGGACAAACCCTAGTTTTTCGTAGAATGGTTGCACCGTAAGTTGAGCGTGGATTTTCACCACTGACACTGGCTGCGATCGCAAAACACAGAGGGCTGTTTCCATGATTTGTCTACCTAAACCGCGTCCTCGGTAGTCGGCTACTACCGCAACTCGCTCAATTTTGACGAGGCGATCGCTAATATACCGCAGGCGTGCGGTGCCCACAGGCTGCCCGTCTAAATACAAAACAATGTGTTGAGCTGCCTCATCTTGACCGTCAAATTCTAGGGCGGGATCGACTCCTTGCTCTTGTTGGAACACCGTCTTCCGCACCCTTTGAATGGCGTCTAGCTCATCGGCGTAGGTGACAACTTTCAGAATGCGATCGCTCATGAGTCGGCAGCCTCCTAATACCAAGTTGTATTTCAAAGATAGTAGAGCCGTTGCATGAAAGATGGTGGGATGTCTATCTTTCTTCCACGAGAGGACTCCCGTCACACCTATGCAGCAAAGTTTCTGTTTCATTCCTTAGAACTAGGGTGTTATCCCTCACTTCTGACATTGAATACATAGTTGGATGGCTTAGGTTACTAGTGAGGAACAGTCCCAAAGTGCTAGTCAGCCTCTAGAGCAATTTTCGAGAGCTAGAATTATTCTTGGTGAATTACAAGAGTGATGATGTTTCCAGATAATCCAGTATTAGATCCCTACCTGGACAAGTTTAATCGATTCCCGTTTTCTCAGCGGATCGCTGAAGTCATATCATCAAGGCATGATTCAAGCAGCATTGTGATTGGTATTTATGGTGCTTGGGGTGAAGGCAAGACAACTGTTTTTAACTTCATAGAAAAGATTCTTGAAAAGGATTCAAATATTGTTTGTGTTCGTTTTAATCCTTGGTTCTTTAGAGATGAAGAAAAGCTACTTTTAAGTTTTTTCCAGACATTAGCAGATGCTTTAAAGCGAAAGTTGACGACGAGAGCGGAAGATATTGGAGGATGGCTTGCAAAATCTGGGGAGATTCTTGCACCTTTATCTTTGGCTGATCCCACTGGGGCTGTTCGAGGCTCTGGTCAAATTTTTGAAAAGTTAGGCAATCTTTTTTCTCAAGTCAAGCTAGAAGAAAATAAAAAGCGTATTGAGAAGATACTTGAAGAAGAAAATAAACGACTTGTAATATTCATAGACGATATTGATAGACTAGACAAATCTGAAATACAAAGTATCTTTAAGCTTGTGAAGCTTTCTGCTGGCTTTAAGAATACTACTTACCTTTTGGCTTTTGACGAAGAGAAAGTTGCATCAGCAATTTCCGAGAAATACGGTTCTGGAGATTTAGAAGCAGGACGTAGCTTTCTAGAAAAAATTATTCAAGTACCGTTGACTCTGCCACAGGTAAGCTATGGTTCTTTGCAGAAATTTTGTTTTGAGTGTGTTGATGAAGCTCTAAAAAATATCAGTTTAGAGTTGACCGAAGAGGATGTTAGAAGATTTATTAAATGCTTTTCGGAAGGATTAGCAATTCAACTGAAGACACCAAGAGTAGCCCAGAGATATGGTAATACTATCACTTTCTCTATTCCTCTTCTTAAGGGGGAGGTAAACATAGTTGACTTATTACTTATTGAAGGAGTTAAGGTCTTTTATCCTAAATTGTACAGTTCTATAAAAGATAAGCCGAGCTATTTCCTTGGTCAAGTTTTAGACCAAGGTGGAAATTTTGAACAAGTCAAGAATATGGTAATTGAGTATATTGAGCAAAGTATTTCTGATTTAAGCCAAGAAGCTCAGATATATGCAAAAAATTTATTAAAAGAGTTATTTCCTCACCTTACTGGAGTACTAGGAAATATTCATCATGGCTCAGATTGGCAAATAGAGTGGACTCAGCAAAAACGTATAGCATCTTTAAAGTATTTTAAAAGATATTTTGCGTATAGTATTCCTGAAGATGACATTTCAGATCAAAATTTACTGGTTTTCTTGAATCAACTGGAGCAAGCTGATGGCAGCAGCATCAGCAATGAAATTAAAAGAATTACAAACTATCAAAGTTCAAGTACAGACTCATTTCTTGCTGAAATTTTCAGAAAAATTTATCAATTATCAAATTTGGCTTCTCAAAACTTGGCTCTAGCTTTAGCAGAAATGGGAAGTTATTTTCCGAAACCTGAAACACTGTACTCTTTTGAGAGTGCCTTTAGTAGAGCGGGAATTTTGGTTAGCCACTTGATCCAAAAGATTGATGAATCAGATAAGAGGCTCATTCTTGCCAAACAGGTTCTGCAAATTGCAAACCCCATTTGCTTTGCGCCTGAATGTTTTAAATGGATACGGGCAAGTAAGAAAGATGATGAAAAGGAAGATAGCGAAGATCTATTTTCTGAATCTGATATTAGTGTCCTTGCAGAAGTGGTTATCCATAGAATTAGGGATGTAGCTCAAGAAAAAGCTATTTATCTTAACTCTCCTGAAAGTACCCGTGAGTTACTTAGCTTTTGGGCGTCTTGGTCTTCAAAAGAAGAGACTAATAACTATCTGAGAAGTTGCTTTGAGCAAGATCCTAATAGTGCTGTTGATTTTATCAAATGCTATATTCCAACAGTTTGGTCAATGGGTATGGAACCACCTTATCGTGTAGGACTACCTTCCAAAGGTACACTTAAACGAAACACTTATGATGCAATTGTTTCTGTTGTTGATGCTGAGTTATTAATAGAAACTCTCAAAAAGGTGTATGGGAATAAATTAAATTCACCTGGATTTGAACGCCAGAATGATCATCAGTCAGTGGAGGAGGTGGCAGCATATCAGTTTGTTTATATCCATAATAAAGTTTTGGCAGATGACGCAGGCTAACACTGCGTTGGTGCGGACGAACGGAGTTTACTGATGGGCATTCGAGGTTATCTGCCGCCGCACAATTTCACCATTAGACCGCTATGTAGCGGAATGCTGGGGAATTTAGACTGCAAACAATCAGAAAAGAGTTGCTGTGAGGTCTCGAAGGCTGCTAGGTTCTATAAAAAAAATCCCCCCGCAGTAGCGAGGGGTTAAAAGCATTAACGAATTAAGACGCGGCTACGGCTAATCCACTATGACGCAGTAAGGGTTCTGTGCTGGGTTCGCGTCCCCGGAAGGACTTAAATACCTCCATCGGGTGCAGACTGCCACCGAGGGCAAGTACTGTATCCCGGTAGCGCTTGCCTGTAGAGGCGATCGCTTCCTCATTCTCCAAGCCTGCATCTTCAAAGGCGGCAAACGCATCGGCACTGAGAACCTCAGCCCACTTGTAGCTGTAGTAACCTGCCGCATAACCTCCGGCGAAAATGTGACCAAAGGCACACAAAAAGGCATCTTCGGGTAAAGGTGGCAACACGGTTGTGGTTTTGGCGAGGCGATTTCGTACATCTGCCGCCGTTTCCTTGCCCCCCGGTTGATAGCGGTGGTGCAACTCGATGTCTACAAAGCTAAAGTGCAACTGTCGCAACATGCCGCTACCACTCATGTAATTCCGGGCAGCGAGGAGCTTTTGGTAATAATGCTCTGGCAAGGGTTCCCCGGTTTCGTAATGCTTCGCCATGCCGAAGAGGGTTGCTCGGTCGTAGCACCAGTTTTCCATAAATTGGCTGGGCAATTCTACCGCATCCCATTCAACATTGTTGATGCCAGATGCGCCAACATAATCCACCTTCGTCAGCATATGCTGCAAGCCATGACCGAATTCGTGGAAAAGCGTCTCCACTTCTGAGAAGGTCATTAAACTCGGATTACCATCGACGGGAGGCGTTTGGTTACAGATCAGATATGCCACAGGTAGGCGCGTTGTGGTCTTACCCTCAACGGTCATTTTGGCACGACCGACACAGTCATCCATCCAAGCACCACCGCGCTTTTCGGCTGGGCGGCTGTAGGGGTCTAAATAGAAGTAGGCGATCGCTTCCCCGGTTTCATCCGCAATCTGGAAGTACCGCACATCCTGATGCCAGACGGGGGCTTGTCCATCCGCCGCCGTCACGGTGACGCCAAAGAGTCGCTTCACCAAACCAAACAAGCCATCCAACACTTGAGGAAGCGGGAAGTAAGGACGCAACTCTTCATCATTAAAGGCAAACTTCTCTTCCCGTTGGCGTTCTGCCCAGAAGCTGATATCCCAGTGCTTCAAGTCGCTAGCTTCTTCTGCATTCTTCGACGCCGCAAACGCTTTTAAGGCTTCTAAATCCTTAACCGCCGCCTCATAGCTAGCACTTCGCAGCTCCTCTAAAAGTGCCTCCACTGCCTCAACATCAGGAGCCATCTTCCGCGCTAGACTCAACTCCGCGTAACTGTTGAACCCTAGCAGTGCCGCTTTTTCCTTCCGCAGCTCCAAAATCCGCTCAATCAACGGCTTGTTATCCAATTCCCCACTGGAAGCACGGCTAAGGAAGGCTTTGTACAGCTTTTCGCGCAAGTCGCGACGGGTACTGTGCTGCATAAAGGGAACGTAGCTAGGATAATCCAGCGTGATCCGCCAAGGGCCATTTTCTGCGGTGGCATTTTCTGCCCCTTCTGCCCGCGCGGCTTGAGCTGCCAGACTCAGCAAGCTGGGGGGTAAACCGTCCACTTCGTCTTTACTGGTAAGCGTCAGGTTAAAGGCTTTCGTCGCATCGAGGATGTGGTTACCAAACTTTGTGGAAAGTTCAGCGAGTTCTAGTTGAATGGCGTTGAATCGTTCCCGTTTTTCACCTTCTAAGCCAACACCAGACAATTCGGCATCACGAAGCGCGGCTTCAACAATCCGCTTTTGAGCCAACTCTAAGCTGTTCCACTCTTCGCTGTCTCGGAGTGCCTTAAACGCTTCATAGAGCGGTTTGCTTTGGCTGAGTTTATTGGAGAACTTCACAACCTGAGGCTGTACCGTTTCGTGAGCTGACCGCAATTCTGGGCTGTTTTTCACCCCCATCAAATGGCTGACAATGCCCCAACTCCAGGTTAGGCGCTCTTCTAGTTGTTGGAGAGGTTCTACTAATCCGCTCCAAGTTGGCGTGACGGTAGACTCTAGTTTTTCCAGTTCAGAGTCGAGTTCGGGGAGCCGTTTTTCAAAGGCAGGAACAACCTGCTCCGGCGCGATCGCCTCAAAGGGCGGTAGTCCTTTACCAACGAGTAAAGGATTATCTGCGATCGTAGCGTTGGTACTCATAAGTTTCTATATATCCGGTGCCGTGCTTGAATCTTTTTCAATTGATGTATTTACTGTTACCTATTATCGTCAAGCTCTCTACAATTGCCGAGTGTGGGGCACCGTAATGACAAGGGATGTAAATGCCTCGCCTTCTTTTTAAGCTGATTTAAATCAATTTAAACTAGCTACCATACGAGAAGACGCACTCTTTCCTGTTTCTAATTGCACCCCAGTCCATGTCACAATCTGTAACAACAGGTAACGAGATTTTCCCACAAGCCGAACAAGAGTGGGTGGAAGTTCCTGCTCCCGATATCAGTCATCTAGTCACGGAAGATGACACTCCTGTGGACAACCTAATTTCAGAGAAACAGCAGCGGCTCTTGACGGCTTGCCTTTATAGTTCCCGATCAGGGGACGTACCCTTTTTAGCTACAGCCAATGTCGGCTTGTTCTATGGCATCAAGCAACCGCCGCTCGTACCGGATGTTCTTCTCAGCCTAGAAGTCTCTGTTCCTGAAGATTGGAGTCAAAAACAAAATCGCTCCTACTTTGTCTGGCACTTTGGTAAGCCACCGGAAGTGGCGATTGAGATTGTCTCCAACACCGTAGGAAACGAACTAGGCAGCAAATTGAGAGACTATGCTCGTGCGGGAGTTGCCTACTACATAGTGTTTGATCCGCTACAGTTTTTAGACGATGTCGTGCTGCGAGTCCACCAGCTACAGGGAACCTCCTACAGGTTGTTAGATGATTGTTGGATGGAGCAGATCGAACTTGGGGTTACTTTGTGGGAGGGAAGCTTTGAAGGCAAGCACTATACCTGGCTGCGCTGGTGCGATCGCAGTGGCAATCTGTTACTGACAGGCGACGAACGCGCCGAACAGGAACGTCAACGCGCCGAACAGGAACGTCAACGCGCCGAACAAGAACATCAACGCGCCGAACAAGAACGTCAACGCGCCGAACAGGAACATCAACGTGCCGAGCGGTTGGCAGAGCTATTGAGAGCTAGGGGAATTGATCCAGATGAAGCGCTATAGAAATTGGCGATTGATCCAAATCTGGGTTGAGCTAATTTTTCCTACAACTTTGATTCATTTTTGACGCAGAGGGCGCAAAGGAGCAAGAGAGGAGTTTAGGCGGCGGAGTGGTTGTCAATGGGTAAGGCGTGTCCCAAAACGGTGAAGACTTGGCGCTGCTCGAATAGCTCTACTAAGTCGGTGTTAATCTTGTTTTTGGCAGCTTCTCCCCTGAGAATTTGCAGGACGGTATCGACAGGTAAACGACGTTTGTAGGGGCGATCGCTAGCCGTGAGAGCGTCATAAATATCTGCAATCGTCAAAATTTGCGTTTGAACCGGGATATCCGGCTGCTTTAAGCCTTGAGGATAGCCACTACCATCAAGTTTTTCGTGATGCGCTCCCGCGATCGCGGGGACGTTTTTCAGGTGTTTTGTCCAGGGAATCCGCTGGAGAAAGTTGTAGGTGTATTTGACGTGGGCTTCAATACCTAAGCGCTCTTTGGGGGTTAAGTTCCCTTTTGGGAGCATCAATTGCGCTATCTCACTAGGGGTGATGAGCGGATTGAGTTTGCCATCGATGTTCCGGTAGGTGTATTGAGAGAGTGCCGTTAGTTCTGACAATGCCTCTTCAGATAAGGCTTGGAATTGTTTGGTTTCGATGGCTTCTGGTTCGTTTAGTTGCAGGAGTAATTGCCAGTAGCGATCCAGTGTCTCGATCGCTTGTACCAACTGGGTGTCGTGCTGTTGCATGTGCTGACAGTGAGGACAGTTACTCAGCACGTTATCCAAGTGTTGATGGTTAGCCGTACTCAATAAGTATTGGTACTTAGCTTGCACGGCTTCCATTTCTAAGGTGCGCTGTGCTAGAGCAAAACGGTGACGGATAACTTCTAGTTGTTGGGGATAGAGTTTTTTACGCTTACTAAGAATGGCTTCGGGAACGCAAACTTTGCCAAAGTCGTGCAATAAGGCGGCGTAGCGAATTTCTTGAATTTGGCGATCGCTAAATTGAATTGCCCGCAATGCTCCGGAACTGACACTACTCACTTCTTCACTAAGGCGCACCGTTAAGTCAGCTACTCGTTCTGAATGCCCGAATGTTGTCGGATCGCGGACTTCAATGATCTGAACAGAGGCTCTGACGAAGCCTTCAAAGAGGTTTTCAATTGCACCTTGCAGTTGGTTGCGTTCAATGGAAATTGCCGCTTGAGAGGAAAGCGATCGCACGATCCGCTCTTCCCATTGGGAATAAGGCTGAGTCACGGCTAAAGCATTTTCGGGAGTAATCACCACATCCGGTTTAATCTTGCGATTGATCAGCTGCAATACCCCGATCACTTCTCCTTCTTGGTCTTGCATCGGCAACACCAACACCGAGCAAGTACGATAAGGAATAGTTTGATCGAAGCGGCGATCAAACTGATAAGGTACTCCCGGCAGCAAGTTGTAGGCATCCGGCAGATTTAAACTTTCACCAGTTATCGCCACGTACCCTGCTAGACTTTTGGGATTCAGAGACACTTCAAATTTCTGAAAGCCGACTTCAGGTAAAGAATCATTCTGAGCAATTTTAAAGCCTAACTTTGGGATCGCCTCACTACGATCAACTAAATAAACGCTTCCCGCATCGCTATTAGTAATTTCCCGACTTTTGGATAAAATTAGGCAAAGCAATTCCTCCAAATCGCTACTACTAGAAAGGGCAGTACCAATCGCTAAAAGTTGCTCGATCAGTTCAACGCTCTCAGTATCAGCCAAGCCAAGTTTTTTACGTTCGCGGTTCATGATTTGGGAGGAGTAAATAATGAAAAATCGTAGTCATGCAGATAGATGGAGGCGGTCGCTCGCTACACTTCAGCCAGGAAACCCTGGCAAAATAACTGGCAGTAACAGTTGACCTTGAACTACCAATCTATTCCACCCACTTAGTTCACCGCTTTACCCCTAAGGCACTAACAAAGAGCGACTACTGCCCTGCTATATCACTAACATTGTTTCGCTGTCAGTTGTTTATAGAAACCATGAAAAGTTAGGGAAAGAATGTAAAGTTTGGTCTGACGAAAAAACTAGTCTTTTGTAGGGACGCAACCCACGAACTTAACTCCCAAGGTGAAAGACAATGACACAAGCGACTGCACCGAGTGAAATTACCCCTTTAGTGCTAAAAATGTCTCCAGCCATTGAGATGACAGATGACCAATTCTTTGAATTTTGTCAACTCAACCGAAACTTACGCATCGAGCGCACCGCCAAGGGAGAATTAATTATTATGCCCCCCACAGGGTCAGAAACCGGAAACCGTAACTTTGATTTAATCGTGCAACTGGGAATTTGGACGCGACAAGATGGGACAGGAATCGGTTTCGACTCCTCTGCTGGATTTACTCTCCCCAATGGTGCAACTAAATCCTCGGATGCTGCCTGGATTAAACTAAAGCGATGGGAGAATATTCCCCCAGAACAACGAGCGAAATTTGCTCCCATTTGTCCTGATTTCGTCGTGGAGTTACGTTCTCCCAGCGATCGCCTCCAACCCCTCAAAGATAAACTCCAAGAATACATCGATAATGGCGCATCGCTTGGTTGGCTAATTGACCGCAAAAATCGCGAAGTTTACATCTATCGTCCTCAACAAAAGGTCGAGTGTCTAGATAATCCCTCTACCCTCAGTGGCGACCCACTTCTACCGGGTTTTGTCCTTGATTTATCAACAATCTGGTAAATCAACCAGGGAAGCGGAGGTAGTGAAACTCGAGCAAGGTTTAGCTCAATGTTTGCTTCTTACTAAGTATCAGAGGGTGAGTTGTTACGATTTCTCAATTGTTGAATGGTTACTTGAATCGCTAACGCCACTAAACCTAGAGCGACAAACCCAAAAACAAAGGTAGCTAGGCTACTGACGCCAACAACCAGAGTCCGCACCGCCGCTGCAATATTGATCGCCGTTGGATTAGTTGAAGTAATCGGTTTAGCTGCAAAGCTTTGAAAAATAGCCGAGGTGAGATAGTAGCCACCGATCGCAAATGCCGCAGAAATTAGTGCTGCTGTTAGACATTGCAGAGGACTCGGTAGGGAGGGGGAAGTTTCCGTTGGGGAAGTTTTTTCGTTGGAATTAGTCATTAGTCACTATAGCCATCCTTAATTGAGGACTTGGAGGCATCAACGCTTATAGGTGCTTAGTTTTAGAGTTGAGCTGAACGCCGTGATTGGAAAATTTAGCCGCCCACAACTCTAAATCGGGATCGGGAATGGCTGCTCTTACAGCTTGCTGGACTTGATGCGCTTGGGCTTCAGATTCAGTGAGGGCAAAAATAGTTGGCCCTGATCCTGACATCATCGTACCTAAAACATCAGTACTCGCGAATACCTCGCGTAACTGCGCCACCTTTGGCTCGACTGGTAATACTACCCGCTCTAAATCGTTGCGGAGTAACTGCCCGATTTGCTGACTATCTTTGTGAAAGATTGCGTTCACTAAGGGACTCGAATGCACCTTAGAGGCGCGGGATTCCAGAGTTTTAGCATCGTAGACATACTCGCTACCAAACTCAGAACGATAGGTTTGGTAAGCCCAGGCAGTGGAAACAGCAATGCTACGATATTTTCCTAACACTACATAAAGAGAATCCATCGTGGGGAGGTAAGACAGTTGTTCTCCTCTACCTGTAGCAATAGCTGCCCCCCCTGAAATGCAAAAGGGAACATCGGAACCAAGTTGGGCGGCTAAATCCTGTAATTCTGGCTGAGTAAGTCCGAGTTGCCAGAGCATATTTAGCCCGACTAAGACAGCCGCTGCATTAGAAGACCCCCCGGCTAGCCCCGCCGCGACAGGGATTTTTTTGTTGATGGTGATTTCGACGCCGCCATACTGAGCAAAAGCGTTGGGATATTCTAAGGTAATTAATTCAGCGGCACGATAGGCGAGATTGCTTTGATCTAAGGGGACTTGAGGATGATTGCAATGGACGCGGATGGTGTCGGTACTAATTGAGCGCAACTCAATATGATCAGCTAAGTTGATGCTTTGGAGAATCATCACAAGTTCGTGATAACCATCTGGGCGATCGCCAATGATTTCTAGATACAAATTAATTTTGGCTGGGGCAATCAGGGAGTAAGAGCGCATGTTGGCAGGATGAAGGATGAAGGGTGAAGGATGAAGTATGAAGGGAAATGCTCGTTAACGGCGTGCATCATTCCTTAGCAAATTACTCAACTCTACCCACTTGGCAACGCTTAGGTCTTCGGCGCGGACTTGGGGGTTTACTTCTAATTCTTCCAGCAAATCGGTGAGGCGATCGCGATCGATTACAGATCTCAAATTATTCCGCAACATTTTGCGCTTGCTAGAAAAGCCAAGTTTTATCAGGGTTTCTAGGTATTTAATATCATGGGCAGGGGGGTCAGTGTCTCGCGGACGCAGCCGCACAACCATAGAATCAACTTTGGGGGGTGGAGAAAAGGCTTTTGCTGGGACGTTGCAAATAAACTCTACCTCTGCCAGATATTGCACCCGCACAGATAATGCCCCAAATGCCTTAGAACCGGATTGAGCATACAAGCGTTCTGCCACTTCTTTTTGGACAAGCAGCACGATAGAGTCAAAAGGTTTCGGGTTCGGTTGGCTAATCGTTCCCAGCAGTTTCTCTAAAATTGGGCCTGTGATGTTATAGGGAATATTGGCGACAACTTTGTTCGGTTTTTGGAAGGTGGGAAAGTGGGCAAGCTGGGCATTCAAGTCCATTTCCAGGAAGTCGCCTTGTAAAAGCAAGAAGTTCTCACGCTGACCGAGCTTTTTGGCTAAGAGTTCGCACAAGTCACGGTCAATTTCTACCGCTACCACTGACTGAACCAGGGGTAATAACTGGCGTGTGAGAATGCCTGTACCGGGGCCGATTTCTAAAATGCGATCGCCTTCTTGCAACTTGGCAGCGGCGATGATTTGATTTAGAGCCTTCTCACTCCGCAGCCAGTGTTGACCAAATTGTTTACGTGCTTTGGGAGTCATATATCACAGATTACAACGGCTAGAGTGGCTCAGATCTCCGACTTCTTCAATAAGTCAAAGATCTGATCTCGCCTTCAGTTGCTTCAACAACTCTTCTCAAGAAACTGCTTAACCAAGTGTTGATTGCGAGCCAGGTAATCTTCAGCAATCTGCTCTAAATTGGCAATGTTTTCAGGGCTAGCGTCATCCATTTTATCGTTGGTGATTTCTGGTTGCATACGCAGGTAACGGGAGCATTCTTCCCCGTCTGCATCTGGATCACTCATCACTTCGCGGGTAATGTAGTTGTGGATATCAGAGGGAGCATCAAAGGAAACTTCAACGATGCGCCCATTCCATGCCCATTGCAAAATTCCCCACCCCCGTACTTTTTCCCAGGGAAGAGAACGACTAGAACTGCCCGTTCCAATGGAGAGCATACTGATCTCTTTAATGGGATAATCGAGCCGCAGGGCTTCTGCAACGGCACAGGCAGAAGGATTATTTGCTCCTACACCGCCATCAATGAGTGAGTAGCGTCTCTCCTCTGTTTGCAAAAGATGGGCAGGAAAATAGCTAGGAGCTGAGGCTGAAGCGGTACAAGCCTCCCACAACGGAGTCTTCACGGTATCTTTATATTGTTGCCAGCTTTTAAAAATCAGCGGTTCGCGCTTGATTGTGTCATAGGACGTAATTAACAAACGGGGTGATTGCCCGATATCGGCTAAGGGTCTGTGGCCCAATTCTTCTTTGAGAACGGCGATCAATCCTTGATCGGAGTACTTGGGAGCTGACAATCCGTATTGCTTCACCAACCCTAACCGCTGCAGATTCAGACGACTGTTGTAGGGAAAGATGCGTTGCCCTTTTGTCCGGTAGAGATTGAGAATGTCCTGACTTTTGCGCCCAATAGCGATCGCCCCGGCTAAAATTGCCCCCGTAGAGGTTCCCGCAATCAAGTCAAAATACTCATTTAAAGGCTGATCGATCTGCCGTTCGATTTCTATGAGAATTCGTGCCGCAATCACACCCCGAATCCCACCGCCATCCAAACTCAAAATCCGATAAGTCACGAGTTATTGTCCTTTCTACATATCCTTAGAGATGCTGCCAAGCAAATTCAGTTAAATTCCTCAAACATTTGAGGAATTTAACGAATGCTGATCCCTTCTCACTTTAAAGAGGAATTAGTTTGACATACTCACCGGGCTGAAGCGTTCGACTGCCCTTCGGCAGGTGGAACACTGAGCGTTCGACTGCCCTTCGGCAGGCTCAGGAACCGCGCTCACGCCGAAGTCCACGGTGATTCTTTACGCTTCATTGGATCGTGCTACCGAAGTAGTCTTACAGTTCCTCAACGTACATTTAAGGTCGTGCCGATGCCCCATGCCGACCATTTCTATATTTTTTGATGCGTTCTCATCCCTGTCGTGTTCTGTACCGCAATTCCGGCAAAGTACCGAGCGTATTGACAAATCAATCTTGCCCCATTTGTAGCCACAATCAGAGCAGACTTGGTTAGTTGGCTCCCATCTGCTGATGACTACGAACTTGCGCCCATATTTTTCAGACTTTGCTTCAACCAAAATCCGGAAATCTCTCCAGCCTTGCTGACTAATTACCCTAGAAAGTTTACGATTTTTAACCATCCCTGACACATTCAAATCTTCCAAAACGATAGTTTGGTTTTCACTAACGATTTTGGTTGACAATTTGTGCAAAAAGTCTTTGCGGGTATCTGCAATTTTGTTGTGAATCTTGGCTATCCGAATCCTAGTTTTATGCCTCCTGCTTGAATCTTTTTGCTGACGGGGTAACTGGCGCTGAAGCTTACGCACTCTAAAGTCTAGCGCCTTGCAGCTGGGACTCACAGCCCTTTCACCGTTACTGATCACAGCAAAAGTTTTAATCCCTAGGTCTATGCCGATGCTTTGGTTTTTGGTATCAGCTTGAACCGGTTCTACTTCTACCACAAAGCTCAGAAAGTAACGGTTAGCGCAGTCTTTAATTATCGTGACTGAGCTAGGTTCTGACGGCAGATCTCTAGACCAAACTGGTTTAACAATCCCAATCTTGGCTAGATAAACACCTTCCCCTTTCAAAGAAAACCCACCACGAGTAAGTCTTGCCGCTTGACTGGATGTGCGCTTTTTGAATTTGGGATAGCCAACTTTGCGACCTTTCCTTTTTCCTTTGCAAGAATCAAAAAAGTTCTTGAAAGCTATCTCTAAGTCAGCTACAGACTGTTGCAGAGGTATATTTGATACCTCACCTAGCCAAGCTCTTTGCTCGGTCTTTTTTGCCTGAGTGATAACAATCTTTTGAAGTTCAGCAGATTTAGGTTTCTTTTCAGATTGTTTACAGATTGCAAGAGCATCGTTGTACACAACACGAACGCAGCCGAACAACCGAGCCAAGCTCTGCTGCTGTTGGTCTGTTGGGTAAAAACGATACTGGTATCTTGCTTTCATCTGTCATGTTAAAATTGGTCTGTATCTTGATCTTGCTCTTGATTATATATTGGTCTCCAAAAAATGACTACTCAATTTCGGAGAGAAAGACATAGCGTTACAGACCTTAAGATTCACTTGGTTTGTGTAACTAAATACAGAGATGAGATTTTTGGTGGGGAGGAAATGAAATTGATCGAAAAAGTATTTCACCATGTAGCAACACAGATGAACTTTAACATTTTAGAAATTAATGGGGAGGATGAACACGTCCACGCGCTGATCGAATACCCTCCAAAACTTTCTGTGTCGAAGATCGTAAACGCACTGAAGGGTGTTTCAAGTAGACGCTATGGGCAAGCAGGGTTTAAAAAACCGCAAAGCAAAACAGCCTTGTGGAGTCCTAGTTATTTTGCTGTGTCTGTTGGAGGTGCCCCTATTGAAGTGCTAATTAAATACATCAAAAATCAAGAAAAGCCGTCCTAGAAGGTGTTCCTGAGCGGCTCGAGTGAGCCTCGCCGAACTCCTGTCGAAGGACGGGGCTTGTATCCCATTATTTTTGGTCAGACGGCTAGCAGGGTTGTTGAGAACCAACGAGATTGACCCTGATCGAGTCCTGTAGCAATTAATAAATTTTCTGAGTAACTAATGCAACTCACCGGATTGGAGATTACTTCTGGTGATCTCGAGAGTAATCTTACCCTCGAAGTCAGGGATGGGGGCAGCCGGTTTACTAAGGCGGACTTGGACTTGCTGCACTTTGTCTAATTTCAAAATTGCTTCGGCGATCGTACTGGCTAATTTTTCAACGAGGGCAAATTTTGAGGTCTTAACCAAATGCTTGACTATTTCTATCGCCCTGCGATAGTCAAGAGTATCTTCAATATTGTCACTTTGACCAGGATGTGATAAATCCAACCACAGGGTAAGATCCACTTCAAACCACTGTCCCAAGACTTGTTCTTCCTGCAGGTAGCCTGTATAGCCGTAGCTGCGAATTCCTGTAAGTTGAATAAAATCCATTACCGACAACCCAATGACTCCCTCGTTGACACTCCGGTTTTCAAATTGACTCCCGTTGCTTGGGAACAGAGTTTTTTCACTTGCAACCCATCTAAAACTGCATTGCTAAAGTCAGTTCCGGTGATGTTTACATTATCAAAACGAGAACGTAGCAGCATTGCTTCTTCAAAGACTGCATCGCTTAAGTCGGCTCCCGTGAAGTCCACTAAATAAGCGATTCCGTAGGTAAAGTCTGCTCCGTGCAGGTTTGCCTGATTGAGGGTAGTACTGTTAAATACGGCACCCCGCAAGTTAGCGTTACTGAAGTCTGTCATCTCCAAACTGGCATTGGTAAACTCTGTTTTTTCTAAGTCTTGATTAGAAAAATCCTTGGCGCTGAGTTGGTTGCTGTCTGCTGAACGAGAAATGGAAGAAGAACTTGCCGCTTGTGCTGATAAGGGAACGCTCACCAGCAGTAGTACCAACAATAGGATTGCCGCTAGTCGTTGAAAATGCCTCATTCTAGATTATTTGTTAACGATATGTTTGCTAAAAACAGATTTTTCTGGAAAAGTTAGTCTGTCGTCGGCTTCCCTTATTTTAGGGTGTGTTGGCTTCCATTACATCGAGGCTCTAGAAGAGGGCGATCGCTCTTTTCAAATCATCAGTAAAAGTGACTTTTTTGGGGTCAAAGATGTCTGTTTTTGACTCTATGTTAATTTTTATAACAATTTTTTTACCCTGGATTGGGAAATTAAATGCTGTGTTAATTTAACGAAAGAACAGATTCGGTGGTAGTGTTTGTGCCTAGTATTAAAAGGATTCCCCCTCTTAGTATTGGCAGGCTTCTCTCCGAAATCTCAATTACTACGTGCCTCTGATTTTGGAGACAGTCTATCTATGTCAATTTATGTAGGGAACCTCTCTTACGACGTCACCCAAGAAGAGTTGAGCGCAGTTTTTGCAGAATACGGCTCTGTAAAACGCGTACAACTACCAACTGACCGGGAAACCGGACGTATGCGTGGATTCGGTTTTGTGGAAATGAGCAGCGATGATGAAGAAACGGCTGCCATTGATGCACTAGACGGCGCAGAATGGATGGGACGCAAGATGAGAGTTAATAAAGCCAAGCCGCGTGAAGATCGCGCTGGTGGTGGTGGACGGAGTAATAATAACTTCTCTAGCCGCTATTAAGCTTTATCGCTCTTGGCAGTTGAATAGAGACTGACGTCCGAGGGAGTAGGGTGGGCAATGCCCTCCCTACAGCTAAATGTACTTGACTCTCTTTGCCTGTAAGGGTAGCGATCGCTTTTTTCCTTACTCCCCAATTCTTAAGGATGGTATTAGTCAGACACCTAAGCCTGACTGGTTCTTAAGTAATAAAAAGGGATAGGATTTAAACTACAGATCTCGATGAGTAAAGGGTTTTGCCTGCTCGCCCGTGTAGGTAGCGGCAATATGAGCATTCCCTTGCAGTTGATACTTATAGGTGATCAGACCTTCTAGCCCAACCGGGCCACGGGGCGGCATTTTTTGGGTACTGATACCCACTTCTGCACCAAAGCCATAGCGAAAACCATCGGCAAAGCGAGTGGAACAGTTGTGGAAGACATTCGCGGCATCAACTTGAGACAAATAGGTGTCAGCAACGGCTGGGTCTTCGGTGACAATCGCCTCCGTATGCCGGGAACCATAGGTGTTGATGTGGTCAATGGCAGTGTCTAGGGAGTCCACAACTTTGATAGCAAGAATCAAATCGCTGTACTCGGTAGACCAGTCAGCATCGGTAGCCGCCGCGATATTAAGAATTTTTACGCTTGCCTGATCCCCTCGCAATTCCACGTCGCGCTTTTGTAAGGCGGTAGCAACTAGAGGGAGAAAGGCTGGGGCAATGGCTTCGTGGACAAGTAAGGTTTCAATCGCATTACAGGCGGCGGGATACTGAGTTTTGGCATCTACAGTAATGTCTGTTGCCTTTTGCAGATCAGCCGCAGCGTCAACGTAAAGATGACAAATTCCATCTGCATGACCGAGTACTGGGATGCGAGTATTTTCCTGTACAAAGCGGACAAAGGAGTTGGAACCTCTGGGGATAATTAAATCCACCGATTCATCTAGCTTCAGCAACTCCAGGGTTTCTTCTCTGGTGGTCAGCAGTTGCACGACGGCTGGATCGACGGCGGTTTCTTTGAGTCCTGCATGAATGGCACGGACTAAGGCGTCACAAGAGCGTGCCGCTTCTTTCCCACCTTTGAGAATCACGCCGTTGCCCGATTTGATCGCCAGAGAAGTAATTTGAATTAACGCGTCGGGGCGGGCTTCAAAAATTACACCGAGGACTCCTAAAGGACAGCTAATCCGCTTGAGGATCAGCCCTTCATCCAGTTCTCGGTGAATTTGTATCTTGCCAACAGGATCGTCAAGTTTGCCGACATTGCGAACCCCGGCGATCGCGCTTTTTAGTTTGGTCTCATCTAGCTTCAGCCTTGCTTGCAGTGGCTTGGGAATTCCCTCTGCTGCCGCGACTTCGCAATCGGCGGCATTGGCTGCCAGGATATCTGGTGCCGAAATTTCTAACGCTTGGGCGATCGCTTCAATCGCCTGGTTTTTTTCAGCCGTAGATAGCACAGCTAATTGCCGTGCATGGGTGCGAGTGCGTTGTGCGATCGCTCTCAGCGGAAGGGTAGCAATAGGAGTAGTCATGACGTTCCAGGAAATACCAGCCCGTAAGCTGAAGTTTAGCAAAGATACGGGTTTCTCACTCAATCCTAATCAAATGTTGTTGGTTGTGAGAGATTCCTGCAATATCATTGAAACGGGAGCTACCAATCCGTCGAGAAATGCTTCTAACCACTCAAAACCAACCGCTAGGCTAGTCTCTCTGCTTCACCTGACGGCTAGCACCAACTGCCGCCCCAGCGCCAGCAACCAAGCCAATACTCATCCCTTGAATCGTGCTAACTAACGGATCTTGAGTTAGACACTTCGTAGTAACCTGGGCAGCTTGCAGACATGTATGGCTGTCTATCCAGTTAGAGGTGCCTCCAATAATAGCGCCAGCAGCACTACAGGCGGTAATCAGGACGATAAGACGGTTGCTTTTTCTAACCATAGGTAGATGACAACTTTTGTAGGTTTGAGCAAGGCTTTTATCTAGACTACCCATATTGAGATAAAAAGTCACAGTTTTTGAAAAAACTTTTGCTCAAAAAGTCGTTTTTACCAGAAAAGTTTCTATAACTCTGGCAAACTCGATTCCTAAGCCGTATTGAGCGGCGGAGGTTTGGGTAGCTAGAAGTAAATTTGATTTTCCTAGCTGACGAAGCCTAAAACTCTCGGTTCCCGGCTCCTTATGCCATACCTCCAACGCCTTTCTCCTACTCCATACGCCAATTGAAAGGTAAACGAGCATAAACCCCTCTGGGGTCATTCATCGTTTGTAAAACGGCTAAATCTGCCTTGAATTTCTCAAATTCTGCGGTTATGGGGTCAATCTCTGGCTTCGCTTGCGTACTTTCCTCACCCGCCAACCGTTTTAAAAACCGTGATTCAAAACCGCCAGATTTTGAAGATTTTTGCAGTTCCCAGTCATCGCCCAACTTGGCTTGTTTTGCTGCGTACTGCACGGCTTGCTCAAATCCCCCCAGTTCATCGACCAAGCCGATTTTCTGGGCATCTCGACCCGACCAAACTCGTCCTTGAGCGATTTGGGCAACCTGTTGTTTCGGTAGCTTCCGGGCATTTGCCACCTTTTCTAGGAACTGGTCATAAATTTTGTTGACGGCTTTTTGAGCGATCGCTAATTCTTGGGGCGTCTTCGGGCGCGATACAGTTTGACTATCGGCGTAGCGTCCAGTTTTCACTACATCCCAGGTAATGCCGTTATTATTCGCCAGTTCCTGTACATTGGGCAGCAGACCAAAAACACCAATTGAACCTGTAACCGTGTTGGGTTCGGCAAATACATAATCTGCCCCCGTCACAATCCAATAGCCTCCAGAAGCCGCGAAATCCCCCATGGAAACAATCACTGGCTTCTCTTTTTGAGTTAGCCGTACTTCCCGCTCAATCACCTCTGATGCCGTGGCGCTTCCACCAGGGCTATTGACGCGCAGCACCACCGCCTTCACCGCTTTATCCTGCCGTAGCTTCCGCAGTTGTCTGGCAAGGCTCTCGCCCCCTACTTGGTTGACGCCGCCTTTACCGCTGACAATTTCACCTTCGGCGTAAACAACAGCTATTTTGTTGTCAGAAACGCCAATCTCGCTTTGCTGACTAGAAACTCTGGAATAAGAAGCTAAACTAATTTGCCGGAAGGACTCGTTTTCCTCCTGACGACCGGAGAGCGCTTTGAGTTCTGTCACTACCTCGTCTTGGTAGGAAAGCTGGTCTACTAGACCTTTCTCAAGAGCTTCGTCTGCCAATAATAACCCTTGATTATTGGTAATTTCCTGTAGTTGAGTTGGGGTTAATTCACGACTCTTGCCAACGGTAGCAATAAACTCATACCAAAGACTCCCCAACAGCTTCTCCATCTGCTGCCGATTTTCGGGACTCATTTGTTTGAGAGTGAAGGGTTCAACCGCCGCCTTGTACTGCCCAACGCGGATGATTTGTACCCCAATGCCAAACTTTTCTAAAGCCCCAGCGAAAAATAGAGGTTGGGAGCTAAATCCATTGAATTCTATTGCTCCGGCGGGGTTGAGAATGACTTTATCTGCCAGGGAGGTGAGATAGTATTCCTGTTCTCCCAAATCGACATCGTAGGCAATAATTTGTTTGCCTGCGGCTTGGAAACGTGCCAAGGCTCCCCGCACTTCCTTCAACGTTGCCAAACCTGCCGTCGGGCCTGTGGAGGTCTGAGTACCATCCAGATAGAGAGCAGTAATGCGCGGGTCTTTTGTTGCCTTATCGATGGTGTCTAGAAGGGTAAGTAAGGCGATACGGCTTTCATTGCTCCCGCCGAGAACCTCCCCAATCGCCTCTGTAGTACTGAGAGTGGGGTCGGTGTCAGTGATCGTCATGGCTAAATCGAAAACCAGCACTGACTTGTCTTTCACCTGCGGGCCATCATCACGAGACGCCACCGCGATGATTAAAAAAATTAATCCACTGGTTCCTAAACCGAAGAATAATATTAGACCCGCAAGACTACCAACCAGGCTAGCAAAGGTTTGTTTGAGGAATTGACGCATGGGAGGGGGATTAGGGAGTAGGGATTAGGGATTGGGAAGAGAGATTTAGTGAATTGGTCTCAACAATCAGAACCTTCACTATCTCCATCGCTTCACCAAACCCTGTGATGGCTACGGAAAGAAAGTTGATTTCTTAAAACCCGGTACTTTTATCCTAGTCGCTGGAGAGCTTTGCTATGTTTAAGCTGCGACAGAGTAGCGTTGCCTGTGCAGAAGAGAACGGTAGTAATTTCAGCGATCAGGAGCTGTACTAGCGCGTCAACGGCATTTGTCGATTCAGAGGCGGCTTGAAGGAACGGTAAAGCTAGCCCAGCTAAATCAGATCCTAACGCGATCGCCTTTGCCACATCCATGCCGTTCCGTAAGCCGCCCGACGCAATCAAGGGAACTGTAGGAGCGATCGCACGAATACTAGTAATGCACTCGGCTGTCGGTAAACCCCAGTCGGCAAAGGTTAGCCCCAATCGGCGCTGCTGGACATTTAATGCCCGTTCGCTTTCCACCTTTGCCCAAGAAGTGCCTCCCGCACCCGCCACATCAATTGCTGTGACTCCAGCCTCGATCAGCTTTTGTGCCATCGGTGCGGAAATACCGTTGCCCACTTCCTTCGCAATCACGGGTACGGGTAACTGCTGGCATAAGTGAGCGATCTTATTTAGCAAACCTCGGAAGTTTGTATCACCTTGAGGTTGAATGCACTCTTGTAAAGGGTTGAGGTGCAAAATCAAAGCATCCGCTTCCAGAAGATCGACAACGCGCAAACACTCATCAATGCCGTATTGGTAGTTGAGTTGCACCGCACCGAGATTAGCAAATAAGAGGATATCAGGGGCAAGCGATCGCACAGCAAAAGTTTCCGCCACTTGGGGATTTTCCACCACTACCCGCTGAGAACCCACCCCCATTGCTAGCTGATAGCGTTGCGCCACCTCCCCTAGGCGATAGTTGATCATCTGCGCTTGTTCCGTACCGCCAGTCATCGAGGAAATTAATAGCGGTGCGCCTAATTTTTTCCCTAAGAACGTTGTTGTGAGGTTAATCTCACTGCGGTTCAGTTCTGGCAAACAACAGTGGGTAAATCGGTAACGCTCCAATCCATTTGTATTGGCGTGAAATTGTACATCTTCATCCAGACAAATCCTCAGGTGGTCTGCCTTCCGCGTCTGGGTTTCTCTCATTAGCTCTCGCAGGTTAACTTGACAATCTTGATTGTCCCACCCTTGAGAACGTCTCCTAATAGAGTGGCAAATCGTTTCCTAATCACGTTACTCACAACTCTAAACTCAGCTCTTTGGTCAACTCCACCGCATCTCGTCCATCCACATCTTGCAGATAAACCTTCACCTGCTCTTCCTTGGCGGTGGGTAACTTCTTACCTGTAAAGTCTGGACGAATGGGTAACTCGCGATGTCCTCTATCCACCAAAACGGCTAACCGAATCACCTCTGGTCTGCCATATTCTGTCACGGCATTTAACGCCGCGCGGATAGTTCGTCCTTTAAAAATCACATCGTCTACTAACACAACCGTTTTCCCAGAGAGGTCGAAGGGAATCTCGGTTTTCGCGGGCGTCCGAATACTAATTTGATCTAAATCGTCGCGATAAAAGGTAATGTCTAGCGCCCCCACTGGGACTTGTACTTGCTCTAAGACTTCAATTTGTCGCCCTAGTAACTGTGCTAGGGGTACACCTCTGGTGTAAATGCCCAACAGTACTAGCTTTGAAAGATTGCCCGATTGTTCAACAATCTGAGAAGCAAGACGGGTGATGGTGCGGCGGAGTTCTTCTGCTGAGAGAATTTCAACGACGTTGGCAGGCATGGAGGCAATATGTCAGCTATAGATCTGTCTAGTCTATATCTTGTCGAATTAGCTCTTGAGAAGGAAGTGATTACTCGCCCACTTATAAAGCAAGATCCCCAACTTTTTGAAGAAGTCAGGGATCTAAAGTACTAACTTACAACTCAGTCAAATTAGTAGAGTAAGTTAAATGTGTTGCGTCCAACGATGCCATCAACAGGTAAACCATTTCTGAGTTGCAAATTTCTCACCGCTGCTTCGGTTTGGCTGCCATAGAAGCCTGTGACAGGTCCATCATAAATTCCGAGGGTACGCATCCGATTTTGGATATTGACGACATCGGGCCCGCTGCTACCGCGTCGCAGGCTGCCGGGGAAAGTTCCACCGACACCGCCGCTACCGCCACCGCTGGGAAGATCTCGGAGAGCGGTAAGGGTGCTAGCTCCAGCAATACCATCTACCCGTAGTCCTTGCGATGCCTGGAAATTTCTTACGGCTGCCTCGGTTAGGCTGCCATAGAAGCCTGTGACAGGCCCGTTATAGTAGCCTGATGCTTTCAAGCTTCTTTGCAGATTCGCCACGGCTTGACTGTTACTACCACGCCGCAGGGAACCCTGAGCAGGATTACTCGGTATGGGTGTGGCTCCACCACGATTTTCTAAAGCTGCCAGGGTTCTGCTACCTGCAATGCCATCGGGCGTGAGTCCATTAGCGCGTTGGAATTTCACTACGGCAGATTGGGTGAGGGAGCCATAGAAGCCTGTGACAGGGCCGTTGTAGTAACCTGCTGTGATCAGATTCTGTTGCAAGTTTGTGACCGAGGTTCCCTTGTCGCCTCTTTGAATCGCCAGTGCATTACTGGTTACACTCATGATACTGAGGGCAAGAGCCACTGACATGACACGAATCCAGGCAGAGCTAGAAAGATTTTTCCGGCTCAGGTTGGTAAATAGTTTTAGATTTTGGGCAGGAACGTTAATAGTTTCGGAATTTTCGTAAGCGGAAGAAAGATGAAGGTAGCCGAGAGTGTCCATGGGTTTTCGTCCTAAAAATTGTTGGAAAGATTGTTTGTCATCTAAAGAAACGAGATGACGTTTAAGAAGATCAAATACTCTAGAAGTGCGGCTGTGGAGACTGTAGCTGTTGGCATTTGGTCAAGAAGCTAAAGCTCTGAGGCGTTGCTTGATTGTGAAAGTTAGCTTCAAAACGTTCTCAATGAATTCCGCAAACTGAAGAAATTTTCTTCCGTATATTCCGTAAGGAAAACTATGAAAACGCTGGAGCTACTTTTCATTTATATCCTTTGACAAAGGTAAACAACATCACCCAATGAATTCACCCATTTGGGTTATAGGGGGATGGAAAGGTACTCCGAAATACTACTAGGTAGAAATTACAGAAAGCCTAAAAGGGCGATCGCTAACGCTACTCCCAGCCAAAGTAAAAAACAATACCGCGTTAGCCGCAAGGCTTGGTAAATTTTCAGGGGAGTAATTGCCGACTGATCATCTCCTAGGAGGGGTTTTTCTTTGGCGACCCCGTTATACCAGTTCATTCCCCCTACCTGCACTCCCAAGACAGCTACATAGGCGCACTCGCTCCAACCAGAATTTGGGCTGGGGTCTTTCGGGGCATCTCGGCAGCACAGACGCCAAACTTGGATGGGGTTTCCTGAAAACAGGGCTAAGGTGAGGACGGTTAGGCGGCAAGGTAACCAGGTGAGAACATCTTCAAACTTGGCACTAAACCAGCCTAAATCGGTGTAAGGTTCCTGGCGGTAGCCCACCATTGAATCTAAGGTGCTTGCTGCTTTGTAGGCGAGGGCAAGGGGAACGCTACCAATTGGGGGGACAAAGGCTCCGACAATGGCATAAAACAGCGGTGCCATCACGCCATCAGTGGCGTTTTCTGTTACTGTTTCTAAGACTGCCCGGAGGATTTCTGAGGCTGATAAGTTTTCGGTATCTCGACCGACATAGCGACTGAGGATGGAGCGGGCTTCAGAAATTTGTCCTGCTGTCAATGGTTGCAGTACCTCCATAGCGGCAAATCTTAGACTCCGCCCCGCAAAACAACTGGCTAGTAAGATAGTTGCGATCGCCATGCCAAATAGCGGGTGAATCCAGCTTGCTGCTTGCACGATTAACCAGCCTACTACCCCACTCCCGCTGATTAAGCCGACACCTAATACAATCCCTGCTACTCGGCGTCTGTAGCGCCCTTGCCAGTGATTGAGGCTAAACGCTGTGTAGCGAGAAATTATTCCACCCATCACCTGCACCGGATGCAACCATCCCCAGGGATCGCCAATGATGTAATCTAAGCCCGCCGCGATCGCTAAAACAGTAATGGCGCTCACAAAATTTCCTTTGACGCCGGAAAAATGATTGGGTTGGCTAATGACTTAGGACTGACGTACTGCAAACGGATAAACCCCTGTTTAGATCCCCTAAATATTCCTTAAAAAAGGGACTTGCTTTAATCCTGAGCTAATGGCAGTCCTGGCAATTAACAAGCCGCCATCAACCATCACATCCAGAAATGGTATAACAACTAACTAAACAACAAAGCTTGTTTCTTCCCCTTGGGCAGCTTGCCAACTCCGAGCATCGTAGTAGAGGTCGGCAAGGGTAATACTGTACAACGCTTCTTTCAGTTTTTGGTGCAACCGATGCCAGAGAGTAAAGGTTACCCAATCTTCAGCTTGAGCCGCATCTGGAGTGTGTCGAGGGAGCGGTTCAATGGTTTCCCCGACGGCTTCTAATATTTGTCCGAGGGAAATTTGTACAGGCGATCGCGCTAATTGATAACCACCACTGGCACCACGTACTGAGCGTACTAAACCCGCCCGACGCATCTCAATCAGTAGCTTTTCTAAGTAAGGTGCAGGTAAATCTTGTCGAGTAGCGATCGCATTTACAGATGTTGGCCCAAACTTTGGTTGAAGGCTTAGATCTAGCAAGGCTTTGACGCTGTAGTGTCCGCGAGTTGTAAGCTTCATCCTGTTGAGTAAATTGCTGTTCTCAGTGATTGTTTAGCTAGGGTTGGTATAACTACAGTCTATATAAATAAGCAACATTGGCTTTACTGGTACTTTTCCCGGAGAAGTGTTGAAGGCTTACCGTAATTTTCCTTAAAGAAGGTTGGTAATCGTGTCAATCTCAATGACTTATATTTATCTGTCGTCTGAATATAACGCTAACTCAATGTGTCAGCAGAAGTCTATATCACTTTTTTCTGACAGTGATGCAGCAAATCAGTAATATCATCTGTTGTGAGTCCATAGAAGTTGAGCGCATATTAGAAACTTTACTTAAATAAATCGAGTTGACGCTCTTTGTATAATATAGTTGTATAGTTCTATGTGCTGATATTAAACATCGATTTTGTGATCTTTGCTTCTATCAGCCAAAGACAAACGCGCTTGCCACATATAATTCTCTAATTTTCGATTCAAGTTGATGGCTAAAAAGAAAAAAATGGACCCGTTAGAGGGTGAAGCACTGATCAAGAAAGTCAAAGAGCTGGAAAACCTCAGTAAAGAGGAAAAAGCCAGAGCTTGCGGCTACTACACCGTCACTAAAAACGGAGTAGACCGCGTTAATATGATGAAATTCCTCAATGCCTTAATTGATGCTGAGGGAATTGAGTTAGATAGCAAAATTAACGGCAACGGACGTGGAGGGCGCAGCGCCAGTTATCGAATTAGCGTGCAATCCAACGGTAATCTGCTTATTGGCTCGGCTTACACTAAACAGATGGGCTTAAATCCGGGGGATGAGTTTGAAATCACCCTAGGAAGAAAGCACATTCATCTTAAGCAACTGGATGAAAAAGGCGAAGTTTTAGCGGAAGTCTGATTCACGCCCTTTGTCAAAAGACAAACTATCCAATCAACGCAGCGGTGTATGGAGTGAGGGAGAGAAGACTAGCAACGGTGTCAGCTAATGAATCGCTTAATTGCTGCTCACTTAGCCCCCTGAAATAAGTCGGTGAAAACCATTTAGATGCTAAGGCTCTGTAGTCTCCCAACTTCCTGCTTATCGTTATCTATTAGTTGGCTTTGAAAACTACAAAACCAGTTAGATAAACGCGGATGATGCTCAAAATCATCTGCGTTATTTTGCTGGTTGTATTGGGAATAGTGCTGAGTTGGCGAGGAGCAGGGGAGCAGGGGAGCAGGGGAGCAGGGGAGAATCGATAACCCCTAACTTCATACTTCACCCTAGCCTCCGGCAACGGCTTCGCCGAACATACTTCATACTTTCTCCCCGACTCAGGACTCAGGACTCAGGACTCAGGACTCAGGACTTTTTTCATACTTCATCCTTCATCCTTCATCCTTCCCCTCATCCCCCCAACTCCCACTGTGACGCTTTAGCTTCCTGGCTGAGTCTCTTTTGTCACTAATACCCAGTCTGAGGCAGTACCAACTCGTCTGACTGATTCTAGGTGCAGTTGTTCAAGAGAGGTGATATTCAGGAGGAAGTAAGGTTCTGTGTCTTGCCAGTACTGTTTCAGTTCGGAATTGGAGGCGGGAGTGACTGTGCGATCGCTATAAAAATTCAGGGAAGGACGCTCATAGGCAAAAGACGTATAAACAGTCGCTCCCGTAGGTGTACCTTGCAAAACCAGTCCCGCCACCTGTTTAACAGGGTAAGACTGCTGAGATTTCCACAGCCAGTGGGGAGAGGTCATAAACAGCAGCAACGAGACGTACATGCCCCAAAACAAGACCAAAATAAATTGCGAGTCCCGACGGGCAACCAAAAAGGCGGCAGTGAGCATTGTTAAGGCAGTGCAGCCAAAAATTAGCGATAAAGACCGATCTGCTGAGTCCAAGACGCCAAAATAAACGCTTCCGGCAACACCACACAGGGCTAGCAGCATTAAACCCGTGCGCCAGACGCGAGGATAAGTTTGATAACTCGGCAGATTCCAGGTTTCTGCAAGTTTGGCACCAGCCGCAAGTGCCAAGGGAGGATAAACGGGCAGGATATACCAGGGTAGTTTAGTTACCATCAACGAGATCGCAACAAAGAAACTCACCGCCCAGACAAGGACTAGCTTTCCCCAGCTCCAATTGCGCTCCTCCCACGCCAGCCGTAATCCATAGGGGAAAAAGATCAACCAAGGGGCTGCATACAGAAGGATTTCTCCTAGGTAATACCAGGGCAGAGCGCGGCGATCCTCTACAGAATCCCAAATGCGCCGCAGAGAGTGGTTAACGACCGCTTCTTTGAAAAATTCCTGACCGTATTGGAACCATTGGGCAGCGTACCACGCGATCGCTGGCATACCTCCCAAAATCAAGCCACTCCAAAAAAAGCCAGAGGTGAGCAGTCGCGGGGTATCCCAAGCCAGAAAACCCAGCACCATCGCCAGCCAGAACAACGCGACAATTCCTTTACTCAGGCTCAGGAGTGCCAAGCCGAATCCTGCCCCTAGGCAAAAGCGTAAGTCACGACGCGATCGCAACACACACCAAACCGTCAACAACCCAAAGCACAGCATCGCGCCCTCTGGCATTGCCATCCTGCCATAACGAACAAAAGACAACAACGTCAGATAAACCAAGCCCGAAAAAATGGCGCTCAGACGGGAGGGGAAAATTTCTCGCCCAACCTTATAAAGCAATGGCACCGAAATCGCACTGAGGAGCGCCCCTGGCAAGCGTGTTGTCCACTCATTGACACCGCCAATCTCATAACTCCAAGCAATTAGCCAGTGCAACAGTGGCGGGTGTTCAAAATAGGGAACACCATTAAGAGTGAGGTAAAGCCACTGCCAAGATAGGTCTGGAGTCCGCCAGATTTCACGAGCGACTAACGCCACTGTTGCTTCTTGCCAATCTCCCAGTGGTGGAGTCCCCAGATTAATTCCCATTAGCAGCAACGCCGCTAGGAATAATCCGCCAATCCACAGCCCATCAATCCAACGTTCCGTTTGACGAATTTGATTTCCAGCGCGACCCCATGCAAATGTTTGACGATTCATCCATCTTTACCAACAATCCAGAATGCTACTTGCTGTCAAGGGCGGCTTAGCTTAGTCTTCAACTCACCCGACTAGCAGTTGCTCGCTGCCATTAACCAATTATGAAGGAGAAATTCCCTCACCTTGTAGCGTCATCGTAGCTTGGACGGGATTTGTTTTAATAAAAAGTGATGCGGTGAAGTGAAAAGTAGTCCGAGATTTGGAGTCAGTTTCACACCAAACATTTTCAACCAATATAGCCTGCGGTAATGCTGGCGCTGACGCGATTGTAGTGCAGGGAGCCTAACTAGCAATTGTTGTGCAGTGGACTGTTCCTCAAAAAAGCAAGTGCTAGAATACCCGGAATAAACTCAAGCAACTTGCTGCCCTTGGAGAGCGATCGCCAACGCCTGCCGCTTCAATATCAAAAAAATCTTCCTCAGGCTAATTATCACTCGGCATTCAGCAAATTAACTCAGGCTTATGAAAAATTTGACACAAATGAACCTCAAACAATTTTGTCGGCGCTTGAATTAGCCTTCACATTGAAGCGGATGGAGAGAGGTTCTGATAACAGTTAATTAAACAAGTTAGATAAAAGTATATCGAGAGATTGTTCTTCGCCTATTCTGATAAGGCTAGTATGAATGCCTAAACTGGTTGAACGTTGTACCCTATTTAGGAGACAGGCATAACGCCTTTTTAATGTCAAATCATCCACCTCATCTGTACCGTTTACTTAACAAACCTTGCCTCTGGGCAAAAAAGTTGAGGTATGAGATTGGACTTGCTCACTTGCGACCATAACGCATATGGAAGGATCGTTTGAACTGACCTTGCAGATAGTAATCGCCGTTCTTGCAGGCATCAGTGCCCAAGTCATCGCCGAATACCTACAAGTGCCTAGCATCGTCTTTTTATTGCTATTTGGCGTTTTGTTAGGGCCCGATGGACTCGGTATTTTACACCCCCAACTCTTAGGAACAGGCTTGGAGGTAATTGTTGCTCTTGCTGTGGCAGTAATTTTGTTTGAGGGTGGACTTAACCTAGAACTGCGAGCGTTGGGTAAGGTTTCCGGCAGCCTCCGCAATCTCGTGACCATAGGAACGCTGATCACCCTACTGGGCGGAGGAATGGCAGCCCACTGGTTGGGAGAATTTCCCTGGTCAATTGCCTTTCTCTACGCCTCTTTGGTGGTTGTCACGGGCCCCACCGTCATTAGTCCCTTGCTCAAACAAGTGAAGGTCGATAGCCAAGTTGCCACCCTTTTAGAGGGAGAAGGCGTCTTAATCGATCCGGTAGGAGCGATTCTAGCCGTCGTTGTGCTGGACACGATTGTCAACAGCGACGCTGGGCCGATCGTGGCGGCTAGTGGTCTGCTGATCCGACTGGGGCTGGGAGTAGGAATCGGTATCAGTGGTGGCTGGTTATTGGGTTTCTTTCTCAAGCGTGCCAAATTTTTGTCAGAAGACCTGAAAAATTTAGTGGTTCTGGCAGGGTTGTGGGGGTTGTTTGGGTTAGCTCAGATGATTCGCAGTGAATCTGGGCTGATGGCGACGGTGGTGGCGGGTATTGTCCTGAGAGGCTCTGCGATTCCCGAAGAGCGTTTACTGCGTCGATTTAAAGGTCAGTTGACTGTTCTCGGTGTCTCGGTTCTGTTCATTTTGCTGTCGGCGGATTTATCTATTGCGAGTATTTTCGCATTGGGTCGCGGCAGTGTGTTCACCGTATTCACGCTGATGTTTGTGGTGCGACCCATCAGCATCAGTTTGTGTACGTGGAATAGTGGGATGAATTTACGGCAAAAGCTGTTTTTGTCTTGGGTGGCTCCCAAAGGAATTGTCAGTGCTTCTGTGGCGTCCCTGTTTGCTATTATCCTGACTGACCGGGGTATCAATGGTGGTGATTCGATTAAAGCGTTGGTCTTCCTCACCATTATGATGACGGTATTTATCCAAGGATTAACAGCGCGTTGGGTGGCGAAATGGTTGCAACTCAATCCAGAGGAAAAAGCAAGCGGGGCGGTGATTATTGGGTGTAATCCCTTGAGCCGTCTGATTGCTCGCTTATTCCAAGAACGAGGCGAGACAGCTGTACTCATCGACACCGATCCGGAAGCTTGTAAGCAAGCCGAAAAGGAAAATCTACGGGTTTTTCAAAGTAGCGGATTAGATATTGATGTGTTGGAAGAAGCCGGATTGGAGTCGATGGGGACTTTCCTGGCAATGACTAATAATGGTGAGGTGAATCTTGTGTTAGCGCAACGGGCGGCTGAGGAGTTTCAGACGCCGCGAGTGCTGGCAGTATTTCCTCGCGATCGCCAAGCCAGTCCTGCCCTAAATAAGACAAAAGTCGGTCAAGCTTTCATTCCCCAACTGCCAATTAAAGCCTGGAACCAATATCTTTCTGATGGGCAAGTAAAACTGGGTACAACATCGCTTAGAGAGCCAGGATTTGCCTTCCAACAAGCCCATTTACGCGCCTTGATTCGTTCAGGAGAACTTCTACCCTTGCTGGTGGAACGGGACTCACGATTTCAAGTAGTCCCTGCAACTGAAGATTGGCAGATAGGGGATCAAATTATTTACCTGCTTCACGATCCCAGACCAAAGTTGTTAAAACGCTTATCTGGAGGAAATACCTCATCGCGCCTTGCCTTAGAAAAGTTGCCGGAAGTGGAAGAAGTTCCGATTTCTTGTCCTATCTCTGATGCAGCAATTGAGGAAATTGTCTCTTGAACAACTCTTTGCCCACAGGGTTGAAACCTGGGGCAATGATGTTAGTGAGTTTTACTACCTGTAAAATTGCGGTCTGTACTGGTGGCATTTTGTTGATCTAATGACTCTGAAGCTGCAAGGATTGCTGCTAGGTTGCTCTGAAGCCGTTTGGCTGCGGTTTCTTGCAAGACGAGTCCTCCTAAATGGATGATGGCGAGGGCGATCGCGCCGACTGACAAAATGTAACTATGCAGCGTGTAGAAGTGTTCTACGCTGGTTGTCCCGACACCACCTCCACCTGTAAGGATGTCTCGAAGCTGATTCCCAATCACAGGTAGTTCTTCGATGGTGCCCAACTCAATTTTTAAGCGCCAGTAGCCTTCCTGAGTCCAGCTCAGAAGCATGGCTGTCCAACCTAATGCGATCGCATTCAAGATGAGTACAATGCCGCTAATCCAGGCAATTAACCAACTGGTACGGAACTGACGCCCCAAAAACATCACCACCATCTGAATTAGAGCAATACCAATTACCCAATTTCCGGCGATGTTGTGAACATCCCGAATCAACCCGCCACTTGGAATTTCTTCACTGATACGTCGCAGAGACTCATACGCCCCTCCTGCTGTCGGCTCGTAGAAAAAAGCAATCAGAATACCAGTCACCCCTGCTGTAACACTCAGAGCCAGAATCGAGACTGATAGAATCGTTGCCAGGCGTTGCAGAATAAATCTGTAGCGTGCGCTATTCATAGCCTTTGATTTGTAAAGTTTTGTTTACATCTCTTTACAAGCTAACGAAGGTATCTAGAAAGACCATGGTTCTTAAAGCCTATTCACTAAGGAAGAGGTGATGGGGAGCAGGGGTGCAGGGGTGCAGGGGTGCAGGGGTGCGAGGGAGAGAAAAATCGATGACGATTAGCCATTACTCCAATCGCCTATTTCACCCTTCATACTTCACCCTTCATACCTCACCCTTCATACCTCACCCTTCATACTTCACCCTTCATACTTCACCCTTCATACTTTCTTGCCGACTCAGGACTCTCTTCACCCTTTATGCCAAATAAGACACCCACTCCTGCAAAGGAGCATCCGAACCGTACCAAATTCCAGTGCGTCTAGGAGAGTGTAAGACATCATCTAAGGTAAGATTAATTGCTCCGTCTAAATGGGCGGCTACAATGGGCGTGATGCCATCTCCCCAGCAGTTACCCACGCCACAGGTTAAACGGTAACTGTTGTAGGCTAACCAGTGACCTGGACGTTGCTTTCCGAAAATCGCTTTACCCGCAACACAGACATACTGTACGTCGGGATAAAATGCCCCTGGATAGTTATTATTGACAAAATTGAGATTGCGTTTTGTCCAGCGTTCCTGGCTTATATGGGGAGTTCCCAAGGTGACTAGCTTGGCAACGCGAGAACGAGAATTCCACAATCCCTCCTCAGACATGTCGCCGTGGATGTCATAGGGTTTTTCTCCTAGGTAAATCCGGGCAATCCAACCGCCTGCGGAGTGGGCGATTAAGTTCACTTGCGAGGCGTTGTGAGATGAAAGCATGTGTTGCACAGTGCGATCGATTTGCCGCAAAATCGGCACCATTGAGCGTCCGCCAACCGTAGGAAACCAATCGCCACGTCGTAGGGGTACTGTGGTGGTGGGAAAGCCTCGCTCCCTCAGAGATTTTTCTAACTCTAAATATTCAGTCGCTCCGGCAAAGTAGCCCGGTAAGATGACGATCGGTAACATTGATTTCTACGTTGCGTTTTAAACCCAGCATTACGCACCGACCTAGCGATCGCAAGTGGGGAATGAAGAGTGAAGGGAGTCCTGAGTCGGTGAGTGCTGAGTCGGTGAGTAGGGGAGAAAGGATGAAGTATGAGAGGTTAGGGGTTATCGCTTCTCCTCATCTCTCTAAACTAAGCACTTGTGCCAATTAAAATTAAAGGTCTTAGCATTTAATTTCTGTTTTTGAGTCAGACTACCGATTGCGGTCTGTTCGGTTACGTTGGGGAGAATTTGAATCAAAGTTGTGCAAATTGGAACTTTATTTGGAATTAGTGTGGGGCCGGGCGACCCGGAGTTAATTACTCTCAAAGGTTTGCGCTTGCTCCAGCGCGTGCCGATTGTGGCTTTCCCGGCGGGTATTCAGGGGAAACCAGGGGTAGCGCAGTGTATTGTTATGCCGTGGCTGAGAGAGGAACAGCAGCAACTGCCGTTAATGTTTCCCTATGTGCAGGATGAGGAGCTGCTGACTCAGGCATGGCGGGTGGCAGCTGAGGAAGTTTGGCACTATCTCCAGCAAGGGCAAGATGTAGCGTTTGCCTGTGAAGGGGATGTCAGTTTTTACAGTACATTTACTTATTTGGCGCAGACCCTGCAAGAGTTGCATCCGGAGTGTGTGGTGCAAGCAGTGCCGGGGGTGTGTTCTCCAATGGCAGCCGTAGCGGCTTTGGGGGTGCCGTTGACGGTGCGTTCTCAGCGGTTGGTGGTGCTGCCAGCACTGTATGCGGTTGCAGAATTGGAAACAGCTCTGGATTGGGCAGATGTAGTGGTACTAATGAAGGTAAGTTCGGTTTACGAGCAGGTGTGGGAAGTGTTGCAGAAGCATCAGCTATTAGAAACCGCCTTTGTGGTGGAGCGGGCGACTTTACCCAATCAGGTCATCTACTCCAACTTACGCGATCGCCCTCACTTGAAACTACCCTACTTTTCTCTGTTGATTGTGCAAGTAACTCAGACGCTTGTCCTTAACTTTTCTTGATATCGCTCAACGGCTTTTCTATCAGTGTTATTTCAGCACCAGCCAGCTAAAAAATTGGCAACTATATCAGTCCGTTCTAGAACGGCTGAGACTATCATTAAAAGTTTGAAATGCATCATAACGCGATCGCATTAAACCTCTTGACTTGATTTTTTTCGGGTTACCAGCAACAAAGCTTATCGTACCTGCTATGTCCTACGCTTCCTTCTTCAAGAGCATTCCTGCAAAATTACGTGAGCCGAGTGGTATTGCTGCCATAGCTTCTGTCGGCATCCATGGGCTTTTAGCACTGGCACTGCCCACGTTGCCTCTCTTTTCAAAAGAAGACCCCGGAGCACGGCGCACAGTGCAACTGCTAGAGTTATCCCCCACAGAACAAAGCCGCTTACCGCAAGCAGCCCCTCCCCCCTTAGCACTGCCGACACTTCCTACACCGAATCAGAATCCGACTTTGCCGTCCTTGCCGCCGTCTTTTTCTGCCTCCTTGCCACCACTGCCGAAGGACTCCGGTCTCTACGACTTGTCCATCCTCCCTCCACCCCGCAGAAGCGAGTTCTCCATACCCTCCACTTCCACTCGCATTCCCCGCCAAAGCCTAGCTCGGCGTCAGACTCCAAGTTTCTCTAGTCTGCCTCGTCAGTCAAGCCGACTACCTCAAGCGCGGTCATCATCAAGGAATTTACCGCCACTGTCCTTTAACTCGTTGCCATCTGTGTCTCCTGGCAGACTGCCGTCCCTGCCTCCTGATTTTTCGCCCCCTCAGTCTCCTCCTTCCAACCTCTCGCGTGGTTCCCAAGGGACGGTTACTCCCTTCGTTTTCCCTAGCCGGACTCCTGTCCTGGCTCCCCCGCCTTCTGATAATGCGATTCCTTTCTTAACTCCCTCGCCCTCTGATAGTGCTAGTCGTTCCCTAACTCCCTCGCCCTCTGATAACGCCAGTCCATCACCATCACCGTCTCAAACTCCCATGACGGTTGCTCAGTATCGGCAGTCCAAGGTAGACGCACTGCGTGCAGAACAACGGCAGCTAAGAGAAGGTCTTAGAGAAGACACCAGCAATACCAGCCGAGAGGAAGCCCAGAGAAATTATGTAGCTTGGGCGGTAAAAGTAGAACAAGCAAAACCCGAATTTGTAAGTTTTGTTGGCAACTACCCCAAAACTGCCTGCCTCAAGAAGTTAGAAGGTACGGCTGTCTATGGTGTGATGGTGGGTGCCAATGGGAAACCGATTGGTGAGGTGGATTTAATCCGGAGTTCAAAGTATCCCCTTCTCAATGACCAAGCTCGTCAGCAAATTAATTCTCGTAGTTTTGACAATAAAACGGGCGAGCCACAAGCCTATCGGGTAAGTGTTGATTTTAAGTACAACAAGGAAGTTTGTCCTGCTATCAGCATTTCCGAAGACACCCGTGAGGCACAAGACACTCCTGAATCTCCGGCACCAAGGAATTCTCCTGAGCCACGGAACTCTCCGGCACCAAGGAATTCTCCTGAACCACGGAATTCTCCTGAACCAAGGAACTCTCCGGCACCACGGAATTCTCCTGAACCAAGGAACGCTCCAGCACCAAGGAACGCTCCAGCACCAAGGAACGCTCCAGCACCAAGGAACGCTCCTGAACCCAGGAACTCTCCTGAACCCAGGAACTCTCCTGAACCCAGGAACTCTCCAGCACCAAGAAACGCTCCTGAACCACAGAACTCTCCAGCACCCAGGAACTCTCCAGCACCAAGAAACGCTCCTGAACCACAGAACTCTCCAGCACCACGGAACGCTCCGGCACCAATAAATGCCCCTGAGCCGCAGAACTCTCCTGAGCTACAGAACTCTCCTGAGTCTCCAGACTCAGCGAAGACTGAGGATTCAACTGAAGAATAAGGATAGGGTTTGTCTGCACACGACATAACGCAGTTCCTTGTGTTCTCGTCTTAACAAGGAACAATGGGGAAGCCAAGGGGAAATTAAAGAGACATTTGGCAAAGTACTACTCTCCTCTGCTCCCCTATCCCTTTTTCACTAAGAAACTGTTACTGGAAACACCACTAACTAGATAATGAAGCCTTGATGTTTTGCTCGCTTTGTTTATGCCTAAAACTTACAGGCATTATTCAAGGAGTAGAGTTAATAAAACACACCAGGAACAGAGAACGCGGAGTTAAGAGAGTTTTATGAGAGAAAGTCGGCGATTATTAGTGACGGGTGGGGCAGGGTTTATTGGCTCGAATTTTGTTCATTACTGGTGCCAACGTTATCCGGATAACTGGGTGGTGGTGTTGGATGCGCTCACCTATGCGGGGAATCGTCGCAATCTAGTGGGGTTGGAGGAACGAGAGAATTTTCGGTTTGTGCAGGGAGATATATGCGATCGCGCCCTGATCGACTCTCTCTTACAATCAGAACATATCGATACAGTCGCCCATTTTGCCGCTGAATCCCATGTTGACCGCTCGATTCTCGGCCCTGAGGCTTTTGTTCAAACCAATATTGTTGGCACGTTTGCACTTTTAGAAGCCTTCCGCCAACACTACGAAACTTGCAACTCTTCCGGAGTGTTCCTCCACGTCTCCACGGATGAAGTTTACGGCAGTCTCGCACCCAATGACCCTGCCTTTACTGAAACTACACCCTACGCTCCCAACAGCCCCTACTCGGCATCAAAAGCAGGTAGCGACCACTTAGTCCGCGCCTACCACCACACCTACAAACTCCCGACAATTATTACTAATTGCTCTAATAATTACGGCTCTTATCAGTTTCCAGAAAAGCTGATTCCGCTGATGTGCATCAATGCTTTAATCGGCAAACAACTACCTGTTTATGGCGATGGTCAGAATGTGCGGGATTGGCTTTATGTGGGCGACCATTGCAGTGCTTTAGATGTGGTGATTCACAATGGCGCACCTGGCGAAACTTACAATATTGGCGGCAACAATGAGGTTAAAAATATTGATTTAGTCCAGATGATTTGCCAGCTAATGGATGAGTTAGCCCCGGATTTACCTGTGCGTCCTTGTGAGAAATTAATTACGTTTGTTAAAGACCGACCAGGACACGATCGCCGCTATGCAATTGATGCGACTAAAATCAAAACGGAGCTAGGTTGGACTCCTTCTGTCACGATTGCAGAAGGGTTACGCAAAACTGTTGCCTGGTATCTCACTCACCGCGATTGGTGGGAACCCCTGCTATCTGAGGAGTATCAAACTTACTATCGCCAAGTTTACGTTTCTTAGTCGCAGGATCTAATTAAACGTAGGGTAGGCATAAAACTTGCTGCTTAGATCCCTGACTTCTTCAAGAAGTCGGAGATCTAAATCTAGCTAACTCACAGTGCCTAGGGGCCAAGTGGTAAAGATAAAGACAACTACCGCCGCGATCGCTAATACTCCTTGAATTAAATTCCCGATTAGGGAACCCACCACAATGCCGATACTTGCTTTAGTTGCCAACTTCACTCGCGGTTCAAGCTCTAAGTCTTTCCGATAGAAGAACTCGCCAATAAATGCGCCAACAATCGGTCCAAAAAAGATTCCTAATAACGGCCCCCCAAAAGGCAAAGCGGGCAAAAGACCGAAAAAACCCAGAAATAAACCAACAATTGCCCCAATCTGTCCCCACTTACTGGCACCTGCCTGTTGTGCGCCCCAACTAGCGGCTAAAAAATCAACCCCGACACTCAGCAGTAGTACCAGAAGGGTAACGCCTAGTGCCACCTCAACGCCGGAAAACCCGTTAAAGACTCCCCAAACGATGATTGCTGCCAAAATCAAACCAGAACCCGGTAATCCTGGTACGACTGCTCCGACAACGCCGAACAGCATGACGGCAACTAATACCCAATAGAGAATTATTAAAGACATCAAATCTCCGCAGGTGCAATTTCAGTTTTGTAACGACTGAGGGTATCTGCAAGTTTCTCAGCAATTCCCTCAATCCAATTCTCGTCTTGTTTTGTATAACTGCGGGGGGCATTGGCTCCCAAAACTATCGCTCCCTGCATCCCCAGGGGTTGACAAATAACACCTTGGGTATTTTCTGGCAAGTAATCAAATTCAATCCGTCCGGGGTAAACCTTCAAGTCCACTAGGTAAACAGGCTTTTGTTTTTCCAGTACCCGTTTCAAGATTGCACCCGGTTTGACTTCTGGATTTTTGCCCAAAATCCCGCGCCGCAATAGTACTTTGTCCTGATATACAACAACGAGCGATCGCGTTACGGTATTTGTGAGCAACAGGTGTGATGCCCAAGCGAGTTCAGTTTTTACCTCATCCGGCAAATCTGGTGCCAGCTCCAAGCCCTCTTCGCCGATGAGAATAACAGCATCAGGCGATCGCGACTGCACCTGCTGCCACAACAAACCCGTCAAAATTAGCACAGCGCTAGCAATTACCCCCAGCGCATCAGAACGCGACTGAGATTCTGTGAGTTGGGATGTCAACAAACGATTGATTAGCAGCAGTACGCCTACCAACCCACCCACCACAAAGGGTAATTGCCGCAATACATAATTTTGATCCGGTTTCTTCATTGTCTTGATCCTGAGTAATGAAGTGCTGAGTCGGAAGAAACCCGCTAAAGCTGAACGTTTTCTTCAACTCATCATTCACAGCTCACAACGAATTTATTCCTCTCCAGGCTCAATAATCCGCTGAAACAGATAACCCGTACCGCGTGCTGTAAGAATCAGCTCAGGGTTGCTAGGATCTTCTTCCAACTTTGCCCGTAGTCGCGAAATGTGGACATCTACAACGCGGGTATCGACGTGACGCTCTGGCGTATAGCCCCAGACTTCCTGCAAAATCTCTGAACGGGAGAAAGGTTCTCCAGAGCGGCTGACTAGCAGCTCCAAGAGACTAAATTCCATCCCGGTGAGACGGATACGTTCATCTCCCTTATAAACCTGACGCTTGTTGGTATCAATCTTGATGCTGCTAACATGGATGACGCCAGAACTGGGGATTCCTGATGCACCGACTTTGTCAACCCGTCGCAATACTGAGCGAATCCGTGCTTCCAACTCCTTCGGCGAAAAGGGTTTGACAACATAGTCATCAGCTCCTAACTCTAGACCTGTAATCCGGTCGGCAACATCGCCTAGAGCCGTTAGCATAATAATAGGCACATCCGACTCCTTCCGCAGTTCCTGACAGACGCCATAGCCATCAAGCTTGGGCATCATCACATCTAGAACCACCAAGTCAGGTTCAGTGAGATGAAAGGTATCAAGGGCTTCTTCACCATCAGCAGCCGTGACGACATCGTAGCCAATCATGGAGAGGCGAGTTTCCAAGATCCGGCGAATGCTGGCTTCATCATCGACTACGAGGATTTTTTCTTTATGAGTTTCCAACGGACCCAAGACTCCTAATACTGAAATAGCAAATTATTAATTTATCAGTAGCTTATCTATATAAGATATTACGCTGTGCGAAGGTTTTTGAAGGGTGAAACTTCCTATCCGACGCTTAATTGCATTTTTTTTTAATATTTGTTTGATTGTTGACCATTATTAATACTTTTTAACATTTTTATCAGAATGCCTAAGCCTAAAACTTTATACGTTTGTACCGAGTGTGGATCAGAATTCCCCCAATGGTCAGGTAAATGTCCTGGCTGTGACAGTTGGAACACCCTGGAAGAGCAGGTCGCCGCTCCGACTAATTCCTTGAGCCTCAGCCGGGGAGGTTGGCAATCCAATACTCACAGCAGTTCCACCCCAACTCACAACTCCCCCGCCCAGCCGAGGTCTTCCCTGAAGTTTTCAGAAATCTCTAATAAGGGTCAGATCCGTTTTCCGTCAGGTTACGGAGAATTAGACCGGGTATTGGGAGGAGGAATTGTTCCTGGCTCATTAGTCCTGATTGGGGGCGATCCTGGTATTGGTAAGTCTACACTGCTGCTACAGGTAGCCAATCTCCTTGCCTACAAACACCGCATCCTCTATGTCTCTGCTGAAGAATCGGGGCAGCAGGTGAAACTGCGAGCGGCTCGGTTAGGAGTGGGGCTGGAACAAGTTGAGGAGGAAACCTCGAATGGGAACGGGAAAAAGCAGGCAAAGTCTGCGGCTAAAAGCAAGGAAGGAAACGGTAATGCCACTCAAACTGAAGCAGCCAGCCAAGACCCTGACTCTAATCTCTATGTTCTGGCAGAAACTGATTTAGAAGAGATCCTACGGGAATTGGAGTCGCTCAAACCCCAAGTCGCTGTGATTGATAGTATTCAGACGCTATACTTTGCGGCTTTGACTTCTGCTCCCGGTTCGGTGGCACAGGTGCGGGAATGTACCTCAGCCCTGATGCAGGTGGCAAAGCGGGCGAATATTACCTTGCTCATTGTCGGTCACGTTACAAAAGAAGGGGCGATCGCGGGGCCACGGGTATTAGAACATTTGGTCGATACAGTACTGTATTTTGAAGGCGATCGCTTTGCCTCTCATCGCCTGTTGCGTTCGGTAAAAAATCGCTTTGGGGCAACCCACGAAATCGGCATTTTTGAAATGGTCGATAAGGGCTTGCAGGAGGTGTCAAATCCCTCAGAGCTATTCCTAGGCAGCCGGGAGGAAATGAACCCCGGCACGGCGACGGTGGTGGCGTGTGAAGGGACGCGCCCGATTGTGGTGGAGCTGCAAGCCTTGGTGAGTCCGGCTAGTTATGGTGCCCCGCGCCGCGCCACTACTGGTGTTGATTACAGCCGCTTGCAGCAAATTTTAGCAGTGTTAGAAAAGCGGGTGGGGATTCCCTTGTCGAAGCTGGATGCTTATGTGGCGTCGGCTGGAGGTTTGGGTGTGGAGGAACCCGCTGCCGATTTGGGGATTGCGGTGGCTGTGGTTGCTAGTTTTCGCGATCGCATTGTCGATCCTCGCACTGTATTAATTGGGGAAGTCGGTCTAGGCGGACAAGTCCGATTAGTCTCTCAGATGGAACTGCGCCTCAAAGAAGCCGCCAAACTAGGCTTCAAGCGGGCAATTGTCCCTAAAGGTCAGACCTTACCGGAGGTTGGTTTAGAAGTGATTCCCGTTGCCAAAGTATTGGATGCTATCATTGCCGCTCTTCCTGGACGATTGAGCCAGGAAGAAACGTCACTTGATGAAGATGAAGACGAATGACTGAAGGAGTAACGGATGATTTTTGAGATAGATTAATCTTCGTGATCTTCAAACGGATCGCTCAGCTGCGTAGAAGGGGGGCCAAAAGCGGTATAGATCGAAAAGCCTGTAATAGCGACAACGAAAGCGCCGATACAAATGCTAAGAACTGTTGCGGGTTCCATGATTTAGCTCAATTATGAGTTCTGTTCCCCCTATAATATTACGGAACATTACAAAAAATCTATTTAGATTCATCATAGGTGACTCATGGCACAACGGACTAGGCTGGGAGAGATCCTCAAACCACTCAATTCTGAGTATGGTAAAGTTGCCCCGGGCTGGGGTACAACCCCACTGATGGCAGTCTTCATGCTGCTATTTTTTGTATTTCTTCTCATTATCTTGCAGCTCTACAATTCCTCTTTGCTGCTTCGGGGTATTGATGTCGATTGGACGAGCTTAGGTCAGTAAGCGATCGCATCCATCATCATTCTTTGAAAAAACAGCGAGATGTCCCAGGCAAGTCAAGTCCTGGGTTTTTTTGTAGGTCTTATACTGAATTTGTACGTTTGCAAGAGGAACCCATGAACGTTTTTGGGATTGGTCTGCCAGAGATGGCACTGATTTTAGTCATTGCTCTACTGGTGTTTGGCCCGAAAAAGCTGCCGGAAGTTGGTCGCAGTCTTGGTAAGGCAATCAAAGGATTTCAGGACGCGTCTAAGGATTTTGAGAACGAGTTTCAGCGAGAAGCTGAACAGATAAAACAAAGCGTTCAGGCAAATTCCTTACCCCAAGCGTCAGATACTGCCACATCGGAGCCGACAACCGCTGATTCCAACAATCACACAGCGACTTCTTCTGGACAAGGCTAGGAATTGGCAACTAGGAAGATTTTGTAATCAGGGGTGAAGGGTGGAGGATGAAGGGTGAAGTATGAAGGATGAAGTATGAAGGGTGAAGTATGAAGGATGAAAGAGGTTATTGGTTCTCTTCCTCTCCCCTGCGCCCGTTCGGCTGAGCGTTCGACTGAGCGCGGTTCGGCTGAGCTCACCGTCGAAGCCTCACGCCGAAGTCTCACGTCGAAGCCTGCGCCCCTGCGCCCCTGCGCCCCTGCTCCCCAGTCCCTTGCTATTTTCCTAAGAAGAAGCCAATCAAACAACCCTGAGCCTAGTTCCTATTAGGCTGAGGGTTACTTTGGCGATTTAGGATTCAGACTTATTGCTGGGCTGCTTAACTTGGGGAGCCTCAAACTTGTAGCCAACACCCCGCACCGTTTGAATTAAGGAAGGCTGACTGGAATCGAGTTCAATCTTTTTGCGAATTTGCCCGATGTGGACATCAACCACCCGCTGATCTCCCACATAGTCGTATTCCCAAACCTGTTGAATCAACTCAGAGCGACGCAAAACTCGACCGGGATGACTGGCAAGAAAATGCAGCAAGTCAAATTCTAAAGCTGTCAACAACACAAGTTCGTTGTTGAGGGTAACTTCCCGACGCCCTGGATCGATGACTAGTTGATTGAAGACTATCCGCTGTTGTTCGGCGGTAGTGACAATCCGCTGACGCTTTAAAATCGCTCCTACTCGATATTCCAGTTCTTGTAAATCGAACGGTTTAGTAATGTAGTCATCCGCTCCTTGAGAAAATCCCTTTATTTTGTCAGCAGCATCAGCTCGGCTGGTGAGCATGAGCACAAACACGTCAGTGCGGCTCTGCATCTCTTCGCAAAGGGCATAGCCGGTGGCGTCCGGCAAATTTACATCCAGAATGACTAGATCGGGGTTGAATTGCTCAAACATTGCCAGAGCAGTCTTTCCATCCTGAGCCGATTCCATTTGATAGCTCTTTTGGCTTAAAAAGCGAAAGATTAAATTACGGATCGCCGGATCGTCATCCACAACAAGAATTTTGGCAGGAGCCATGGTCATAAACTTTTCAAGAAGAACTGGAGCATTGATGGAACGAGGAGATTGTTGACACCAATGGTGTAATCAGCATCTAATCAATTATCGACAAAGAACTAAGCGATGCCAATAGCTACTGACATCATACTCAGGTGAGATCTCGTTCGTAAATTTTTTATGAAGATAACCCTTTATAACCCTATGAAAGAGAGTTTGAGCGTGAAAGTGTTTAATTCAGGAGAGCGGTGTGTTTAAGGATCAAGCTAAACTAGCTTGCAGGAGAGTCGTAATGTCAATCGGTAACGACTGTTCTATTTACTTTACTGCCGATATCAGCATCGTAAGGGACGTTACCACTAGATGTCACACCACCAGTGTAGAGCCGCTGTAGTACCAGTGAAAAGAAGGCAGGTCAAAGGAGGTTTGGGATGAGTGACCAAAATCACTACGAAAAGCTTGGAGTTACGGAAGATGCTTCCTTTGATGAAATTCAGGATGCTCGCAAACGTTTGATGCAACAGCATCGTGACGACCAAAAGCTTATGGAATCCGTGGAAGCTGCTTATGATGCAATCATTATGGAGCGCCTGCGGATGCGGCAAGAAGGCAAAATTAAAGTTCCAGAACGGATTCGTTTTCCCGAACGGTTGTCTCAAACACCACCGAGTGTTCCTCAGACAGCGGCTAACCAGTCTCCAGCTTGGCTGCGACGGTTTGTCGATACTCCGTCCTTGGAAGACATCCTCTGGTCGGCTGGTGCGTTCTTACTTTTGAGCGCTTTAGCTATTTTTTATCCTGCCCCTGATGAAGCCATTTTGCCGTTGGCGATCGCTTTAGGCTTTGGGTTTAATATTTACTTTCTCAATCGCAAAGAACGGCAATTTGGTCGCGCTCTTTTGCTGACGTTGGCTGGATTGGTAGTGGGTATAGGAATCGGAAGCGTTTTAGGCGGCGCGTTGCAGACACAGCTTACTAATTTCAATTTAACGGTGGAGACGTTTGCCAGCCTGGTGACATTTGTGATTCTCTGGCTAATTAGTAGTTTTCTGCGCTGAAGTTTGTAGGGATAAGGAGCAAGGCTCGCCGCTGGCACTCGCCATACCGCCCCACCAGTAACGCCTAGCGCAGGCATTCCTCTCCAACGTGAGACAGGCTGGGAGAGAGGATAAGGTCAATCGCTTCGCTGAGGTTGTTGACGATTGCCTCAGGTTCGTAGCGGCTGAGATGGGCGCGATCGCGAATTCCAGACAGCACACCAATTGCCTTAATCCCATGGTTTTTGGCGGCAATCATATCCGCTTCGGTATCTCCGACCATCCAGATATCGGAGGCGGGAGGTAATTCCGCGATCGCTCGTTCCATCAACCTTGTCTTATCGTCGATGTCGCGGGTTTTGACATAGTCGTTTTCTAGGCAGTAGCAGCGGTCATTGGGGAAAAAGCGCTCTAAGTTGTAGCTGTTAAAGGCAGAGTAAAGTTGCCACACCCGGCGCATCGTCAAGACCACCAAGTCTAGATTAGGGTTTTGATGCACTTTTTCTAATGCCTCCGACACTCCCGGTGCCAGTTGGTCGTAGACCAGATAAGGCTGCGTATGGATGGTTTTACGCCGTAATTGGGCAAATTCTTGCCCTTGTGCCTGATCCAAACCTGACTTCATCCCAATTTTGGATTCGGGAATGCAGGCACGCTTCATTCGCCAAAACTCCTCTTTCGAGAGCTTTGTCAGAGGCTGGTTTGGGTGTTGTATTTTTTCTAGACAAAACTCATAGACACGGTAGTAGCGCTCCGAAACGTCTAAGATAGGGCCATCGAAATCTGTGATAATTCTTAACATTATTTAGGGCGAAAATGGTTGCGAGTATTAAGTTTATTTAACACTTTACTGAATTTATTCTCACCTGCCTATATGCAGGGATAATTGCCAGTTCAGGAAGGGACTCTCCTCGCTGCTGTTACTCCCTGGTATTTACTACTTCAAACTTCCCCGCTTATGTTGTTCCCGTTCAATTGCTTCAAATAGGGCGCGGAAATTACCTTCTCCAAATCCCTGAGCTTGGGCGCGACGCTCGATCAATTCAAAGAAAAAGGTGGGTTGCTCAAAAATTGGCTGTGTAAAGATTTGCAGCAGTAGGGAATCTGAGGCATCCTCTTGCCAGTCCACTAAGATTTCTTGGATAGCGATCGCTTCTAATTCCTCTGGCGATAAACACAGCCCCCGATGCCGATCTTGCAATTGCGTGTAGTAGGTTTGGGGAATCGGCAGAAAGCATAGACCACCTTGCCGCAGTCGCGCGATCGCCTGCACAATTTGCGGCGTCTGCAACGCAATATGCTGGATTCCTGGGCCATGATTAAAATCGAGAAACTCTTGAATTTGAGAATTTATTGACGTGGGTTCATTAATGGGAAACTGCATCCCACTCCGAGGATGCACCAGCACCTGAGAGCGTAACCCCGACTGCTCCGTCTCAATCGCAAAGGATTGTTGACGTTCAAACCCTAACGTCCCTTCATACCAAGACAACGCCCGTTCTAAGTCCCCAGCAGCGACATTCAGCACCACATGATCGATACCGTTGTAAGTATCAGCAATCTCGGCGTTATCCTCTGGGGCTAGATTGATGTCGGGGAGCAGGGGAGCCACGCCGCAACGCTCAACCAAGGTATGAGTCAGAGAACCCCAAGCCGCGATTTTCACCCACTTCATGCTCCCGTCAGCAAACTGTCGTTGCTCAACAGGCTGCAAGACTTTTGCCCCCTTCGTAATTGCCTTTTTTAGAACAGAGTCTAAATCGGCAACGAGAAACGCTACATCCGCAACACCAGGAGGATACCGACGTAAAAATTGAGCCACAGGGCTTGCCGCCGTCAGAGGAGACGATAAAACAATGTAGACTGAGCCACTTTTTACCACCCTAGTTTGGGTATGGTAGCTGGCACCAGAGGCATGAGCTTGAAAACCCATACAGTTGATAAACCAGTCTTGGGAGGCTCTGGCGTCTTCTACGTAGAAGTGAATGCGATCGATTTTCATGGACTATCACCCCTGTGAGCTTACCTGCGGTGTCATTTTGCCGCTTTTTCAAACGCTAAAGGTCATTCTCAAGGAAGATCGTTCCATATCATAAAAGTTTAGTGACTTTCCGATTCAATGTTGATTTTCCTGGGTAACGCCTGCGGCTCACTAGGGAACGCCAGCGAAGCTAATGCCCCTAGTTACACCGATAACCATAACTTTATTCTGCAAATCCCCCTTCACCTCCTCAGCGCCATCAGGACTTACGCACAAGACGTGAGAACGTTGATTCTCTCCTAGGGGCAAGCCACATTGTCATTCCCTTACTAGGTGCGTTTTGACCCTTTTTAGTTGATGGCTAGAGAAACGCGATCGCCGCCGATATCCTGTAGGGTTCCTAAAAGTCGCACAACGTCTTCATAGGGCAATTTTTTATCCGCTTTTAAGACAACCGTTCCCTTAGGATTGCCTTGTAAATAGGCTTGTACCGGTTGCTTCAACTCCGATGCCTGAAGGGATTGATTGCCGATAAACACCTGCCCTTGGCGATCGATGCTAACAATCAGAGGGTCTGGCGTTACCTGTTGCTTACCTCCTTCCTCGGTACTCGGCAGCGATATGTCAACCGACTGCTGCTGTATCGTTAAGGTCATCGAGAGAATCACGAAAAAGGCAATTACGCTCATCATGACGTCAATCATCGGCACGAGATTGACTTCTGGCATTTGCGATCGCCGTTGTTGAGATTTGAAGCGCATAGAAGTTAGAGCTTAAAGGCAGACACATCGGGAGTGCAACTTTCTTTGACTATCGCTGCTGTAATTGGTTTCAAGGGTTGGCTTGGGCAATAGTCGATTCATACCAAATATTTGCTGATAAATTAGTTTTATTTCGTATCTTTGATCGCTATATTCCAATCTTCATCAATTTTCTTTAACTCAAACACATTGCAAGACTGTAGAAATTTTATAAAACTGGTACTTAGCTTTAGCTGTTTAATAATTGTGGTGGCAGACTGACCGTATTGCTGCCTAAATTTAATTCCTAAGGTATTCAGAGGGATATAGCTTCCTGGAGATTGAGCAGTCGAAACATTAATAATTTTTCTTATTGCTTGTTCCAATTCTACTTTTGACTTAACTTTGGTTGCATTGTTTGGAGAAGTTTGAGGATTTGCTTGTTGACTTAAATTAGAACTTATGATATCAGAAACAGATAGCTTAAACAAGCTAATATAAATTTCTGTTTTATCTGAAACTTGATGAACAACAAAGTCCTGCGGATTTTCAATAAAAACATCTCTGGCTCTTTTGCCAGGTAGGTGAACGGATACAACTTGGCTGATGGTTAGTTTATATTTCTCGTGATATAAGCTGGATATTTTAGATAGCTTTATCCAGTGATTATTTGTAAGTGCTTGTTCAGCTTTGATTATCTCTTTTAACTGCGCGATCGCCTGCTCTAGCGGTGGAACTTCCGGTAACGCTTTCAGCGAATGAGTCTGAGTTTCACTAGTCTTGTTGTTTAAAACAGTTATGTTGTCGCCTTGTTTACGGACTAAATACACTGTTAATCCGTGAGTTTGAAGCGTGTTACAAAGATGGGTCAAGACGCCATCGGAGGAGCAGACTAAAACCTCTTTGGCATTGGGGTAATGAACAAAAATTGACGAACCGACTGTTGCCATTTTCACATCGGCGCTATCTTTACCCGCCGGAACGTGAATGAGTTCGTAGCCGCGTCCGTGATAGTCAACATCTTGCTTGCCCATACTACGCCAGTTGGCAAAGGCAATCTTAATTTGGATGGGATAGGTACAGAGACTAGCAAGAAACTTTTCTGTTTTAGTATCGAGTTGTAAGTTTTCCGCGTCGAGCAGTAGGATAGCAATTCCTGCCGATAGGGAAGTTGAATCTTCAGGAGTATTTGCTGCTAAGGATGCGGTCAGTATGGAAGTAAGCTGCTTTCTTATATCGGTAAAATACGAAGAATCAAAATATTCAGGCACAAACAGAAGTTGAAGAATTCTCTGCAAGTTTAAATTTATTGATTCCCGGTCTTTGGTTTTACTAAATTCTTGTTTAAGCTTTTCCAGCAACGAAGATTTCTGTTTGCTATTGTTCCAAGCAACAGTTTTATATTTTTCTTTAAGAAATTCTGGATGCTGCTGCTGAACGTTCAAAATCGCTTGATGAATGCAGAGACTAATTTTATCGATCAGGGCAGGATGATTCTCTAGTGTCATACTGGCATTGTTTGGCATAGTGACAGGGGCTGAGGGACGAAGAGGTGCTCCTACGGTCTAAAATTCCCCCCATAATAAAAGAAAGGATGGCAGTTCATACTTCTTAATCATGTCAAGAGACTTGCGGGGATTCATTAAGCTACTGGAAGAACGAGGGCAATTACGGAGAATTAACGCCCTGGTTGACCCAGATTTAGAAATTGCGGAAATTGCTAACCGGATGCTGCAAGCGGGGGGGCCGGCGCTACTATTTGAAAATGTCAAAGGAGCATCCTTTCCGGTGGCGGTGAATCTGCTGGGAACTGAGGAACGGGTTTGCTGGGCAATGAATATGCAGCACCCGCAGGAGTTGGAAGAACTGGGGAAAAAGCTGGGGATGCTGCAACAGCCGAAGCCACCGAAGAAGATTTCTCAGGCGGTGGAGTTTGGCAAAATTTTGTTTGATGTGGTGAAAGCTAAGCCAGGGCGCGACTTTTTCCCCGCTTGTCAGCAGGTAGTGCTGGAAGGGGATGAGTTGGATTTCAACAAGCTGCCGTTGATTCGTCCCTATGTGGGGGATGCGGGGAAGATTATCACGTTGGGGTTGGTGATTACAAAAGATTGCGAGACGGGGACGCCGAATGTTGGGGTGTATCGGCTGCAACTGCAATCAAAAAATACGATGACGGTGCATTGGTTATCGGTGCGGGGTGGGGCAAGGCATTTAAGGAAGGCGGCGGAAAATGGCAAAAAATTAGAGGTAGCGATCGCCCTTGGTGTCGATCCGTTGATTATCATGGCAGCGGCGACGCCAATTCCGTTAGACCTTTCTGAATGGCTATTTGCCGGACTTTATGGCGGTTCCGGGGTAAAGCTGGCGAAGTGCAAAACCGTAGATTTGGAAGTACCAGCGGACTCCGAGTTTGTTTTGGAAGGGACGATTACGCCAGGGGAAGTGCTGCCGGATGGCCCTTTTGGCGATCATATGGGCTACTACGGCGGGGTGGAAGATTCGCCCTTGATTCGCTTCGGGTGTATGACGCATCGCAATGATCCGCTTTATCTCACCACCTTTAGCGGACGCCCACCGAAAGAAGAAGCGATGATGGCGATCGCCCTTAACCGCATCTATACCCCCATCCTGCGGCAACAAGTCCCAGAAATTGTAGACTTCTTCCTGCCCATGGAAGCCCTCAGCTACAAAGCGGCAATTATCTCCATTGACAAAGCCTATCCCGGACAAGCCCGTCGTGCTGCCCTCGCCTTTTGGAGTGCGTTGCCGCAGTTTACTTACACCAAGTTTGTAATTGTGGTAGATAAAGACATCAATATCCGCGATCCGCGTCAGGTGGTGTGGGCAATTTCTTCTAAAGTTGACCCCGTGCGGGACGTATTTATTCTGCCGAATACGCCCTTTGATACGTTGGACTTCGCCAGCGAAAAGGTTGGCTTAGGCGGACGTATGGGAATTGATGCGACGACCAAGATTCCCCCGGAAACGGAACATGAATGGGGCGAACCGTTGGAGTCCGATCCCGATGTGGCGGCGATGGTAGAGCGACGCTGGGCAGAGTATGGGTTAGCAGATTTGCAGCTAGGTGAAGTTGACCCCAATTTGTTTGGCTACGACATGAGTTGACAAGTTTCACCACCTTGATTAGATTTATCGGGAGATTCTTCCCCATCTCCCTAATCGCCCTAACAGGAAACTTAAAAGCGTCAAAGTTTATTGATGATCGGGGCTGATCCTGATTACGTATCGAGTGAACCATTGATTTTGGCGTTAAAGCCGTAAACCTGACGGCTACCTGCAAACGGCACTAACGTCACTTCCCGTTCATCTCCAGGTTCAAAACGCACCGCTGTACCCGCAGGGATATCGAGGCGCATCCCATGCGCCTGTTCGCGGTCAAAATCCAGGGCTTCATTGACTTCAAAGAAGTGGAAATGCGAACCCACTTGAATGGGGCGATCGCCTGTATTTGCGACCTGTAACTGCACGGTTGGACGCCCTGCATTCAGCTCGATTTCGCCGTCTTGAACAATCATTTCCCCTGGAATCATCTTGACCTCTAAAGACTTTGGGTATCTATTTAATTAAATGGCGCTGCTATACTAACCCCTCAAAACATGGGTTATCCCCGATGAGGGACTGAGTAAATACTGCCAATGATTAGCAAGGATACTGCGGAACATTACCTCTGGGGCGATCGCTGCGATGGCTGGCACTTAGTAAAGCAGCCGCAATTAAGCATTATTCAGGAACGAATGCCACCGGGATGCTCAGAAGTCAGACATTTTCATGTTTTTGCGTGGCAGTTTTTCTTTATCCTCTCCGGTATAGCCACGTTAGAAATTGCTGGCGATCGCCAAATTCTCTGTACCCATGAAGGCGTGGAGGTGCCGCCAGGAGTGCCCCATCAAATGCAAAATGATTCTGAAGAAGATCTGGAGTTCATCGTCACCTCGCAGCCTCCCAGTCATGGCGATCGCTATATCGTCCAGGGTTAGGAAGCCGTGCTGATTCCCTACCGAATCGGATCGTGAACCGTCACCAACTTTGTCCCATCGGGAAAGGTTGCTTCTACCTGCACTTCCTGCACCATTTCTGGCACACCTTCCATGACGTCATCTTGAGTTAGCAAGGTAGCCCCATAACTCATCAATTCAGCCACTGTCCTTCCTTCTCTAGCCCCTTCTAAAATGGCAGCAGAAATGTAGGCAACGGCTTCTGGATAATTTAGCTTCAGTCCCTTGTCTTTACGGCGTTCTGCGACTAAAGCGGCGGTAAAAATAAGCAGTTTGTCTTTTTCTTGCGGGGTAAGTTGCATGTTGAGATTTAGGAGTTTAGATTTGCCAGACTCGCGGCTTGACGACAGAACGCCCTAGACAGGAAAAGCGTAGTAACTGCCAAACATCTGTAAACCAGTTTCGCACCTCTGCGGTTGATGAACCGCGATAGCGGCACAATAATCCTGACATTAAGGGCGTAACGCCTGATCTTCCTTGGCGTTCTTTGTCACTCCACAACTGTCTGGCTTTCTCGATCAGTTCTAGTGACACGGGTTGTCCTACCCAGGCGAGAGTACCAACAATGGGTTGTCCAGCTAAAGCGTGGGGACTATAGACGCTTTCTTCTCCACCGGGTAACCATTGTCTATCGATCCACAACGGGCGTGCTTGCTGCCAAATTTCGGTATGCGATCGCCATTCCCCCTGCAAGAACTTCTCCCCCCTCGCACTTCGCCCAAACCGCGTAATTTCCCAACCCAACCAACTCGCTCCTGGCGCTAATTCTACCCGCAATTCCTGCCGATAAACGGCACCATTAAACACAATAGTTTCTTGCGGCAACCACTCCAAACAAGCCCCCGCCTCTACTTGAATCTGGATATTTTGTCTCGCCTCTAGTCCCTGAGTGCGATATACCTTTCCCGCCGCCGCCGTTGTAATTAAAGCTTGGGCGTTCGGTTTCAGATGGATGTTTTGGGAAAGCCTATCTCCCCCGACAATTCCCCCCGCTGTATGCAACACCACACTATGACAAACAGCTTCCTTCTCTGGGTAAAACGGACGCTGCACCTTCAGCGGGGCTTGCATCTGAGAGTGAATCACCTGGGTTTTGTTGTGGTGACGGGCATAGACTAAATCAAGACTGCCCTGCCATCCTTGATGTGTTTGTTTTGGTATCACAGTTTGAGTATTTTGCTTCACAGAATTGGAGATTAATTAATTTAATTTTTAGTAGGAATTACCTAATCGTGATCCGCCACAGTCAGGGGCTTCCCCCGAGATGCTAGTACCGCTATGTTCTACTTGGTTGAGCCGAATCTAAAGAGCGATCGCCAAAAATAATCATATTGTTTGCTGGTTGTCAATAATTTACCAACAAGCCAATACATATCAACAAACACTTATACTTTTACGGCAATGAAACTTCACAAAAAAATACATTTGTTATATTAATAAAAAAAACTTATACATTAATAAAAGAGATTTGAAGTTTCAATATCAGTATTCTTGGTATATTCAAAACACTTAAGAAATTATGTGTTGCCTCTACCGCTTCCCTGTTCAACGAAACTTCCACAAGTTGAGTTTGTACAATTAGCAGTGGTTGGGTAATTTCATTTCTCAGCTACACCATGGAATCGTTGCGCGTATTGTTATACCGTTAAAGGCTATTACTCCTATTGTGTAAAGAATTTTGACTTTATAAAGCAAGTTAAAATTTGCACTAATACTCGCAACAATTTCAGTCTGCTAAACCAGCAGTAACATTCAGCAGTTCCCAAGGAAGGAAGACATGAGCTACTCTCAAACAAAAACTCAGTCAAAGGCTGGGTATGAAGCCGGGGTAAAAGATTATAAGTTAACTTATTACACCCCCGACTACACTCCAAAAGATACAGATATTCTGGCGGCATTCCGCGTCACCCCTCAGCCTGGCGTTCCCCCCGAAGAAGCAGGCGCGGCGGTAGCAGCAGAATCTTCCACAGGTACCTGGACAACCGTGTGGACAGACCTCCTCACCGACCTCGACCGTTACAAAGGTCGTTGCTACGATATCGAGCCAGTTCCTGGTGAAGACAACCAGTTCATCTGCTTTGTTGCCTACCCATTGGATCTGTTTGAAGAAGGATCTGTTACCAACTTGCTCACCTCCCTCGTGGGCAACGTGTTTGGTTTCAAAGCTTTGCGTGCCCTGCGCTTAGAAGACCTACGGATTCCGATTGCCTACATGAAGACATTCCAAGGGCCTCCCCACGGAATTACCGTTGAGCGCGACAAACTAAACAAGTACGGTCGTCCTCTCTTGGGTTGTACGATTAAGCCCAAACTCGGTCTGTCTGCTAAGAACTACGGTCGTGCCGTTTACGAGTGTCTGCGCGGCGGTCTAGACTTCACCAAAGACGACGAAAACATCAACTCCCAGCCCTTCATGCGCTGGCGCGATCGCTTCTTATTCGTTCAAGAAGCCATCGAAAAATCCCAGGCTGAGACTGGTGAAATCAAAGGTCACTACCTCAACGTCACCGCCCCCACCTGCGAAGAAATGATGGAGCGGGCTGAGTTCGCCAAAGAAATCGGCACCCCGATCATCATGCACGACTACCTGACAGGTGGTTTCACCGCTAACACCACATTGGCGAAGTGGTGCCGCCGTAACGGTCTGTTGCTGCACATCCACCGCGCGATGCACGCCGTAATCGACCGTCAAAAGAACCACGGTATCCACTTCCGCGTCCTAGCCAAGTGCTTGCGGATGTCTGGTGGTGACCACCTTCACTCCGGTACCGTCGTTGGTAAGCTCGAAGGTGAAAAAGGCATCACCATGGGCTTCGTCGATTTGATGCGCGAAGATCACATCGAACAAGACCGCGCCCGTGGTATTTACTTCACCCAAGACTGGGCATCCATGCCTGGTGTCATGCCTGTGGCTTCCGGTGGTATCCACATTTGGCACATGCCTGCTCTGGTAGAAATCTTCGGTGATGACTCCTGCTTGCAGTTCGGTGGTGGAACCCTGGGCCACCCTTGGGGTAATGCACCTGGTGCAACTGCCAACCGTGTCGCTCTTGAGGCTTGTGTCCAAGCTCGTAACGAAGGTCGCAACTTGATGCGCGAAGGCGGCGACGTAATCCGCGAAGCTTGTAAGTGGAGTCCTGAGTTGGCTGTTGCTTGCGAACTGTGGAAGGAAATCAAGTTCGAGTTCGAGGCAATGGATACCGTATAAGAAGAGCTGAAGGGTGAAGGGTGAAAGTAAAATTACTTCATCCTTCATACTTCATCTTTTAGAGGCTGGGGTCAAAGCATGGATCTTAAACAAGTTACCAAAGACACGGCTAAGATACTGAGTAGCTATTTGACCTATCAAGCCCTGCGGACTGTCCTGGCTCAACTGGGCGAGACAGACCCTCCCCAGGCGTTATGGCTACATAGCTTTTCCTCGCGGAACAGTATCCAAGATGGAGAAGCTTATCTCCTGGAATTACTTAAGGAGAGACAAGACCTAGCGTTGCGGATTATGACTGTGCGGCAGCATATTGCCGAAGAAGTCTTAGATTTTTTGCCAGAAATGGTTCGTACAGGCATTCAAAAGGCAAATATCGAACATCGGCGTCAGCATTTAGAGCGAATTACACAACTCAGTGTTTCTGACCCCGCCCCAACCAGCGAACCTGCAGCCGATTCAGAGTCTAATTTGGATGATTAATCCAGTTAGCCTGCCAACGTTAACCATTCATACCCAGTACACCAACAAGCAATGCAAACTTTACCCAAAGAACGCCGTTACGAGACTCTTTCTTACCTACCTCCCCTGAGCGATGCTCAGATGGGTAGACAAATTCAGTACATTTTGGATCAAGGCTACTTTCCTGCTGTTGAGTTCAGCGAAGTTTCTGAACCCGAACAGCACTACTGGACTATGTGGAAGTTGCCTTTATTCAATGCCAAAAGTGTCCGGGAAGTGATGGACGAAGTTAATGCTTGCCGTTCTGACTACCGCGACTGCTTCGTGCGGATTGTTGGCTTCGACAACGTGAAGCAGTGCCAAGTTCTCAGCTTCATCATTCACAAGCCCAACAGTAGAGGCTTCTAGACCTGAAGTTTCAGGTAATGATTAAAGTGTAGGTTAGGTGCGGCTTTTCCAGAATCTAAGCCTTCAGGAAAAGCCGCATTTTATTCTCAATCCGTGGCAAGTTTTTGGGAAACGCCAAGGAAAACAGAGGTTTACGCCCAGGTAGGCAAAGTTTTTAGGCACCGCATGCCGTTTCCCCTACTTGAGAACTACCTGTGTTACCAATTCCTGAACTTGTTGATGGGCAGATCGCTTGCCACAGTAACGATAAAGTTGTTTTTAATCAAGACGACCTAATTTGGGGTGCTGTGAACGGAAACGCAGTTTTACTCTAACGCTACTCTAGGGGTTTTACAGGTGATGGTGGCACCTGTAGTCGTGCCGATTGGTTTCCGTTTCGCCGCTGCGGGTGTCATTGTCATTCCTAGTTTGGGCAACACCTAGCAGGGCTGTACGTTTGACCTGGCTCTCCTCCTGTTTATAATTTGTCATAAAATTCTGACATATCCGGCTGAAGCAATCGACACATAAGGGAACTGATGAGTTACTATATTTCTCCTCGCTTTTTAGATAAACTTGCCGTTCATATTACAAAAAATTTCCTTAACTTACCTCAGGTACGAGTTCCTCTAATTCTGGGAATTCATGGGCATAAAGGAGAAGGTAAGTCATTTCAATGCGAGCTTGTCTTCGAGCGCATGGGCGTAGAAGCGGTTCATATGTCTGCTGGAGAAATGGAAAGCCCGGATGCGGGAGATCCAGGGCGTCTGATTCGCCTGCGCTATCGAGAAGCCGCAGATCTGATTAAGGTGCGCGGTAAGATGTGTGTCTTGATGATCAACGACTTGGATGCGGGAGCAGGGCGTTTCGACCAAGGTACGCAGTACACGGTCAATACACAGTTGGTTAACGGCACATTGATGAATATTGCCGATAACCCCACTAATGTGCAACTTCCTGGCAGTTATGACTCCACGCCTTTGCCTCGCGTACCAATTATTGTGACGGGGAATGACTTTTCCACCCTCTATGCGCCCTTGATTCGGGATGGTCGCATGGATAAGTTTTATTGGGCACCAGACCGAGAAGATAGAATTGGCATCGTCGGCGGCATTTTTGCTGCAGATGGGTTGTCCCGGAGTGCCATTGAAGAATTGGTTGACACCTTCCCCAATCAATCCATTGACTTTTTTAGTGCTTTGCGATCGCGTCTCTACGATGAACAAGTTCGCAAATTTATTCACCAAACGGGTTTTGAAAAGATCTCTGGTCGTGTGGTCAATAGTAACGAAACACCCCCCAATTTCCAGAAACCGGATTTCAGCCTGCGCCATTTAATAGAGTTTGGCAAGGTGATGCGTGGCGAACAGGAGCGCGTTGAGACAATGCGCCTAGGTCGGCAATATAACCAAAACCTGCGGCACACCGATAGAGATGATTCCCCGCCGCCGCAACGCGAGCCGGAAAAACGTTCAGGCGATCGCGCCCAAACTCAGGGAAGCAATATCGATCATAGCCCTCGCCGCCCTCATCAAGCTACAGAAGACGCCCTCCACGAACGCTTTTTGTACGAAGAAAGCCGTAAAACTACAGACCGCATCGACATTGCCAACCCACCCTCATCTAATGACCAGTACTACCGGAGTTATGGCGATCGCGCTCCAGACAAGGGTAATGGTCAGGCGGCAAAAAACAATCAACTCAGTTCAGAAGTCCAGCAGCAGGTGCAGGAACTCATAAACGGTGGTTACCGCATCGGGATGGAGTATGCCGACAAGCGGCGCTTCCGCACTGGTTCCTGGAAGAGTGGCGGTACGCTTGATACTAAGCGCAAAGACGAGGTACTTGCCGCTGTAGCCGAATGCATCAACGAACATGACGGCGACTACGTACGCCTGATTGGTATCGACGCTAAAGCCAAACGACGGGTTATTGAGACGATTATCCAACGACCGGATTAATGGGGATTAGGGATTGAGGCATTCACCCTTGATCCTGCATACGTTCTCCCCGCCCTGATGATTGAAACGGAAATTCGGCACTAATAATCCAGCGCTGTCCGTTGTGAATCAGCAGCGTTAGCCCAGAGGCAGTAAATTCAACCTCTAGCTGCCGCTGCTGAAATTCTTGCCACGCGGCTCGGAAATTTTGCTTGGTCAAATCGCGGAAGGCAACGGTCATATGAGGGGCAAAGGGGCGACTTTTAGACACCCGGTCTACAATCCCCAACGACTCTTCTACCTCAGCCATCAAGTCTTGCTGTAATGCCAGGAGTTCCGCTGTTTTTACAACATTGATGTAAATCACACGCGGTACAAACGCACCAAACCCCCTCAGGGTAATTGGCACTGAATTATAGGTATCAGCAAACGCTTTCAAACAGCGCTCTAGTTGCTGTACTTCATCCACTTGCCAATCAAAAGGTGGTTGCAGGGTAATGTGAGGGGGAGAGTTCTGAGCCTTGCGGCTGGCGTAGCGATCGCCAAAATACTGCTTGATTTCATTGACATCCTCTCTTATATCCTGCGGTGGTAGGAGTGCAATGAAAAAGCGCTGCTTTGATTTATCCATATTGAGCCATTACCTTTGCCACTGAAAACGATATAACTAGCGAGTCAAATGCCTCTATTTGTAAAGATTGAAGAAGGAATCGTCGATAAACCGACCTTTGACCAGCATGTCCCTGCCCACCATGCCTATGTTAAGGACTTGATCGCTAAGGGACACGGCGCTAAAAGTGGCTACTGGGCAAAGCGCGGTGGCGGCATGATGATCTTCCGAGCTGAGTCATTAGACGAAGCTCAAGCCATTGTCGAGCAAGACCCACTAGTGAAAAACGGCTGCGTCAATTATCAGCTTTATGAATGGCGCGTGATTGTAGAGTGAGCACGAGGGGAAAAAGTATCCGGCTAACCCGTTAACTCCCCTTCGTTAATGTTATGCTGTAAGAGACCTGGACCTACGCGGTCACAACGCCCAAATCTTGTCAGAACCGGAAGGTAGCAGCAATACGGGATGCTTGTGACAGGCGTGGACTCCGGGTCATTTTTTTTGTAGGTGTACATCGCCTTTGACCCAAATCTAGGCTTCCACAAACTGAGCGACAATCTCGTCGAAGCTCTCCAGTCCTGTTCTTGGGGCTATGATTTTGGCATGTTGTCTTCTTTATTCCCTCTATCGCCTAGTTAGAATCGCGATCGCTCTTTCCTAGTAGAGTTTGATTGGAAAGATGCGATCGCCTTCGCCCCATTTTAGATACATAGATTGCTGCTTTTGTCAAGCATGTTAGGGCTTCTCCCATTGACGACATTTGAGTTCATAGTGGATGGTCCCCCAGTATCGCAACAAGCTCGTAGGCGTGAAAGGCTTAGAGCTTGGAAAGCTACGGTTAGACAAGAAGCAGAAAAATACTGGTCTTCAGCTCAGCCGCCAGCTATTGGGCTAGTTATGCTTAAGGTGACGTACTTCTATGATTCGGTTGCAATGGATGTAGACAACATAGTTAAGCCAATTCAAGACGCCATCATTGGTCTGGCATATGTTGATGACAACCAAATAACTGATGTCTTGGTAAGAAAAAGAGATTTGTCAGGCAACTTTAAAGTAGAAAATATAACTCCGACCCTAGCAGAAGGCTTTGCTAGAGGTAATGAATTCTTACACATTGTGGTAACTGATGCCCCTGACCAGGAGGTGATTGTTTAATGGATGCCCGAACTGAGCAATTGGAAAGATCGCGATTACTCGAACTAGTGACGGAATATCGTCAGAAAGGTTACGAGGTGCTACTCTCTCCCAAACCTGAAGAGTTGCCTGATTTCCTGCGGAGCTACCGTCCTGACATGATAGTACGTCGAGGAGAGGAAAAAGTTGTTATTGAGGTAAAGTCACGTCCTTCAATTGCCTCTGCACAATATCTACGGGGGTTAGCTCAAGCAGTGGAAGATCATCCGGGTTGGAGAGTTGAATTGGTAATGACTAACCCAGAGGATGCCCTATACTCTGCAAAAGTAGAAGGTTCTCTTCAAGAACATGAGATAAAGTCACAATTACAAGTAGCTAGAGAGCTTACAGTTCATCATCCAGAATCATCTATCCTTTATGCCTGGTCTCTTGCTGAGGCAACTCTAAGACTTCTTGCTAATAAAGAAGGACTTGACTTGCAGCGATCCGAACCGCTTCGTTTGTTGAAGCAGTTGGCAACTGAAGGGGTGATTTCTAAAGCTGAATATCAATCGCTAATGAATGCTTTTTCGTTGCGTAATGCTATTGCTCATGGTTTCAAAACGACCCACCTCACACCAAACATTGTGCTAAACCTGATTGAAGTTACAGAGCAGTTATTGAACTCACTGAACACCAGTGAACCATCGACCTAATACCTTATTACTCCGGATGGACTGATGATCTTCGAGTCTGTTACCACTGACCTCCACCGCTAATCAAGAAAAATACTTCGCTCAATAGCTTTCTGATACTCTGCCATTTCCCCAAATGACTTAAACTGCCACTCCACCCGATGATAGGGTGACTTTGCATGAGATGCGATCGCTCATAGTGTAATAGGCGAGGGACGTTGCATCACCTCTAACTTTAGAGCCGCCTAATATTGCGCTGCAACCGCTGACTTTTGCCTTAGGTTTCATGAGTTTAACCCTTGCCTAAGCTGTTCAAGCTTTCGCGAATTGAACACCCACAAAGGAATTACCATGCCATACGTGAACATCCAGATTACGAAAGGTGCGACGAGAGACCAAAAGGCTCAACTAGTCAAAGAGGTGACCGCTTCACTGGTGCGTATACTTGGGAAGAAGCCAGAGCATACGCATATTGTCATTCAAGAAATTGCAGACGAAGACTGGGGTTTTTCTGGTCTACTAACCGACGACTGGAAGAAACAGCAAGCCCCTCAGTCACGCACTGAAACCTAACCCTTCGTTGCAGCGGGCTATTATGTGACTAAGGAGTTAAAGAACCCTTATATGGCTTCGGAAGATACTGATCTTAAAAAGCATTCTGCCGCTAAGGTTGTCTACCGATTTCTGGGAGGAGCTGCACTTGGTACTTTTATGGTACTCATCCCTTACTTGTTATCGTCTACAGAATTGAACTTGCTTAACATAGGGATTGCAGCCTTGCTGGTTGTGTCATGTGGGTTATTATCAAGCCTGTTGGGCAAAAGATTTATTGAAGCTTTAATACGGTCATTAGAGTCCTCTGGTCTTTATTAAGGTCGGGGGTTGGAGAAGGATGGGAGGGCGCGATCGCACATTAGTTTGGCTAGACTGATATGAGCAGTTCGCTAAGAAACTAAAGCCGTAGAAAGTAACAAATAATTAGGCGATCGCTATTTTGACTTGGCGCTAGGGCTGGATTACCGTCATAATTAACTAGTGATTTGTCTACCTTGAGTGGGGTGGGCAAGTTTCTGGTTTCGCTCGTATCCTGGAAGCAGATGATACTGGCGTAAGTGTTGGAGCCTTAATTGCGATGGCTGGTGGTTTTGGAAATCTTGTACAAAAAGCGTTTTACCTTGGAGTAGGTTTGGCTGCTTCTGCGAGTGAAAGAGCCGGGGTAACTCTAGGTGAGTTACGTTCTCAGGCTCAAAAGCTGGCAGATGAAATGGTATCCAAGGGCGAAATGACAGCCGACGAAGCCCGTCGCTTTGTAGATGACATGATGAAGCAAGCGCAACAACCTCCGGTTGAGCAAGCTTCGGATGCCTCTAAAAATAAAAATGAGCCGCGCCGGATTGAGATCCTCTCTGATGAGGACGAGACGACTGATACAGATGACGAAAATGTCGAAGTTTTGCGCCAACAGGTGCAAGCAATGCAAGAAGAACTGCGTCGGCTAAATCGTCAATAGAAAAGTACGAGGCAACAACAGGTGTGGAAGTCCGGGCGCGATCGCTCCTATACCTCAGTTGCCGTTATTATTGTGTATAGTTGGTGCCCAAAATGGAAGAGTGGCCTAAAAGTTTTTTGGAAATCGCTGAAGCAGTAGCTTCTGAAGTTGAGCAATTCTTCCAGGGAGTTGCTGAAGTTGTTGATGCGGTTGCCGATGAAGTGGAAAATGCTTTCGGTGCTGAATTTGACCAATATCTCCAAGAGATGCTTGAACCCATTTCTGAGATCTACTCAGAGCTTGAGCAGATAGCCGGAGAACCGGATTATTATTTCGTCTATCCGGAAGAACCAACTGCACAGAAGAACCCCGCTTGCATTGGTTGCTGCAATTACCACGGTCAAGTTTATGAAGGAAACTTGCTGGTTTGTGGGATGCACCCCTATGGATGGGATACCGAGCAATGCCCCGATTGGGAATCCTTCGACACAGACGCCTCAAAATCTCACAAAACTTTCTAATAACAGCTAAAGCTGGAAAGTGAGATAGGTTGGCTAAACTTGCCTAGCCACTAAAAGGTGAAAAAATAACTAGCTGTAAATTGTTCACTTGTAAAATTTATACAGCTAACCGATGCTATTGCTCAAAATCCTCAGGGCGAATAACTACGGACTACAACAACATATACTATGACTCAATTCTCAGCCCAGCCGCCTTCTCCTGAAGCCCCGACCGAGCCAATGACCTATGGCGAACGTGCCATTGCGGAAGGACAGCTAATTACCTTCCCAAACCCGCGCATTGGGCGTCGCTACAACATTCAAATTACGTTGCCAGAATTTACTTGCAAATGTCCGTTTTCTGGGTATCCAGACTTTGCGACTATTCATGTCGATTACGTTCCTGATGAAAAAGTGGTGGAACTAAAGGCACTGAAACTGTATATCAATAGCTACCGCGATCGCTACATTTCTCACGAAGAAAGTATTAACCAAATTCTTGATGACTTAATTGCCGTCTGTGATCCGTTAGAAATTGCCGTTAAAGGTGACTTTACTCCACGCGGCAATGTTCACACTGTTGTGGAAGCGCATCACAAAAAATCATAATTTCTCAGCCCTAATACTAGGAGAAGTGAATAGGTACATTGCCCGTCTTACTAGTAAAGTAGTAAAAATATTCGGTAGCATATCTTAACAAAAATAGTTCTTAGTATCTTTCTTAATTAAACCTAAGAATTATTCCCAACGACAGACTAGCGCCAAGGCAATTTATCTCTTTAGCCTCAGGTTAATTCTTCTGAGTACTTCTTAAATAGAAGGTAGACATAAAACTTTTTCCAAATGAAGTTTTATCGTTTTAATGTTAAAGAGATTATAAAAGAATATGACTACTCACAATCCCAATTTAGAACCGTTCCCTAACAATTCTGAACTGACCACTACGCCACCTGAAGCTCCTACAACCGATAAAGCAGACAACAAAACAATGGGTACTGTTGGCGCAGGTGTCGCAGGAGCCGCTGTTGGTACCGTTTTGGGTGGGAAAATCGCGGGTCGCACTGGAGCCGTCCTTGGTGCAGTCGTCGGTGCAGTTGCTGGTGGTTTGACTGCTCAGAATGCACCGGAAGATGCCGCTGATCAAGTCAAAGGTAAAGTCAAAGATGCGGCTAAAAATGTCAAATCCCGCCTAGATGAGGCGCAAGGGCAAGCCAAAGAGGCGGCTGATCGGGCTAAACCCCATTTAGAACAGGCAATGAACAAAGTCAAAGGTGCGGCTGACCACACCAAGCTATCTGTAGAAGAAGCAACTGGTGACGTCAAGCACGCTGTTGAAAGTGCTCAAGCTTCTCATTCTCAAGATGCTCAGGTAAAAAACCTCTCGGAAGAGCCACGAGTTGAAATGCATGTCAAACAAGATACCGTTGACGCGGCAGAGCAAATGCGTCGCGAAACCTTAGGCGTTGATGCTCAAGATAACACGGTGATTAAGCCCCATCGCTCAATGTAATATCTGGGTGCAAGCTTCAATCAGGTTGCACTCTCAAATATGAGAAAAGAAAAGGGTGGGTCATTAATGGCTCACCCTTTCCCTTTCATCCCTCATCCCGCTCCTATTAAGATATCCTTGGTGCTTCCTTACTCGGTGTTTTTGAGCCAGAATTTCCCTCATTAGTGATGCAATGGGGTGCAAAAGATACCATTTTTTAGAAGTCAGTTGACTATAGAGCTTTTACTAAAAAAAATCCCCTGGTATGTATGTTGCTTTTTCCAAACACACCGGGGGTAAAGATGAATAGTCAAAGGAAGAAGTAATTGAGGAAGAAGTCTCAAAACCAGAGAACTGCTGAGTTAGTAAGGTTAACTTGGGTAGTTCCCAAGCGTAAGAACTCGCTTCTTTTCTGAATCTTCCTATCAACGGAACAAAGCTCTACGAGTTTGTGGCCCAACAATTCCATCTACAAGTAAGCCATTATTTGCCTGGAACCGTCGGACGGCTGCTGCGGTATTGGGGCCGTAAACTCCATCGACGGGGAGTCTCAAAGCGATTTGAACATCCCTAACTGCCTGATTCCGAGCACCTGGACGCAGAAGTGGGCCACCCACGTTTCCAGGAGTACTACCACTACCAGGAGCCGTGCTGATGAATTGAGCTGCAACCCAACGCCCGCTGGAAAGTTGCGCCCAACCGTTTTCAAAACGAACGACATTCTTGAGGGCTGCTCCATTGCGGACGCAGATAGCGGAGGGATAGACTGTGCCGGGGCCAGTGCGGGCATTTAAGCAACTGCCCCTGGTATTCACAAAATATTGGGCGGCTGAAGCTGGAGCCACCATATTCATACTGCCGAACAGAACAGCGACGCCGAGTAAACTCAGCCAAGCTGAACTTGGAAGTTTAGCCCAATTTAGATTTAATTTCGGAAGATCGTACTCGATACCTGCTGCCTCTTCATAAGCAGCATAGGAGTGCGCGTAAGCAAGTATTTCCATGATTATTTACCTATTTTTGAAGTAAGTGATAACACAGATGGACTCACCTCAAAATTAACCTCGATTTTGAGTAAATTTGGGGTTGTTTATCTAAACTTAATGTTGTAGATTATTAGGTTTTGTCTAGAGAATTAGAAACAAAAGAGCGATCGCAGAAGCTAGCCTTCACAGAAAAGGCAACAAGTGCGATCGCTCTAGAGCATCAGTTAAGCCCTTAGGGTGTTACATAACTCAAAATTTTGAGCTAAATAACCCCAAAATAGTAAGTACTTCCACGGGTTGCCAATCTTGTTTACTGCCCAAGAGAATTAGCTACCTCGATTGGACAAATTTTCCACACGAATCCGACGACCATACCGCAACACCTCTAGGCGATTCTGGGTAACGTAGTAGGAATAACTACCGTTATCTGCACGATACCGACCGCCACCAATGTTGCGAGCAGGTATCCGCATGGAATCGTTAGGATTCTGCTTCGATTGCCCAACGTAAAATAACTGACCATTTTCCCGACAAATATTCACACGAAACTTTGCCGTCTCACCTGTAACTAGAGTTTCATTGCTACATATTCCGGTAGCCCTAACAGCAGTTGCTGTAAAAGGTACAGGAGTAGTAAGTTCAGGAGCAACAGATGCAGGTCTTCCTGGAGCAACGGCAATGGATTGCTGTGATGGAATCTTACCTGCCACTAGAGACGGTAAAGACGCCAAGGGGTTAATGGGATCGCGACCATTGGGATAAACTTCAAAATGCAAGTGAGGGCCTGTGCTATTACCACTACTGCCCATCTCGGCAATAACTTCACCCTGGCGCACAACATCACCCTTGCTTACGAATAGACGATGATTGTGACCATAGACCGTTTGACTACCATCGGGATGCTTGATTTCTATGGCATTGCCTAATCCCCAATCATCCCAACCTGCCTTGATCACTTCACCTGTAGCCGCAGCAACAACAGGAACCCCGATCGATCCTGAAATGTCGATTCCTTCGTGATAGGTATGAAAGCCTTGAGAAATGAAGCCTTGAGTGGGCCAGATTAAGCCAGACGTATTTGAGGCGGCGATTGATGTGGGAGCATTGGCAGCTGGCTGAGGGAAAGGAAAGGCGATCGCCCCTCCTATAACTCTGAGTGAAATAAACCCGATTGAACCCAGAATCACCAATCTGGGGACAGCAAATTTTCTCATCTCCTCACCTCGTATTTTTGACAGTGTCGCCAGCAGAGAGTCGTTAGTTCCCCTGCTTGCTCTTCAAAATACTGACCTCAAGACTGGTTTTCTTGAAAGATTGCTATTTACTTTAGACGATTATCGACATTTGCTGAATAGATCAAAGGTAGGGACACAAAGCTTTGCGTCCCTACCTACACGCCTATGGGCGAAAAACGGATGTAACAAAATTCGAGCCGAGAGGAGTAGTCGATTAGTAACGAACTTGCAGCGTCACAGCTTGCTCGATTTTCTGTTCGCCACCGATTACGGGAGTTTGGGCATTTTCTTGGGCGGGTTGACTGGCGATCGCTCCCACAGCAAAAGGTACGGGGGGGTACGGAGGACTCGCACCATTGACTTGAATGCCGATCACTTCTTTTTGGCTAAGATCCAAGGCACTTAGAGCCGCATTCGCTTGTTTTTTGGCATCGTCTGAGGCTTTTTGGATCGCTTGCTGTTGGGCTTGGGCGATCGCTTCATCGGTAGCCACAAAACTAATGCCATCGATCCGAGTTGCACCCGCTTTGATGGCATCATCTAGCAGTGTCCCGGAATTCTTGGTTTCAATCCGAAAGCTGACGATATTCGTGCCAGTATAACCAATAATCGTTTGTTTCCCGCCGTTGTAGTTGTAGTTGGGGTTGAGGCTGATCCCTGTAGTTTCCAATTTTTCTACCTGGCGGGACTTGAGCTGGTCGATTACAGCTTGCGATCGCTGCGCTACTTCCTGCTGCACGTCCTGAGCTGTTTTACCCTGCACCTCAACCCCCAAACGTACCTGAGTCAGGCTGGTGGGGATATTCACAGAGCCTTTACCGGAGACAGTCAGAGTTCTGGGTATTTCTACTTGTTGAGCCGGAGCAGCTTGGCAGGCAGTTAAACCCAGCAAACTCACGACTAGACATAACGTTCTAATTCGATCCCAATTATTCAGGTGGGAATAGAAACAAAGACGAGTCATAACAAAATAAAGGGAACACAATTGATAGGTGTTCCCAATCTGGCATTAACTCTTTTGGAGCGTTGACAAGTTACAGTTTTGGCAACTAAAAATCCGGCTCAACTCTCTTGTTGATTAATCGTCACTGTTTTGAAGGTTCAGGAGGATCAAATAGATAGCCGACGCCCCGACTCGTGCGAATATATATCGGCTGAGTCGAATCCGGCTCAATCTTGCGGCGAATTTGACCGATGTGAACGTCAACAACTCGCCCATCTCCAACAAATTCGTGATCCCACACCTCTCTAATCAATTGCTGGCGCGAACAAACTCGCCCTGGGTGCTGTGCAAAAAAATGCAGCAGATCAAATTCCAACGCCGTTAAGCTAATTAGCCGATTGTCGAAGCTGACCTCACGGCGCATCGGATCAATCATTAATTTACCAAAGTGGAGAGGTTCCCGTTCCGCCGCAGTGGAGGGAGACGGGAGAAGTCGCAACAGCGCTTGCACTTGCTTTTCCAGAACTCGGAGATGGAAGGGCTTCGTCAGATAGGCATCAGCCCACTCTAGTCCTGTAACGTGGTGCTCTACATCGGTCAAGCTAGTCAGCAGCATGACCAGAGTACCCCCCCAGCGCTGCTTCATTTCCTGGCAAACTTCATAGCCGATAATGTCAGGCAAAATCACATCGAGAATTACCAGGTCAGGGCTAAATTCTTCAAATCGTTTTAGGGCAGTCCTGCCGTCTTCAGCCGCCTCCACTTGATAGTTCTTTTGACCTAAAAAGCGGTAGATTAACTTCCGGATAGCAGCATCATCATCAACAATAAGAATCTTTTTGGGAGTTTGAGCCGTCTCAGCGGTTCTAGATTGCTTGGATTTTTCCTCCATTGCCTTCAGTGTCTCCTACAGATTTATTGCCAAAAATTAACTGCCGTTATTCGTGTGGCAGTAGCGATCGCACTTTCATTTAATTAGGCTCTTAATCGCCTTGTTCACCCTACTCCCCGATACCATAACAAACGCTACCTGATTGATTCCGGATTAAATATAAGCTAAAGGGGCAAAATGAAACATCAATCAATCACACGGGCAGTTAATCAGCCCTGATCAACCCACAGATTCTATAATTCGTTCCTTTATACCTACCCCCTCAACAAAAATCCTTAGTAAAGCAGAGCAGGCTAGGATAACCTTACTGATAACTTTCGCGTCCCTCCGTCCAGCCATGCCGTCAACCACTGACTTTCTCCGCCACCTAAATCCCAGCCAACGCCAAGCCGTTGAACACTTCTGCGGGCCCTTGCTGGTTGCTGCTGGTGCTGGTGCTGGTAAAACCAGGGTGCTAATCTACCGCATTGCGAATCTGATTTTGAAGCACCGTGTTGCTCCCGACAATATCCTTGCCGTTACCTTCACAAATAAAGCGGCGCGGGAGATGAAAGAACGGATTGAGAAGCTATTTGCCGAACAAAAAGCCGAATCTGAGTATGGTAAGCCGTGGTCAGCACTGACACCGGAAGAACAGACCAGGCTGCGATCGCGCATTTATAAAACCATTGTCAAAGACTTGTGGATCGGCACCTTCCACGCCCTTTGTGCCAGAATCTTGCGCTACGACATCAATAAATACCAAGATGAAAAAGGTCATACATGGACGCGCAGCTTTTCCATCTTTGACGAAAACGACGCCCAAAGCCTAGTTAAAGAGATCGTCATCAAGCAGCTAAACCTAGATGAAAAGAAATTTAACCCGCGTGCTGTCCGCTACACCATCAGTGCGGCAAAAAACCAAGGCTTGACCCCCAGTGAATTTGAACAAAGCCAATCCAACTATCGAGGACGAGCGATCGCTGAAGTTTACAGCCGTTATCAGAAAGCCCTCGCCGAAAACAACTCCCTCGACTTTGACGACCTGATTCTCGTCCCCGTGCAACTCTTCCGCCAAAACGAGCAGGTACTGGGTTATTGGCATCGGCAATTTCGGCACATTCTGGTAGATGAGTATCAAGACACCAACCGCATCCAGTACGAACTCATCCGCCTGCTAACTACGAATGGAGAGACGCAAAAAACCGAGTGGGAGTGGCAAAATCGCTCTATTTTCGCGGTTGGGGATGTTGACCAAAGCATTTACGCCTTCCGGGGAGCCGATTACAAAATTTTGCTGGAATTTCAGGAAGACTTTGGTGATGGGTTACCTCATGAAGACAGCCGCACATTGGTGAAGCTAGAGGAAAACTACCGCTCTAGAGAAAACATTCTGCAAGCGGCTAATCACCTAATTGAGAAGAACACTCAGCGGATTGAGAAAATTTTGCGCCCTACCCGTGAAGCGGGGCTGCCGATTTATTACCACCGCGCCGAAGATGAGCGTGACGAAGCAGAATTTGTCATCGAGCGCATTCGTACCTACGAACGTCAGCACCCAGAGTGGAACTGGGGCGATTTTGCGATTCTCTACCGCACTAATGCCCAGTCTCGACCCTTTGAAGACATTTTAGTTCGCGCCAGTATTCCTTATCACGTTGTTGGTGGTTTGAAATTTTACGACCGCAAAGAAGTTAAAGACTGCCTGGCTTACCTGCGGATTTTGGTAAATCCTGCCGATAGCGTCAGCTTGAAGCGGATTATTAACATTCCTCGACGCGGGATCGGTAAAGCGACGATGGATCGCTTAGAAGGGGCGGCGGTGGAATTGGGCGTGCCATTGTGGGAAATTATCAGCGATGAAACATCGGTAAATACCCTCGCCGGACGCACGGCTAAGCCGATTCTGAAGTTTGTAGAAACGATTAGCAATTGGCGATCGCAGATTGAGATATTACCTGCTTCCCAGATTCTTCAGGGCATTATGGATGATTCTGCTTACATTCAAGAGTTAAAAAACCAAGGAACGGATGAAGCCCAAGATAGAATCGCTAACGTTCAAGAACTCTACAATGCGGTGTTGCAGTTTGAGGAAGAAAATGACGACTCCAACCTAGAAAATTTTCTGGCTAATGCCTCCCTCGCCTCTGACCTAGATAACTTAAAAGAGGGACAAAACGCAGTCTCACTAATGACATTACACGCGGCGAAGGGATTAGAATTCCCCCTCGTCTTTTTAGTCGGGTTAGAACAGGGGCTTTTCCCCAACTTCCGCTCGATGGACGATCCCGTAGCCTTGGAAGAAGAACGTCGCCTCTGTTATGTAGGGATTACCAGGGCTGAGGAACAACTCTATCTCTCCCATGCACGGGAGCGCCGCCTCTACGGAAATCGGGAACCCGCTGTTGTCTCGCAATTCTTAGGAGAAATCCCCAAAGAACTCCTTTGCAGCACCTTAGTAAAGGTCAAAACTAACGGGAATGCTTCCACGTCCTCACAACGGAAGTCGCAAACCACTAAGCTTTCCTCAGATCAGTCACAAAGTTGGAAAGTCGGTGAACTAATCATTCACGAGCTTTTCGGTACAGGTCAAGTGACTCACGTTTTCGGTTCAGGAACTAAGGTGTCTATTGCGGTTAAGTTCTCCAGTGTGGGGCAAAAAATTCTCGATCCCAAACGAACCACTTTGCAACGGGTGCAGTCTTAATCTGCGGTGGGGATCGCTGACAACTCAGCTTCATTCAGGAACTGTCACTCAGCCTCATCGTCAAGAACTGTAACAAGACAAATTTTTCGGCAGGCTCTAATAAATTAAGCCTGCTTAGTTGAGTGGTAGCTGAAGACGCTTCCTCAACTTTTTGCTGTAAATAAAAGCGATCGCTACTGAGTTTTATTACGCCTTTTACACAAATAAGCCGCACCTAATACAAAACTGCGATCGCTCAAACCTTTTTCAGGCAAGGAATAAACAACTTTGTAAACAAATGTTACGGAAAGTTTATAAAAAAATGTTGCTACTGCTTGATTTGATTGATACAGTATGCATGTAAGCTTACTTCAAGTAGCTATTCGTATCTAGGAGACGTACCATTTATGCTCTACCTCACCCTTGGCTGTTCTGGGAACTAATTCCCGAATTGCCTCAAAGATATATCCCTGACTGTGCTAAACGCACCCCATGCAGTCAGCCAAGAGATATCTTGAATTTGTTTGAGCTGGCTTAGGAATCTACACACCATTGCCTCCTTGCCCCTTCAACTCAAACATTACTGAGGTTTCTACCAAAGATACGTTTCAGGCTCTACAAAAATGAGGTCTTAGCAGCAAGATTTCCGTTAACTATCTTGCTTTGGAAGCATCAATTCATCCCTCAGTTACGAGTCAACATTTGTCTCACTGGGTGCAGATTAGGATACTTAAGCAACAAAAACATCCTATTTTGCACTGGTTAAATCGGTGGTGAGACTCCAACTCTGGAGGTTTTATCTATGAATATTCAAGGAAAGACGGCTCTGATTACCGGAGCTTCTCGTGGAATTGGGCGAGCGATCGCCCTAGAACTAGCCAAACAAGGAGCCAAACGCTTGTTACTAGTAGCCCGCGATGAAACTCGACTAGCAGAAGTCGCCGCAGAAATCGAAGCACTGGGCGCACAAGCCGTAATTTTGGCGCTGGATTTGTCGCAGTTGGTAGAGGTGAATATTGCGATCGCCAAAGCGTGGCGCGATTGTGGCCCCATTCATCTCCTCGTTAACTGTGCAGGCGTTGCCCACCAAGCACCGTTCTTAGAGTCTCGACTGCCGCAAGTGCAGGAAGAACTGGGGATCAACTTAATCGGCATGTACACCATGACTCGTCTGATTGCCCGACGCATGGTAGTGCAACGCGAAGGGACAATCGTCAATGTTTCGAGCTTGATGGGTAAGGTAGCCGCACCAACGATGGCAACTTACTCCGCCACCAAGTTTGCCATATTGGGCTTTACCCAAGCCTTGCGGGGCGAACTAGCCGCCCACAATGTGCGAGTGCTGGCGTTGTTGCCCACCTTGACGGATACGGATATGGTGCGAGACTTGCAGTGGTTTCGCTGGATAGTACCGACGACGACGCAGAAAGTCGCCCAAGCACTCGTCGCCGGATTGCAGAAGGATTTGCCAGAAATCATCGTCGGATGGCAAAGTCATTTAGCGGTGTGGTGCAACCGTATTGCACCTTGGCTACTGGAGAAGATTTTACTGATGGCGGCTCCCCTACCCAAGGATAGGCACAGGCGTTATCAGAATTTTGGAGAGGTAGGGTCTCGATAAGGTGAGAGGGCTGGGGTAGAGTGCTTGGGCAATTACATCTTACTGAGAACTCTCCCCATCCCCAGCCCGCTGAATTAACCCCCACTTTCCATTAACTAACCACTGGGGATCTTCCTGATTCAATGCCTCTACCTGTTCTGGCTGCAATCCTGCTGCTACTTCCGACTTCAATGTGCGGAGGGCAACTAGGAAGGGAGCAGGAAAATAATCAACAATATCCTCAAAATTGGTGGTAAATTCCCAGTGGCGATCGCCTAATAATCGTCGATAGTTGGCATCCCCTTTAACAAACACTAACTGGGATTGGGCGAGTTCTTGACGCAAATCCTCTGGCATTTCCCAAAAACTCTGGGGTGCCGCCCAAAACGCATGTTCGCGCATCCGCAAGCGATCGCTAGCAATATAGTCTTGCAGGCGTCGAGTCACCGCTCCCACGGCTGGCGAATGATCCGCCGCCAATACCTCTAAGGTGTAGTGAACATCCTTAATCAGGGCATCAGATACAAAAAGGGGTTGCCCTTTGAGATGCAGGTAGATCGTTTGAGCCACCTGAGTTGCCAGCAAAAAATCCACTAGGCACAAATCGCAAAATAGCTCAAATCCCGAATTATCAACAATTACATCCAGACGTACCTGCTCAAAACTAGCCAGCTTGTCTGCAATTTGAGCCGTTCGATCGACTAAGACGTGGGTTTGTTCTGGGGGAGCTTCTGTGAGGCGGCGGTCGTGTTCTCCTTCCACCCAGAGGCTTAAGTCCGCCCGATTCCCCCACAGGGCAACATACAGCAGGTTAATCACCTCAGCTTTGTCCCATTGACAATCGTTCTGTTGGAGATTTTCAATGACGACATTGACTTGTTGGCTTAAGGTTTGAATAGAAGCGATCGCGGTGACTAAACCTTGATGTTTTTGCACCGTAAAGGGATCGAAACCCTGCCATTCCCCAGGCAGAAAGTAACCTGTCGCTTCTAGAATGCGGCGGTAAAAGTAGACCTCGGCAAAGTACCAAGGAATATCCAGCCAGCTTTGTCCTAAGTAGGGTTCTAGATACTCCCGCCACACGGCTGCATCCGGTGCCGCCTCATCGTGCAAAAAACGCACAACCCCCTGCAACAGTTCCCGCCTCAGAAGTTCCAGCTTTTCATCAATGCTTGGGGGAAAGGAGTTAAGTTCAATCACTCGTTTAGCGATCGCCGGAAGGCGCTGAGTGACAGTTGCGTGAGCAAACGAACCCAGCTTTGAGGAAACCAAGGGCGGTGGAATCGGTAAGCTGGGTTGCCGTGGTTTAATAAATTCTTCACGCACAAGCTCACCTTTGGGTAATAGTTGAGCTTGATTTTACAGTGATTTTAGGCGATTCACGCCCCTATAAATCCCCTCAGTGCATTGATCCTCAACGACATCTCAGCTCACTGCTTATTTTGTAGTCGCTGCACCAACTCATAGAACGGCTGCCAATTATCCTCTTGAGTAATCGCTGCCCAAACCGACTCAATCAACGGACGCAATAACGCCGTTTGAGGATTTTTATCCTTGAGCCGGATCGCTATACTTTCCAGTTCAGCCGCTGATAAACTCTGCAAAAGGTGATGGTAAGGCTCTCGCCATTTTGTAAGTAGTAACGATGTTTCCTCAGTTATGACAGAAGAGGAATTGGGGTTTAAAATTTGCTCACTATCATCTCGCCAACTTGCCTCAAACTGTTGACTGAGTTCCCCAAAGAAAGCGTGATAACCCACCTGACTAGCTTGCAAAAATTGAATAGTCAGCGTCAATAACTGATCGGCTTGCGGTTCGCTAACTTGCTCAAATCCCAATTTATTCAGCATTAGCTCTCGATAGGTGAGGTAGTAATGCTCCTCGAACCTTGCCAAACCAGCTTCCAAATCAGCTTCTGGAATCACAGCGCCCAAAGCAGAGCCAAGCATTTCTAGATTTAATCGACAAATGGCAGGTTGATTGCCGTAACTGTAGCGCCCGTAATAGTCAAAATAGGCAGCGGTAAATTCGGGATTGTAGGTGGGGATAAAAGCGTAGGGGCCATAATCAAAGCTTTCCCCTGTAATCGACATATTATCCGTATTCAAAACGGCATGACAAAAGCCTGCTGCCATCCATTGAGCCGCGAGTTTGGCAGTGCGTTGCACTAACTCCGCGTAAAACTCCGCGTACTGCTGCTGTTTTTCTCCTGCTTGAGCAAGAATATGGGAATAGTATTCCTCAATTACATGGTCTAAAAGCTTCTCGATTAAATCCTTCCGCTTAAAGAAGTGCAATCGCTCAAAAGTACCAAAGCGAATGTGGGAGCGGTTCAGACGGATCATCACAGAAGAGCGGGTAGGCGACGGCTCATCTCCCCGCCACAGCCCCTCACCCGTTTCAATCATGCTCAGACAGCGGGAAGTGCGGACACCCAGACTATGCAATGCTTCCGCCGCCAGCACTTCCCGGACGCCACCTTTGAGCGTCAACCTGCCATCGGCACTGCGAGAGTAGGGAGTTGTTCCAGAGCCTTTAGTACCGAAATCGTAGAGTTCGCCATCAACGCCACGAACTTGACCGTAGAGAAAGCCTCTGCCATCTCCTAGCCGGGGATTATACTCCCCAAACTGATAGCCGTGGTAGCGCAGTGCCAAAAATGGTCGTACGCCCTGAAATTTACCAAAGGCTTGGATAAAATCAGCGTCCGTGACTTCTTGAGGATTTAAGCCCAGGAGCGGGAGCAATCGGTCATTACGAAACCGCAGGATATGACTAGGAAATTCCGCTGCGGTTACTTCATCGAAGTAGTCATAACCCAATGACTCTAAAGCGGGTTCATATTCGAGAGAGAGAAACATATTTTTTAAAAAGTCTGAAGGATGAAGTATGAAGCGGGCGAAGCCAAGGATGAAAAAATTTTTATGCGTTTGGAAAAAGATGTCAAATCTGAAGCGTGAAGTCAGAAGGTTGGAAGCAATTTTTTGACTTCATCCTTTACACTTCAGCCTTAAAATCAATAGCGTTACACTTGAGCCAGACGCTTCCCAGCTAGGAAATCACCATGCCAGACTCCATCATGTACCAGGAAGATGCCTACGTCCTGCTGGAATCCGACCAACCGGAGCAGTTTCTCACTCAGGCAGAGTTACTGGAAAAATTACAAGCCGTCTTAGCGACTCGGCAGGATGATTTGCCACGAGATTTGCAGAAAATTAGTGCTGTGGAGGAACAAGCTCGCTACTTGCTCAACACATCTTGTGAGCTGGATGTTGGCCCAGACCACTATCTCCAATGGTACGCCGTGCGCTTAGAAAAGTAATCATCAGGCGGTGGCTACTGAACTGAATGTTGGTCTAGACCGCTATCTTTAAGGGTACGCCGTGTGCTTAGACAATGATTAGGCGGCGGCGACTTTAGGTGTAGCAATCAACGCTACATCAACACGGTCTTCCTCTGGTTGCATTAAGTCAACTCGGATACCCGGCCCAAAAAATTTTTCGAGCTTTTCCTGCTTTTGCTGCCAAGTCTCTAAGGGAATCAAGGGTGAGTTGAATTCCAAAATTAACGCGTAACCTCCATCTACTTCAGTTTCTCGCAAGCCTGTCAGTACTGGTCTTTCCTCATCGGTGGGGGATAGACCTAGAAGCTCTAAGGAGCTATCGAGATGAGCTTCTTGTCCGTAGCGATAGCGCATGACATCTTCGCGAATTTGCTTTTGGGTAGAAGTGGATTGTTGCTCGCGCAGTTCCAGCATCTCCGGAGTTGTCGGCTGGCTGAAGGGGACAGGCTTGAGTTCGGAGGCTTTGAGGGCGAGTCCTCCTAAGAGGATAGGAATACCGTAGAAGAATCCCACCAAGTTTAAGGTAGCGTTTCCGGTGCCATAGGCAACGAAGCCCATTAATGCCAATAGCCCACCGACAATTAGACCTAATGTTCCTAGAGAAGTTTGAGGTAATAGTTTCACAAGTTACTATCCAACTAGCAGTCACTTTAGCTTTAATTATCGTTGCCAGTGGGTAATCTTAGGGGTAGATGCTGGACAACGCCTATCTAGGAGAGGGCGGCTTTACTTATACAAAAGCCCGGTCAGCAGCCGTTTTTGTCGATTTTGGCAAAAATTTGACCTCGAAATTGGGGTGAAGATTGTACGGCTTACACTAGAGCGAATTTTCTAAACTTCAGTAATTCACACTAAGGGCAGTTACCGAGACACCCCGTATGATTAAAACAGGTCGTTGTAGTCTGCCATCCGTCACTAGATTAGTAGCCGAGTTCTCACCATGATTAAAGAAGAAAAACAGGAAGCTCCGAAGAAAAGCCGGGTTATCCTCGATCAACTCAACACGTTGAAGCGTGAAGATGAAACGCTCTACAACATCTTGGCTGTAGATGTTTGGGCGTTGGCAAAAACAATGGACGAATTTCAACCGGGCTTCTGGTCTGCCTTTATGAAGAACCGTGAGAAGGCACTCAAGCGCTTTATTTCTGAGGTGATTAAAAATAAGCCTACTGATCCTAAGCGTCCACCGTTCCTGCGTTAGTCTTGATTTATATCAGTAAGAGAGTCGGCACAGGAGGCAGACAATGGACGAAAAAATGATTCGAGAACGGATTGCCATCGTAGAAAGCAAGCGAGAATATCTAGTGCGGCTCTTAGAGCAACCAGACTTGGGTACGCTAAGAATTGATGTCAATCAAGCTCTTGAAGAGTTAGATGACTTGATTGAGGAATTCCAGCGGACTTTTTCGGGAAAAGCCAACGAGAATTAATGAATTAGGTAGGGAGCATTGCTCCCTTCAGAGCTACCAAAGGATTTGAAGGGATTTTTAGCAACTAGCGGCTCGCAAGCCCAATTGTCTAACTAATGCAATCAGATCTTTGGTGGCTGTGTCTTTTTTGCAAAAGGCGTCAACTCGAGCTGTTTGGCTCATGACTTCAATTTGCGGATCATCGACTGACGAGTAGGCGATGATTTGAATATTGGGTTCAATGCTTTTGATGTGAGTAGAGGCACTCAGACCATCCATCACTGGCATCTGCAAGTCGAGGATAATCACGTCCGGTCGATAACGCTCGACCATTTCAATAGCTTCTTTACCATTACTAGCTAAACCTACCAATTCAATGTTTCGTTGGCTAGAGAGAGCTAATTTGAGACTAAAACGAGTCAGTTCGTGGTCATCAACGACGAGGACGCGTAGAACAGGGGGCTGATAGGACAACATGAGGGAACAACTTAAATCGATTAACTAACAATCATAGTCTAGGGTGCTTTGTTATTGAAAGCCCTCTACCGTGCGAATGAATCAACAAATAAAACACTATTAATAGACGCAAGTAATTTATTTATAAAACTTAAAGAATATAAAATTTTTCTAAAGCCGATGGAAAAAGGAGTGATTTTTAGATATCAAAGATTTGAGTTCCCCTCGTTGGGGAAGGAAGAGAGGATCGAGGCGATCGCACTTCGGATATAGAGTTGCAGGATCGCTACATGAGCAGTAAATCAACTCTTTGCCATCATTCCAGCGCCTTGATAAAGCGAGAGAAAAAGTGTTCCTGGTATTTTGAGAATTGTAAAAGTTTCGGGTTTTAGCAGAGAGAGTGTCAGTGTAATTACTGTATTACTGGCTTGACGGTAGAGGATAACCGTGTAATTACTGAACATTTAGAGAGCCGGAAAGGAAGGTAGTTTTTTTATTTTTCCTAACCGGGTAGGAAGGACAATTAATTAAGGCAAATTTTGGGAATGTTAGGGAGCGATCGCCTTTTAGCCCTCTTTAAAGATTTTTGCCTCAAGCGATCGCGCTTTTAAGAAATTTATCTATCAGAAGTAAGACCCAGAAAGGACTGAATGTCTGTAAGGTAGCCATGAAAAAGCTAGGCAGTTATCTATGCAGATTCAGACACCGGATTGGGTTAAACACGCTGTTTTTTATCAAATCTTTCCAGACCGTTTTGCTCGTAGCAAACAACCGCGATCGCACTTTTCCAAAGGAATGCCCTTAGAACCCTGGGATGCCCTCCCGACTCTCCAAGGCTACAAAGGAGGCGACTTGTGGGGCACAATCGAGCAACTGGATTACTTGCAAAACCTGGGAATCAACGCAATTTACTTTACCCCCATTTTCCAATCTGCCAGCAATCATCGCTATCATACCCACGACTACTACCAGATAGATCCTCTCCTAGGGGGGAATGTGGCCTTTATGGAGCTGCTGGAGGCGGCGCACGAGCGGGACATCAAAGTCGTCCTGGATGGCGTATTTAACCACTCCAGTCGCGGCTTTTTCTTTTTCCATGATGTGCTAGAAAATGGCCCCCACTCGCCTTGGGTGGATTGGTTCAAGATTGAAGGTTGGCCCCTATCTGCCTACGATGGCAGCAAACCTGCTAACTATGGCAGTTGGGACGGTAACCGGGCGTTACCGGAGTTTAACCACGACAATCCAGACGTGCGGGAATACATTATGCAGATTGCCGAGTACTGGGTCAAACTCGGTATCGATGGCTGGCGCTTGGATGTGCCGTTTGAGGTGAAGACACCAGGGTTTTGGCAAGAATTTCGCGATCGCGTCAAAGGAATCAACCCGGAAGCTTATATCGTCGGGGAAGTGTGGCGAGACTCTCGTCAGTGGCTAGATGGCACGCAATTTGACGGCGTGATGAATTACCTATTTACCGCTCCCACCATTGCCTTTACCGCTGGCGATCGCGTTGTCATGGAATACGTACAGCACTCCTCCTACGAACCCTATCCTGCCCTCGATGCTGCCGGATATGCCGCCAAAATTCAGTACTTGCTGCAACTGTACCCTTGGGAAATTCAACTCACTCAGCTCAACTTACTCGCCAGTCATGACACAGCCCGATTACTGAGCATTGCCGGAGAAGACCACGCCAGCGTAGAGTTGGCAACCTTGTTATTGCTCACCTTTCCCGGTGCGCCTAGCATCTACTACGGCGATGAAGTCGGTTTGCCCGGTGCTGTTGATCCTGACTCCCGGCGTAGCTTCCCCTTAGAACAAGCCTGGAACCGAGACATTCTTGAGTATCATCGCCATCTAATCGCCCTGCGTCACACTTACACAGCCTTGCGGACAGGTTCCTACAATGTCTTGTTTGCCGAGGGACTGGTGTATGTCTTTGTACGGCGATTGGGAGCAGAAGAAATTATCGTTGCCATCAATGCAGACACGGAATCCGCACAGATCAGCGTTGAGGCAACAGACTTACTCTCTCAGCCCACCCAGGTGTTGTATGGCAGTGCTGAGGCATCGTGGGGTAGTTCAGACTCTCGTAACCTATCCCTGAAACTGCCTGCCCGTAGTGGCTGCATCATCGGCGCTTCCAGGTAGTTGTTACATCAATTCTCTAATGCTTGCTACAGATACTTTTCTTACTCCCCCTACCCTGTACGCACATCTCTTACCAGGATGTAAAAGTCTGATCCCCCTAACCCCCTTAAAAAAGGTTATTAGGGGGATCTTCATGAGGCAAAGCCATCTTGTCAGACACAACACAGTAGCTTTTGGAAGAGAGAGGGATAAGAAGGTTTGAAGAGGGTTACAGGTGCCATGTATCCTGACCCCTTACCTAAACCTAATAGCAACGCTGGCAAAGTTAGCCCGTGCAAATTTAGGATCAATTAATTAGCCGGCAACACAAACACAGGAACTTCTGGTAGGGGTTGTGGAGCTATTTCGGGAATTGGTTCTAAATCAGCAGGTGGGGTGTTGGGTTGGGGAGTGAAGATTAGCTCCCTATCACTTGCTGGAGCCGTAGGAAGTGGGGGTAACGGTTCTGAGCGTGAGGGAAGTAAGGGTTGGCTAGTATTTGCCACAGGAGCCGGAGCCGTTTCCTGACTGCTGAGATAAACATGACCTAAGTTTTTGCCGTTGTAGGCGCGGCGGGCAAATGCCCACTCTGGGTTGAGGATGATTTTGTGGAAGCCGTCGGCTAACCCTTGGGTGCTACCGATTTCAATTTCTGGCGCTTTGCGATTTGTCCGGTGGCTGCCAATCAGCTTCAATTCTCCGTTGCGCTGTACTAATCGCAGGATATATTGCAGTCCCATATCTTCATCTGCCATGCGAATCGAATAGCCATTGCTATCGGTGCTACGGGAACAAATACCCGTAAAGTCAAAGTTCATCAGCAGCGGCTCGATTGTCACAGGTTCGGAACCATTTTCGCTCCAGCAGTCTTGCTGGTCTGATACTTGCTCAATAATTAATAGTTGGTAACGATTGCTTCCGAAGGGAGCCGCAACAGCGACGAATCGACCTTGGTCAACATCAACCGCGTCAAACGTACTAGCAGCAGTGGGGCGAACTCCACCAAAAGAAAAGAAGGATGCTGTAGCAAGGGCAGCGAGGGGAAGCAAACGTAAAGTTTTCATAATTTCTGACATAGGCTAAGTCTTGTCAATAGACGCTGATTCGCTAGGTTTGCTCCCGAACCTCTCTTGAGGATGATGACTAATTAGCTAGTCAGTAAAGCTAAGGTTTCTGCAAGGCGAGTAAGGGAGCGGCTTGGAGTAAGGTGCGGGTGTAAGGATGCTGGGGATTGGTAAACAGTTCGTGGGTTGGCCCAATTTCCACAATCTGACCGTTGTTCATGACGGCGATGCGATCGCATAAAAATCTTGCCACCCACAGGTCATGGGTAATAAATAAGTACGTGAGGTTAAACTCTTCCTTCAGGGACTGCATCAACTCCAGCACCTGCGTCTGCACGCTGGCATCCAACATACTCACTGGTTCATCACAGATTAGCAGTTGCGGATGAGTAATTAAAGCTCTGGCGATCGCTACCCGTTGTTGTTGTCCTCCCGACAGGTTACTAGGGTAGTAAGAGTAAAAATCCTCAGCGGGCGTTAACCCCACTCGTTCCAGCATCTGCAGCACCTGCTGTTTCGCCTCCTCCCGATCCGCTAGCCGATGGATAAATAACGGGTCAGCAATACTTTCACCCACCGTCATCAATGGGTTCAAGCAAGCGTGGGGGTCTTGAAATACCATCTGAATTTGCCTGCGGATTTCTCGCAGTGATTGCCCTGACAACTGGGTTAAATTTTTCCCTAAAAACTCTACCTTGCCAGAAGTAGGGCGAACGAGCTGCAAAATGGTTCGAGAGAGAGTACTCTTCCCACAACCGGATTCTCCGACTAATCCCAAAATCTCACCCGCATACAACTCAAAACTGACTCCATCCACCGCTTTAATCAGCGAGGCAGGCTTTTTAAACAACAGTTGCTCAAAAAAGTTGCTTTCCAGGGTGTAGTGCTGCTTTAAATCCGTGACGCGCAGCAGGGAGGATTCCAAATCGTTAGGTTGGGAGTCCTGAGTATGACTATTAATCGCTTGAATATGCAGTGCTGCTTCTAGAAGCGATCGCGTGTACTCATGTTGGGGGTCTTGGAAAATTGGCTTAACGGCTCCCATTTCCACCATCTGACCTTTGTACATCACGGCAATGCGATCGCAATACTCTCCCACCATTGCCAAATCGTGAGAAATCAACAGCAGTGCCATCTCCCGTTCCTGACATAGGCGGGTCAACTCCTGCAAAATCTGTGCCGAAACCGTCACATCTAAGCTAGTCGTCGGCTCATCTGCCACAATCACCTTGGGTTCCAAGAGTAATGCTAAAGCGATCGCTACCCGTTGGCGCATACCACCGCTAAACTCGTGGGGATACTGAGACCAACGACTAGCTGGAATTTTTACCGCTTCTAAGGTGGCGATCGCTTTCTCCTTACATTCCCGTCGCGACAACTGCGGCTGATGCGCCCGTAACGTTTCCAGACAGTGATCCCCAATCGTCATCAAGGGATCGAGCCGCGTCATCGGGTCTTGAAACACCAACGCCACCACTTCGCCCCGAAACCGTCGCAACTGAGCAGGCGAGAGATCGAACACCGACTGTCCGGCAAACATCACCCGCCCCTCAACCTGGGACGACTCCGGCAACAAGCGCATTACCGCTCGTCCCAGAGTAGACTTGCCACAGCCTGACTCGCCCACCAATCCCAGGCGTTCTCCCGGCTGCAAGCTAAAGGACACATCATCCACCGCCCAAACAGGCGCTGACGTCGAGTGCTGTCGCTGGGGATAAGCAACCCGCAAGTTTTCTACACAGAACAGGGAGTCCATTTTGAATCAACTAAATGCGTAACAGCTTATCACTAGACCTCTTGCATAAGTCGAATAGACCCCCCTTAGTAAGGGGGGAGACTTGAAATCTTGCCCCCTCCCCTTAGTAAGGGGAGGGTTGGGGAGGGGTCTGGTACATTTATTGCAAGAGGTCTACTCACTGCGCTTCGCGGGTTGCGGATTAACGGCAACTTGGCACATGAGGTAGGCAACGCCAAAATCTCCATTAGGGTGTGCTTCACTAAATCTGCCAGTTCAAACACCCGCTCTGCCAGTTTGTGTCCTAACTCATTGCAGTACTGCACTCCCAACTGCTCATCTAGAATGCCATCAACCAACTCTACCTGCTTACATTTCGGACATTGCACAGATGTTTCTTCCTGGTGATTACAACGTGTGCTGGTCGGCTAAATTTCCCTATTTAAGCGACTGCTTTTCTTGCCGATGTTTGCGCCTACTCTGCCTGGGGTTGTAACAAAGCGTCACAGTAGCGTACCAAGATGTTGAGGCGATCGCTTAAATAGGCACGGCGAGTCACCACAGTCGTTGTACTCCGCGCTGCCTGCAACAACATCGCGTCTGTCTCCAACAACCGCATCTGTTTGTAAAGTTCAGTCTGAATAGACTGCCATCGGGACAAAACCGCCCCATCTAATTCCTCTCCATCCAGGCTGAAAATATGATTTTTAAATAACGTTTGCAGGTTTTGAACGATAGGCGCGATCGTCCCTCCGGCAGAAACGCTCGTGGTTTGCTGCGCCTCCTGAAGTGCCTCTAAAAAAGTTTGATAAGCTTGACGATAGGATGGTGTCAACATCTGAGCCTTCTTAGTCTAGAATTAATATAAAGAATTTTATTTCTATTAATAGCGGTCGGTAAAAGCCCGCTTCTTAGCCTGCAAACTGAAAGGAAGCAGCTACCAATATCACTTTGGTGCTTATGTCCAGCGCCAGATTACTTTTAACATCCGATCTGCAAGAATTTTAGCAACTCATATTTAAATCGATTGATGGATTCAACCTGGCTTGGTTTGAGTTGTTAATTGGTAGGCGATCGCCAAGAACAACCAAAAGCCAACAACCGGAATTAGTACTAAGCCATTACGCTCCAGAATAATTCCTCTGGGGTAATTAATTCTCTCTTTATTTTCAAGATATTGAAGAACCTAACAGTTCTGCTAAACTTGCATATCTATTTTTAATCCTTAACCAAAGAATTACAGAACCATGGAAGCCACAGCCACTCTCCCCACTTTTAATTTTGTTGTTCCTGACTGGTTACGGGAATGTCTAATAACAGCCTCATCGTCCCATGATGCAGTCTATTCCGAGGACACTGACCTGATTTGTCGGGCATTTAGCTTTGCCTACGAACTTCATGAAGGTCAGTACCGCGCCTCTGGCGACGCCTATATTGCTCATCCCGTTGCTGTTGCTGGCTTACTGCGAGATTTGGGCGGTAGCAGTGCCATGATTGCAGCGGGATTCCTCCATGATGTCGTTGAAGATACGGATGTTACCCCAGAAGAAATCGAATCGCGCTTTGGTATCGAAGTGCGGCAACTGGTAGAAGGGGTAACTAAACTGTCTTCGTTCAACTTTTCCAGCAAAACCGAACGTCAAGCGGAAAACTTCCGCCGCATGTTCTTAGCAATGGCAGCAGATATTCGGGTCATTGTAGTGAAGCTAGCAGACCGCCTGCACAATATGCGGACGCTGTCCCACCTGCGCCCGGACAAACAGCGACGAATTGCCAGAGAAACGCGAGACATTTTTGCCCCCCTAGCAAATCGCCTCGGAATTGGACGCTTTAAGTGGGAATTAGAAGATTTATCCTTTAAGTATCTTGAGCCAGAGGCTTACCGGGAAATGCAGGAATTGGTTGCCGAACGTCGCTCAGACCGGGAAGAGCGACTGACTCAGGTAACCCAAATGCTGCGCCAACGACTAGAAGCAGTGGGGATTGGGTGCCGAGAAGTCAGCGGGCGTCCCAAGCACTTGTATGGGATTTACCAGAAGATGGAGCGGCAGAGCAAAAGCTTTGATGAAATTTATGATATTGCCGCCGTGCGGCTGATTGTGCAAACCAAAGAAGAGTGTTATCGCGCTCTAGCCGTGGTTCATGATGCCTTTCGACCGATTCCTGGTCGCTTTAAAGATTACATTGGTTTGCCTAAGCCAAACCGCTATCAGTCTTTGCATACTGGTGTGATTGGACAAACAGGTCGCCCCATTGAGGTGCAAATTCGCACGGCTGATATGCACCATATTGCCGAGTGGGGGATCGCGGCACACTGGAAATATAAAGAATCAGGTGGCTCTAACAATACCCAAATCACCGCTGAAGACGAAAAGCTGACTTGGCTGCGGCAACTATTGGAATGGCAAAACGACCTGAAAGACGCTCAGGAATATATGCAAAGCGTCAAAGACAATTTATTTGACGATGATGTTTATGTTTTCACGCCTAAAGGTGACGTGATCCCCCTGAGCCGGAACGCAACACCTGTAGATTTTGCCTACCGGATTCATACAGAGGTGGGAAACCATTGTGCCGGAGGCAGAGTCAATGGGCGGATGGTACAGCTTGATACGACTCTCCAGAATGGCGACATTGTGGAAATTGTCACCCAGAAAAATGGTCATCCTAGTTTAGACTGGCTGAACTTTGTGGTGACGCCCAGTGCCCGGAACCGAATTCGGCAGTGGTTTAAGCGATCGCATCGAGACGAAAATGTGGCTCGCGGTCGGGAACTTCTGGAAAAAGAACTCGGTAAACAAGGCTTTGAAGCCTTAATGAAATCGGCTCCCCTACAGGCTGTTGCCGAACGCTGTAACTACCACAGCGTAGAAGACTTACTCGCCGCCTTGGGCTACGGGGAAGTGACATTAAACCTGGTGGTCAATCGCATCCGAGAAGCCGTCAAAGCCCAGAATCCCCCAGAACTAAACCCGCAAGAGTTGATCGCTACCCAAACCGCGATCGTAAAACTTCCCCCAACCCAAACCACTAAGGGCGAACCCATTGCTGGTGTCGAAGGCCTCATGTATCACATCGCCGGGTGCTGCAATCCCCTACCAGGGGAAGGAATTATCGGTGCGGTTACCCGCTTGCGGGGGATTTCCATTCACCGCCAGGGTTGTCCTAACGTGGAAAATTTCTCCGGCGATCGCCTCGTCCCCGTCAACTGGAACCCCACCGATAACGGTCAGGGGCGTCCGCAAACCTACCCTGTCAACGTTCAAATCGAAGTTCTCGACCGGGTCGGCGTCTTCAAGGATGTCTTGTTGCGCCTCAGCGACCAAAACATCAACGTTCGCAACGCCAGCGTCAAAACTCACCAAGGTAGACCCGCAATTATCGACCTCTGCATCGACATCCGCGACCATGATCAGCTCGAAAGCAGCTTCACCCAAATTAAGAAAATGAGCGACATTCTCAACTTGCGTCGAATTAGTCAAGTTGAGGAAGGTTCTTAGTTATTACTTCAGAGGTAAGTTATTAGTTATTACTTCAGAGGTAAGAGGGCACAGGTGATGGGTGTAAGTCATACTAACTTCTAACCCTGACGACTGGGCACTGCCATAAAACTGTTACTCAACATCAATGGGCTTTCATCAGCTTCTATCCTATTTGAGTAATACCTAATAACTAAAAACTATGAAACGTTCTGCCTGCCTGATCTTTAATCCCGTTGCGGGTCAAAGTAACCCCGAAACAGATTTGTTTAAAATTCGGACGCTTTTAGATCAGGAAATTGACCTAGATATTCACATGACGACGCCGGAAGTTGATGCCAATCAACTGGCGCGGGAAGCGGTAGACAGAGGTGTGGAGCTGATTATTGCCTCTGGGGGGGATGGCACCCTCTCAGCAGCGGCTGAGGCAGTGGTTCAGACGCAGATTCCTTTAGGGATAATTTCACGGGGTACGGCAAACGCTTTTGCCTCGGCTTTAGGAATTCCTGACACCATTGAAGCGGCTTGTCAGACGATTTTGGATGGGACACAAAAGGTTATCGATGCGGCAATATGCAACGGTAAGCCGATGGTGTTGTTAGCTGGCATTGGGTTTGAAGCGGAACTGGTAAAAAAAGCTGACCGCGAGACAAAAAACCGCTTCGGGATGCTGGCTTATCTTTTGGCAGGCCTACAAGAGCTGCGGGAGTTTGATACCTTTGAAGTCAAGATTGAAACCGATGACCGGGTGATTACCCTAGCCGCCGCCGCAGTAACGATCGCCAATGCTGCTCCCCCTACTTCTATCTTGGCTCAGGGCCCAGCAGGAATTATTTATGATGATGGCTTACTGGATGTAACTGTGGTTGCCCCACAAACTCGCACTGGAGTGATCGCCGCATCCTATCATCTGCTACAAACTGCTCTTCAGGGAGAAGCCACCGATCGGGATGATATCGGCTACCTCCGCGCCAAAAACCTCAAAATCAGCACCGTACCCCCGCAAAAAGTCGTCGTCGATGGAGAAATCGTGGGGACAACTCCCATAGATATTGATTGCCTTCCCGGTGCCTTGACCATTATGGTGCCTGCCTCTCAAGCCCTCCCTCCACCCGAACGCCTGCAAGGACTACCGGGCTTGGTCGTTGAGTCAAAGCAAGCAGATGATCTGAGTTAGGAGGTAGGTGGCTACAGTGACGGGGCGATAGGCTGACAATGGGGGAGAGAAAAGGGTGAAGCATGAAAAAGTGGGGAGCTGAGGTGATGGGGAACACCTAACTCACCGACTCACAACAACTGACCCTGGATAAATCCTCAACCTGCTTGCCCAGTTTCTAGTTTTGAAAGCTCTCTATGAAACTGAATTCCTTGAAATCTATCCACCTACGTCGCACTGGGATTGCTTATGTTGTCTTGGTTGTAACGTTGTTGCTAACGGCTATTACCACCCTCTCTGCGTCAAGAATGGCAGACGCCAAAGACCAGTTACGCTTTGACAATGCTGTCGGTCGCACGCAAGAAGACATCCAAAATCGTTTGGACACCTATATTGTTTTATTGCGGGGAAGTCAGGGCTTATTTGCCGCTAGTGACAACGTCAGCCTTAGGGATTTCCGTGCCTATGTTAATAGTCTCGAACTACGGCGTCGTTATCCAGGTATTCAGGGCATCGGTTTCTCGGTAAGAGTCAACGAAGCGGAAAAAGAGGCGCTAATTGCCCAGATGGGGCGTCAGGGACGGGGCAACTTTGCCATCAGACCCGACTTTCCCCGTCCAGAATATTATGTGATCGCTTATCTTGAACCCCTAGATCGGCGTAACCAAGCGGCAATCGGATTCGATATGTTCACCGAACCGATGCGCCGCGCGGCGATGGAACAAGCCCGCGATACTGCGGCGGCGGCGGCTTCGGGGCAAGTCACCTTAATGCAAGAAATTGACGAGCAAAAGCAGTCTGGCTTCCTGATTTACCTTCCGATTTACCGCGATGGCATCATACCTGATACTGTCGCTGAGCGGCGAGAGGCATTAATCGGCTTTGTCTACAGTCCTTTTCGGGCTGATGACCTGCTAACAGGTATCTTCGGTACTCAGAAAAACCCTGTGATCGACTTTCAAGTTTACGACGGCATAACTGCCAGCCCAGAAAAGCTTCTATATCGCTCTAACCCAAATCGTAGGACTGGAAGCTTCTTTAATCGACCTCACTTTACAACCAAGAGAACAATTGATGTTGCAGGACGCCCTTGGACGCTCCTGTTCACCTCACGACCGGAAATTGGTTTGTTGTCGGAAAGACGGCTGATGCCTTATATCGGGCTTAGCGGCGTAGTCATAAGTTTAGTGTTGTTTGGAGTAACGCGATCGCAAGCCCAAGCCCGGACAGCCGCAGAACGCTCGGCAGCCAACCTGCGCGATTCAGAAGCCGCGTTGCGAGAAAGCGAAAAGCGTTTCCGTCGTTTGGTGGAGTCGAATATGTTCGGCGTTACCTTCGGTGATTTAAACGGTGGTATCCACTACGCCAACGACTATTTTCTGCAACTGGTAGGCTATGACTGGGAAGCGCTGCTGGCGGGTCAAGTGAACTGGAAGCAGATGACGCCTTCAGAATTTCTTGCCTTAGATGAGAAAGCGATTGCCGAACTCAAAACCCAAGGCATTGCCACTCCCTTTGAAAAAGAATACATCCGTAGAGATGGAAGTCACATCCCTATTCTCTTTGGTGGAGCAATACTTGAGGAACCGTTTATTCAGCAAGAGGCGATCGGGTTTTATTTAGATATTAGCGATCGCAAAAAGGCTGAAAAAGAGCGCGAACAACTCCTCCTGCGGGAACAGCAGTATTCTAGACAACTGCACGGTTTAACAGAAGCGGCACTTGCCGTCAACTCGGTACTGTCTGTCGATGAATCCCTCAAAGTCATTACCGAACGAGCGCGTTCAATTATTGGCGCACACCAGGCTGTAACCAGCATGACAGTGGGGGAAAACTGGGCGCAAGCGATCAATGCCGTTTCCCTCTCCGATAAATACGCCGAGTGGCAAGACTACGAAGAACTGACCGATGGCTCCGGCATTTATACCTGCGTCTGCCATGCCAATCGCCCGATGCGCCTGACGCAAGCCGAACTCGAAGCCCATCCCCGATGGAACGGCTTTGGGGACGCGGCACATCGTCATCCCCCCATGCGCGGCTGGCTGGCTGCTCCCCTTAAAGGACGCGATGGGCACAACATCGGCTTAGTGCAGTTATCTGATAAATACCAAGGCGAGTTTACTCAAGAAGACGAAGCGATTCTCGTTCAACTTGCCCAAATGGCATCAATTGCCATTGAGAATACCCGCTTGTACGAAGCGGAACAATCGGCACGCACCCAAGCAGAAAGGGCTAACCGTCTTAAAGATGAGTTTCTCGCTGTCCTTTCCCACGAACTGCGTACTCCCCTCAACCCGATTCTCGGTTGGGCAAAGCTCCTGCGACGCGGTCAACTTAGCGAGCAGACAACAGCACGGGCACTAGAGACGATTGAACGCAATGCCCAGTTACAAACACAACTGATTGAAGACTTGCTGGATATCTCCCGGATTTTGCAAGGTAAGCTCAGTTTAAAGGTGAGTACAGTTAACTTGGTATCCGCTATTACAGCAGCACTAGAGACGGTGCATTTAGCCGCCGTTGCTAAGTCCATTACTCTTGAAACCAACCTTGATCCCACTGTCGGTCAGGTTTCTGGCGATCCTGGTCGTTTACAGCAAATTATCTGGAATCTCCTTTCCAATTCTGTTAAATTCACCCCTTCTGGGGGAAAGGTGACAATCCAGCTTGAGGCGGTTGATGCCTATGCCAAAATTACAGTCAGCGATACGGGCAAAGGCATTGAGCCTGATTTTCTCCCCTATGTATTTGATTACTTCCGACAGGAAGACAGCGCCACGACTCGCACCTTTGGAGGGCTTGGTTTGGGGTTAGCGATCGTCCGTCAGCTTGTGGAACTGCACGGAGGCATGGTTTGGGCAGAGAGTTCAGGAGTGGGGCAAGGAGCTACCTTTTGTGTCCAATTCCCCTTGATACCTGCTTCCTCGCCGATTGACTCAGAACCCATGCCGTCTTGTGCGGCTCCCGATTTAAGGGGGATACGCCTTTTAGTTGTCGATGATGATGCAGACTCCCTGGAACTGCTGGTGTTCTCATTAGAGAAGTATGGGGCAGAGGTGATGGCTGCATCTTCAGCAAAGCAAGCCCTATCTGTTTTGAAGCAGTCAACGTCCGATTTACTGATCAGTGATGTCGGGATGCCAGAAATGGATGGCTATATGTTGATTAGCCAAGTCAGAGCCTTAGCGCCAGAAGCAGGGGGAGATATTCCCGCGATCGCGCTTACGGCTTATGCCAGCGAGAGTGACTCCCAACAAGCCCTATTTGCCGGATTTACCTACCATGTCAGCAAGCCCGTCGAGCCAGCCAAGCTCGCTTCCCTGATTGCCGAACGACTAAGGAGCTAGGGATTGGTAAAGAGGCGAATGAGTTTTTCTCTCCCTATCTCCCATCATTCCCGCTCCTTTTCCAATTAAGACACTGGTAAGTACTACTTACTTTTAGAGCAGTAAGTGACAGTTAAAAAACAGTCCACTTGTGGCACACATTCTTCTAAATAATGCTAAATAAGCCTAAAAATAAAGGGTCTATGCTTTCTATTCAATCCGGAAAAATAGATTTAGAATTTATTATAGCTAGCCTTCAACTTCTGGTAGAGAGACAAGTAGTTCTTTATTAATACCTATTTATCTTTCCCCTAAGGAAGTTAGAAGATTTACAAGAATTCCTGGAACTTTTTTAAACTTCCCAACGACTTTAAAAGTAACAACGCAACGATACACCCTAGCCGTTGATGGAAGTAATTATGAAACTCACACTTAAATCTCTCTTCACCATTTCTGCTTTGTCTGCTGTGGCGATCGCTCCCATGTTGCTTTCTGCGGGTAGCGCCTCAGCACAAGCTGTACGAACAGTACAAGCACAACCCGTAAAAGGAACCAACGCCAGCTACGTCGGTGCTGGTGTTGCGGCTGGTGTCACCAATGGCGGACAAGGTGGCGATGAAGCCGAGTTCGGTGGTACTATCCAAGGTCGTTTCGCGCTTCCCAAAGTACCCGTTTCTGTCCGTGGTGCTGTCCTCTTCAGTGATGAAACCAGTGCGATCGCTCCGATGGTGACAGTCGATGTTCCTGTTGCTAGAAATACCAACGTCTACGTCGGTGGTGGTGCCTCATTGGTAGAAGCCGATGGTCAAAACACCCCCCTGGGTAATAGAGACTCCTTCGCCGGAGTTGTCGGTGTGGAAAGCCAATTTGGTCAAAACATCGTTGGCTACAGCGATGTCAAGGTTGGTCTTAACGCCTACGAAAACAGCTCAGCAGAAGCCGTTAGCGTCCAAGCTGGAGTCGGTATACGCTTCTAAACACCTCTGGTAAAGCACAGAGGTGGAGAAAAGCTAGGTGATAGGTGGCACAGGGTAGGAAAGAAAGATGTACCTTCGGAAGCTGGAAATTTCCTCATCTCTTTTCTACCCGCAAATCTTCTGCCACTCAGGCAATTAAAGCAGGTTTTTGTAGGATACGCCACAGTCTGACATTTTTAGACTCCCTTTTCCCCTTTCCTCTTAACGAGGAGGGGGTTTGTTTTTGCCAGAAAATTAGCAGTAAGGTGGCGTTAGCGCTGCCAGTTTCTAGTTTCTATCAGGGCTGACGCTTGTTCCGTACAGATGGCATTACCTTCATTTGGAAGGGGTGCGATCGCGTTTGCGGACACTAGATTAATTAGCCCTATAGTATCTACTGCTCCTTAGCAATTAATGAGATGCTAGTTTTGTAGCAGATCTGCTAAGTTGTTTACTCTAGAATTAAAGATGAAGCACTCCGACTCTATAGACCTCCCCCTTGAGCAACTCACCTACGACACCACCGATGAGCTGCCAGGGTCGTTAGAAACGATTCTGCGAAGAAGCGAGGAATACAGTCAATCATCAGGGGAACAACTAAAAGCATCAGGGCTGTCACTAAATAATATCAGCCGAAATAAAAGGGCATTAATCGAGAGGATTATTGCCATTCGGTATGTTAGACGCTAAAATAATTGCCTTTTTCAGGGAAGACAAAACCAGAATGTGCCTAATGAAAGATCGTTACAAAGACTGCGCGAGTTGATTCAGAATATTGTCGAAGCAGATACAGACAACTTCTCAGAGTTAGCCAAAATTGCTGGTCTTAATCCAGTCAAAGATTTTGCTGGTGCTAACCTCAGTGGTGTTGATCTGCGAGGAGCTGACCTTAGTGGTGCGATTTTATTGAGGACAAACTTGGTGAATTCTGACCTGCGAGGGGCAGACTTCAGTGGTGCCAACTTGAGAAGCGCCAAACTCACAAGTGCAAACCTCAGTAATACTAATTTTCTTAGTGCTGTGTTGGATGATGCGGAGATGATTGGCGCTAATTGCTACAGTGCTAATTTGATTGGGGCTAGTTTAGTTAGTGCTAACTTACTCCGCGTCCAGTTGAGTAATGGCGTTCTGATTGGTGCGAACCTGCGACGTGCCAATTTGGTTAATATTAATTTGAGTTATGCCAATTTAAGCGAAGCTAACTTAAGCCACGCCTCTCTACGTCGTGCTGATTTAAGCTATGCAATCCTAGTTGGTGCCAATTTGCTTGGTGCAGATTTGAGCGGTGCAGACTGTCGTTATGCCAACTTTAGCGATACGAATCTGGGAAGTACCAAGATTGAGAATGCTTGCTTCAAAGAGAATGAAGGGCTTTCCGAGCAGTTACAGCGTGATTTACAGCGACGCGGCGCAAATTGTGAAGGATTGGTTAGGCGATCGTTTTGGAATTTTTGAGAGTTCCTGTTCCCTTTGGGAATTTGAAGAGAAGAGAGGCGAACCAGTTTTGAAAGGTTTGCTCAAGAAGACAACGCTGGTAACTCTGAACGTAACAGCAATGCCCTGCCGTGTAGAAGAAACCTTTGAAGTCTCACTGAAGAATGTGCGTGTGATTGAGGCTGAGGGCTTGTGGCTAAAAGATTTAAGCCCAGAAAAGAGGAAAGTATATAGGGCTTGCCAAACTTCTGCTAAAGCGCAAAATAAAACCCTATCTCAGTCGGCAAGAGTTGGAATATGTCTGACGAAGAATTTCTCCAAGAAGCTCAAGCGCTAATCCAGCAAGTTGTAGAGGCAGAAACAACGAACTTTCTGGAGTTAGCAAAAATTGTTGGTTTAGACCTTCTCACAGATTTTGCTGAAGCTGACCTGAGGGGCACCTTCCTGAGCGGTGCCAACGTGACGTACCCCCACACTCAATCAAAGATTAGAGTGTGGGCTTCTCCTCCGAGACTTCCCGGATTCGCGTTTTATAGTGAGGCGAACGCCCAACCCCACTTTTTTAATTAGAATTCCAGAATTCAAGTCGCGGGGCATGGATGCACCACAGGAACATTCATGCCATCTATCACTTAATTCTTTTGGAACTCTCGAAAGGCATATTGCACAATGTTGAGATGTCCCCGAAGGATTAACTTTTACAACCAACCGCCCAGCTCTTGCAGCCTTGTACGGAAGGACTTCGTTCAAGAATCCAGATATCCCAGCATCAGCAAAACTTTTGTTTAAACCAGACTTGGCAGCTTGCCCGTTAGGAAGAAAGTTTCCTTCTTCATCTTGCTTAGGTTTATTGCGCTTTGCCATGTTAGAAACTTTGAGGTCTTCTATGAAGATAACCTCAGCCTTACCTACCAGATCACCCGCCAATTCAAAGTGCCATTGCTTGCGTTGTCTCGCTATTTGTTGATGCAATTTAGCAAGGCAATGATTGAGTTTGCGACGTGCGGTAGAACCTTTTTTCCTTAGCTCTCTTTTGGCTTGTAGTTTGGCTAGCTTTTGTTCGGCTCGTCGGTAAAACTTGGGAGGTTCCACCATTGTGCCATCAGAGCAAGCGGCAAAATATTCCAGACCCGCATCAACGCCAATACTATTGGCTTCGGTCGGTTCAATGTCAATCGTTGGATTATCTGGGACGCCCGCATCTTCTAATGTCAACGTCAAATACCAGCTATCTGCCTTGAGCGTAACTAATGCTCGTTTAATGACGAATCCATCGGGAATGGGGCGATGTTGGATAAACTTGATTTCTCCTAGTTTGGGAAGTCCAACGCGATTGCCTTGGATGCAGTCAGGCTTTACTCGTTGATAGGCAAAAGTGCGATATCGGTTTTTGCTCTTGAATCGAGGCTTGCCACTACGCTTACCGTTGCTATCTCCCTTTATGAACCGAGCAAAAGCTAAGTCTACCCGTTTCACCATGTCTTGCAAGACATCAGCATGGATATCTTTGTACCATTCCCGTTGGAGCTTGAGAGACACCAAAGAACGCTTTTGTCCGTAGTATTCGGGCTGCTCTCGTGGTTCGGTTATACTGCACACCAACGGACAAGCGTTGATTGAGCAGCGATTCATTTCCCACCAGTCAAACCTATCTGCTAACAAATAATTATATTGGTGTCGCAGCATATCGAGCCATTTACTCATGCGGCACTTTTGACTAGAAGTTGGGATTAGCTTGAACTGGTAGGCTAATTTCATGTCATGATTATAGCAAATATCTATACTTTTTCTATATGCAGCAGATAAATTTCAGACTGGCAGACAAGGAAAAAGCTCACTTAGAGCGGTACTGTGAGCTTACAGAAAGAACTATCAGTGATGTGCTTCGACAATACATTAGGAGTTTGTCTGTCTCTGGGGCGTTGAACCCCATCGACAGACCCGTCATTCCTCTCGACACTGACCCTACGAGTTCAGTGTGAGGCTCCTGGCGGAATTAGCTGATAAAATTGAGCGCGATCGCACTCAACTTTTTTGCTGCTCAGGTTAAGCCCCTATGGATCAACGCATCGACGAATCTATGACAACGGAATGCACTATTGAAGAAGAAGCTTGGGCTTACCTAGAAAAGTCGATCATTTACTACAACGACCGCCCTATCGGGACTCTAGCTGCCTGTGACCCCAGCGTCGAGTCCCTAAATTATGACCAATGCTTTATTCGAGATTTTGTCTCCGCCGCCTTACTATTTTTACTGAAAGGTCGAGCAGAAATTGTTCGCAATTTCCTAGAAGAAACCCTAAAACTACAAATTAAACAAAGGCAATTAGACTTTCTCGAACCCGGTCGCGGTTTGATGCCAGCGAGTTTCAAAGTTGAAACGATCAAAGGGCAGCAATACCTCGAACCAGACTTTGGCGATCATGCCATTGGTCGAGTCACCCCCGTTGATTCCTGTCTCTGGTGGATATTTCTCTTGCGAGCCTATGTCAAAGCCACGGGGGACACCTCTTTAGCAGAACGAGAAGACTTCCAAGAAGGAATTCGCCTAATTCTGGAACTGTGCTTGATAGCGCGATTTGATATGTATCCCACGATCCTAGTCCCGGATGGTGCTTGCATGATTGACCGCCGTCTAGGGATTTACGGACATCCTTTAGAAATTCAGTCGTTGTTCTACACCGCCTTACGCGCAGCGGAAGCACTGCTACTAGATAACGCCATCAACAAATCAACCATTCAGGCAGTCATTCAACGCTTAGGGCCACTTTCTGCTCATCTTCGCAAGCACTATTGGCTAGACTTGGAGCGATTGACTGTGATTTACCGCTACAAAGGGGAAGAGTACGGTAAAGCAGCGATTAATCAGTTTAATATCTATTCTGACTCCATCCCCTATGACTGGTTGAGTAGTTGGTTGCCAGAAAAAGGTGGCTACTTAGCGGGAAATCTCGGCCCTTCCCAATTGGACTGCCGCTTTTTTGCTTTGGGAAATTTGATGGCTGTCATTTCTTCCTTAACCAGCGAAAAACAATCCCAAGAAGTAATGCAATTAATTGACCAACGCTGGGACGATTTGGTGGGCTATATGCCGATGAAAATCTGTTTCCCCGCTTTGGAAGGTCAGGAATGGAAAATGCTGACGGGATGCGACCCGAAAAATAAGTCTTGGTCGTATCACAATGGTGGCAATTGGCCCGTTTTGCTGTGGATGTTGACGGCTGCTGCTTTAAAAACTGGGAGAACAGAACTAGCAGTTAAAGCAGTGGCGATCGCTGAAAGCAGATTGAGTAAGGAGCAGTGGCCAGAATACTATGATGGGCAAAATGGCAGGCTAATTGGCAAAGAAGCCAGGAAGTACCAAACCTGGACAATTTCTAGTTTTTTGCTAGCCAAGGAGCTACTTGAAAAGCCGGATTATTTAGCTTTGCTGACGTTTGATTAGACTCAGATGATCAGCTAAAAAATAGCGATCGCGTCTCCAGTCAACCGCGTAATTTTCCTACGAATACAAGACTTCACCCGTTGCAGCATCAAAGACAAATAGCTCGTCTAGGTTGAGTTGTACAGTAATGCGATCGCCCGGACGCCCTCGCCAATTGGCAGCGGCTTGTACGTTCAACAAAACTTCTGAATCTGGGAGATTGCCGCGAATTAATGTTTCGCGTCCCAAGGGTTCAACGACGTTTACCTCTAGGGTGAGTTGAGCCATCTCTACTTGGGGTTTTTCAGCAGGACTAGAGACAATGCTGAGATGTTCCGGGCGAATGCCTAAGTCAAACACTTGTTCTTGGGTAGGGTGTAGCGATGTTTTCAAGACCGCTGGACAGGGTAAGAATTGACCGCTGACGTGGAAGTCTGCATTCGTGTAAGTTGCGGGCAAAATGTTCATTGGCGGATTGCCCAGAAACGTTGCGACCATGCGGTTTGCAGGGCGGGCATAAATCGTTTGTGGCTCGCCAATTTGTTGAATTTTCCCTCCCTCTAATACGACGATGCGATCGCCTAAAGTCATCGCTTCGATTTGGTCGTGGGTGACGTAGAGGGTAGTGATGCCAAGACGTTGGTGGAGTTGCTTCAGTTCGGCTCTAGTATCGTCCCGCAACTGAGCATCGAGGTTAGACAGGGGTTCGTCGAGGAGAAACACCTGGGGTTCGCGGGCGATCGCTCTACCGAGGGCTACCCGTTGCTGTTGTCCGCCGGATAGCTGTTTAGGCTTGCGGTCGAGGAGATGGGAAATATTCAGCGATCGCGCTACCCTCTCCACCCGTTCGGCAATAGTTTTAGCGTCAGCTTTTCGCATCCGCAGCCCAAAGGAAAGATTTTCCGCCACGCTCATGTGAGGGTAAAGGGCGTAGTTTTGAAACACCATTGCCACATCTCGCTGCCGTGCGGGGACATCATTAACCAAATTTTCACCGATGTAGAGATTGCCATTCGTTGCTGTTTCCAATCCGGCAATCGTCCGTAAGATTGTCGATTTTCCGCAACCAGAGGGGCCAACTAACACCCAAAATTCCCCATTTGGCACTTCAAAACTAATGTTTTCAATTGCCGTAACGTTATCGAATTGGCGGGTAATTTCTTCAAGCCGAACGTTTGCCATTTCTCACTACCAATGAAATGATCTGATTAATTTTATTTGCCCTCCATTCTTGTCTAACGTGAGGGTGAACTTGGAGCAAGCGCCTTGTCATGGAGCAAATCATTTTCATATTTAAATGGCTCGGTATCGCTATTGTCGTTATAGTCGTCGTAATATTTTTTGCACTTTACTTCCTCGGCACCTTCCGCGAGCGCATCAAGTACAGGGCAAAGAATGTTCCTGCTCCTAATGAACCCCGCTTTCCGCTTGCTCTTGCCAGCTTATCAAACTCCCTCACCACCACTGGAGTGACGACAGGGTTTTGGGTAGAAGCGGATGAACTGCAATCAGCGCGACTAGAAGCGATCGCCAGTGCCAAGCGCACCATTCACTTTGAAACCTTTTTCATGACGCCAGGGCGACGCGCCAATGACTTCGCCGCCGCGATTGCCGAACGCGCCGCCGCCGGAGTTGACGTTCAGCTTATTGTAGACAGTTACGGCGTCAAAGAAATTTCCAAAAAGTACTGGAGTCGCCTGCAAAAGGCGGGAGTCGAAGTTCACTTTTTCAACTCTTTCGACTGGAAAGCCCCCACCACCTATGCCGGACGAACTCACCGCAAGCTCTTGTTAATCGATGGAGAAGTTGGATTAATCGGCGGTGCAGGCATTTCTGACTATTGGGATGGGTTGGATAAAATCGGCGATACTGCCCCCTGGTTTGACTTTGAATTTCGCGTGGAAGGCACCGTTGTTGCTGTCCTGGAAGGGGTGTTCATGCAACACTGGACGCTTACAGGCGGCACAGCTGACTTTGGAAAACACATCTTCAATCCTGAACGGGCTGAGGAGGAGCTTATGTTAGTGACGCCAGGGGATGACCCCTCCTACAGGTCTTCTTCAGTGAGAGCCTTGTTTCAAGGCGGTATTTTAGCTTCTCGAAAGCGAGTCTGGCTTGCCAGTCCCTATTTTTTGCCTGACCGCAAATCGCGTCAGGAACTAATCAATACTCACAACACTGGGGTTGAAGTCCGCATCCTCACCACGGGATCGCGCAGCGATAAAAAGTTTGTTTACTACGCCTCTACTGAACTTTACGGCGAGCTTTTGAAAGCGGGAATCGAGATTTATGAATACCAGCCGAGTATGCTGCACGCTAAAATTTTGTTGATTGATGACCTTTGGGTGAGTACAGGCAGTGCCAACTTTGACCCGCGCAGCTTTTTCCACAACGATGAATTAGATATCTCTACTGCCGATCAAGTCATAGTGGAAAATATCCAGCACTTTTTCGAGTTAGGTTTATCCCGCAGTAAGCGAGTGAATTTAGCCGATTGGCGCAAGCGTTCTTGGCGCGATCGCCTTGTCGGTCGTCTGGTACTTTTCTTCCAATGGCAACTCTAATAGAAGCTTGAAATACAGCAACGTTACCAACTGCCTCCAGCACCACCGCCATCGCTGCTACCACCGCCGAAGTCACTACCGCTACTACCGCTACTACTGCTATTACTGCTGCTACTACTACTGCTACTGCTGCTTGGAAGACGGGCAATCGTTGTACGTCTTTCATGAATGTAGCTACAGCAGTGACAGGTATCAGTAATAAGACGAACGCCCGTGCTATGTTGTGTTGGGTGTACCAAAACATCTGAGGTGCGAGTGACCGTTAGCTCTTGACACTTAGGGCAGTTGTGGAAAGTTATGGAATTGAGGACATAGGCGCGGAAATTAATTCCATAACGCGATAGCTTCGGGCTGCAACTAGGACATTGCCAACCTTCATAGCAAACGCTCTTCAGCTTCGAGGCGACTTTTTCTGGCTTGCTGAGGATTTGGGATAATGAAACAGAGTTGACAGCCTTCATGGGTTGAGCGCAGGTTTCACACTGAAAGCTTCGCAAGGCTCGTCCCTCTTTATTGGGGTTAAAAAACTTTTGGGCAAGGAAGAAAGAAAGCGGGATGCCGAGGACTAATCCCAAAAAGGCAGCAATCAGTGGGATTGACGTCTCTGCTAACGGGACAAAGAATTCTAAAATTAGAAAAGATCCCGCAAAAACGGCACAAAACGTGCCTAGCCCTAGTAGCAAGTAAATGGATTGATCGTGAGGATCGGTACGTTGGAAGCGAAAGGAACCCGTTGCTGCGATCGCGGCAGGACGCGAAACGATTCGTTTGGTTCCGTAGTAACTAAGCACAGCTAGCAAAAGGGCGATTATCCAGAGTAAATCAACGTACTTGGGCAGAGGAGAAGAGGGCGCTGGTTCTAGTTCTAGATTAGGAACGTCCGAAGACGTGGTTTCGTTGGGTTGAGAAGAGGGGAGAGGAGCATTTAGCGGGGGCTGAATCGGAGTGATTGACTCTGGCTTTAAAACGTCCACTAAAGCTGTAGTTCCTGCGATCGCTCCGGCTTCAAAATTACCCTGTTTGAACTGAGGGATAATCTGAGTATCGATAATTCGCTTTACTTCGGCATCAGGCAAGATAGCTTCTAAACCATCACCCGTCTCGATTTCCACGCGGCGATCGCCTTTTGAAATCAAAAATAGCACCCCATTATCCCGGTCTTTTTTGCCAATTCCCCAGTAGTTAAAGAGTTCCGTAGTAAAGGCTTTTGGACTCGGTGCGGGGGCTGTTTCTGTCACCGTGACAACAGCAATTTCACTGCCGTTTTGACCCTCCAACTCAGAAATCATCGCGTTCAGTTGGGCTTTAGTACTGTCACTGAGCAGACTTGCCCCATCGCTTACCCAACCGCCATAAAGCTGTCGGGGATTGGGAACCTCCTGCACCGTCACCGCCTGACTGAGAACGGGAAACAAAACAACCGACAGACACAACAAAATTGCCCAGATGAGCTGTTTGCTGCGGGCAAGTCTTTTCATTACGTGCATTGTTCTCGACTTGAATTCGGCAATATCGAGGCTCTAGATTCCCAGCCGAGATCCCCGACTTCTTCAAGAAGTTGGGAATCTGAACAAACCCCTGACCTCTGGCACGATCTACATGCCGAATCAGAGATATTCCAGAAGCGATCGCTTCTAGAACTAAATTTGCTTGACTCAACGCCGATTCTTATTCAGTTGTGCCAAAAATTATTTAGCTTTGAGGATTTGAGCGATCGCGTCTTCTAATTCGTCTTGACTCAAACTCGTGAGGATAAACACTTCTTGATAGGTTTTTCCGGCTCTAGCAATCAGCTTAAATCCCCCACGAATGGGGACAGACACTTTGAGTTGCAAATGAGGGCGATGGCTTTTGGTACGTCCCAGCACAGCAGGCGTAATTGTTTGAATGCCTTGGTAATAAGTCAGTCGTTCCAGAATCGGAATCAAACCTTGAAGATGAGTAGAGTGATTCCAAACCAACCTGCCGCCACTGGGTTTACTCATCACCTCACGCTGATTCCAAAGGAGCCATCGTTAACCCGGCACGTCTAAGCTGTTGGTGGTAAAGTTCCGCCTGTTCTTTGGGGCCCACCCAAACCGTTGCTTGCCCTTCGTTGTGAACCTGATGTGTGAGTTCCCAAGCGCGATCGCTTACCATCCCAGGAATATACTTCATCAAACACTCGGCAACATACTGAAAGGTGTTGACATCATCATTTAGCACAATCACCTTGTAGTTGGGATAGGGCTTTTGGGTAACTTGACCAGAACGTTCAGGAGCTTTAACAGGCGAAGCCGAGGTCGCATAAAAAGCCGCTGAAATTACCATAGACATAGGACAGTTACCAGAATTCTGCACACAAATCAAACAACGATTCGTTTTCCTCTAGTTTACAGAAGTACTGCCAGAAAGCTCAATTTTTCTGCTATAAAAGCCAGATTTTATCAGGTATTGGACAATTTTGGAATACTGATTGATTTAGGGGGGCAAGGCTTGCGCCCTTAAAAATTCTGGTTCCCACGCAGAAGTTTGATGGGCGTAGGCTATACGCCCCTACTGATTGGGCAACACCCTACCGATGACTATCTCCACTCATCCCAATCTTCATTAAAGATAGAAGTATTTGGAAATGTTGTCGGATTGCCATTTCTTTCCAAAAGTTGCCGTAGGGCTTGGATCTGCGTTTTCTGACGAGGTAGCCCCTCCGTTAACTGGTAAGGCATGATGCCGTTTTCCAGCGCAAAGCTAGCGGTTGTTCCGGCGGCTGCTCCTACTGACCATTCAAAGGAATGGACACGATAAGCGGCGGCAGCAATGTGGCTAGTTGCAATACTTTTCCCCGCCACCAGCAAGTTATCGATCTTCTGGGGAATCATCGCCCGCAGGGGAATCTGGAAGGGATAAGCTTGACCTGCACCCTGTCGTTCTCCTTCACGTTCCGTGTTGCCGGGGGCTTCGGGAGGGCTGAGGGTCATACAGGGGTGGAAATCAATAGCGTAATGAGCAATCCCTACCGAATCAGGATAGATACTAGAGCGAGTACGACGCCTCACGTCTTGCGGGGTTTTGTTGCCTTGAATAGCAGAAATGGCTTCTAAACCTGCAAGGGCAGCCCCTAAACTGCGATTGGCTTGGGGTGAAAGAGCCTGTTGGTAATACTCATCTTTGTAGTCGCGGCGAGAAATATCAATTTCTGCAACGGCAAAGCCTTGGGGATAACCAAAACTGGGGCGTCCAATAATTCGCCGTCCCTCGCGCATGTAAGGGTACTTCGACAAGCCATGCACCGTTCCCATCGGGGAATCTAACCCCGATAAGTAGCGGTTGTTGGGTTGGGGTGTTTTGACGCCATCGCCTAGCTGGGAGTCTGTCGTACCAGCAACCAACCAGTGGAAGAAACCTTGAGAAATTTCCTCAGCTTTAGCCAGGCTTTCTGTCCGCAAGCCACCCATCCAATTTCCCGGTTGTAGCTGTCCTGTGGATTGCAATTGTTCGCGGGTGTAAACCAGGTTATCAACGGCATTACCTGGGCGGTAATCGTTGCCCCACGTCCAGTTCTGCATTGAGATGTCTCCCGGCGCGGGGGCGGTGTAAGTTATGCCGCCAAACTTTTGCGTTTCTCCGGCTTGGGGACTCCAAATGCGCCGATAGGTAAACACTAATCCGAAGTCTGCTAGTCGAGATAACTCGTAGCTGTAGTAGGGTTCGTACTGGGGATAAAACGAGGGCATCCGATGGGGCTGTGGTTCCTCTGTGGCTTCCATGGCAAAGGTGTAGGTAAAGCCTTGGGTGCAATAGGGGTCGCTCGTGGTGCTAGCGGAGGAAGGCTCTAAGTAGGAACGAGGATCGATGCCAAGGCGGTAAGGAACGTCAGCTAGGGCGATGAGTTCGCCTGTTTCGCTGGCGTCTACGACATACCAATTTGTCGGTTGCTGGGTTGTGGCAGGTTTGGGAGTAAAGCGGATGATGGTTTTGTCAAACTGCGAGGAAGATTGGTACTGATAGGAATCCTCAATAGTTTGAGATAGAGGTCTAGTGTTGAGGGGCGGGGCGTTAGGAGCAGGTTTGTGTTGAATAGCGATCGCATTTTCAATCTGTTTGCCATCGGCACTAATATCCACTTCCTTAATTACTGTGGAAGGGAACCATTTAAGCTGCCCTTTCCCTTGCTTTGCCGCATCGCGCAATATACCTGACAACATATTGTGGGCGTCGCGGGGCAGAAAACAAGATTCACTTACCCAGCAGTCTCCAGGGTTGAGTTCGCCGTATTTGCGTTCAATCTGCTGTCGCAACTCTAGGTAGCCGCGAGGATAAAATAGTTGCGATCGCTGCGTGGGGCGTTCATCCAGTGCGGAGGTTCCTTGGGAGGAAATTTGTCCACCTACCCAGTCGGTAATCTCAGTGAGACAAACAGTTCGCCCCGCCCGCAAACCCTCATAGGCGGTAGCCGCACCCGCGAGTCCACCTCCCACAACCAAAATTTCACATTCTACTGTTTGATCGGGGGTTCTCGGTGGCGCAGCAAAGGCAACCGGGGCAAGGAATTCTAGCAAAGTTAAGCCGAGGGTGAGACTAATGAGCGATCGCTTCATATTTGGGCGTTTGTTCTACTTTTATATCGTTCTAGCTAGCTCTCAGACGCTACCACGCCTAAAATGTTCATCGCAAGCATCTTAATCGTTGTGGGGTTAGAGATGAAAGACTTGACCCCTCTACCGTTCCCGAATGGGTTTTAGTTGCCCTTAAGCCAGAATTTCGGCTAATTCGCGCTCCTGAGCGATCGCCTCTAATTCACTTGCGGTTGAGCGGCGATTAATTCCTACTGACTTTGAATTTTTTAAGTTAATTTCCCTCTATCTAGAGATGTGCATTCATTTTTAATAGCCTTTTAGGGATTGAGGAATTTAAGCTGAAGTTGACACCAATACACTGTGTCAAGCCCCTACTGATAAATGAATGTGGTGTATTCATCTGAAAATTGCTGTATATATTCAGTTACAGCAACTAAATTCGCTCAATGACTTCACTCCCCGATAACCGTGCTACTACCCTTAAAGCCGCCTTTCGCGCTTGCGATGTTAGTCCCTTGGTTGGTGATATTCAGCAGCGATACTATGTTGACTTGTCAAAAGTCCGCAACACTGAGGCGATTCAAAGCGTTACCACTCGCTTAGAGTTTCTTGAACCAGCGGAATTTTGCACTATCTTGTTTACGGGACATAGGGGATGCGGTAAAAGCACCGAACTTAGGCGGATTCAGCAAAGCTGGGAGTCTGAATACAGAGTCATTTATTTAGAAGCCGATGCAGAATTAGATATCAATGATGCCGAATATACAGATTTATATTTAGTTATTATCAAAAGTATTGCCAATGAACTTTATAAGATTGGTTTAAAGTTTGATGCTAAACTTCTCAGTAATTTTGAGACTTGGTTTAAAGAAATCACTCAAGAGAACGAATCTACGGTTGAAAGATCTATTAGTTTAGAAGCTATTGCGGAAGCAGGCGCGCAGATTCCCTTCCTTTCAAAGCTCCTGGCAAAGCTGCAATCTCAAATTAAAGGGTCTGAAAGGCAAAAAGAAGTAATCCGTCAAACGCTACAAAAAGATATCGGTCGCTTGCAAGCAGATATTAACCTTTTGTTGGGTGATGCTTTTGTTAAAGTTAGAGAAAAGTATCCTGAGTGCAAGAAAGGATTTTTAGTTATTTTTGATAATTTAGATCGAGTTCCTCCGAATGTAGGCAATCATTTGTTTTTCGACTATGCTACACAATTACAAGGACTACACTGCACTGTAATTTACACAGCACCAATTTCTATTATTTACTCTGAAAAAAATTTGAGCAACGCCTTCGATACTCCCAATATTGTACCGATGGTAAATATATATCAGTTTGACCGCGATCGCTGCGATTTAGAGTACGATCCAGAGGGACTAGAAGCGGTTGCTAGTTTGATCGAGCAGCGAGTTGAAATTGATGCAGTGTTTGAGTCGCGTCAGCTCTTGCTAGAACTAGCCAAAGCTAGCGGGGGTCATGTGCGCCAATTAATGCAAATAACTGCTAGAGCCTGCCTCACTGCTGCTACTCGCAAGCACGATAAAGTTACTACCGATGATGTTAGTTATGCGATTAAGCAAGAGCAGTATAACTTTGAGCGAATTATTCCCACAGAACATTATCCGGTTTTAGCGCAGGTGTGTCTGACAAAGGATATTACTAAAGATGAAACTGGACGATTGATGCTGTTCAATCTTTCAGTTTTTGAATATAACGGTAAAAACCGATGGAACTATATTAACTCGGTTGTGAAGCAAAGCGATGCCTTCCAAAAAGCTCTCCAAGCGGCAAAAAAAAGTCCCTAAACTCGATCCTGTTTCTCTACTTCAGGAGAGGAATGTGGCTGAGTTTATTGCTCTCAATCAGCAATCTTTAGCTGAACTGCTGACATTTATAGATTTTGCCGATGAAAAGTTGACGATCGGTTTTGTAGAAATCAACTTTGCTAGAGATAGAAATACTTTAATTGAGATTCTTAAAAGCTATCCCCTGTGTCAGAATATTCAGTTTGTCATCTGCAATTTTTCTGATCCAAATTTGCGGTTTTTAAGGGATGCCATTGTTGAGACGTTAGCCAACGTTACGAGTGAACCTAGTAAAAAACTCGTTTTAATTATCAGCGGTCTGGAACACTCGATTGGGATGGTCGGAGAGTATCCTCTCGTCCTCCAAGACCTTAACTTTGTTCGCGATGCTTTTACATCTAGCGTTTCCCATCCGATTTTATTGTTTCTGCCAGACTATGCCTTAACTCGTTTAGCAAAATACGCCCCGGACTTTTGGGCTTGGAGAGCGGGAGTTTTTCACTTTCAAACGGCTAAATTAACCAAAGACTATGCAATCAGCACAACGATTAAGTCTAAAAAAACTTTAGGAAGCATAGAATTAGCAGAAAATCGAGAGCGGATAGATTTACTTCAGCGTTTGCTGATGGAGTATCGCCCTTCTAATCATCGCAGTCCATCGGAGGAAAACATATACACCCGCGTTACGGTTTTGCATCAGCTAGGCATTGTTTATAGGAACATAGGAGAAATTTGTAAAGCAGAAAATGTACTTCAAGAAGCATTGCAGCTAACCAACAACGATGAAGATTTAGCCCTAACCAAATCAAGCATCCTCTATGAGTTAGGAATTCTTTACAACAATTTAGGGAAAGTTGAACAAGCGATCGCTCTGTATCACGAATCTCTAGAACTCAAAGAGCGCATCGGCGACGTACAAGGGAAAGCGGCGACGTTGCACCAACTAGCTATTATCTACGCCAATACTGGGGAAATTGAGCAAGCGATCGTTTACTATCAGCAGTCCTTAGAAATAGACGAGCGCATTGGTGATGTCCAAGGGAAAGCGGCGACGTTGCACCAACTAGCAGGTATCTACGCCAATACTGGGGAAATTGAGCAAGCGCTCGCTTACTATCAGCAGTCCTTAGAAATATTTGAGCGCATTGATGATGTCAAAGGGAAAGCGGCGACGTTGCATCAACTAGCTATTATCTACGCCAATACTGGGGAAATTGAGCAAGCGCTCGTTTACTATCAGCAGTCCTTAGAAATAGAAGAGCGCATTGGTGATGTCAAAGGGAAAGCGGCGACGTTGCATCAACTAGCTATTATCTACGCCAATACTGGGGAAATTGAGCAAGCGATCGCTTACTATCAGCAGTCCTTAGAAATAAACGAGCGCATTGGTAATCTTCAAGGGAAAGCGGCGACGTTGCACCAACTAGCAGGTATCTACGCCAATACTGGGGAAATTGAGCAAGCGCTCGCTTACTATCAGCAGTCCTTAGAAATAGACGAGCGCATTGGTAATCTTCAAGGGAAAGCGGCGACGTTGCACAATCTAGCTACTATCTACGCCGATACTGAGGATATTGAGCAAGCGATCGCTTACTATCAGCAGTCCTTAGAAATAGAAGAGCGCATTGGTAATCTTCAAGGGAAAGCGGCGACGTTGCACAATCTAGCTACTATCTACGCCGATACTGGGGAAGTTGAGCAAGCGATCGCTTACTATCAGCAGTCCTTAGAAATTAAAGAGCGCATTGGTAATCTCCAAGGGAAAGCAGCGACGTTACACCAACTAGCAGGTATCTACGCCGATACTGGGGAAGTTGAGCAAGCGATCGCTTACTATCAGCAGTCCTTAGAAATAGAAGAGCGCATTGGTAATCTCCAAGGGAAAGCGGCGACGTTGGGAATGTTGGGGCAGTTGTTAGCAGACAATAAAGGAGACTTTGATACAGCACTAGATTATTTGCAGCAATCCCTAGAGATATTTCAGCGTCTCCAATCACCCGACGCCGAGACAGTGAGGAAAATCCTTAGCAGAGTGCAACAGATGAGAGACAACATCTCGTAAAAGCGATGCGATTCTTCTGTTAGTCGTAAATAATCTTACTGAACCTAGACAACGCTCTCGGTTTATCGACGGTAAAAAACAACCCAACACCCTAACGCCGACACCCCCAAAACTGGCGTCAGCCAATCGCCCCATCCCACGTACAAAGTTCGCGTATTCCGGCGATAGACGGTATCGGCGTGGATTTCGTAAGTATTGATATCAGACATCCACACCGTTCTGCCGTGGGGGTCTACAACTCCCGAATATCCCGTATTAGTAGCGCGGACTGCCCATCTATCGGTTTCAATTGCCCGCATCACATCTTGCGCGTGGTGCTGTGCTGGCATGGCTTGACTGTAGTGGGCATTATTAGAAGCCGTGAGGATAAACTCACCCCCCCGTGCTGCCTGAGCGCGAAAGTGACTGGCAAACGCTGATTCATAGCAAATACCAACGATTACCCGACCAAACGGCGTTTCAAATACCTGATCCGGCAAACCTGCCGTTTGGTGTTCCTCCAAAGGCGACAGCCGCTGAATAATCATCCCTAAAACTCGCTCAAAGGGAACATACTCCCCAATCGGCACCAACTTCACTTTGTTATAACGGCTGAAGATCTCACCGTCGCTGGCGATCGTAAACAAGCTGTTGGTGTAGCTATTGCCCTGTTCTCCAAAGGCTCCCAACCAAGCCACAACACCTTTTTCCCGCACTGCCGAAACAAAGTCGCTACCCCTAAGCTTACTTTGGAAAAACGGCAAAGCCCCTTCCGGGGTTAAAACGGCATCTACTCCTTGATCTGCCAAGGTGCGATAGCCGTTGGTGTAGTTTGTTATTGCTCGGCGTCTGCCTTCGTCGTAAAGCTTGATGGTGTTGGGGATGTTTCCTTGAATAATTCCCACCTTGAGGGCTGTTTCTGGGGATTGAGCTAAAGCACGACTGTACAATCCCAGCCCCATCAGGTGTAGGACAATTAACAGCCCCGTTGCCACCATTACCAGCGTTGTCGGTTTTTCAACAAATTTAAGGGGGGAATTTTCCGATTTTAACCCTCTCAAGCGCAATTCTTGATAGCGAATCCAGGCTTCAGCTAGCAAGCCATTTACCGCAACGAGCGCCGCCGTCACTGTCATTGGCCCCGACAACTGACCGAGGTGTAAAATTACTAGGTTATGAGGACTTTGGGTATAGGACAAAGAAGTCCAGTACAAAGCCCCCAATCCCCAGAAAGCTTCCAAGCCACACCAAAGGGCGACACCAGCCAAGACACGAGTTAAGACCAACAAAGAATCGTTTGCCCTGGTTTTCTTTGCTTTTGCCTTTTCCAAGAAAACCATTCCCAGTGACCAGGATGTCACGAGCGCCACGCCCCAGAAGGTGATGAAAAGCCAGCAAAAAAGCGCGATCGCTACACTCGCCAACCATGGCACCCCCATCCAAGTCATCGGGTGAACGCCCGTAACCCAAAACAGTGCCAAGCCGTGATAGCCGAATCCCCACGCTACAGCTAGGGCGATCGCGCTTTTGTAAGGATGTTGCTGTTTGGCGGCATTAACAACCAAAACCCACAGGGGAACCAGGGCAATCCACGCCAACCCCCAAGCTTCTACAGGGGCTGGCGTTATTCCCATCAGCACGCCGCCAGTCAAAGCCACTCCCAATTGGAAGCCGTTCAACTGACGGGACAACAGTAGCTTCGATGTCTTTAACAAGGACTTTGTTCTACCTATCTACCTGCTTTTAGCTTAATCACTCTCTTCGAGTTCTAGCTCATCTTCAGTAGAGGGAGGAACCAAAGCCACAGCCGCGATCGCATCATCCTCATCTAAGCGCTGCACTCTCACCCCTGTTGCCATGCGGGATTGGGGCGAAATCGCTTCAATTGCCTGACGAATGATAATGCCGCGAGTCGTGACAATTATCAACTCGTCATCTTCATTGACGATGCGGAGGGCTGCCAACTTATCCTTATTTTTGTGAGACTTGAACTTCGTTGCCAGTAATCCCATTCCGGCGCGATTTTGCAAGCGGAACTGTCCCACAGGCACCCGTTTGCCGTAGCCTCCCATAGTCACAACCAGCACCCACGGGCCTTGTCCTGCGGTGACGAGAGTTTCCTCAACGGCGGTTTCCTCGGCGTTCAGGTCTTCTGTTTCCTCCTCAATGTCCGTCTCATCAGCAGTTCCGAGATTGGCAACCACCTGACTAGGTAGGATATCCATACTAATCAGCTCATCCTGGGCTTTGAGTTTCATTGCCCGGACACCTCTGGTGGCGCGACCGAGAGGACGCAACTGATCGTGATTGGCGAGGAAGTGGATTGCCATCCCCTGACGGGAACCGATGATGATGCTGTCATCGACTCTGGCACGTCGTACCCAGCGCAGTTGGTCGCCTTCTTCTAGGGAAATAGCAATCAAGCCATTTGCCCGGATGCTTTTGAAGGCGGAGAGGGCAGTCTTTTTGATGTAACCCTGGCGAGTCAGCATCACTAGATACTCATCTTCTGCAAACTCAATCACAGGGACGATGGAGGTAATTTTTTCGTCGCGGGGTATGGGCAGCATCTGCACAATCGGCACTCCCCGTGCTGTCCGGGAAGCGGCGGGGATTTGGTAAGCTTTCAGGCAGTAGGTGACGCCGCGATCGCTAAAGAACAAAACACTGTCGTGGTCGCAGCAGGTGAGGAAATGCTCCACCCCGTCATCTTCCTTCATCCGAGTTGCGGCTTTGCCACGAGTTGCCCGTGCTTGTGCCTCGAAGGTATTGAGGGGCATCCGCTTGATGTAGCCTTGCTCCGTCAGGATGATAATGGCTTGCTCGTTGGCAATTAAGTCCGTATCCTCCAACTCCCCTTCCATCAGTTCGATGACTGTGCGCCGGGGAGTGGCATGAGTGGCTCTAAGCTGATCGACTTCCGCTTCAATAATCTCTAGGATGCGCTCGCGCCGTGCCAGGATATCTCTCAAGTCGGCAATTCGCGTTTGTAACTCTTCGTGTTCTGCCTGAATCTTCTCCGCTTCTAAGGCAGTGAGGCGGCGCAGTTGCATTTGCAAAATCGCGTCGGCTTGAGCATCGGAGAGTCCAAATTGCTCAATGAGTCCCTGTCGCGCTGTAGCGGTATCCGCCGCTCTGCGAATGAGGGCAATTACTGCGTCTAAATTATCTAAGGCGATCAGTAGACCTTGCAGGAGGTGGTCGCGTTCTTCCGCTTTCCGCAGTTCGTACTGCGTCCGGCGGATAATCGTCTCGATGCGAAAATCGAGGAAAACGCTCAAGAACTTCTTCAGCGTTAGCAACTGTGGTTCGTTGTTCACCAACGCCAGCATGTTTGCCCCAAAGTTCATCTGTAGGGGCGTTTGCTTGTAGAGGTTGTTGAGAACAACGCGGGGGTAGGCATCGCGCTTAAGTTCGATCACGATCCGCATCCCGTCGCGATCGCTTTCATCTCGAATATCGGAAATCCCTTCTAGGCGCTTTTCGTTGACCATTTCGGCCATCTTCTCAATCATCCCTGCCTTATTGGTCTGGTAAGGCAGTTCCGTGATAATGATCGCTTCTTTGTCTGGACGCCCCCGCTGCTGAAGTGTCTCGATCTCTGCCACACCCCGCATCGTAATCGAGCCACGTCCGGTGGTATATGCGTCCCTAATTCCTGATGTGCCGAGGATCTGTCCCCCAGTCGGAAAGTCCGGGCCTGGGATATACTTCATCAACTCCACATCCGTGAGGTCTGGATTGTGGATCAGTGCCACCAATCCATCAATCAACTCTCCTAGGTTGTGGGGAGGGATATTCGTTGCCATCCCCACGGCAATCCCACTGGAGCCATTCAGCAGTAACTGAGGAACACGGGCGGGTAAGACGGTGGGTTCTTGCTGAGAAGCGTCAAAGTTATCAATAAAATCAACTGTTTCTGACTCAATATCCCGCAGCAGCGCCTCGGTTGCCAGAGTGTGCAAACGACACTCCGTGTAACGCATTGCAGCCGGGGGGTCATTATCTACTGAGCCAAAGTTACCGTGTCCATTAATCAACGGTTCGCGCATGGAAAAATTCTGCGCCATCCGTACCAAGGCGTCATACACCGCTGTATCTCCGTGGGGATGGTACTTACCCAATACTTCCCCAACTACACGAGCGCACTTCCGAAAGGGGCGCTCTGGTGTTAAACCTAGCTCGTGCATGGCGTAGAGAATCCGCCGATGAACAGGTTTGAGACCATCCCTGGCATCTGGCAAAGCCCTACCCACAATTACGCTCATTGCGTATTCCAGGTAAGACTGGGACATCTCATTCCGCAGATTCGTAGGGATGATCCGCTCCTGGGATGTACTCATAGAATGAATTTCTCCATTAAAAATTAGAATTTGGCAGCTAAGACGAGAAAAGCCGTAAAAGATACCACTTTTCGTTCAAATAGTTGCCAAATATTGATTGTTTCTTCTAAAATTTTAACACAATTACCCTCTCGGCAGCCGCTGCTGCTGGGAGGCGGTAGGTGTGGAGTCAGAGAGATTCTATAAAAAGAGTTATTGCCTTACAGCATAGAAGTCTTGGCTCTGCAAAACTTATTCATCGCCGCTGACTAAATACCGACTTTAATAACTAAAATTATTAGAAATTTTTGGGGTTATTGAGCTTAAAAAACCTAAATAAGTAGGACGTGTAAATAATTAAAGATTTGTAAAAGGCTTTCGCCCCAAAGTAGAGCTTAAGCCCTGACTACGAACCTATTTTTAAAAATAGAGTGCTTCACAGGTGATGTGTTCTCCTCTACTTAATTAGCTTAAATAAGTGACTGAAATCTTGTTAATGTTTGCCAAGGCGCTGATGATCTAAAATAGTAACAGCCATAATTCCCAGAGAGCTAATTAACAAAATTCCTCCTATAGAGAAAGTTGTTACTGCGATTGGGCCAAAAATTGTGTTACTAGTCATCAACCAACAAAACAAACAGGTAGACAAAAACAAACCAACAAGGAGTCCGGCTGCTTTCCTGCATTCCATGAGCCAATTCCGATATTAAAAGAAGTTTATTCTTAAGCTTAAAACTGAGGCTTTATCCTAGACATGCCTGTTATGAAAAATTAACATAAAGCACCTTTATGAATGACTGAAATTGCTTATTTATCGCTTGCAATTAATGCTGAAATGTATTGCATCCCCCTTCAGAAATAAAATTTTTGCAGGGGTAGTTAGTTGTATTTTGAAATATTTTGCTAGCTAAATTATAGTCAACTTCCAAACGTCAGTTCAACATCAAATCTCACTTTATGTGTTGATTTCCTGATACGGGAAGGTTGATTTTAGATAAAATCTTTAAAAGTATGGTGTTGCCCTGGGGTTTCTAAAACTATGTTGCCAGTTATTTACTCTGATGAGTTTCTCAACCACAAAACTGGTCGATTTCACCCAGAGCGACCTGAACGATTGAGGGCAATTGTGGGCGCATTGAAAGCGACGACTTGGGCCGATCAAATCGAGTGGCAACTACCAACACCTGTTGAGCAACGCTCGGTAATGCCCCTGCTAGAGCAAGTCCACTCTCAGAACTACATTGACCTAGTCAAGAGCATTGCCAGTAGTGGTGGTGGGCTGCTGGATGCAGACACATCTATTTCCCCAGAAAGCTACCAGGTGGCATTATTCGCGGTGAATGCCTGGTTAGATGGGGTAGACCGGGTGATAGCGACGAATAACCCGGCTTTTGTGTTGGCGCGTCCACCGGGTCATCATGCCGAACGCAATCGGGGTATGGGGTTTTGTCTATTTTCTAATGCAGCGATCGCGTCTTACTATGCCCTCCAGCAACCCAATATAGAGCGCGTTGCTATCCTAGATTGGGATGTCCATCACGGCAACGGCACCCAGGACATTGTCGAAAGCCAGCCCAACATTGCCTACTGTTCCTTACATCAATCGCCTTGCTACCCCGGTACAGGTGCCGCCAGTGAGAGCGGACAGTACAACAATGTGCTGAATATCCCGATGCCCATCGGTAGCAAATTGGTAGATTACCAGCCGATGTTCGAGGAGAAAGTCATGCCGTTTTTGCACAACTTTCAGCCGGATTTGCTGCTGGTAAGTGCAGGTTACGATGCCAACAGTGCTGACCCTCTAGCAGGCATAGCATTAGAGCCGGAAGATTATGGCTTATTCACAGAATACTGTCTGCAACTGACGCGTCGCATTGTTTTTGGTTTAGAAGGGGGCTATCATCTAGCTGCCCTAGCGCAGTCCGTTATCGCCACGATTGAGAAGTGTTTGGTTTAGGGGGTGTTCACTCCTTCCTCGTTAGTTCGGCATCAGAAGCTCAGTCGGTTAACCCCAGAACAGCAACAGCAACTGAAAGCGATGGTGCTGAGACAACGACCGACCGACTACGGATACGAACGCCATATGTGGACGGGTGTGATTCTGTCCCATTGCTTCTCGATGAAGGGTTTCTACGTCCTGCATTTTTCCACGATCCGTGCTTTGGGAGTGCCAAATTCAACGACGGCAATGTAGCCAGGAGCCACGGTGTCTGAAGGGCTGATCTGCCTTAGCTTCATATTAACTCTGGATTGCATGAGGGCTTCAGAACCTTTACGAATGCCTGAGACTTCAAGGCGGGCTTTACGTTGAAAAAGGGGGTCTGAATCGTCTTATTACAGGCGACGGCAACAGACAACTTAGTCAAAACAGCTACTATAGATTAAGTTTTTAGGATTAGGACTACATCTATATCCTTAGTCAGACTCAGTTTTTTCAAAATCTTGAGATATTGAATTGAAAAAATTAATTCAGAGAGAAATTTATGGCAACTGAGCAAGAGCTTCAATCTCTTTTTAATACCTTGGATTCCGATCAAGATGGCAAAGTATCGAGTAATGAGCTTTTTTTAAGCCCGGCGTTAAATGCAGTCATTTCAGCAGAAACAGGTACTAGCCCCCAGGAAATGCTAGCGATGTATCGAGATGAAGAGGGTAATATTACCTTTGAAGACTTGAAACAAGCTGTTAAGAAAGCAGGGAATTTAGACTAAACGCGCTCGCCTCCAACTTCGCGGACAAGAACTGAGCTGTTTGAAAAAGACCCAACCACTCATCCAGATGAATGAGTGTCTTTCACAGTAAAAGTTTCATAATTTTATTGATGGAGGTATGGGCTAGTAAGTTTGGGGAATTTCCTTGAGTTTGCCTAGCCTCTGGCTAGAGGAATAAGCGATCGCTAACTCTTCATAGTTAGTTCACTGCCACCTCGTACTATCGCCAGTTACGCCCTAATACAAAGGTACAAACAACCCCCAATCAAAAATGAAGCCCCTTCTAGCGCGTTCTAGAAGGGGTTTTTATAGCGCCCTAGACATTCTGCGACATCGGGAACACTGAGGCGGCACAATCCTTATGATTCCCCAATGGGCAAGCGGCTAGCTGCTGCCGCTAGGACAGCTCGGACTTGGAATGGGTCAAAAATAAAACGCGATTAAGTTGGCTGATAAGTAGAGGGATCTAAAAAAACAGAAGATAGAATCAGACCTGAAAAACCATTAATTAAATTAAAGAATGCCTGCACCACGGTTTATCAGCTTAAACAAAGAAGAAGACAGCACCTTGTATGAACTAAGTGTCGCCAATGGAGTACCAAGGCGCACGAAACTGCGAGCAGTAGCTTTGAGGTTAAACGCCAATGGCTGGGCAGTACCAAGAATCGCGGCTTATCTACAACAGTCACAACAAACAGTCAGGCAGACCCTGCAAAGATGGCAAAACCGAGGACTAGCGGGACTGTGGGAAGCACCCGGACGAGGCAAGCCAATCATTGATATTTTTGGGAGAGAAGATGTTGCTGAGATTGCATCTGTTCCCATCAAGTCAGAGGTCGTTGCAACTGGCTTTGCAAAGGCTCCTCAGTATCGATGGTGATGCCGGGATGGTTACGGTTAGGAGGTTTTCCTGAATCCATTGAGAGAGACTGCCACAGTAGCCAACGGCTACCTGCGGTTAGGGAGTTGAGGCTGGTCGGGTTTTGGGTGAGCCAGATCAGGGGAAGGCTAGGGGACTCATGGCGACTATCTTCCTGAGCATGAATGGCGGCGAGGGCTTCTAAAATTACGGAGTTGCCGTGTAGTAGCCCGCTACTAGCTGTCCACAGCTTCACGTTGAGCTGACAGCGACAAGCGTAGAAGTAAAGGGAAGCGGCGGCGATGACGGCTTGCTCAAAGTTGTCTAGTTCCCATCCGGCACTATCTAGACAAATGACAAACTCTTGAGAGCCAGTAAAGACTTCCAACTCCCGCACCTGCAATTGCCCGAAACGAGCGCTAGTGCGCCAGTGAATTAGGCGGGTAGGATCGCCTACACGGTAAGGTCTTAAAGAGCGAGTCAGGTCTTCTGTGGCTGACTGAGAAAGGCGATCGCTAAAAAATTGGGCACTATCGTCTCTACCGATATGATCGACAAGGGGACAACTCGTCAGGGGTAAGACTGTCGGGTAAACAATCGCGGTTGCAGGAGCCTCCCAACTGCGACTACACCAAAACAATCCCAGGGGGGCTGCTGTTCTTAGCTGCACCTCCTGCCATCTATAAATGCCGCGTTTTTCAGCGGCTTGGTAATACGTCCAGTCATGGGTGCTGTGGGGAGGCAGAAACTCTAGGGGCGTCTTCACGGGTGTAGCCAGGACGTAGGGCAAGATATCCTGAACAAGTAATAAGCTTTTGGGTTTAGAAGACTGATTTTCAACTTCTAGGGTTATTGTGAGCAGATCTCCGGCACTCACCGGGGCAATAGCCTGACGGCGGATGGCAATGCCTCGTAGCGATCGCGCTGGCAAAATAGCGGCAAGTACTAACAAGGCAACAATGATGCCACTCAGGACATACAGCCAGCCTGCCATCGTATTAGTGGCGGCAGCAAAAAAACAAACGGCGACCGCTCCTAGCAACCAACCCGCATAAGCAGGAGTTACCCAATGCGTTTCTAACCAGTCAGCGAGGCGTTCTCTCATTGTTGTAGGTTCACAAGTATTGCAAAGGAAGAATTAATCAAAGAGAATTTTCACCATTAACTTCTTCAAAACTCCCTAGTCCTATAGCCAGGAGTTGGTTTGAGTAGATCTCATTTCAACTTTACCTCTACCTCTGGTAGTAAGTAGACGTAGTCATAGGAGGGAATAAACAGATGGTGCAAGGAACTATCTCAAGGCTGGCATAGAAAACCTAATGAAAAAACCGATAAATAACTTGTTCTGTTTGTTTTTAAGCTGATAAAACCTTTTTTTTGGCTACCATTAAGATTAAATCGCTCCTCAAGGGGCTAGTGCCCTTCGTTCGTTATGGATATTCAACTCATTAATATTGGTTTTGGTAATATCGTGTCTGCTAACCGGGTCGTAGCGATTGTCTCTCCAGAGTCAGCGCCGATTAAGCGTATTATTACGGATGCCCGCGATCGCGGACAGCTAATAGATGCGACCTATGGGCGTCGTACTAGAGCAGTCATTATTACTGATTCTAGCCACATCATCCTCTCGGCAATTCAGCCGGAAACAGTTGCTCATCGCTTTGTCATTAGCAAAGACGGTCAGAGCAGTACGGCCTAACTCAGCCTTTTTCCTATGCAAGCAGGTAGACTAATCGTATTGACAGGCCCAAGTGGTGTCGGAAAAGGCACCCTATTGAAAATGCTGTTACAGCGTCATCCAGAGCTGTATCTTTCCATCTCTGCAACGACTCGCCAACCCCGCCACGGTGAGGTTAACGGCAAACACTATCACTTTGTCAGCCGTCAGGAATTTGAACAAATGGTGACGCAGGGTGAATTTATAGAGTGGGCGCAGTACGCCGGGAATTATTACGGGACTCCTCGCTCAGCCGTAGAGCAGCAAATCAAGCAAGGTCACTGGGCGATCTTAGAAATTGAACTGCAAGGCGCTAGGCTGCTCAAAAAAACATTTCCTGCTGCTCTGCGAATTTTTATCCTTCCTCCATCTGTGGCTGAACTAGAAGATCGGATTCGCCGTCGCGCCCAGGATTCTAACGAGGCGATCGCTAAACGTCTCGCTAGTGCAAAAACTGAAATTGCAGCAGCGGATGAATTTGACATTCAAATTGTCAATGATGACCTCGAAAAAGCCCTAAAGGATATTGAATCCACAATTTTTGCCCCTACAAATTACTAATTTCAAAACATTTTTATCATGGCGTATCAACTTAAATCCGACGAATCTGTCCCTGACGGTATCAAGCGCATCGCAGATGAGCAGATTGAAAAAGCCGTGGCTCAGTTAACCGATCAAACTGACGACAGCCCAGACGAAGCCGTACATGATGCTCGTAAGCGCCTGAAGCAAATAAGAGCTTTGCTGCGTCTTGTACGAGATGAAATTGATGAAGATATTTATCACCGGGAAAACGCTTCTTTTCGCGATGCGGGTCGCCTCCTCAGTGACGTGCGTGATGCTCAGGTCAACCTAGAAACCCTTAATAAACTCACTAAGTATTTTGCGGATTATATTTCCCCTAATGCTTTTGAGGATCTGCGTCAGGCGCTAATGGTACAGATCCGCACCGTGAATGAGCGCGTATTTGAGCAAAATAATGCCACAGAAAAAGCCGCTCTTATGCTTTTAGAAGCACAGGAACGTATCAAGGCGTTGCCGATTGAAGCTGATAACTGGTCAGCCTTAAAGGGTGGCTTCAAGAAAGTCTATCACCAGGGTTATAAGGACTTTCCCCAAGCATTTAATAAACCCAGTGCAGAGAACTTTCACGAATGGCGTAAGCGAGTTAAAGACCTGTGGTATCAACTACGGATTCTGCAACCGATTTGGCCCGGTTTGATCAAAGAGATGGCGAATCAAACCAAAGAACTAGCAGATTATCTGGGGGATGATCATGACTTGGTGGTTCTTCGCCAGTTACTTTTGGATCAACCAGAACTATTAGGCGAACAGGCTGAACTGGATATCCTGCTTGGTTTGATTGACCGCCGCCGCATGGAGTTACAGCTATCTGCTAAAGCCTTGGGTAAACGAATTTATGCAGAAAAACCCCGTAGGTTTGTCAAACGTCTCAAGGCGTACTGGCAGGTATGGCAGTCTCAAATAAATCAGCCGCCCGTCGAGCAGATGCGATCGCACTTGGAGTCAGCAAAGGTTTAATAGCGGGAATTCAGTGTCAGGCGGGTTACCTGATGGCTGGGCAGAGTAATCCCCTGATCTCCTCATCCCCTCACACCCGCCCCTAATCGACCCAATTCTTAGATCGCTCGACGGCTTTGAGCCAGGTTTGGAAATGATCTTGAGCGGCTTGCTGTCCCTCTCCGGGTTCAAAGGTTTGATCGATCTGGCGGGTTTTCACTAGGGTACTGTAATTGTCCCAGAAACCGACAGCTAAACCTGCGCCAAAGGCGGCACCTTGAGCGGTGGCTTCCAGAACAGCGGGACGCTGAACGGGAATGCCGAGGACATCGGATTGAAACTGCATTAAAAAATCATTCTGACAGGCACCGCCGTCAACTCTCAGGAGCTTGATGGCGGTGTTGCAGTCTTTGTTCATCGCTTCGACGACTTCTTTGACTTGGTAGGCGATCGCTTCTAAAACGGAGCGAACTAAATGCTCTCGCTGCACACCACCTGTAATGCCTAAAAAGGCTCCTCTGGCACTCATATCCCAGTGGGGGGCACCCAAGCCACTTAATGCTGGGACGAAGTAAACGCCGTTAGTTGACTTGACCTGACGCGCTAAGGGTTCTGTCTGTGCCGCTGAATCAATTAGTTGAATGCCATCTCGCAGCCACTGAATGCTGGCTCCGGTGGTAAACATTGCGCCTTCTAAGGCGTAGTTCACCTCGGTTTTGCCGGATTGGGTGGCGTTTGTCCAGGCAATGGTAGAGAGGAGTTGGTTGCGCGATCGCGTTAATTCCTGCCCAGTAAAACCAATCAAAAAGCAACCCGTACCGTAGGTGCATTTCAACATGCCAGGGCGATCGCAACCATGGGCAAATAAGGCAGCTTGTTGGTCGCCAAACACGGCGGTAATCGGAATTTCTCTCCCCACTAATTCCGGGTCAGTTTTCCCAAATATCCCCATACTTGGCTGAATTTGAGGCATTATGGCAGCAGGGATACCAAATAAATCTAGAAGCGCCTCATCCCACTCTTGGTGTGCCAAATTCATTAGCATCGTGCGGCTAGCATTACTGTGGTCGGTGGCGTGGACTTGCCCGCCTGTGAGGTTCCACAGCGCCCAGGTGTCAATCGTCCCGGCTAAAACATTGTCGAGATTTACCTCAGGACGCTCTCGCTTTACCCAGTCGAGTAACCAGGCAAGTTTCGTGGCGGAGAAGTAGGCATCCAGTACTAAACCCGTGCGTTCTTGGATATCCTCTGCTTTGCCTTGCTCAGTTAACTGGCGACACAGGGGAGCCGTGCGGCGGTCTTGCCAAACAATCGCGTTGTGTAGAGGTTTACCTGTGGTTTTGTCCCACAGTAGGCAGGTTTCGCGCTGCACGGTTAGACCAATCGCCGCGACAGAATCAGCCGCAACACCTGTATCCTTGAAAACTTGCCGCATACAGGCGCGAGTATCTTGCCAAAGTTCCTCCGGGTCATGTTCTAACCAACCCGGTTGGGGATAATGCTGCGTTAACTCTTTATAAGCTTGACCCGCGATCGCTCCTTGCGAATCAAATAAAATGGCTCGGTTGCCTGTAGTACCGAGATCGAGTGCCAGGATGTATTGCGGAGTGTTTGTATTCATCACATTTTAAAACATTTAAATTTCGTCAGTCTTTTAATCAAAGCCTACACTTTTGGTATAAAAGGTTACTCGAACTAAATCATGAGAAATTTACAAACTATTACTAAGGAAACTTACGACTTGGTTGTCATTGGCGGGGGCATTAATGGCGCTGGCGTCATTCGGGATGCGGCGCTGCGAGGGTTAAAAACAATTTTGATAGAAAAGGGTGATTTTTGTAGTGGTACAACCAGTTGGTCAACGCGCTTAATCCACGGGGGATTGCGCTATCTAGAGTCTTTTGAATTAGCTTTGGTGCGGGAATCGTTGCGGGAGCGGGAGATTTTGTTGCATACTGCCCCCCATCTCGTTAAGCCTTTGTTGTTGACGATCCCAATTTATGGCGATCGCTCTCGTCCCTACTGGAAAATCCAAGCCGGGATGATGCTTTACGATACCTTGAGCTTTGATAAAAGCCTGCCACCCCACCGGATGTTGCCAAAAGAAAAGTTTCAGCAACTATTTCGCTACCTCGATCCGGAAAATTTACAAGGTGCTGCCCAATACTACGACGCTCAAGCTGCCTACGCCGAGCGTTTGGCACTAGAAAACATCCTCTCTGCTCAAAAAGCAGGTGCAACGGTGCTGAACTATGTGGAAGTCACCCAGTTGCAGCGACGAGGCGATCGCATTGTTGCCCTCACCTGCAAAAATTGCCTAACGGGGGAAGAGTGGGTTATTCAAAGTGGCGATCGCGCCATCATCATTAATACCTCTGGCCCTTGGGTTGATCAAGTGTTGCACTCAGGCGTGACTCTCTCAGAAAGTCGGGGTGCTGGGGAGCAACAAACGATTGACACTCCTCAAAACTCAGGACTCAGCACCCTTCGGCGAAGCTCAGGGCAAGCTCAGGACTCAGAACTCCCTTCCCCCAACCCCATTGGTAAAAAAGAAAAAATTGGTGCAACCAAGGGAAGCCACATTGTTGTCGATCCCTTTCCTGGCGCACCGACTGATTCTGCCTTGTATGTGGAAGCAAAAACAGACAAGCGTCCTTTCTTTATCGTCCCCTGGTTAGGAAAGATTTTGATTGGCACAACTGATACTCGCTTCCGAGGTGACCTCGATAAAATTAAGGCAAGCAATGAAGAGATTGACTACTTACTAACAGAAACTAACCGCATCATTCCCAGCGCTCAATTAACTCGTCAGGATGTCAAACTTACCTACTCTGGGGTGCGTCCCTTGCCTTATGCAGAGGGCAAAGAACCGGGAAGCGTCACGCGCAAGCATATTCTCTATGACCACAGTTCAGAGAAAGCGACTAACTTAATTTCCCTGATTGGGGGCAAAATTACCACCTATCGCCAAGTAGGGGAAGAAATAGTTGATGCGGTTTACAAGAAACTGGGACGTTCGGCACCGCCTTGCCCAACTCAGGATAAACCGTTACCAGGAGCGATTTTACCCAGTGATCCTCGCTTACAACAGGCATTAGAGAACTATGGCAATTCCTTAGCCCCAGCAACGATTCACTACCTGTTTTCAGTTTATGGAGCCAGAGCCTTGGAGGTTTTAGCGCTGACGGATTCAGAACCAGAACTAGCAGAAGCGATCGCACCCAATCTACCCCATATCAAAGCGCAAATTGTCTACGCCGTACAGTCGGAGTTTGCCCAGACTTTAGTAGACATTATTCGCCGCCGCACAATATTGGCAATCCAGGGAAATTATGGTTTTGATCTATTACCTGTGGTGACTCAGATCTTGATGAGATATTGCACTTGGAGCCAGGAAAAATGCGATCGCCAAGTTGCTCAATATCGCACTTACATGCAGGACAATTGCATCCCTGACTATGCTCTACCTAGTGAGGTTATGTAAGCTTCTGCAATAAACAAGAGACGCAGCTTTTAGTCGCCCTAAACTCTCAATCATTGATAGAGGGTTAGCATTCTCTGACATACTACGCACTAGCTTCACACGCCACTTGTTCTAACACCTGCCCAATCGCTGTTTTGTGTGATAGTGCGATCGCTTACCATAGACTTAACACTTATTAGCTAAATATAGGATGAAAATTACCGTTGAAATTCCCGATGAAATTGCCCAACGGTTAGACCAAACCCAAGGCAGTCTCTCCCGTAGGCTTCTAGAAATAATTATTGCCGATGCTTATCACTGTGGCACAGCCAACACGGCTGAAGTGGGTCAAATACTCCAGTTACCATCTCGTCTGGAAACTCACGCCTTTTTGAAGCGGATGGGTGTTTATTTGAACTATGACGAAGCTGAATTAGAACAAGATCTTCAAACTCTTAAAGAATTCAGAGCGCAATGATTGTCGTCTCTGATACGTCTCCAATTTGTTATTTGTTGCTGATTAACCAGATTGAAATCCTACAAGTCCTGTACAACGTTGTCACTATTCCTCAAACTGTTGCTGATGAGCTGAGTGCGTCTGAGTCACCACCTGTAGTAAAAAATTGGATGACTCAACCTCCTGACTGGCTTCAGATACAAGCGAGCGAAACACTTCAAAGTATTGAACTGGAAAAACTCGATCCGGGTGAACGAGAGGCAATTTTACTTGCAGAACAACTAAAAGCCGATCTGGTGATTTTGGACGACAAAGCAGCAAGACAAATTGCTGTGGAACGTGGATTAACAATTATCGGACTTTTGGGTATTTTGAAAGATGCTGCCAGAGCTGGTTTACTAAATTTAGAGACAACTTTTGAACAGTTGCGAGAAGCTGGCTTTTGGGTGGCACCGAGTTTACTGGAACGATTGCTGACAGACGATTAATCTTCCAACCATCTTTATGAACTTTCTGCTCGCATTCGATATGTCTTACAAGGATTCAACGATGGCATCGATTCAGAGCAAGGCGATCGCTATAACCCCAAAGCCACACTAAGCGTTGATGGATGTTGAGTTTTATCTCTTAACCCAACCTACAAAAGAGGAGCGATCGCACTTTCGACTTAAGCGATCGCCCTATCCGTGCAATCATCGCATTGTGAGGAGAAATGTCAACGTGACGGTTGCGTGTCTATCAGTCACGATGCCAGAAATCACTTGTAGACACGCTCTATGACTCCACCGAATGACACAGCTACATTGTATCCAATGCGGATGCCGAAGAGACGAGCGTTTGGATGTTTTTCGCTGAGGAGGCGGGCTGCTTTTAACCCAGTTTCATCTACTTCGTAGTCTCCTGATTCAAAATCGATAATCACCATCTTGCCGATGTTCTCATCCACCTCTACTTGTTGACGGATGCTGTTCTCGTACAATTGTCTTGCACGCCTTGCCACCTCTTCGCGACTTAAAAGGATTGTTTGCATATTCTCTTTTCCCGTTCGCTACTCTGACTTCCAGAAACTCTTTTATGATATCTTACGGCTAAACTGGGTGGACATTGCTTACCTTACGAGGTTCATAGCGACTGTCTTAAAAGTCAAATGATCGCTCTTTTTTTTGTGGTGCGATCGCTTTTTATAGTTAGTAGTGCGATCGCTGTTTTTTAGTAAAAAAATTCCATGCGATCGCTGTTTTTTTTCGTGAGGCGATCGCTCTTTCCCAAAGCGAAACTAAGCGTTGATGGATGTTGAGTTTTGTCTCTTAACCCAACCTACAAAAGAGGAGCGATCGATCGCCCTTACTCATAGCAGCAAAAGAATCGGGAGTTAGGCTAAAGTGGCGATAGAAATACTAAGCTTGACTTTGCCATGAGCTATCGAAACATCATTACAATCGAGCCAGGGAAACGTGGCGGTAAGCCCTGTATCAGACGAATGCGGATAACCGTGTACGATGTTTTGGGTTGGTTAGCAGTCGGTATGTCTCATGCAGAAATTTTAGATGACTTTCCGGAGTTAACAGAGGAAGATATTAGAGCTTGTCTTGAATTTGCCGCTGATCGAGAACGTCGTTTAACTGCTGTAGTAGGTGAAACTTGAAACTGCTGTTCGACCAAAACTTGAGTCGAAAGTTAGTGAATCGGTTGGTTGAGATTTTCCCGGATGCTAGCCACGTTCAGTTTCACGGGCTTACAGATGCAGATGATATCGAAATTTGGGAGTTTGCCAAAACTCAGGGGTTTTGTATTGTTACTCAGGATGCTGACTTTGCAGAAAGAAGCCGTCTTTATGGTTCACCACCAAAGATAATTTGGCTACGGTGTGGCAATACACCCACAAGCAAAGTGGAAGCAATACTTCGAGCTGGGGCAGAGGCAATCCAAGAACTGATTGATAGTGCTACTTGGGATTGTCTTGAGCTTTACTGACGAACAAACTTTTAAATCAAGTTTATTGTCCACCAATGGCGATCGCTCTTTCTTTTAGTAGGGCGATCGCTATAACCTCAAAGCGAAACTAAGCGTTGATGAGTGTTGGGTTTCGTCCATCAACCCAACCTACAAAAGAGGAGCGATCGCACTTGTTGATGACAAAGCCATCCTCAACTGAGAAACTGCACGAGCTGCTCTAGCTTTGACCAAGCCGCGCCACTTTGCAAGATATCTTTTGCCAGTTGAATCCCCCTAGCATGGTCTTCTAAGGGAACAACGCCGCCTATTTCCAGAGCTAAAGCTGCATTTAATGCCACAACATCCTGCTGGGCTTGAGTACCTCTCCCTTGTAAGACCTCGCGGAGAATTGCGGTATTTTCCTCAATCTCTCCACCGCGCAATGCTCCAGTAGGGGCTGGCGTTAAACCCAACTCCTCAGGGTGCAAGCTAGTCAGGCGTACTTCTCCATCCGCTAATAAGGCTAAATCAGTCGCATCGGCGAGTCCGGCTTCGTCTAGTTTCTCCCGTCCATGCAAAACGATCGCCTGAGACATTCCCAACTGCTGCAAGGCGTGGGCAATTGTTGCCAAGATGTTGGGATCGCAAACGCCGATGATTTGAGCGGTAGGGCGGAGGGGATTGACTAAAGGGCCAAGGAAATTAAAAACTGTGCGGATCTTCAATGTGCGCCGCAGGGGGGCAACGGCTTTCATCGCTGGGTGCCAACCGGGAGCAAAAAGGAAGGTGATTCCTACTTCTGAAAGGGCGGATTGTACCTTTTCTGGTGGGGCGGATAATTTTATGCCCAAGGCTTCTAATACATCCGCAGAACCCACTTTACTAGATGCGGAACGATTGCCATGCTTGGCAACCGCTACCCCAGCAGCAGCGGCGACAAAGGCAACGGCTGTGGAAATATTAAACGTTGATGCCCCATCTCCCCCGGTGCCACAGGTATCAATAACGGGCGTCTGATGAGCAATTTCTGTGGCTAAGAGAGACAAGGACTGCAATACCTGTGCCATCCCGGCTAATTCTTCAGCGGAAACCCCTTTTGCCTGAATCGCCGCTAGTAGCGCCCCCGAAAGCACTGGGGGAATTTCCTCTTTTAGCCATCCTTGCATCAAGTCAGCGGCTTGTTTGCCAGATAGCGATCGCCTATCGAGCACCTGTTGTAACAAGCCCGACCAATCAACAGTTTCAACAACAGCAGTCGTGGAATCTTGGATCATGAGTAAAGATGAGTGAAGATAAATGTTTTGGCTTTCAATATTTTGTCAGTTGTTAGTTGTTATTAGGAAACTATTTTTGTCAGGATTGCATAAACAGTAGAATTCACTAGGAGATTTAGGACAAAACAACCGTTTGCATTTAAACTTTTAGATAATTGTTAATAACATTGACTGAAAGTTTAACTTTGTTTTTATCAAAAAGCTACGCTATTAAATCTCAAAAATTATTTCCATCATTAGCATGAAACATTAGTTTATTATAGTTTCAGCAGATCTACTGAGAATAAGTGCTTCAAAAATATCATACTATCAGTAGAAAATAGAAACTTAAAATCTGCTGGTTCATTTAATAAAATTTTGAAATAAAAGCGAGCGTTCAGTTAATGCGATCGCCTAACCCCGACCCTGAATCAACAACTCGCGAGCTGTTGTCGGCATTTGTGAGGTATACCCCTACCGCTGTCGCGATGCTTGACTGTAATCTGCGCTACCTACTGGCTTCTGATCGCTGGCTTGCAGATTACGGACTAGAAGAGCAAGAAATTATTGGTTGCTCTCACTACGATCTCTTTCCTCTTTTTCAAACTGGAAAATTGGGGAATTTATCAGCCGCATCAGCTAGCAATTCACCACAGCCAAATACTCCCCAAGAAACTGCCTCGACTCAATCTTATTTAGACCGATGGCAAGATATTCACGCCGCTTGTTTAGCGGGGGAAGTGCAGCAAGGAGATGAGGATTATTTTATCAAACCTGATGGTACTCAGGTTTGGGTGAAATGGGAGATGCAGCCCTGGCGCACCAGTACGGGGGAAGTGGGAGGGATCGTCATCTATACCTGCTGCAAGAGCGATCGCCCTAAGATACAAGCAGAGGTGCAGGAGAGTGAAGAACGCTTCCGTAGGACTTTTGAGCAAGCAGCGGTGGGCATTAATTATGCGGATCTCGAAGGTAGATTTACCCGCGTCAACCAAAAGTTTTGTGACATTGTCGGCTATAGCCGTGAGGAAATGCTGACAAAAACCTTCCCAGACATCACCCATCCTGACGACTTAGGCACTGACTTAGAGCATGTGCGATCGCTCTTAACCGGAAAAACTCACACCTACTCTTTAGAAAAGCGCTACATCCGCAAAAATCAATCGGCGATTTGGGTGCAAATTACAGTGTCCTTAGTTCGTACTTCCACCAAGAAGCCAAAGTACTTTCTCAGTGTTGTTCAAGATATTAGCGATCGCCGCGCCGCCGAAGAAGCCCTACAACACAGCGAACAACTCTACCGCACCCTAGCCCGGAATATCCCTAATGGTTTTGTGCTGCTGTTCGACTCCGATTTGTGCTACACCCTAGCAGAAGGTTCCAAGTCGGTGATGACGAGTATTGCCCAGGTGTGGGAAGGCAAAACCCTCTGGGATGTGTGGTCGCCAGAAGTGTGTGAATGGTTAGAACCCATTTATCGAGGGGCGCTAGCGGGGGGAGAAAGCACGTTTGAGTTGCCCGTGGGGGAACAGATCTATCAAGCCTATGTGCTGCCTGTGAGAAATGAGCAAGGAGACATCATCGCAGGCATCACCATGTTACAAGATATTACTGCTCTCAAGGCGCAGGAAAAAGCCTTGCGGCAGTCAGAAGCGCAACTGCGAGAACAGGCGCAGCGAGACGCCCTCCTGAATCAACTGGCGAACCAGATCCGCAACTCCCTAGAACTCAACACCATCCTTGAAACCACCGTAGAGTCAATTCACCAACTGCTGCAAGTTGACCGTAGCCAGTTTGCTTGGTACTATCCGCGCCCAGTCAACCCTTACTGGGAAGTCGTGAAAGAAGCACGAAACTCTTTGCTTCCTGACCTAGCGGGGCGCTATCCAGCAGAAATCCTCGGCCCTTTGGCAGGCAAGCTTTTGAATCGAGAAACGCTGCGAATCGATAACGTCGAGGCAGTGAGTGACCCGGTGTTTCAGAAGTTTTTGAATGCGCTGGGCTATACTGCCGTTTTAATGCTCTCGATGCAGACCCATTCCGGGGCAATTGGCGTGCTTTGCTGCGTTCACTGCGATCGCGAACATGTCTGGCAAGATAGTGAAGTAGAACTGCTGCAAGCAGTAACAGACCAATTAGCGATCGCGCTCAATCAAGCTGCTCTCTATGATGCCAGTCGTGCGGCGGCCCAACAAGCCCAAGCCCAAGCCACACAGATTGAACAAACCCTGCACGAATTGCAACGCACCCAGACACAACTGATCCAAAGTGAAAAAATGTCGAGTTTAGGTCAGTTAGTTGCTGGGGTAGCCCACGAAATCAACAACCCAGTTAACTTCATCTACGGCAACCTCACCTATGCTGAAGGCTATGCTAACGATCTTTTATCGCTAGTGAAGCTGTATCAAGAACACTTTCCCCAGCCTCCCGCCGCCATTAAAGAAAAGATGGAAGCCATTGACTGGAAGTTTTTAATTGCCGATCTTCCCCGGCTACAGGAATCAATGAAAGTGGGGGCAGAACGGATTCGGGAAATTGTACAATCGCTACGTACCTTTTCCCGCCTAGATGAATCTGATAGCAAGGAAGTTGATATCCATTCGGGACTTGAAAGTACTTTAATGATTCTCCAAAACCGCCTTAAAGGTAAATCAAATCATCCCGGTATTTCCATTATTAAAGAGTATGGCGATTTACCCCTTGTCCATTGCTATCCAGGACAACTCAATCAAGTCTTTATGAATCTCCTCAGCAATGCCATTGAAGCATTAGAGGCGTCAGTAGAGAGAAAAAATACTCCCACTACAGCTATCATCCCTCCATTCATTCACATCCGCACTAGTCTTTCTGCCGACCAATCCGCAGTTATTATTAACATTGCCGATAATGGAATCGGAATGGTAGAAGCCACCAAAAAACAACTTTTCAATCCTTTCTTTACTACTAAAGAAGTAGGTCAAGGTACGGGTTTAGGATTAGCAATTAGCTATCAGATTGTTGTTGATAAACATAAAGGAAAACTCACCTGCAATTCTTCCCTAGGACAAGGAGCCGAGTTTATTATTGAAATTCCTGTAAGGCAAGCCGGATCTAATTAAGCGTAGGGTGGGATTGCCTGCGATAGAGCTGGGAATCCAGACAAAAACTTCTTTTTGAGCAATGCCTACCTTACAAAGGGATTGGGTTTATTTAAGCGCACCTATTTATTAGCGACTCCGGATTTCGGACTTCGGATCAACAGAGGCTGTAGAACGCTCGGCTTGTGTCCGAATCAAGCGCTGCACACTAGCGACAGCACGATTGAGTTCGTAGGGAAATCGCTCCGGGTGGTTTAGATAAGCCTGCTGTTCCTGCTCAATCATCTGCACATCCTCGCGCACCAACCCATCCAACAAACTTTGAGCAGAGCCAAACAGCCGATTTTTAACAAAGCGACGAAAATCATCAGGCAGTTTGTGGAGATTAGTGAAGGCATTCAAGGACGTGAAATGTACTAGGTAGGCGCGAGTATGTAGGGGACTAATGGGACACAACAGACAGTAAATCTTGAAATCCTTGCCTAATTCCGATGTCCAGTGGGGATAGATGTAGCTGACTTTGAGGAAATCCGGGTGAAGACGACGCAGTTGGGGGAAGAATAACTGGGAAACCGACCAGATTTTGTCAATGCGGTAGTAGTTCTGTACGTGGTAGAGGGCATCAACGCGATCGCTTGTCTCTTCCACTTCTTCTAAAACTGCTCCCGTCCAAGCCTGATAGTTCTGATGTAAATGCCCGTGGTACATATCCATCAGATTCTCAACCAGAAAGGAAAAGTGGGCTTGGGCATCAATCACCGAAACTGTACCGATGTAGTTGAGGTGTTCCCACTCCGGAATCGCCAGGGGTGAGGTATGCTCTGCCAAGGCTGGCTCCCCTGGAAACAGCCAAATAAAACCATCCTGTTCTCGCACGGGATAACTGCGAATCCGACAACTGGGGAGCTTTTGATTAGCCGCTAGATAGGGAACGGCGCTACATTGCCCTTGGGGATTAATCTGCCAGCCGTGGTAAGCACACTCTAGGGCATCCTCTACAACACGACCTTGACTCAGTTTGACAAAGCGGTGGGGACAACGATCTTCCAACGCCTGGACTTGACCCTTGCTATCTCGGTAAAGCGCGATCGCTTCTTCCCAAAACATCACACTGACTGGTTGCTCCCCCACCTCCTGACTACAAGCAACCACATACCAGTGGTTGAGGTTAATCTCCAATTGGCGGATATCGGCACGTCCAGGAGAATTCATGACAGAACCCCCTTAGGAGTGACCGAGCGCAGAGTCCGGCGCTGGACGCCTTCGGCTTGGCAGATGGCATTACTTGCCAATAAGCCACTACTGGTGGCACGTTCCATCAACCCGCAGGGGAAGGGCATCTTCACCCAATCTCCTGCAAATAAAAGATTGGGAACAGGCGTGCAAGTTTCGGGACGATCGGCATAGCTACCCGGTGGGTAGCCGGAGAAGTTCTTTTGGTTGACGACTTCCCGATGCAGTAGAGTTGCCGTTTGCAGTTCCGGGACAATTTCGTATAACTCTTGCTCAAAGGTCGTTAGCAAGGTCTCCTGAGTGGGAAACTCCTTCTCTTTGTAGCAATAGGCATGTAACTCCACGACACTACCTCCCGTCTTAGCTGCCCAAGCAATATACTCATCTTGAATATGGTGGTAGAGGGTAATGCTGTCCGTGAGGCGGTAACCAGAGAGGGAAGTGAAGTCGCTGTGCTCCCAAGGGAAATCTCGATCGAACCAGAAGCGACAAACGGCAAAAGGATCAGCGATCGCTAATTTTTCTACCTGTTGCCGCACTTGGGGATGGACATCACCTGTCGCCCTAGAAAACAACTGCTGTACTCCTGGCACATCAGTAGCAAACACGTAGTAATCTGCACTGATTTCAGTTCTTGGCGTGGGAGATTTTTCCGACTGAACAGCAATCAATTGGAGACGTTCAAAGACAGATTCAGGAGACTCACCCTGTTGCTGTAAAATGCTAAATCGCGCTAAATTCCGCTTGGCAGGGCCTCGAACAACCTGCCCCTCGTGGTCAAAAACTGAACCGTGACAAGGACAACGAAACTCCCCATCCTCCGTCGGTTGTACAGTGCAACCTTGATGGGTGCAAGAGAGAGACAGAACTTGTTGACTATTTGTAGGTAGGGCGTACACCCGGTCTCCCGCTCCGTAAAAGCGCAGCTTCTCCTGAGCGTACTGCTGGTTTAGGGCTGGATTAGCATCAACCCATAGAGGAGCACCATTTTCACCACTCCCCGTTTGATAACTGAGGGAGGCAATTCCTTCCTGTTCCCAGTGAATATTAGTCACACTAGCCTGGGTGATAACTTTGCCCCCATTATTGATAATGGAGCGGGCAATCGGTTGCACCAAGCTTGTACCCATGTCCTGCCGCGTCCCATTAAATGCCAATCCTTCGGGATTGCCAAAAAAGTAGAAATGGAAAAACTGCATCAGTTCCCCAGCACTCAAAACATCGGGGGAGTTGAGACTGGACTTGGCAAAGGGTAAGAAGTAAAGGTCGTAGAGTCCCTCAGGCAATCCTTTCTGTACCCATTCAGTCATAGATAGCTCATCCAACCGTCGGAAACTGCTTTCTACGCTAAATCCGGCAATTTCCCGCAAAGCCTGCCAGTGTTCAATCTTGGTCAGGTTTAGCTTCCAGCGCAGACGGTTATGAGAAGCAATTGCCAAGTCCACGATATTCCACGGGAACGCCGAATGACTGGGGCGGAACACTTCTGGCTGGTACTTTTGATCTCGATAAACAACAGCATAGGAGTTCAGAGATCGAAAATTTTCAGCCAACTCCAGCTCCGCAATCAGACCGTTGAGATTGTAATACTGGGGAAAGAAGCCATGAAACCCATGTTCCATCATCAACGGCTCCCCATTCACCTCTATTTTCCAACTGGCAATCTTGCCACCTAGTTGGGCTGCCTGCTCCAGTAGAGTAACGCTGAAGCCCCGTTGGCTCAGTTGGTAGGCACAGGCTAGTCCCGCCAGTCCGCCACCGACCACTACAACGCTGCGAGGTTGGCTAGTTTGAGTCGGTAAGATGAGGGCGTCTTTCTGAAATACAGTCGGCTGTGGCTTTGCAAAACGAGAATAGCCGAGCGTCCCCACGACTGCTCCTGCACCAAAAAGCTTGAGCATGGTTCGGCGGGAAATCGGGTGTTGGCTAGGGAAATTCAATGAACGTTGCCTCTTCCTGAGTTGTGGATACAAACTTGTGAGTGTTTACCTACCTGTTAGGTGATGGTAGAACTTGCACAGAGATTGTCAAGTTAACTGAGCGCGAAGATAGTCCTATGGAAGAGTAATGCTTTTCCTATCTTTATTTATCTACTGACTTAAGAAAACCGATCAAACCTTGTGCAGGGGGTCTGGGGGAGGCACTCATCCCCCAGTGGGGGGATTGGGGGAAAGCTCCCCAAACTGGGCTTTTCTCAAGAAAATCTCTCTTTCCCTCAAGTCAGTGACATTCATCTACAGTGCCCTGTGTAACCTCTAAATAGATATGTTCTAAACCTACAGGTTGACGGGCAATAGAATCGAGGGGGATTTGATCGAAACGGGCAATGAGATCTTTGAGTTCTAGTTGCTCTGGCAGCCAAAAAGCGAGGTCGTTGCCATAGCGTCGAGGGATAAAGCCATGCTCATAGGCACGAGCGATCGCCTTTTCCTCCTCCGCCGTCCGCACGATCGCCATCTCTTTGGCTGGGATGCGCTGCCGTAGTTGTTCCATGCTCCCTTCTGCCAGGATACGACCATTTTTGAGAATGCCAATGCGGGAGGAGAGCCGTTCGGCTTCATCTAAAAGATGGGTAGTCAGCAAAATCGTCACGCCCTGACGCTGCAACTGCCGAATCAATTCCCAAATTTCATATCGCGTTTCGATATCTAATCCTGTCGTCGGCTCATCTAAAATCACCAGCTTAGGTTGGTGAACCAGAGCGATCGCCATATTCATCCGCCGCTGCATTCCTCCACTCAGCGTCTCCACCGGACTTTTGGCGCGACTAGTCAAGTTAACCGCCTCCAAACAAATCTGCACCTGTTGTCGCAACCGCTGACCCCGTAAACCATAGAGCCGAGCAAAGAAGTTTAAATTCTCTTCACAAGTCAGGGTTTTATACAGCAAATTTTCTTGGGGAGCGATGCCAATCAGCCGCTTTGTTGCCTCCGAAACCGATTGATTGTTAATAGCGATCGCCCCACTATCGGCTTTGAGCAAGTTACAAATAATGTTAATTGTGGTCGTTTTACCCGCACCATTGGGCCCTAGTAAGCCATAAATTTCTCCAGTTGGGATATGTAGCGTTAAATCTTCAAGAACCTGGCGCTTACCGTAAGACTTGTTTAGCTTCTTGATTTTCAACACAACTTATAGGCTCCTTTCAACGCTGAGCATTCGCCGATAAGACAGCCATCCGGCTGCAACCATTAAGGCAGCGAAGACACACAGAAACCAAAAGTGTGATGCAATATCTGCTAATCCATCTCCCACAGCCGAAACTCCTAGTAATGCCTCATTCATGTGGTATATCGGGTTAAATTGGGCAATTCTCAGCAAATTCTGCGGAAATAAAGCCGTCGGCAGAAATGCTCCCCCCAAAATCAAGAGGGGGACACCAAACGTGGCGACTAAGGCGTTGACATCCTCGGTACGACGAGCTAACTGAGTTCCTAGCACAAAGCCAACTCCCACATAAGACGCGATACTCAGCAAAACGATCAGCCCCCCTAGCAAAATAGAGCCATTGAACTGAGCGCCCCAGAAGCTAGCGATCGCATAAACCAAAAATGTTTGACCGATTCCAATACAACTATGAGCCAGAAAAATTCCTAAAAAATAAGCTGTACCGCTCAACGGTGAGATAAATAATCGTTTGAGGGTTTGCTGTTCTCGCTCTGCAACAACCGTGGCGACACTACCCCCTAAGCAACTAAAGAACAGCGCCGCACCTACCAAAGTTGAGGGGGCGGCGTTTTCAAAGGCGATCGCCATAGATAAATTGGCACGTTCTGCCAAAATATAGCCGTTGAGCAACAAGACAGAAATCGGAAAAATACTCCAGAAAAACAGGCTGCGTCGCCGCCGTAACAATTCAATCAAGATCCGTTGTGCTACAGCCAGAGTCTCGCGCCAAAGTTTCATTGTGGTGTTAATGTGCCTGTTGTACCCTGACAACTGATTGGAGGTTTTCTGATGGGCTTCAAACTAGAGGAGGTCATTCCCTGGGGGCGATCGCTTGACGAATATATCAGGATGTTTGACCTGCAACCTGATGATTTTAAACGAACAATACTCGATTGTGGCGGTGGCCCGGCGAGCTTTAATGCAGAAATGACTCGTCAGGGTTATTCAGTGGTTTCTTGTGACCCGATTTATCAGTTTAGGACGACACAAATACGACAGCGCATCCAGGAAGTTTATCAGACCGTTATAGAAGGCACTAGCGCCAACCGGGAAAACTATGTTTGGCAGGCGATCCCCTCACCGGAACAACTCGGACAAATTCGCCTTGAGGCGATGCAGCAATTTCTGGAAGATTTGCCCAGGGGAAAGCAGCAAGGGCGTTACATTACAGCAGAATTGCCCGTGCTACCCTTTGGCACCAATCAATTCGATTTAGCGCTTTGCTCTCACTTGCTGTTTACCTATTCCGATTTGCTCTCAGAAGACTTTCACCTCGCTGCCATCCTGGAACTTTGCCGCATTGCCAGTGAGGTGCGGATTTTTCCGTTGTTGAATCTTTCTGGAGAGCGATCGCCACTCCTCTCACCGATAGTAAATCGCTTAGAGACACAAGGTTACCACTTGGCGATTCAGCAGGTGCCTTACGAGTTTCAAAAAGGTGGCAACCAAATGTTGCAGGTGAGAAAAAGCTGATCGATTGCCGACTCCGGACTCTGGATTAGATTCAAGTTAAAGCCCCCTACGGAAGCACAATGGCAATAGGAGTGCTAAACTTCCTTTTAACTTTGGATGTATTTTAGGTCTTACCCGCTCAAATGCGGCGCGATCGCTTGATATAGTCACAAAAACGTCATCTTTCTCGTATCTATGCAAATTTTCAGGTGTAACGGCAATAGACAATAAATCAAGAACCACCCTTCATAAACGTCATCAAACACTGAATTTGATAGCAGTTAACAGCCTTTCCCTGCATCAGTTCGTCGTTTGGAGCCATTCCTCTGTACTTTTCTTGATACTCGTATGATGCTCAATCCCAGCCTTGCAGAAGACTTGATCAATACCACCCCTGATAGCAGGTGTTGCCATTGCTCGAAGACAGCTTCTTACCGCTGGGGGTACTAGTGGTTATGGATTCCCGGTTAAACTTTTCCAATCGCCCGACGATACAAGAAGAGCAGGTGTTATACACTCATTTGCTAAAGTGCGTCGAGGTAGAACCACCCAGTCGGCTGATTAATCGCTTTTACCATCTATTTATTAATGGCGTTGATTATCCCGACCCCTACGTCCGCAGAGCGTTAGAGCGAATTGTCGCATCTGATTCTGCCGAACAGGGATTCAAATTTATTCTTAACCGTAGCTGCTACATTCTCATCAACCGCTGGCTGAGTCACCCCCAACTACAAAGTGCCGTTGCAGAACTCATGGCGTTGTTTGAGGCAAAACCGGAGGGATTGGCAGTATCGAAGACAACATGGCGTCTGCGCCAACTGGTGCAGTGTTTCACCCAAACGCAGCAATATATAGTGCTGTACCGTCTAGCGCAAGTGATGAAAGAGACGGGTGAATGCAGTAGTAACGCCAGCGCTAAACCGTTGGGGAGTTTAATTCGTCGCTATCCCTGCATCTACGAACACTGCATATTGACCAGTGACAGCACCGATGAACAGCGACACAAGGTGCGTTTAATTCGAGACCGACGACAGCGACAGCTGGAAATCGACTTGTCCAAATACCTGACTTATCAACAGCTACAGCACTCTCGTACTCTCTGCGGGGATAAAGCGAATTTCAATAACAGCAGCCTGAGCCAGAAAGAGGTGCAACCGGTTAACCCCACATTGTTGAGCGATTGCCAACTCGACTCCGCTCTTAAGCACTTTACCGGAAAAGTCGAAGGCTCTAACACCTATCACGACTCAGCCCAACAGTTTCTCACCTACAGTCGTTGGACTTCCTGCTACCGCACCTTCAAAGACGAACTTTACGAACATCTGACTGCTTCTGTTGACCCCAGCTACGGCAAATATCAGTTCAATCGGCAACTCTATCAGCAACTGCAAAATAGCCTCCCTCAGCACAACGAACAAGAACTTAACGACGCACTACTGCTGAGAACTTGTAGGAAATTGGTAGATTTTTTGGTAGTAGAAAGTTCCCAACGACCTAACCACTACATCTTTTCTGACCTCACGAGTAATCTAGGCGTTACTCCCACAATTGGGCTTTTGCTAAAAATTGTCCTACTCTGTCGCCAAGTGAAGTGTCACTTAGAAAAGCGATTTTCAATTCTCTTTAGCCACTACGAAACTCATAGCAAAGAAGAGGTGGGGTGGTTAGTGGAATCTTTGGAAAATTTAAATGTCGCTTTCAGTACTAATTTCGGGACGATGAGCCTTTGCTCCTGAGCGGTATTACAGCAATTTTCGGAGTACTCTTACAGCCAGTCTCAATTGGCAAATGCCTACCACACGGTTAAAAAGATTCAGGGTGTCCTTCTCGAAAGAAGAACACCCTGTTTCGTATCTTATAGAAAAATTTCTGATTCAAGCTTAAAAAACAAGGAGCTTGCCTGAATGCCAAAATACCCAATTTTTACAGAGAACTCTAGCCTATTGGGAAATGGATTAACTCAGTGAGGCACCGCTACGGTCATAACTTGCTTGAAAGCTAGGATTGAGCTTGCCTTGGATGTCGTTCCAGTATTCGGTGCCATCAACCTCCATACCAGCTTCTACGGCAGAGCGACCGAGCATAGATTGCTGACGATTCTTGACGAGGTGGTGGTGGCGCATCATCAAAGCACGAGCTTGTTCTTGGGTGGAAGACATAGTTGAATTTTCCTTGTTGTTTTTATAATTTCTCTTACTTGATTAATACTATCATGCATTTCTGTAACATTCGCTACAGAAAGCCCCCTGGAATACAAATCTTTACAATTTTTTGGGGAGCAGGGGAGCGTCAATTTAGAGGTCAGACTATCAACCCAGGAAAAAGTGACGGTATTTATACGGACACAAGATTTTGTAGGTAGGTTGCCGATTCTCAGTTGTACCTCGGAGCAATAAATGCGATCGCGCTTGGCAACGACAGGTTGATCAACAAGCCTCAACCCGACAGAGATAGAGGAAGACAAAAAGAGACTTGTTGATACCCAGTCAAGGCAACTGTCAAAAGTTGATGCGACAGACTAGGCTTAATACATAGAGATGATAGAGAAGAATTGACATATGTTTGATGCCTTAGCGGAACGCTTAGAAGACGCCTGGAAGCAGTTGCGGGGTCAAAATAAAATTTCCGCGTCTAATATTCAAGAAGCCCTGCGCGAGGTGCGTCGTGCTCTGTTAGCGGCAGATGTGAATTTGCAAGTCGTCAAAGACTTTATTGCTGATGTGGAAGCTAAAGCCCAGGGCGCTGAGGTCATTTCTGGCGTGCGACCCGATCAGCAGTTCATCAAAATTGTCTACGACGAGTTAGTGGCTGTGATGGGGGAAACGAATGTTCCCCTAGCCCAGGCAGACACTGCCCCAACGATTGTTTTGATGGCGGGTTTGCAAGGAACGGGTAAAACGACAGCGTCAGCCAAACTGGCGTTACATCTGCGTAAGCAAAACCGCAGTAGTTTGTTGGTAGCAACAGACGTTTATCGTCCTGCGGCGATTGACCAGTTAATTACCCTAGGTCAACAAATTGACGTACCTGTGTTTGAGCTGGGAAAGGATGCCGACCCTGTAGAAATTGCCCGTCAGGGTGTAGAACGGGCGAAGGAAATGGGCGTCAGTACGGTGATCATTGACACCGCCGGACGCTTGCAGATTGACACCAGTATGATGGCAGAGCTTGCCCGGATCAAGGAAACGGTTCACCCCCACGAAACGCTGTTGGTGGTGGATGCCATGACGGGTCAAGAGGCAGCCAACCTGACTCGCACCTTCCAAGAGCAAATTGGCATCACGGGCGCGATTCTCACCAAGTTAGATGGCGATAGTCGTGGTGGTGCAGCGCTATCGGTGCGGCGGGTTTCCGGTCAGCCAATTAAGTTTGTCGGTGTGGGTGAAAAGGTAGAAGCGTTGCAGCCCTTTTACCCTGAGCGGATGGCATCGCGGATTCTCGGTATGGGAGATGTCCTCACCCTGGTAGAAAAAGCCCAGGAAGAGATTGACATTACAGATGCCGAGAAGATGCAAGAGAAAATGCTGAAGGCACAGTTTGACTTCAGCGATTTCTTGAAGCAGATGCGGCTGCTGAAAAACATGGGTTCCCTCGGCGGTTTGATGAAGATGATTCCGGGGATGAACAAGCTGACGAGCGACCAACTGCAACAAGGTGAAAGCAAGCTGAAGCAGTCGGAAGCAATGATCAACTCAATGACAGTGGAGGAGCGCCGCAATCCAGATTTACTGGCGAGTTCTCCTAGCCGTCGTCGCCGCATTGCCCGTGGTTCGGGTTTCTCGGAGACGGATGTTAGCGGTTTGGTGAGTGACTTTACCAAAATGCGGACTCTGATGCAGCAAATGGGTCAAGGTCGGATGCCAGGAATGCCGGGAATGGGCGGTGGTATGGGTGATATGTTTGGCGGCATGGGTGGGGGTGGCAACCGTCCGTCACAACAAGGCTGGCGCGGTTACTCCGGTGCGGGTGGAAAGAAAAAGAAAAAGGAGAAGAAGAAGAAAGGTTTTGGTCAATTGTAGGGATTGGTGGCTGGTTAAGGGCTGGCGTCACTCCTTGCTATTCGCCCTTAGCTAACGCGCCATTCGCTAGCAACTAACAACGAACCAAAACAATAGCGTAGAATCAAACAGGAGAATTATTACTTTAAGATGGTCAAACTAAGATTAAAGAGATACGGCAAAAAACGTCAGGTAAGTTACCGGATTGTGGCGATTAAGAGCGAGGCTCGTCGTGATGGGCGTCCTCTGGAGGAACTAGGTTTCTACAACCCTAGAACCGATGAAACTCGTCTAGATGTTCCCAGGATCGTGCAGCGCCTTAAAGAGGGTGCCCAACCGACAGAAACCGTGCGTAGTATTCTTCGCAAAGCTAATGTCTTTGAGCAAGTCCGTGCCTGAAAATCCGGCAACGCCACTGCAAAATTCAACGCCTGACTATATTGGTTTAGTGAAATTTCTCATTGAGCCATTTTTGGAGTCGCCAGAGTCGCTGAGTATCGACTGTGAGCGATCGCCAGCGAGGGCAAGAGCCTGGATTCGGTTGGCGTTTGAAGGTGCAGATAAAGGCCGGGTTTTTGGTCGAGGTGGACGCAATATTCAAGCCATTCGCACGGTGATTCAAGCGGCTGCTCAAGCGGTGGGTGAGTCAGTAAACCTGGATATTTACGACGCTCAGGGAAGCTCATCCTCGTCCTATCGAGATAGCGGCTCTGGAGGGCATACAGGTGAAAAGCAGGTGGTACGACCTTCCTCTTTGCCTAAACCAACCCCCAAGCCTCGTCCTTAGCCGTTTCAATCCCTTTTTCTATACCATGAAGCTAAGTCGTGATTAAACGGGTGTGAAACCAGCCTTGAATCCAGGCAGAATCTGTAGGATAAATAGTCAACTGCAACGCCTGAGCGGTAATGTCGCTTGCAATTTGCTCGGGCGTTTTTTTGTGTTCTTTGATCTGCAAATGAGACAGCAAGACACATGAGTGAGGCATTGCAGACAATCGAGCTGCCAACAACTGAAAGTGCGATCGCTCTAGCCGGAGAGCGGGAAGAAAACATCAAAACTCTAGCCCGCCAAACTGGAGCTATCTTAGTCCTGCGGGGGCAAGAATTAGTAATTTCTGGAACTGAAAAACAAGTTGAGCGTGCGGTATCTTTAGTGCGATCGCTACGACCTTACTGGAAAGAGGGCAAAAGCATCACAGGGGTGGATATCCTCACGGCTAGCCATGCCCTCGATACCCAACAACAAGGCGAATTACAAGACTTACAGCAAGACATTCTCGCTCGCACTCGCCGGGGCGAAGTCATCCGTGCCAAAACATTCCGACAACGGCAGTATATCAAGGCAGTACTAAGCCACGACTTGACCTTTTGCATCGGGCCTGCCGGTACAGGCAAAACATTCCTAGCCGTCATTCTCGCCGCTCAAGCTCTCCTCGCCAATCAGTACGAGCGACTAATCTTGACACGACCTGCCGTTGAAGCCGGAGAAAAACTCGGCTTCCTCCCCGGAGACTTACAGCAAAAAATCGACCCGTTTTTGCGTCCTCTTTACGACGCCCTGTACGAGGTGATTGATGCTGAGAAAATTCCTAGCTTAATGGAACGCGGGATCATCGAAGTTGCGCCTCTGGCTTACATGCGGGGACGTACCCTAACCAATGCTTTTGTGATTGTCGATGAGGCACAAAACACCACCCCAGCTCAGATGAAAATGGTGCTGACGCGCCTAGGGTTCCATTCCCGTATGGTTGTCACGGGCGACATTACCCAAACAGACTTACCACTTCACCAATCCTCTGGTCTAGCTGTCGCTCAAAAAATTCTGCAATCTGTTGAAGGCATTGCCTTCTGTAGTCTCACTCAAGGCGATGTGGTACGCAATCCCTTAGTACAGCGAATCGTTACCGCTTACGAACACCATGAGAAGCCGGGCACATAAGGATAAGAGAGTCCTGAGTCGGTGAGTAGGGGAGAAAGTATGAAGTATGAAGTATGAAGGGTGAAGTATGAAATAGGCGATTGGAGTAATGGCTAATTGTTGTCAATTTTTCTCTCCCCCGCTCCCCTGCTCCCCTGCTCCCCTGCTCCCCTGCTCTAGGTGCTCCTCATATCTCTACCATGGCTCACCTACCAGCGTGAATGCTGCCCAGAAGAAGGGATGGGAAAGGTCTTTGTTTCCGAGTGCTACCAACTCTGGGGGTAAAGAAATATTGCCCTTAGAACCAAGCAACTTACCATTTTCAATTTTGACTTCTCCCCGCAGCATAGCGACTTGCGCTTGTCGCAAGGCTTCAGATTTCATTGGTGTTTCACCAAGTTGCCGATAAAACTCAGTCATCAGCCCTAAGGTGCCTTCATCTTTGACATACCACAGGGTGGCTAGGGTCGATTTCACCCCGGCTGCCAATGCCGAACCAGCAAAACCTAGTTCAGCTTCTTCGTCTCCTAGGGCAGTACGACAAGCGCTAAGGACTAGCAAATCGAGTACTGAGTCGGCTAAGCCCAACTGCCGTAGTTCACCTAAGCGCAGCTTACGATCCCACATTTGAATGTAGGAGTTTTCTGGTGAACCCGGAGAAAACTCAGCATGGGTTGCCAGGTGAAGAATGCGGAACCGTTCTTGGCTCCGGGCTTTACGGAGATTCTCTAGGGTGAAGTTTTCGTTGAGGTAAGACTTGCCCTGCCATACTTTCTCTGTAATTACATTTAATTCCACGGGTACGGCGGGCAAAGGCGCGTCATTGGGAAACCTAGAGGCTCCCATTGCCAAAGCCTGGGCATTTTCGATGTTCTGGTGCTTACCCTCCGTCAAGCTTAAGCTAGGAATCATACCTGTGCTATAGCGCTCCACCAGGAATTGCTTCCCGTCGTGCAGAGCAGCAATTGGTAGCGATCGCAAACCCGAATCCATTACAAATACTAGGTTTTCTATCTCTTGGGCTTCTAACTCTTTTTCCAAAGGTTTAATCAGCCATTGGTAAAGTTGTTGTGCTGAAGATAGATAACTAGTGGTGTTCGTCTTTGTAGGATTAGTCAGCTCCCGGCGAAATTCTTCCGCCGCCGCTAAAACTTGAGCACGCGTTGCTGACGCTACTCGCTGCCGAATCGGTTGACCGTCTGCGGTAATCACCAGAACTTCTAGCTGGTCACTGCCAGGGTTTGAACAATCGCCTGTCTGCCCTTGGCTACTCTGTAGCTGTTGATAAACCTCTGATCTCCGAAAACCAAAGCGGCGATCACTTCTGGTAAGTTGTGGCGAAGACACTGAAGCGCTCTGGCACTGACTTCCCTCCGGTGTAATCAGTGCTGGTGTGAAACTTACATAAACAATTGCACTATTGACACCAATCGCCTGTTCCAAGTCGTGAGTCATTTCACGAGCATCTTCCGTCGTTTTCACCCGCCCCTTAAAGGGACGACCAAAGTACTCCTCATATTCTTGGGTGAATGCTTCTTCAAGGACAAAAACTGGATCGAATGAAGTGGCAGACCCGGTTGACGACTCCCTCTCTAAATTAGTTTGAGTTGACGTTGATGATGAGGCTGTCGAAATAGAATTTGACAACTGCAAAGAAGTGGAAGCCATTTCTCTCATTTTGTCGGAGGAAATAGGCTCTTCCAGGTTCGGAGTTTCAGCATCCCTAGTTAGCGGTTGGTTCGTACCCCTTGAGGGTTCGTTATTGCGATCGCTTCTTGGCTGCTCACCACGATTACCGTCATCTGGCGGTAGCGGCTCTTTAACTGGCGTTGGTACTGGTACCTCCACATTCGGAGGTGAACCGTCGTCTGGCGGTAGCGGCTCTTTAACTGGCGTTAGTACTGGTACCTCCACATCCGGAGGTGAACCGTCGTCTGGCGGTAGCGGCTCTTTAACTGGCGTTAGTACTGGTACCTCCACATCCGGAGGTGAACCGTCGTCTGGCGGTAGCGGCTCTTTAACTGGCGTTGGTACTGGTACCTCCACATCCGGAGGTGAACCGTCATCTGGCGGTAGCGGCTCTTCAACTGGGGTTGGTATTGGTTCCTCCTCTTCCTCATCCTCCTCCTTATCCGGGTTTGAGCCATCCTCATCGGTGTCTGGCTCTTGCGTCGTGGGGGGATTGTCTACTGAACCGCCCTGATCGGTGTCTGGTTCTTCCGTTGTGGGATTGTCTACTGAACCGCCCTGATCGGTGTCTGGTTCTTCCGTTGTGGGATTGTCTACTGAACCGCCCTGATCGGTGTCTGGTTCTTCCGTTGTGGGATTGTCTACTGAACCGCCCTGATCGGTG